>Ga0209985_10003820_pt1 | contig 12520 bp, 9 predicted proteins | sample NOAtaG_FD_187305 | JGI IMG/M metagenome (GOLD analysis project Ga0209985, IMG submission 187305) | Freshwater lake microbial communities from Lake Erie, under a cyanobacterial bloom - NOAA_Erie_Diel6S_1000h metaG (SPAdes) (version 2) | ecosystem: Environmental > Aquatic > Freshwater > Lake ...
ACTTCGACCGGCTGGACGTGCCACGCCTGTCATGACCTCAAACTCTCGAACCGCCCGGTGCGGACCCGCACGCCGGGTGGTGTGGCAGGGGTGCCTCCAGTAACGGGGGCCCCCTATGCCGATTGTGGTGGTCAGCCGTTCAGCAGCCGGCCAAGTACCGCGCGGCTGGCGGCAGGTCAGAAGGCCTCGAGCGCCATCCCATTCACAGAATCAGCACCGTCCACGATGCTGTCGCGCCAGGCCAGCGTGCGTGGCAGCAGGTGATCGGCATAGAACTGGCATGTGGTGATCTTGGCCTGCATGAAGGAAGGATCTTCACCCGCAGCCAGCCGGTCCTCGGCCACCATGAGGGCGCGGGCCATCTGCCAGCCGCACACCAAGGTGCCCGTCAACATCAGGTAGGGCACGCTGCCGGCAAAGGCCGCATTCGGATCCGCCTTGCTCCGCTCGGCGACAAACCCCACCACGTCCAGGAAGGCCTGCCGGGCGTCCGCCAGACGGCGGGCCATGCGCTTGCCTGCTGCGCTGGTACGGCTGAGCAGCTGTGCTTCGGTGGCTGCCACCCGCTCGGCCATCGCCCGGGCCATCGCGCCACCGTCACGGGCGGTTTTACGGCCCACCAGGTCATTGGCCTGGATCGCGGTGGTGCCTTCATAGATGGTCAGGATCTTGGCGTCGCGCAGGTACTGCGCAGCGCCCGTTTCCTCGATGAAGCCCATGCCACCGTGCACCTGCACGCCCAGGCTGGCCACATCCAGGCTCATCTCGGTGGATAAACCCTTGACCAGTGGGACCAAGAATTCGTAGAACGCCTGGTTGTCCTTGCGTACGGCGGCATCCGGGTGGGCGTGGGCGGCATCAAAGGCCGCCGCGGCCACAAGCGCCATGGCGCGGCATCCCTCGGTGTGGGCCCGCATGGTCATCAGCATGCGCTTGATGTCGGGGTGATGGATGATGGGTGCGGCCGCGGTCATGGAGCCATCCACCGGTCGGCTCTGCACACGGTCGCGCGCGTACTGCACGGCCTTCTGGTACGCCCGCTCGGCCAATGCAATGCCTTGCACGCCCACACCAAACCGGGCAGCGTTCATCATCACGAACATGTACTCAAGGCCCCGGTTCTCCTGGCCGATGAGATAGCCCACCGCACCGCCAGCATCACCGTACTGCAGCACCGCCGTGGGGCTGGCCTTGATGCCGAGCTTGTGCTCAATGCTGACGCAGCGCACGTCATTGCGGGTGCCGTCGGCCAGCACCTTGGGGCAGATGAAGAGCGAAATGCCCTTCACCCCCTCGGGTGCGCCCGTCACCCGCGCCAGCACCAGGTGGACGATGTTGTCCGCCATATCGTGCTCACCGTAGGTGATGTAGATCTTGGTGCCAAAGATCCTGTAAGTGCCGTCCGGCTGCGGTTCTGCGCGGGTGCGCACCATGGACAGGTCACTGCCGGCCTGGGGTTCGGTCAGGTTCATCGTGCCCGTCCAGCGGCCCTCAATCATGGGCGGGATGTAGGTCGCCTGCTGCTCGGGGCTGCCTGCCGTCAGCAAGGCTTCGATGGCACCATCGGTGAGCAGCGGGCACAGGGCAAAGCTCATGTTGGCGCTTTGCACCATCTCGCCGCAGGCAGCGTGGATGAGCTTGGGCAGGGCCTGCCCGCCAAACTCCGCCGGGTGCTGCAAGCCTTGCCATCCGCCAGCGGCAAACTGGGCAAACGCCTCCTTGAAGCCCGGGGTGGTGCGGACCTCGCCATCGTGGAACGATGAAGGAGCGCGGTCGCCCTCCCAATTCAGGGGGGCCACCACCTCCTCGTTGAAGCGGGCGCACTCTTCAAGCACGGCGGTGGCTGTTTCCAGCCCGGCGTCTTCATAGCCCGGCAGGGCAGCCACCGCTTCGATACCAGCCAATTCCTGCATCACGAACAGCATGTCCTTGAGGGGCGCGCGATAGGTCATGTTCAAGCTCCGGATGTGACAAGGGCGCCACGGGGGCGCCCTCGCTGGGATTCATGGGTTCAGATACTGGCCACCAACTCAGGCACGGCGGTGAAGAGGTCGGCCTCCAGGCCGTAGTCGGCAACGCTGAAGATCGGCGCCTCGGGGTCCTTGTTGATGGCCACGATGACCTTGCTGTCCTTCATGCCTGCCAGGTGCTGAATGGCACCGCTGATCCCGCAAGCCACGTACAGCTGGGGCGCGACGATCTTGCCAGTCTGACCCACTTGCCAGTCGTTGGGTGCGTAACCCGCGTCCACCGCAGCGCGGCTGGCCCCCAGGGCAGCACCGAGCTTGTCGGCCAAAGGCGTCAGCACTTCACCAAAGCGCTCGCTGCTGCCCAGGGCACGGCCCCCTGAAACGATGATCTTGGCTGACGTCAGTTCCGGCCGGTCGAGCTTGGCGATCTCGGAGCCCATGAACACCGACGCTCCGGAGTCGGCCACCGCCGACACCGACTCGATGGGCGCAGATCCGCCTGAAGCCGCAGCAGCATCAAAGCCCGTGGTGCGCACGGTGATGACCTTCACCGGGTCCAGGCTCTGCACCGTGGCGATGGCGTTACCCGCGTAAATGGGGCGCTCAAAAGTGTCTGCAGACAGCACCTTGGTGGCGTCGCTGATCTGCGCCACATCCAGCAAGGCTGCCACGCGAGGCGCGGTGTTCTTGCCGCTGGCCGTGGCGGGGAACAAGACGTGAGAGTACCCGCCGGCCAAGGCCAAGACCTGAGCAGCCAAACCTTCTGCCAGACCATGCGCCAGGGCAGGCCCGTCGGCGTGCAGCACTTTGGTCACACCCGCAATCGCGGCTGCGGCCTGGGCAGCGGCCGCAGCACCGGCGCCGGCCACCAAGACATGGACCTCACCGCCACACTGGGCGGCTGCGGTCACGGTGTTCAGGGTGGCCGCCTTGATGGAGACGTTGTCGTGTTCAGCAATGACAAGGGCGCTCATCAGATCACCTTCGCTTCGTTCTTGAGTTTCTCAACCAGCGCCGGTACATCAGCCACCTTCACGCCAGCGCCGCGCTTGGGAGGCTCAGACACCTTCAGGGTCTTGATGCGTGGCGTCACATCCACGCCCAGATCAGCGGGCTTGACGACATCAAGCTGCTTCTTCTTGGCCTTCATGATGTTGGGCAAGGTCACGTAGCGCGGCTCGTTCAAACGCAAGTCCGTGGTCACCACAGCAGGCATCGTCAAGGCCACGGTTTCCAGGCCACCGTCCACCTCGCGGGTCACACGCGCTTTGCCATCCACCACCTCCACCTTGCTGGCGAAAGTGGCCTGGGGCAGGCCCGCCAAGGCGGCCAACATCTGCCCGGTCTGGTTGCAATCGTCATCGATGGCCTGCTTGCCCAGGATCACCAAGCCCGGCTGTTCCTTGTCGACCAGCGCCTTGAGCAGCTTGGCAACCGCCAGCGGCTGCAGCTCATCGGCGCACTCCACCAGAATGGCGCGGTCTGCGCCAATGGCCATCGCCGTGCGCAGCGTCTCCTGGCACTGGGTCACGCCGCAGGACACGGCGATCACCTCGGTGGCGGACCCCTTTTCCTTCAACCGTACGGCCTCTTCGACCGCGATTTCGTCAAAGGGGTTCATGCTCATCTTGACGTTGGCGATGTCCACGCCCGAGCCGTCACTCTTGACGCGCACCTTGACGTTGTAATCGACCACCCGCTTGACGGGGACCAGCACCTTCATGTCGCCTTGCTCCTCGGGAATTGACGTATACGTAAACCACGCATTTTAGGCTCGGCCGGAGGCCGGCAGGCGTGGTGCCCGGGACGGGAATCGAACCCGTATGCCCTGCGACGGGCCGCGGATTTTAAGTCCGCTGCGTCTACCGATTTCGCCACCCGGGCCACCGTTGTCATTATGGTCCGCGGAGGCAGTCACGGTGAATGCAGCGTTCAGGAACGACACACCGATTACGCGCGCAAGAGACCCTAAAGTGACGTTGACGGGCTTCACTTGCCCGTCATCAAGCAGCAGCCTCCAAGCGTGTCCTGTCAGGCGACGCGCCCTGCGCACCGCCACCGCCCTTTTCCCGCAGGTGGGCCGCCCATCGAGCGCAGCCTTGATCCACGAAGACTGAAGCACCAACATGTACTCTGTCACCACACCCCGCACCGACTCTTCAGCCCAAGACGACCCATCAGCCCAGGCAGCCCGCATGCCGACCTTTTTCATTCCCCACGGCGGAGGACCTTGCTTCTTCATGGAGTGGAACCCACCGGGCATCTGGGACGGGATGGAGGCCTTCCTGCGCGGCATCGCCGCCACGCTGCCGCAGCGCCCCAAAGCGGTGCTGATGGTGTCAGCGCATTGGCAGACCAAGGATCTGTCCGTCACCACCGTCCAGGCCCCCGATCTCCTGTTCGACTACTACGGGTTTCCTAAGCACACCTACGCACTGCGCTACCCGGCCGCGGGGGAGCCCACGCTTGCCGCGCGGGTTCAGTCGCTGCTGGGTTCAGCGGGGCTGGCATGCCAGGCGGACGCCGCCCGCGGCTTTGACCACGGGATGTTCATCCCTATGCTGCTGATGTTCCCAGAGGCTGACGTGCCTGTGGTACAGCTGTCTTTGCGCGAAGACCTGGATCCTGGCGCCCACCTGGCAGCAGGCCGCGCGCTCGAGCCCCTGCGCGACGAGGGCGTTCTGATCGTGGGCAGCGGCATGAGCTTTCACAACATGCGTGCCTACGGCGATCCGCGGTTCGGACCCGTGTCGGACGAGTTCGACGCCTGGCTTACCCAGACTTGCGAGGCCGACCCTGGGGAACGCAAGCAAGGTCTTGCGCAGTGGGACCAAGCCCCCCGGGCGCGCCTGTGCCACCCCCCTCGCGCTGAAGAACACCTGCTGCCCCTCATGGTTGCCGCAGGCGCTGCCTCGGCGGGGCGTGGGCAAAAGGTCTACAGCGAGCGCGTCATGGAGACGACGCTCTCGGCCTTTCGCTTTGATTGAGCGCCGACAGGGCCTTGAACGCCGGCCTTCAGCCTGCGTCGGGGAATGATGAACCCGACGTCTGCTGACCGCAGGCAGTCGCGTCCTGCAAAGACGGGGAGACCATCTTCTCACCATCCCACTGCTGCCCACACCAGCAGCGCCCTTCGGGATCGATGATGCAGGTTCCGCTGCCGCAGCAGCGCGGGTCGTCTTCGTTCATGGATGGTTTCCTCCGCCAGTGAGCGTGGCCTACGAATAGCGCCGACAGATTGTGCCCAAACGGGCTGCGCGGGCCCCAGGCGTAAAAAAGCCCGGAGAACCGGGCTTTCTGGGCGCTTGATCTGCAGCGCATTTTTGGAGGCGCGGCCCGGAGTCGAACCGGGCTAGACGGATTTGCAATCCGTTGCATAACCGCTTTGCTACCGCGCCTTGGTCATGCTGAACCAAAAAAGGGAAGCTGATGCTTCCCTTTTCGGACCGGGGAAACCCCGGTAAATTGGAGCGGGAAACGAGGCTCGAACTCGCGACCTCAACCTTGGCAAGGTTGCGCTCTACCAACTGAGCTATTCCCGCGTAAGCCTCACATTATATGCAGAGAATTCACCTCGGCAAGAACTTTTTTCAGTGAGGCAGCCCATCACCTGCGGTGCTCTCCACCACTGCGGTGGCCGCGGGGGCGACAGGCTCGGCCTTGGCAGGAATGTCCTCGTCGGGCAGTGCCTGCGGGACGGACTCCAGCGCCACGGCCAGCACCTGGTCAATCCAACGCACGGGCACGATCTCGAGATGGTTCTTGGCGTTCTCCGGAATGTCCTGCAAGTCCTTGACGTTCTCTTCGGGAATCAAGACGGTCTTCACGCCACCACGCAAGGCCGCCAGCAACTTCTCCTTCAACCCGCCAATGGCAGTGACCTCGCCCCTCAGGGTGATTTCACCCGTCATGGCCACATCGGCCCTGACCGGGATGCCAGACAGTGCCGAGACGAAGGCCGTAGTCATCGCGATGCCGGCACTCGGACCGTCCTTGGGCGTTGCACCATCAGGCACGTGGATGTGGATGTCGCGCTTCTCGAAGAGGTCGTCCTTGAGCCCGAGGCGCCGAGCGCGGGACCTGACCACCGAGCGCGCAGCCTCGACCGACTCCTTCATCACATCGCCGAGCGAGCCGGTGCGAATGATGTTGCCCTTGCCGGGCATCACGGCCGCCTCGATGGTGAGGAGATCCCCTCCCACCTCGGTCCATGCCAAGCCCACCACCTGCCCCACCTGGTTGGTCTTTTCGGTGCGGCCGAAGTCGAACTTGCGCACGCCCAGAAATTCATTCAAGTTGGCCTCTTCAACGACCACCTTGTCCTGGTACTTATTAAGCTGGATGCCTTTGACCACCTTGCGGCAGATCTTGGAGATCTCGCGCTCGAGAGAACGCACACCCGCCTCCCGCGTGTAGTAGCGCACGATGCCACGAAGAGCGGCTTCCGTGACCTCCATCTCCTCATCACGCACGCCGTTGTTCTTCTGCTGCTTGGGCAACAGGTAACGCTGGGCGATGTTGACCTTCTCGTCTTCGGTGTAACCCGCAAGACGGATCACTTCCATCCGGTCCAGCAAAGCCGGCGGGATGTTCATCGAGTTCGACGTGGCCACGAACATCACGTCCGACAGGTCGAAGTCGACCTCCACGTAGTGGTCGCTGAAAGTGTGGTTCTGCTCAGGGTCCAGCACTTCCAGCAAGGCGGAGGAAGGGTCGCCCCGGAAATCCATGCCCAACTTGTCGATCTCATCCAGCAGGAACAGCGGGTTGCGCGTACCCACCTTGGTCAGGCTCTGCAGCACCTTGCCGGGCATCGAACCGATGTAGGTACGCCGGTGACCGCGAATCTCAGCCTCGTCACGCATGCCGCCCAGAGCCATGCGCACGAACTTGCGACCGGTCGCCCGCGCGACACTCTGCCCAAGTGAGGTCTTGCCCACACCCGGGGGGCCCACGAGGCACAGGATCGGCGCCTTCACCTTGTCCACCCGCTGTTGAACCGCGAGGTACTCAAGGATGCGGTCCTTGACCTTCTCCAGGCCAAAGTGGTCCTCGTTCAAGACGGTCTCGGCATTGCCAAGGTCGTGCCTGATCTTGGTCTTCTTCACCCATGGCAGGTTGACGAGCACGTCGATGTAGTTGCGCACCACCGTGGCTTCGGCCGACATGGGTGACATCAGCTTGAGCTTCTTGAACTCGGCCTCGGCCTTCTTGCGTGCATCCTTGGGCATACGCGCGGCCTTGATCTTCTTGTCGAGTTCCTCCAGGTCGGCACCTTCCTCGCCATCTCCCAGCTCTTTCTGGATGGCCTTGACCTGCTCGTTCAGGTAGTACTCGCGCTGGCTCTTCTCCATCTGACGCTTGACGCGCCCTCGGATGCGCTTTTCAACCTGAAGGATGTCGACCTCGTGCTCCAGAAGCTCGAGCAGCTTTTCCAGCCGTCGCGCCACGGGGAACAAATCCAGCACCGACTGCTTGGCATCCAGCTTCAACGGCAGGTGCGCGGCGATGGTGTCGGCCAGGCGGCCCGGGTCGTCGATCCCGGCAATGGAGGTCAGGATCTCGGGAGGAATCTTCTTGTTGAGCTTGACGTACTGGTCAAACTGCTGGGTGACTGCACGGCGCAAGGCCTCGATTTCGGGGCTACCTTCGCCTGGAGGGGCCACCGGAGTGACATCTCCCACGAAGTGCTCGCCTTCATCACGGATGGCGTGGGTGGTGGCCCGTTGGACGCCTTCCACCAACACCTTCACGGTGCCATCAGGCAGCTTGAGCATCTGGAGGATGCTGGAAATGCAGCCCACATCGAACATGTCCTCGGGCTTGGGCTCGTCCTTGCCAGCCGCCTTCTGGGCCACCAGCATGATTTGCCGGCCGGCCTCCATGGCAGCCTCCAGCGCCTTGATGGATTTGGGCCTCCCGACGAACAGGGGGATGACCATGTGCGGAAACACCACCACATCGCGCAGCGGCAACAGCGGCAAGGTGATCGGATCAGAGGGAAGAACAGGATGACCTGACATGAGATTTCTCACTTTCTCCAGCAGACATGAGGCCCGCGCGTGTGAATGCAAGGGCGCATGCCGCCAGTGGCGACCCGCACAGGCGGGTCAAGCGCTCGCTTTGGCTTGCTCTCGGTACACCAGAAGGGGCTTGCCCCCCTCTTCGATGATGTGATCATCGACCACCACCTTGGCCACGCCGTCAAGATGGGGAAGGTCGTACATGGTGTCGATCAGGGAATGTTCAACGATGGAGCGCAGACCACGAGCACCCGTCTTGCGCTCAAGCGCCTTGCGGGCGATGGCGGCCAGGGCAGAGGGGCGAACCTCCAGCTCCACGCCGTCCATGTTGAACAGCTTCTGGTACTGCTTGATGAGCGCGTTCTTCGGCTCGACCAGGATCTGAACCAGCGCTTCTTCAGTCAGCTCGCCCAGCGTCGCCACCACGGGCAGACGACCCACGAGTTCCGGAATCAGACCGAACTTGATGAGGTCTTCAGGCTCTACCGCGCGGAAGGTCTCTGACACGCGCTTCTCGCTCTTGCTGTGGACGGTCGCCGCAAAGCCGATCCCAGAACGCTCGGTACGGTTCTGAATCACCTTCTCCAGGCCGTCAAACGCACCACCGCAGATGAACAGGATGTTGGTCGTGTCAATCTGCAGGAAGTCCTGGTTCGGGTGCTTGCGGCCACCCTGAGGCGGCACGCTGGCCATGGTGCCCTCTACCAGCTTGAGCAGGGCCTGCTGAACGCCCTCCCCTGACACGTCGCGCGTGATGCTGGGGTTGTCGGCCTTTCGGCTGATCTTGTCGATCTCGTCGATGTAGACGATACCGCGCTGTGCGCGCTCAACGTCGTAGGCGCAGTTCTGCAGCAGCTTCTGGATGATGTTTTCGACGTCCTCGCCCACGTAACCTGCCTCGGTCAGGGTGGTGGCGTCGGCAATCACGAAGGGCACGTTCAGCAAGCGCGCCAAGGTTTGCGCCAGCAAAGTCTTGCCAGACCCGGTGGGCCCAATCAACAGGATGTTGCTCTTGCTGAGCTCCACCTCGTCCTTGGAAGCACCCAGATGCTTGAGGCGCTTGTAGTGGTTGTAGACAGCCACCGAGAGCGTGCGCTTGGCGGCCTCTTGGCCAATCACATACTGATCGAGGCTGGCCTTGATCTCGCTGGGGATTGGCAGGTCAGAGCGGCCTTGCTTGGTGGCCGCGGCCTCACCGGGCGCTTCATCCCGGATGATGTCGTTGCACAGCTCGATGCATTCATCGCAGATGAAGACCGACGGACCCGCAATCAGTTTCTTGACCTCATGCTGGCTCTTACCGCAAAAGGAGCAGTAGAGAACCTTTTCGCCCGAGGCGCCCTTTTTTTCGGCCATGTGTAACTGCGTGCTCAGATGGAAGGTTGATCTTCGATCGATGATAGTTCATCGACCATCATGGACCCGCGTCGAGCGGGCTGGCGCGCAGAAAAGAGGTACTTTTACCCGGCTCAGCCCGGGCGGCGCTCCAGCACCTGATCGATCAGGCCATAGTCCTTGGCCTCGGTGGGTGACATAAAGAGGTCGCGCTCCATGTCGGATGTGATCCGCTCCAGGGTCTGCCCTGTGCGCTCGGCATAGATGCGGTTGAGCTGCTCACGGGTCTTGAGAATCTCGCGGGCGTGAATCTCGATGTCCGTGGCCTGACCCTGAGCACCGCCCGAAGGCTGATGGATCATCACCTTGGAGTTGGGCAATGCAGCGCGCTTACCCTTGGCGCCCGCCATCAGCAGGAACGAGCCCATGCTGGCGGCCATGCCCAGGCACAGCGTGGACACATCCGGCTTGATGAACTGCATGGTGTCGTAGATCGACAGGCCCGCGCTCACGCTGCCACCGGGGGAGTTGATGTACAGGAAGATGTCCTTGTCCGGGTTTTCGCTCTCCAAGAACAGCATCTGGGCGACCACCAGGTTGGCGCTCTGGTCGTTGACAGGGCCGACCAGGAAGACGATCCGCTCACGCAGCAGCCGGCTGTAGATGTCGTAGGCGCGCTCACCGCGCCCCGACTGCTCGATCACGATGGGCACCATGCCCAGTCCGGTGGTCTCCAAAGCGCTCATGTTCGATCGTCCCTTCAAGCAGCAGCCATCAATTCATCGAACGGTACCACCTTGTCCACGACCTTGACCTGTCCCAGCACATGCTCGGTGACGTTGTTCTCGATGACCACCGCCTCCACTTCAGCCATGCGCTGACGATCGGTGAGGTAGTAGCGCACCACTTCCGCCGGCCGCTCGTAGCTCTGGCTCAGCTCTTCGATGTGCTTTTGCAGCTGGTCAGGCTTGGCCTGCAGGTTGCTGGCGCGCACCAGTTCCGCCACCACCAGGCCCAGGCGGACGCGACGCTCGGCCTGGGGCTGGAAGATCTCGGCAGGAATGGGCGCGGTGTCGGCGTCCTTGATGCCGCGCTGCTTGAGGTCGGCGCGAGCAGACTCCACCATGCGCTCGGTCTCGCTCTCGACCAGGGCCTTGGGCACGTCCAGCTCACCGGCCTTCAGCAGGGCATCCATGACGGCACCCTTGTTCTTGGACATCAGGCGGAACTTGACCTCACGATCGAGGTTCTTGCGAACATCGGCGCGAAGACCCTCCACCGTGCCTTCCTTGATGCCCAGAGCCTTGGCGAAAGCATCGTCCACGTCAGGCAGATTGGCGGCCTCGATCTTCTTCATGGTCACGAGGAAATCAGCTTCCTTGCCTGCCACGTCCTTGCCCTGGTAGTCCTCAGGAAACTGCAAAGGGAAGGTCTTGCTTTCGCCCACGCGCATGCCACGCACAGCCAGGTCGAACTGCTCGAGCATCTGGCCTTCGCCAATGATGAACTGGAAGGCCTCAGCCTTACCGCCCGCGAAGGGCTCTCCGTCGATCTTGCCCTCGAAGTCGATGGTCACGCGGTCGGCTTCTGCAGCGCCTTCTGCCGCCGGCCGCTGTGCAAAGGTACGCCGCTGCTTGCGCAGGATCTCAATGGTGCGATCGACAGCGGCGTCGGTGACTTCGGTCGACACCCTTTCAACTTCCACGCCAGACAGGTCGGCGATGCGGACCTCCGGATAGACCTCGAAGGTGGCATCAAAAGCCAGTTGCCCTTCTGCGGCCTCTTCGCGCTGCGCGATGCGAGGCGTGCCGGCCACCCGCAGCTTGGCTTCGCTGGCGGCGTCCGCAAAGGCCTTGCCGACGCGGTCATTCACCACCTCGTACTGCACGGAGTAACCGTAGCGCTGGGCGACAACCGACATCGGCACCTTTCCGGGACGGAAACCGTCGGCCTTGACGGTGCGTGACAGGCGCTTGAGCCGCGTATCCACCTCCTTGCCGATGTCGTCAGCCGAAATGGTCAAGGTAATGCGGCGCTCGAGCTTCTCTAGGGTTTCGACGGTAACGGTCATGAGTGACTCAGTTCTGATGGAAAGGATTGAAGGAGATGGTGCGCGGGGTCGGACTCGAACCGACACGGAGTTGCCTCCGTCAGGACCTAAACCTGGTGCGTCTACCAATTTCGCCACCCGCGCAAATTCGGTGGGCACGGTCTCAACCGAGATTGAGGCCGGATGGTGTGTGCAAAACGCGGAATTTTAGCCTGTCGGCTTCATCCAAACGCCCACCGCTGGTATGTCGTCCAAACCCGGTGCCGCTGGGGCGTGCCGAGTGTGCCTGCCTGCAAGACGGCGAGCGACAATCTGCGATGTGGGCGTTGAACACTACGAGAACTTCCCGGTGGCCTCTTGGCTGTGCCCGCCAGGCATTCGCCAGGCTGTCGTGGCCCTGTACCACTTCGCCCGAACTGCGGACAACCTTGCAGACGAAGGACCCCAAAGCGCCGACGAGCGCCTGGCGGACCTGAAGGCCTACAGACAGTCGCTTTTGATCACCCTGCAAGGGCAACCGCAGGACGCTGACCCTCGCTGGGCGGGCGTGTTCAGTCGGCTGCACCAAGCGCACCTGCGCCATCAGTGGCCCGCGCAGCCCTTGCTGGATCTGCTGGACGCCTTCGAGCAAGACATCCCCAACCCCACCTACGAGAACCGCAGCGCCTTGCTGGACTACTGCAGGAGATCAGCCAACCCCGTAGGCAGGTTGCTGCTGCACCTTCAAGGCGTGCGGGACGAGCGGCTGATCGCGATGTCGGATCAGATCTGCACCGCCTTGCAACTCATCAACTTCTGGCAAGACATCAGCGTGGACGACACACGAGGCCGCATCTACGTGACGCGGCATGATGCAGCGGCGCACGGCCTGGCTTGGCCGCCCTTTCAGACCGGGTTTGACCAGAACCGGGCGCGGGCCTTGGTGGCCGACCTTTGCCAATGGGCCCGTCAGACCATGGAGGCAGGCGCCAGGTTGCCGCTGGAGTTGGGAGGGCGCATGGGGCTGGAACTCCGGCTGGTCGTTCAGGGGGGGCTCAAGGTTCTGGAGAAAATCGAACGCATGGATCACCAGACTTTCCTGAGGCGACCCGTGTTGAGCGGCTGGGATGCCGCACCGGTGCTCTGGCGGGCGTTGACCATGG
>Ga0209985_10003825_pt1 | contig 12502 bp, 9 predicted proteins | sample NOAtaG_FD_187305 | JGI IMG/M metagenome (GOLD analysis project Ga0209985, IMG submission 187305) | Freshwater lake microbial communities from Lake Erie, under a cyanobacterial bloom - NOAA_Erie_Diel6S_1000h metaG (SPAdes) (version 2) | ecosystem: Environmental > Aquatic > Freshwater > Lake ...
AGTTTATTTGCCAACGGGTTTAAACAATGATGGTGAGCCTGTGGCTATCAAGATTGTGACTGGCACGCAACTAGTCGCTAAATCCAATCCCGAAACTGGTGCAGTGGAACTGAACATTCCTGCGGCTAAAGTTTATAAAACTGGTGAAGTCAATTGGGCAATTCCTGAAACTCCTGAAGCCTTAGCTGCCATGAACTTAATCGAAGCACCATTAGATTAAGTCCTTAGGGACGCTCATTAAAACAATTCTACACTGCAAAAACGTGATTTAATCTCATCAAATCTCCTGATATATAAGGATTCTCATCTTTTTGTACAGGAGATTTTTTAATATATAATCTGGAGAATGAATTTTTCTCAATCCAAATATCGACGATCCCAAATCCAAGATAATGCAATTATCCTTCAAGCCCAAAAATAGTACAGATGCAACTACCCTAACTGGAAAACAAAATCCTAATCGCGTGCGCGATCATTTAGCCAACGAAAGAACCTATCTATCATGGATGCGGATGGCGATCGCCCTATTAGGCGTTGGTGTGATCGTAGTCCGTTTAAGAATTTTACGTCCTCCGATGTTGCCTACCCCTGGCAATGGCTGGAAATTGGGATTAGCATTTTCCATTATCGGGATGTTAACAGTGTGGCTCTCAACGCATCATTATTTTGCGGTACGTCATGATATTGATGCTGATACTTTCGATCCACCAGATCGTTGGGTTGTGCTATTTAGCTTAGCAATCACATTCATTGGCGCTGGTGTGATCTATTACGTGTTCGCTGCACCATTAGAACAAATGAGTTTAATTATTCCTGATTAGCTACTTTACTGACGTAAAATCTCGCCAAACACTTTGGCAACACGGGTTTGAAAACGTTTATTATGTTGAAGTTTGAGAAATGGTCTGGTAATTTCCAATGATTTGCGGCGATCACTATCCATAACTTTGACCAGACGTAAGGTTCCTAATTGAAACTCTTTCTGAACCATCAGTTCAGAGATGGCAGCAGCCCTTGCACTGCTTTCTAGAGCCGATTTTACCATCTCGCCACTGCTGAGCACTAACATAATTTCTAACTCCGAAGGATTCACTCCCCAACTAAGCAAAGCTTGTTCAAATACTTGTTGTGTACCTGAACCTGACTCACGCATCACCCATGCAGTTTTGCCCAAATCATCAACGGTGATCTTTGGGCGTTCATACCATGGATGAGACTTACCCACGACAATAAGCAGGCGATCGCTACCAATTTCTTCTTGAGCTAAGTCCTTTTGTAATGATGGCTTCACATCAGCTTCGATCAAACCTAAATCAAATAACCCCGCAGCAGTTCCATCACAAATTTCTTCAGTGTTGGCAAGGGTACATTTGATTGTGATATTTGGATAAAGTTCCTGAAATCTGCTGATTTTGGCAGGTAGCCAATAGTTGCCAATCGTTAAACTCGTTCCTAGCTTTAGTTCACCACGTTGGAGATCGTTAAGTTCACGTAACCCTCTCTCCATTAATTTAATACGATCGATAATTTCCATAGCTTCAGTTTGCAATAATAGACCTGCATCAGTAATTTCAATGTGGCGACCGATGCGATGAAATAGCTTTACTCCGTACCAAGCTTCTAGACTTTGAATAGCTGCACTGACAGCAGGTTGAGTGATATATAGGGCTTCGGCAGCACGAGTGAAATGCAAATGTTCAGCAACTGCAAGGAAAATTCGTAACTGTTCGAGAGTCATCTGCTCTATTATCTCTGGAATATAGATGAAATCAATCTTACATCACTTCAAATACCGTAAAATTAACGTTATATAGGGCTTTTCAAGCAAGGAAATTCAATCTCAAGTCTTTTCTTCGCGCAGCCTTTACCTTTTTAGATAAGTAGATGAGCATATTAAAACCTAAAACCAGAAATTGTTCCGCCCGCGTTGCGGGCGGAACAATCTTTTCGGTTTTTATTTTATTTATGCCTAGCTACTTAGGAGCATTAACTCACTGGCGATAAAATAAGATAGAAACGCTTTAACTGAGGTAGAAACAATATGGAATGGTTCATCGGTACTGTGGCGATCGCCTTTACCGCATTTACGGCTACAAATATCGATGATATTCTCATCTTGACTGTTTTTTTTGCTCAGGTTGATGCAAAATTCCGTCCTCGCCACATTCTCATTGGTCAATATCTAGGATTTGCCGTAATTATCCTTGCGAGTTTACCTGGATATTTCGGGAGTTTAATCATTGATCACAAATGGATTGGCTTACTAGGCTTTTTACCAGTTGTGATCGGTCTCAAGGAATTATTGAAAAAGCCAGAAGAAATTACAGTCAAGAGTTGTGTAATTTCTACTACCAATCAGTCACCACTAATTGCGCCACAAACCTATCACGTAGCCGCAGTTACATTTGCCAATAGTGGCGATAATATTGGTATTTATATTCCCTTATTTGCGAGTAGTAATGTAATTTCCCTTTCAATTACGATCGCTACATTTCTATTGCTAATCGCTGTGTGGTGTTATGCTGCTTATCAATTTAGCACTCATCCCGCGATCGCTAAGTTTCTTTCTCAATATAGCAATGCGATCGTGCCATTTGTGCTGATTGCTCTGGGTATCTATATCCTCTATGAGAGCGATACCTATCAGTTACTTCCTTTCTTTCGCTAAATTTTATGCCAAGACTGTGAAAGCGCAACCCGAAGGGGAGCACTTCCACAAACCCAAAAATCTACCAATGATTTATAAATGCCATATTGCGTTTTTCAAATGGGTAGTCATGTGAGGTATATGTGATGCGGGCGAAGCCCGCATCACATATACCTCAAGCTTAATAAATTCATTCGGTTTGCGTAGGTCCTAACAATAGCATTTTTTTAAGCGGATATTTCGCTAAACTCCATATACAACTCTTTGAAAGCGGTAATTACTTCAGGAGATAAGTTTTTTTGCCGATCGCGATAAAACTTTTGAAACTCAGTGATCGGATCGAATCGAGCATTATTCTTGGATTCAGGAATCTGTACTGAATCATTCACAATTAGCTTAGGTTCGATGATCACAGCTTGCGGACAAACTTTTCGCACCCGATCTGCGAGTCCAATGGGCGGCGTATCCACAGCGATCGCAAATTTCAAATAGCCTTCAAAATTGTGATGAGATGCCAGATGCTCGTCGAGTTGCTCTAGATGACATTCCACAAGCTTAAGTGGTTTATGACAAGTAAGCGGTTGAAATCGCACTTTAGCAGGTCGCCCAGTTTCCACTTCAATTAAATTAAATCCTTTCTCTTCATCTACTTCACCAAAATCCACTTGAATTAGCGAACCTGCATAATAGGTTGGTGCAGCATTAGGGATTTGCTGTGGTCGGTGGATATGTCCTAAGCCCACATACTGACAATCCGAAGGAATCGATTGTCCTGAAAGACTGTACATAGCACCACTATAAAAAGCTGCCTCAGAACCAGTAAACTTTGCACCATCAACAGTCATATGCGCCAGTATCACATTCACCGCGTCAGATTTAAAAGCATTAGCGAGGTCTTGCAGAACATAGGTGACTAGACTTTTATAATCATTTCTCTGTTCCAAAGCTTCCTTATTCCAAACATCTTCCGCGGCTAATAACTTCCGTTCCGACGCAAAGGGCATCGCACCAATGCACAGTTTGCCGCTCGCGGTTTCTAGATTGACAATGCCGCCTTCCTCGGCAATTCGGGGACGACCTAGAGCCCTCACTCCTGCCAGAGATAGCAAATGTGCAAGGCTATCAATACGGTTAGCCGAATCATGATTTCCTGCGATCGCTATGGAAGGAATACTTAACTGATTAAGCCTATAGAAAAAATCATAGGCAACCCGCTCGGCTTCAGTCGTGGGATTAGGTACGTCGAAAATATCGCCTGATACAAAAATGGCATCCACTTCAAATTCTTTTGCATATTTGAGGATTTCGTCTAGGGCTAAGGCAATTTCAGGTGTGCGATCGACTCCTTTTAACTTTCTACCTAAATGCCAATCTGAGGTATGTATTAAACGCATAATCGAAGTTTACCAATGAGAGCTAGCTTGGTAGATCAGAAATAGCATGGATACTAAAATTACGCTACTTTGGGATATACCAATAAAAAATTAGCACTACCAATTCCAAGCAATGACGGTAATCATTTATAGCTAATAATTATCATTAATAAATTTGTAATTGCAGAAATTACTTCAGCAATTACAAATTTATTAATGATAGTCGTTTTGAATAATTTTTAGAGGAGGCTTCGACTTCGCTCAGCTAGCTTACACAGTGGGCTGGGCGAAGTCGAAGCTGTAGTTTTTTGAATTATCTATAGCTATGCTTAAGTCTTAAAACCCTTGAAGATTGGATTGTCTGCTAAACAGACAATCCACTATATGGTTTTTGGGCTTTAATTATGCTGAGCTAATTAATAGAGCTTGAGAAAAAATACTTTACTTAAATTACAGCCTATGTATAATCTAATTGATAATATTTATCAATTAGATTAAGGCTAAGTAACTCATAAAGTCATATTTTTGACTAAATGATACTTATAAAGTTTAATGAAATAAATAATAATGATAATCGTTATCAATTTAAGATCACATAAATTTAGGTGAGGAACTACTCTGTGGCTAAGGTTTGGTCTCAACAAGTGCAAGTATCTCTGGTTGGTGCGATCGCTATTTCTGCGATCAGTATAAATGCGAGTGCATCTGCTCAATCACAACAATTGACTTCAGTTGCAACTCAAGATGTCATCGGGCTAAATGTTACATCGGTCTCTCAACTTAGCGATGTCCGTCCTACCGATTGGGCTTTTACCGCTTTGCAATCCCTTATTGAGCGCTATGGCTGCATCGCAGGATATCCCGATCGCACCTTTCGCGGTAATCAAGCGACTAGTCGCTATGAATTTGCGGCGGGGCTAAATGCTTGTTTGGACAAAATCAATGAAATTATCTCCGCAGGTTTAGCCGATAAAGTTGGGAAAGAAGATCTTGCCACATTACAAAAATTGCAAGAAGAGTTTGCCGCAGAACTAGCCACATTGCGCGGTCGTGTAGATGCTCTTGACGCAAAAACTGCCAAATTGGAAGCACAGCAGTTTTCTACTACTACAAAACTGGAAGGTCAAGCGATCGCGGCTGTTTCGGTAGGAACTTCAGGCTCTGATTTCCTTTTGGACTCAACAGGAACACCGACAACCAATGCTGGCAAGGTCAATACAACAGTAATCAGCCGCGTGCGTCTGAACTTTAAGACGAGTTTCACAGGTGAAGATTTATTGCTCACACGCATCGAGCTTGGTAATGGTGGCACAGGACTAGGCAATTCTCTTGAGGCTCCTGAGAGCTTATTAGGGTTCACGGGATTTGGGAACAGTTCCAAATTTGACTACAGTGATGTTGGTAATACGGCTACACTCAATCGCTTACGTTACGATTTCCCGATTGGGAAAGATATCCAAGCTTCGATTGGCACAAATATGTCACTGAACGATCATCTGGATGCCAATAGTTTTGCCAATGATGAGTCGGCAGACTTTTCTAGTGGGATGTTTATCAATAATCCCTTAATTTTGCCTGTGAATGATGGATCTGGAGCAGCGATCGCTTGGAATTTTGGTAGTAGTGCTTTTACTCTAAGAGCAGGTTATGTCGCTCAAAATGCGAGTCTTCCGACCTCTGACGGCACGATCAATCGGGGCTTATTTGGTGATCCCTATCAAGGTACGGTTGAATTGGAATTTGCACCGAAAAACGCTGATGATGCAAGTCCCTTCGCAATCCGTCTGCAATATACTCGCGCCTCGGTCAATAATCTGGATTACAACACAGGTGGCGTAAATCTTGAGTGGGCTTTTAATAAAGCGATCGCCGTTTTTGGACGCTATGGATTCGGCAATATCAGTAATCGCGGTACAGCGATCACCACAGCACTGCCGACCTATATCAATGCTGGAACAACGGGTGATTCGCTTAGTCCGCAAACATGGTCAGTTGGGTTTGCCTTTCCTGATTTGTTTAAAGAAGGAGCAATGGCAGCGATCGCCGTGGGACAACCTCTAATTGAGAGTAAAGTTGGCAACGCCACACAAACAAATGTGGAGTTGTTCTATCGCTTCCCAATTTCAAGCAATATCAGCATTACCCCCGATTTGCAGTTTATTTTCAATCCTAATAACAATAGTGGCAATAGCACTATCACAGTTGGCACATTGAGAACAGTATTTACGTTCTAAACTAATAGGACTTACGCATTGGGTAGATGTGGTGCGGGCGAAGCCCGCACCACATCTACCTTAATCCTAAGAAATTCGTTCGGTTTGCGTAAGTCCTATACTATGTAGCGTTTTTCAAGCAACTATAACTTTGATTGGAGAAATAATTTGTAAGGCAAATCATCTCTCAAAATCAGTTTTTCAAGGCAATTTCTTTAGAGATTGTTGCCGCTAGTGGTAACTCGCAACGATCTTGATATACGCTTAGGTCAAACCAGAAGGTTGTACCCACACCGATCTCACTCTTAATGTGAATCGTGCTATGGTGCTTTTCGATGATATTACGGACGATCGATAGACCTAAGCCAGTGCCTTCGAGAGTATGTACTTTATCCTCAACACGATAAAAACGATCAAATACGCGATCGCAATCTTCCGCAGGAATTCCACAACCAGTATCCTCAACCTCGACTCGCACATAGTTAATAATGCGATGGGGTTGGGTAGTAGTTTGATCTTGCCAAGGATAAACACGAATTATGACTTTACCGCCAGATTCAGTGAATTTGAGAGCATTGCCAACAAGATTTGATAAAACCTGTAAAGTCAAATCATAGTTACCCCAAATTCTCTCAAGATTTGGCGCAATTTCTTGTATTAGCTCAATACCTTTAGAGGAAGCATTGAGTTTATAGGTGCGTACCGTTTGTTCAACCGTTTCGGATAGATCGATCGCTGAGAAATGATATTGACGACCTGACTCTAGGCGCGAGAGATCTAAGACATCATTGACAAGGCGCGTTAAGCGATCAGTCTCATTATTTGCCGTGCCGAGAAATTCTTTTTTCTGTTCATCACTTAACTCATCACCATATTCATGCAAAGTCTCAATAAAGGACTTGATATTAAATAAGGGTGTACGTAACTCATGGCTAACATTGCTAATAAAGCGGCTTTGGGCAGCATTTAGCTCCACCTCACGGGTGATATCCTGAATTGTAATCGCAATTCCCTTAATTTCGTTGCTGGAACTGAGTACACTGGTAATCCAGATTCTAAAGGCATGGTCTAGCAATGAGTCTCCCTTATCTCCCGATGCCATAATCCGAAATTCACTCCCCTCGCGATCGCCTGTAGCAATTTGCATAAGTGATCGCCCTAATTCTTCACTGAGACGCTCTGGTAAAATATTCAGAATACTTTTACCTTTCCAGCTACTATTTTCCGCATCCTGCTCCCAGCCCATGATTTTAATTGCCGCAGGGTTAGCAAGGACAATTCGCATATCCGAGTCGAGTAATAACGCCCCATCCGCGATCATTGATACTAAGGTTTCTAGCTTTGCCTTTTGAGCAGTTAACTCCTCAATATTTTGCTCCTCATAGGTTTTCAGACGCTGAGCCATTTCATTAAAACTCCGAATCAATTCCCCTAATTCGCCACCAAAAGGCAGATCAATGCGCTGCTTAAAATTACCACTGGCAATATTTTGTACCCCTGCCACTAGTTCTCGTAGTGGTCGAGTAATGGTTACCGCATTTGATGCAGCCCCTAAAATGACCATTGCCCAAATCGACACAAATACGGCTGTGGTGACATCTAAGGTCAGGCTCGAAGATGCAACTGCTGTAGGATTGGGATTTATCCCGATCGCAATAATTCCTAATGATTTCCCATTATGTTGTAGATTTACAAAAATATCGGTTACTTCGCCCTGTGGTGTAATATGCTGACGTACTAAAGGTCGATCAGGGCGCGTCGTTGGGTCTTCGGGTAGCTGAATCCGTCTCCTGATGCTTAGCGAATTTTGCACTTCATTGGAGTTAAACGGGATACCATAAAAAATTTCACCATCGGGATCGGCGTAAAGAATATAGCGAATGCTAGAGCTACTATCGTAAAATTCTTTAGATAGACGTGTTACTTCCTCTAGATCATTTTTCGCAACTAAAGGGGCAACATTAGCAGCAAGTAACAATCCCAAGTCTTTGCCAAAGCGCGTATCATTGAGGCGGGCATCGGTCTGAATATCATTGACCGCCCAAAATGTGACCGCACTCATTAACAAAGATACTAACAGTGTAATCAGAGCCATTAGCTTGGTTTGTAGTGAAAACTCTGTCCACCAACGTCGAGGTGTATTGTAAATTTGAATCAAAAAGTTCATCTTTTTGTAGGCATTTGTTAGATTTTTGTATGGCTTTTCGGTTAATATGTGCGATCGAAACGCAAGGATGAGGATCTCAAGATGGATGAGGCTACTATTGTCAGTGCGATACAGGCAGACCTTCAAAACTATAAAGTAAAAGCCCAAATCCGACGCAAGGAATCTCAGCTACATGTTCTAATCTCTAGAGCCGAAGGCGATGAGATTGACTATGCATCTCTCTATGATATTGTGAAACGCCGTGTTGATAAGCTAGGTATCGAATGGGCAAATAGTTTAGTACTATATGGCAAAATTGCTGGAGCCAAACATCCCGAGTGGCGAAAAAAAGGTGATTTAAAGCCGCCTTTACCTTTAATTGAATTTGATCTCGATGACCTAGAAGAATTAGAAGGGCTAGAAGATCTAGTCAATCTCACTTTACCAACAGAAACCATTGATAAGACTTCGACTCAAGTAAAAGAGCTTAAGTCCGAGAGTCACGAAAATTTTGAAAGTTTTAAGCAAAGCATTGAGAATGACCTAAGAAGAGCAGCTTTAAAAAATGGTAATAATAATGATATTAATGTGAGTGGCAATGGGATTCACAAAAAAGAGCGGACTGAGGACTTTGATTTTGGGGATTTAGATTTTGGGGAATTTAAACTAGATAATCTCAATCAAAAAACCTTTAAGTTAGACAAACTAGAACCAACTCCTCTTGATGCGGATGCTTTTGATTTAAAGCATCCATCTCTAAATAATCGATCGCCTGTAGATAAAGACACTTGGTTAGATGATAATCTTGCCTCAGACCAAACCACAATGGCAATGCCATTGCTGCCCCCACCACCATTGCCACCTAAAAAACAGATTCCGAAACCTAGCGATGAGATTGAAAATCAGCCAGAACTAGCAGATACAACTGCATCTAAATCCAAATCATTGCTTATATCTAGTGTCTTTATAGTCCTAGCAATCAGTGTCGTGGGGATATGTGGTTGGCTCCTATGGGAGAGGTCACTACAGCAAAAATATATTGCCAATGCCCGTGATCTGAGCAACCAAACTCTCAATCCCAAAACAGCAACAAAATTAGAATCTCTGACTGAAACTCGTAATCAGTTACAGTTAACTATTTTACAACTGGAAGATATTCCTGAGCGTCCTGCTTCATTGTATACAGATGCTCAAGTTGAGTTAACAACACTGCGTCCGAAGTTAGAGGAATTTGATCGCAAGATTAATCTAGAGCAGGATGCGAATAAGAAGTTGGAGTCAGCAAAGAATGGTACGATTGAGGCAGCTAAACTAGTCCAAAATCCACCTCATAAATCTACTGTTTGGAAATCTGCTCAAGAGAAGCGTCAACAAGCGATCAAATTATTGGAAGAAGTTCCTACCGATTCTTTGCTATACGCTGATGCTCAAAAAGCACTCAAAATCTATCGTTCTGAATTAGTCCAAATCAGCAAATGGGTAGATATACAACAGAGAGCTGAGTCGGCAGCAGCTAATGTCAATCCTATTGTCGCGAATCAATTAAAGCAGTTGAAGAGTAAATCTCCAGAAAAGCTGAAATTTTTACCTCAATGCAAGATTATTTTACAACCGCAAATTTCTAATTTGGATGGTCAAAGGGTAGGATTGCCCACAGTTACGCTCACTGAATATCTATGTGCCTATTTCTGGGATTCATAGCTTTGTTTTCGAGTAAAGTTTGAACGTATCGCTGAGCAATATGTGTAAACTTTGTTGATTGTTTAGCTCCAAAACTTTGATAACTACTGAGTGGGATTTTCCATGACTTACTCACTGCGAATTGTCGATATGGCTGAGAGCGATCGCCCAAGGGAAAGATTGCTGAGCCAAGGAGTTCGCAGTCTCTCTAATGCCGAATTAGTCGCGATCCTACTAGGCACGGGACAGGGAGCAGGCAAACTCTCGGCTGTGGGGTTGGGGCAGTTAATTTTGCAGACCATTAGCAAAGATCGCACTGGTGATCCTGTAGCAGCTTTGCAGACTGTATCCGCCGAAGAACTGATGCAAATCGAGGGGGTCGGTCCTGCTAAGGCAACGGCAATTTTGGCAGCGATCGAATTAGGGAAAAGGGCACTTTATGCCAAGCCGCCTGATTTAACCGAAGTAACTGATCCAGCGATCGCGGCGGCGGCTCTGAGTCAAGATCTAATGTGGCAACCGCAGGAACGCTTGGCTGTAGTCATGCTCAACAACAAAAATCGCATTATTGCCCAACGGGTGATTACCATTGGTACTGCGACAGAAACCCTTGCCCACCCTCGTGATATTTTTCGAGAAGTGCTGAAAAGTGGAGCAGTCCGTCTGATTGTGGCGCACAATCATCCATCAGGGAATACTACGCCTAGTCCTGAAGATATTAATCTGACACGCCAATTATTAGAAGCTGCAAGGATGCTCAGTATTCCTCTCTTAGATCATTTAATTTTAGGGAACGGAACCTTTTCGAGTATTCGTGAAGTATCAACATTATGGAAAGAGGTTCCACAATCAGAGTAAGATTGCAGGGCTAGTAGATAGCTTAACCATAGCGATCGCTTTTTTGCTACTTTACATTGATGGCTATTCTGTCTCAAAAATTGCTGTCATAGAAAACTAAAATTGTGTCTTTGAGACCTCTACCATCACCTATTTTATCTGGACAACCTCTGACAGCACTTGCCCCGATGCAGGACGTAACCGATCTTGCTTTCATGCAAATGCTCAGTGAATATGGCTGTCCTGATTATTACGTGACTGAATATTTTCGGGTATACGCCAACTCTAATCTTGATAAAAAGATTCTCAAATCAATCACCTGTAATACAACGAGTAGACCTGTATTTGCTCAATTAATTGGTGAAAGCATTCCTGATATGTTGCGGATTACTCAGCAGCTTACCAAATACTCGATCGCAGGCATCGATCTTAACCTTGGCTGTCCTGCGCCGCGTGTCTATCGCAAAAATGTCGGAGGTGGACTATTGCGCGAACCTGAAACCATTGAACGGATTTTTGATGCTTTGCGATCGCAAATTTCGGGACTGTTTACCGTGAAAATGCGCGTAGGTTTTGACTCGATAGATAATTTTGAGAAGCTATTGCAATTAATCAATCAATATCAAATTGATATGCTCAGCTTGCATGGACGCACAGTCAAGGAGTTATATCGTGGTGAAGTGCATTATGACTTGATCCGACATGCTGTGCAAACTGTAAACTGTCCTGTGTTAGCTAATGGCAATGTCACTTCTTACCTTAAAGCTGAACAGATTTTAAAAGAAACGGGTGCGGCAGGTGTGATGATTGGGCGATCAGCAATTCGTAATCCTTGGATTTTTCAACAAATACGCGATCACTTTGCTGGTAAACCTGTCCAAATTGTTAACCTTGCGGATGTGCATAAATATATTCAGCATCTATTCGCGATTACTTGCCAAGATACGCTCAGAGAGAAATCCCATGTCAATAGTTTGAAAAAGTTCCTCAACTTCATTGGTACTAGTATTGATCCCGATGGTAAATTTTTAAGAGAAATGCGTTTGGTGCAATCTAAACAAGAGCTTTTTGACTTGTGCGATCACCATTTATTGACAAATCCTCAACGTCCCTTTGCGATCGAACCATTTGAAAGTCTAATAGCGCGTCCTAGTTGTGAATCCTGCGAATAAGAGCATTAGAAATTACGCAAACTGTACGAATTTATTAAGTTTAAGACTTACGCAAAATAACCAATAACTCAAGTTCTTGACTCAAAGCTAAAGTCAGCTAAAGCGGGCTCAAGAACGTTTGTAATCAACCCGTTTTAACGGGGTTTAAGCTTTCAGCCTGTAATTTACAGCCTATTGAGGCTTTGAGTAGTACAGAAATATTTTTGAAAGTGGCGCTTTGCGCCACTTTCAAAAATATTTCTGGGTTTTGAGTAAGCGCAAAGCGCTGTATTACAGGGGTATTGCATAAGTCCTATAGGTTTAAGGTATGTAATACGGGCGAAGCTCTCACTACATCTACTCAATTCTAAGGGACTTGACGAGAAAAAAGGTATCACCGAGTTTGTATAGCTTCGACTTCGCTCAGCCAACTTTGGCTGAGCGAAGTCGAAGAC
>Ga0209985_10003827_pt1 | contig 12497 bp, 7 predicted proteins | sample NOAtaG_FD_187305 | JGI IMG/M metagenome (GOLD analysis project Ga0209985, IMG submission 187305) | Freshwater lake microbial communities from Lake Erie, under a cyanobacterial bloom - NOAA_Erie_Diel6S_1000h metaG (SPAdes) (version 2) | ecosystem: Environmental > Aquatic > Freshwater > Lake ...
AGCGGTTTGCCGACAAATCGCCGCCCCGGCGGAACATGTGCCCCTCGCAACCGAAGTGCGGCTGCTGCTGGACGCATCCACAGGAATCCAGCTGTCCCCGGACGGATCCGTCGAACTCTGGCTCAGCCGTGATACCACCGGGCGAACTGCCACCCAGCCTGTACCCGCACGACGGCCAATGCTCAGCAAACTGCCGGGAAACAACCATGCCGCTGTGGAGTTCAACGGACGCGACAGCTTCCTGCAGCTTGGCACTGGACTGCTGGATCAGGATGAGTTCACCGCGTTTGCCGTCGCGACCGATCGCGCCGCCGCAGGACACCGGGAACTGCTGTCGAACTGGAGCGGCCGCGATGGTAACTCCACCGAATCCCTGTTCGTGGGACTCACTGGCGAACGAGCCTTCCGCCTGAGCGACGCGCTGTCCGGAGTTGGCGAATTGCAGCAGGGCGATCAACCATTCCTGCTGACGGCTGCCAATGGTCCCAACGGTGCTGTGCTGTTCCAGGGACTGCGACAGGCTGCCTTCCAGTCAGCCAGACTCCCCCCCAGACGCCTTGATACACCGTGGGTCATTGGGCAGCAGGGGAATATCGCGGGCGAGTACTGGCACGGACACCTCAGCCTGCTGGTGGTCTTCGAGCGTCAGCTGAATCCGGATGAACGGCTGGCTGTGCAGACTGCCATCAGCAGCAGGTTCAGTATGCCGCTGCAGGCACAGCCCACCGCAGAGCCCGCCAGTCCCGAGCAGCTGGCACTCGCATCATTGTGCCTGGTACTGCTCAACACAAATGAATTTGCCTTCATCGACTGACTGAACTTCCGTCAAACAGCATCAGCCGACGGTGGCAGATTCAGTGACTCACAATCCAGCCTGAACAGGCGACGCGCATTGCCCGTCGTGATTTTTGCCATTTCCTCCATCGACATGCCATGAACTTCCGCCAGACAGGCACATGTGTCGGCAACCCACGCAGGTTCGTTGCGTTTGCCTCGGTACTGCTGAGGGGCCAGATACGGAGCATCCGTTTCGATCAGCAGCCGATCCAGCGGGACCTGAGCTGCCACCGCTCGCAATTCATCATTCCTGCGATACGTCAGCATACCACTGAAGGACAGAAACATTCCCATCTGCAGACATTCAGTCGCTGTCGCTTCGCTGCCGCAGAACGAATGCATCACACCCCGCAAAGGAGCAGTCTCCGCTGACTCACGCAGCACCTCCAGAACTTCAGCCTCAGCCTCACGACAGTGCACGACAAATGGCTTGTCACACCGACGGGACAACTGAATATGTCGTCGAAACGAATCGTACTGCAGATCCAGTGGGACGTCTTTCCAGTAGTTATCAAGACCCGTCTCGCCAATCCCCACGACCCGCGGATGAAATGCCAGTTCCTCAATCCGCTCCCAGTCCCCCGGCCGAATCTCATGAGTATGGTTCGGATGTACTCCCACCACGGCCGAAATTCCAGGATACCTGTTGGACAGGAGGACTACGGCCTGACTGGTGGCGGCGGAAATGCCGATCGCCAGCAACTGCACCACCCCGGCGGCTGCAGCACGCCCCAGCACCTCTTCAAAATCCTGACGAAACGAATCAGATTCGGGATGACAGTGGGTATCGACCAGAACAGAGGCCATAGGGAATTCCGAAACTGAATGGACGGGGCTCGATTTACAGGGTGTCTGCGGCTATCCGCTGCAACAGAACATCATCCACAATCGTCCCTTTGGGCAGCAGCTTCAACTTCTCCGTGATGCGAATCACCCGTGCCTCATTATGGGGAATACCAAGTCCCTGCAGGCGATGTGCGACCGCCCGACGACCACTGTGCCTTCCCAGCACCAGCCGTATCTCATCACCGCCTACCGTTTCAGGCCGGAACGGCAGATAGGTGTCCGGATTCTTCAGCAGTCCGTCCTGATGAATTCCCGCTTCAGTCGCAAAAATGTTCGCTCCGCCAACAGGTTTCATCAGCGGCAGACCGACCCCTGTGAGCTCTGCCACCAGACGACACAGGGGGGCCAGCATCCGAGTATCAACACGGTGGGTCCGCCCGTACTGCTCCTGATGGAGTGTCAGTGCCATCACGACCTCCTCCAGCGAAGCATTTCCCGCCCGTTCGCCGATTCCATTCACAGTGCACTGCACCACATTGGCGCCTTCTGCGATACACGCCAGAGTATTGGCGACAGCCAGACCCAGGTCATTGTGAAAATGGACCGCCAGCAGAGCCCGCTGCAGCTCCGGCACTCCGTCCTGAATCCGCCGAATGAAGTCCCGTGATTTTTCCGGAGTCAGCAGCCCCACCGTATCAGGAAAGCCAATTGTCGTCGCCCCCGCGCGAATAGCCTCACGATAGCACTCGCACAAAAAGTCGACTTCCGTGCGGCTGGCGTCTTCAGGACTGAACGCCACAATCCGAAACTTCTCCGCCGCGTATCCGACTGTGTCGGAAATCAACTGCAGAATCTCACTCCGACTCTTCCCAAGCTTGTAAGTGCGATGCAGCGGACTGGTTCCGCAGAACAGACTGACCCCGCGTTTGTGCACCGGGTTTCCATCCAGAGCGCGATCTGCCGCGTCAATGTCACTGCGTACCGTCCGACAAAGCGCTGTCAGCACCGGGCCCCGCACCCGACCCACCATCAGTCGAATGGCTTCCACATCCGCTTCCGAACTGGCCGGAAAACCGGCATCCAGAGAATGTACACCGGCCTTTTCCAGGGCCAGCGCGATCCGCAACTTCTCATGCGGCTCCAGCGTGGCACCCGGCATCTGCTCACCATCCCGCAGAGTTGTGTCGCTGAACAACACCACACCACCGCGACGATGACGCGCTATGATCGCCTCACGAAGCCTGTCCTCCAGACGCTGACGAAATGTGCGTACCCTGCGGTCTTCCGACACAGCAAACTCCCTTCCCTGAGCAGACTTCCTCGAATCAGCTATCCCCGCGACGCTTTCCCCGACGACGACCACTCTGCTCACCCAGTGACGAGCGTCGCCGCAGCATGTGATGGTAATGCTGAGCAAATCGATGAGCCTCATCGCGAATGTACTGCAGCAGACGCAGAGCCCACGAATGACGGCTCAATCGATGCGGCTCCGCTGCACCCGGCACATAAATCTCCTCCTCACGCTTCGCCAGTGACACCGTGGGCGGTGGAGTAATGCTGAGCAGCTGAAATGTTTCCATCACCGCATTCAACTGCCCCTTGCCACCATCTATGAGCAGCAAATCCGGAAAGACATCGCCCTCCTCATTCAAACGCGAAAAACGACGAGTAATCACTTCACGCATCGACGCAAAATCATCCACACCTTCGACAGTCTGAATCCTGAACTTCCGGTAACCCGGCTTGAAGGGCAATCCATCAATAAACTGCACCAGACTGGCCACCGTTTCGCTGCCCTGCAGATGAGCAATGTCCAGCCCCTCAATACGGCGGGGAATCTCAGACAGACCCAGCAATTTCCGCAAACCCTCCAGACCCTTCCGCGGATCCGTGTAGAACACCTCCGGTTGCGCATGACTCTCAAGGTCTCCCCGCAGATTCAGACTCTCCAGAGCCTGAATCTCATCCCGTATCCTCGCTGCCTTCTCAAAACGCAGCTCGCGGGAAGCCTGCTTCATCGACTCCTCCATCTCCTTGAGCAGCGCCGGACGGCCACCATCAAGAAATAATCGCAGCCGACGGATGTCCTCACGATACTCCTCACGACTGATCCTCAGATTGCATGGCGCAGTGCACTGATTAATACTGGCCAGCAGACAGGGCCTGAACCAGCGCCAACGCTCGTCCTTCTCATCAATGTCCAGCGAACACGTCCTGAATCGAAAAATCTTCTGCAGCACCGCTATCGTGCCACGCAATTGACCCGCACTGGTGAACGGACCATACAATCGCACTCCCGACGTTTCCGGCTGACGAGTAAACTCAACACGCGGAAAATCTTCCCGCGTCGTAATCTGCAGATACGGAAAAGTCTTGTCGTCCTTCAGCAGAGAATTGAAACGAGGCTGTATGTCCTTGATCAGCCGCGCCTCCATCAGCAACGCATCTACCTCACTCTCCGCCTCGATGAAATCCACATCTCGAATTTCCAGCACCAGATCGGCCGTCCTGCGATCCGCCTCCGCCGCCGCCGTAAAATAACTCGAAGCACGGTTCCGCAGATTCACGGCCTTGCCAACATAAATCACTCGCCCTTCACCATCCTTCATCAGGTACACACCCGGACCAGTCGGAAATCGACGCACCTTCTTTCGAGGAGTGAGTGCGTCACCGTCCACGCTGTCCTCAAATCCCTCCTGATCTCGGTCTTCTCCGGCTGCCATAACCTGATCTTCCGTCCAGCAATTGCCCCTGGCACTGACACGGCAAAAATCGCCCTCGTTCAGCTCCCGAAGTACATTTTCCGGGGTATTGTAGCGAAACTTTCAGGGTCGTGGCGGCATTCCCGCAGATATCGGGCCATTGGCCACCAAAACTGAAAGTGATCGATTTTCGCATCGCTGGATGTTGAATTTATACCGGGTTTCCGTAGTTTAGTGTCAGTTGACGGTGGCCGAAACGGGGGGTTTCGGCGGAACAGAGTCAATTTGTGCCGATGATGGCCGATGGAAACTGAAAGGCTGGGTCATATGAAGATGATGCGTTCTCTTGCTGCACTGGTGCTGCTGGCTGTTGTGTCAATTACTGTGGGTTGCGGTGGTGGCGAGCAGACTGGTGCTGCCGGCGGCGGTGCTGCAGCTGGCTCCGGCGTTGCTGGTGGTGCACCGGCTGCCCCGGCAGAAACTCCGGCTGCTCCAGCTGACGCTGCTCCAGCTGACGCTGCTCCGGCAGACGCTGCCCCAGCTGACGCTGCTCCTGCAGAAGGCGAAAAGCCCGCTGACGCTGCTCCGGCTGCCGCTCCTGCCGAAGGCGAAAAGCCCGCTGACGCTGCTCCGGCTGCTGACGCTCCGGCTGCTGACGCACCGAAGGCTGAATGATCGCGTTCTCGGTTCAGTTCAAACAGGAAGCCCGACTGCGAGAGCAGTCGGGCTTCTTTCGTTGTGGATCTTCCCGACTTCCGTGTCAGACTTCCCGACCGCGTTTTTTGGCGGCCTTGCCGGCCGATTTGCTGACCGCCTTCCCGGCAGCTTTCTTCGCAGCCTTCTTCACGGCCTTTTTGGCCCCCCGAGCCGCACCGCCACGACGCCCAGCCGACTTGCCACCACTGGCCACCCGGGCCGCCAGCCATTGCAGCGCCTGCTCCATCGTGACAGAGGCCGGATCCGTCTCCTTCGGTACAGTGGCATTCACAGAGCCGTGCTTAACGTACGGACCGTAACGCCCCTCGAAGATCTGCACCGGAGCCTGATCTTCCGGATGCGGCCCCAACTCCTTCAATGCCACCGGCGCAGATTTGCGGCGCGTATTCCGCAACATTTCAACAGCAACATCCAGCGGCACATTCAGCACGCTGTACGTTTCACCATCATGCTCAAACTGATGCGTTTTGCGATCAAAACCCGCAAACACCTTATCGTGAGTCACATACGGGCCGAACATGCCAATCCCGGCATTCACAACCTTCCCCGTCAGCGGATGTTTGCCCAGCTGCCGCGGCAGCGCCAGCAATTCCAGTGCAGTGGGCAGATCCAGACTGTCGGTGCTGATAAAGTTGGGCACACTGCAGTACTTCGGCTTCTTTCCATCCTCAGTGACATCCCCCATCTGCAGATAGGGGCCCCGCGGGCCTCGCTTCAGATAAATCGGCAGACCTTCCTCTGGATGCATACCGATCGCCGTCGGGCCACGCTGTTTTTCATCCAGCAGGCGATCGGCGACTTCGTTCGTAATCTCACCCGGAGCAATCGTGTCGGGAATCGAAGCGGTCAGCTTTTCCTCCCCGCGAGTCTTTTCGAAATACGGGCCATAACGACCGACTCGGACCGCCGCATCCAGACCGTCAATCGACAGCGTACAGGCATCGCGAGGATCAATATCCCCGTCCCGCTGCTTCACCTGCTCATCAAGCCCCTCACGGCCATTGTAAAACTCACGCAGATAAGGCAGACGTTCTGCCGATCCCGTCGCAATATCATCCAGCTTCTGCTCCATCTGTGCCGTAAAGCCCAGATCCACAAGACGCGGAAAGTAGTTTTCCAGCAGTCGCGTGACTGCCATCGCCGTAAATGTCGGAATCAGCTGATTGCCATTCTTCCGCACATAGCCTCGATCAACAATCGTGCTCAAAATGCTGGCGTATGTGCTGGGTCGACCAATTCCTTCCGATTCCAGCGTCCGCACCAGAGTCGCCTCGGTGAAACGTGCCGGAGGCTTGGTTTCGTGAGCATTGGCTTCCGCCTGCTGCAGAGCCAGTCGATCCTGCTCACGCATCGTCGGCAGGGTCGAATCCTGATCCTCAATTGCCGCATCAGGATCATCGCTGCCTTCCACATAGGCACGGAAGAAACCAGGGAATTCCACCGTCCTGCCCGTCGCCCGGAACTCGGCATCGCCCGCCGCAATCGTGACTGTATCAAACCGCAGCAGCGCGTCGGCCATCTGTGTTGCCATCGTCCGCTTCCAGATCATCTGGTACAGACGGTACTCAGGCCCGGACAGTCCGAGCTCTTCGGCTGTGCGCATGTCAGTACCGGCCGGGCGAATTGCCTCGTGAGCCTCCTGGGCTCCTTTGGTTTTTGTTGAAAACTGCCGCGGCTCCGGACTGAGATAGCTGCGACCATAAAGATCATCCACCCGCCCCCGAGCGGCGCGAATCGCTTCACCGCTCAGATTGACACTGTCCGTTCGCATGTAGGTGATATGGCCCTCCTCATACAGACGTTGTGCGATCTGCATGGTCTGGCGAGCGGACAGCCCCAGCTTTCGATTGGCTTCCTGCTGCATGGTACTGGTTGTGAACGGAGGGTATGGGCGGCGAACCTGCTGCTTCTGCTCGACCGCACTCACCACCCACGGCAGCTTTTCGATCTGCTGCACCGTGGCCCGCGCCTGCTCTTCGGACAGCAACAGCACATCCGCACCAGCCTTCAGGCGTCCGGTCTGCTCGTCAAAATCCCTGCCCGACGCAATGCGACGTCCACCCAGCGCCTGCAGCAGAGCCTCGAAGGGCACTCCCGAGTCGGCAGTCAGACGCGCCTTAATGTCCCAGAATCGACCACTGCGAAACTTCATTCGCTCAATCTCGCGATTGACCAGCAGTCGCACCGCAACACTCTGCACCCGCCCGGCTGACAGGCCCCGCGCAATCTTCTTCCACAGCAGAGGACTGAGCGTGTAACCATACAAACGGTCCACAACTCGCCGGGTTTCCTGAGCCTGCACCAGATTCTCGTCCACCTGCCGAGTGTTTCGGATGGCCTCGAGAATCGCCGGCTTTGTGATCTCAGAAAATGTCATGCGGCTGACAGGAACCGTTGGCTTCAGTACCTGCACCAGATGCCAGCCAATACTTTCCCCTTCACGGTCCTCGTCAGTCGCCAGCACCAGTTCGCTGACTTTTTTCAGGCCGTCCTTGAGTTCCGTGATCAGCTTCTTTTTTTCGGCCGGCACCACATACAGCGGATCAAAGTCGTCGTTGACGTTGACTCCCAGAGTCGCCCATGACTCCTTCTTCAGCGCAGGCGGAATCTCCGCGGCGCTGGACGGCAGGTCGCGGATATGCCCCATACTGGCCCGAACGATGTAATCATCGCCCAGAAATCCCGCAATTTTCTTAGCTTTTGCCGGTGATTCCACAATCACCAGCGCTTTCTTGAGAGCAGCCATGAACGATCAGTTTCTGAAAAGCCGGTCAGACCGGCGTAAATACAGCCTCGGCAGATTCCCCCTACAACAAAGCCGGAACGGCGGGGGATTTCAACACATTCGAGAGATTTGCACCACTTTCCGGGAAAATCGAGAAAACAGGGGCCCGGCAGCCTGACAGGGTCCCGCAACCCAACCTCCCAGTGCATACTGCCACCGCGATCACGGCAAACCGCAGGCTGGGAAACTCTGGTTGACCTTGCCTCTGCACTGCCGACGGCTAGAATCTCCGCTTTCCCTTTTGTTCACCCACGACCGTGCCTCCCGCGTTACTGGAATAAAGCATCGTGCAGACGTCTGTCAAGTCAGTCGTTCTGTCGCCAACTCCGGAACACCCGGCTTCAAAGAGTTTTTACTCATGAGCACTCCGTTCACTTTTTTCCGTCGCCATCAGCAGATCACCATGGTCAGCATCGTGATCCTTTCGATGGTGGCCTTCACCATCAGCGACATGATGTCCAACCAGACAAATCACTTTGTCATGCTGGGAGTCCTGCTGGGCGGAATCATCATGGGTTTCTCCGGCATCCGGCAGGGTCGCTGGCTGCAGTACAGCATCGGTGGTGCAATCTTTGGTGGAATCGCCGGCTGGCTGATTCCAGGCTCCATCTCCTCCACCGACGGCTTCTATCAGGATTCCGCCATCGGCGCCTTCGATGACCAGCGGATTCAGGAAACTTCCACACGCCGCAGCATCTGCAACGCCTTCATGGCTCAGGCTTTCAGCAAAGTCTACGGTGCCGGGACCGAGCGCTTCGCGCCCCAGTTCCGCTACTACACGACACTGCAGGAAGATGCCATCTTCGGCGAACTGCTGAAAGCCGAAGCCGATGCCATGCAAATCGTTGTTACCGACGAAATGGTCTCGGATTTCATCAACCAGTCCGTCGACGGCCGACTCTCAGCAAAGGCCTTCGCCGAAATTCGAACCGGACTCAACGTCGGCGGAATGACGGTTTCTGAAGATCAGCTGTTCGAAGCATTTCGACATGAAATTGCTGCCCGCCTCGCATTCACGCAGTTGTCTCCCTCCACAGCCGCTGTCGCTCAGCCCCCAGGCGTTTACTATGACATGTTCCGCCGCACACAGGTACGGCAACGCCTGAATGCCGTTCAACTGGATGTGGATGCTTTCCTCCCCAAAGTCCCCGAACCTGCCACCGCAGAAATCGAATCCACCTTCGCTCAGTACGCCAAAAAATTCCCCGGCATGGACGGACCAGGGTCGCCAGGATTTCGCCAGTTCAACAAAGCCTCCCTCGCATTCCTTGAGCTCTCCTGGAAAGCCGCACGGGACAGTACTCCAGTACCCACAGATGCCGAAATCGAGACTTTCTACAACGAAAAAAAGGATACCTTCTATCGCAAGGAGCCCGAAGAAAAGCCCGCTGATGACCCCGCTGCTGCACCTGCAGCTCCGGCTGATCCCGCAGCACCAGTGACACCGGACCCCGCCACACCTGCTCCGGATGCACCTGCTCCGGATGCACCTGCTCCGGATGCACCTAAAGCCGAAGCACCGGCCCCGGAAACTCCGCCGGCACAGCCCGCTGAACCAAAAGCAGAATCTGAGGCAGCCACTCAGCCGGCTGCACCGGCACCTCAGCCTGACGGTAACTGCCTGCCTTACCAGGACGAAACCGACAAGCCCGCAGAACCTTCTGCCGAGACGCCTCCGGCTGCCCAGGATGCACCAGCCCAGTCGCCACCCGCCGATGCTCCCGCAGCACCGGCGACAGACGCCGCTGCTCAGGCACCGGCCACAGACGCCGCTGCTCAGACACCGGCCGCAGACGCCGCTGCTCAGGCACCGGCCACCGGCGGCCCCGATCCCGTACCTTTCGTGATCCCTCCCGTCGAATATCGCCCGCTTGACGATGAACTCAAATCTGAAATTCGCGAGCAATTGCATGAGGAACGCATTCGCAAAGCGATTGACGAAAAAATGGAAGCAGTCATGACCGGGCTGCGCGAGATTGAACGAAAACGCTCAGCCGCTCGACGTCAGGTCGTGGATCAGAACCCGTCGATGACTTCAGAGCAAATCGCCACTGAAATGCAGGAAGTCCACAAATCGCTGCTGGACGAGATGAAGGCTCTGGGTGAAAAACTGGGGCTCAGTTTCGTGCGAACCGGGCTGCTGAATCGTATGGATCTCGCTGCCGATGAGCAGATCGGCCCGGCCCTCGGTTACACCAGCGGGGCCCCGGTTGCAGACGAGGTCTTTTCACGCTTCCCTCAGCGTGATCCGTGGGAAGATGCCAACCTCTTCGCCAGCGATCGTGCTGTGCGAAACCAGTTCGACCTCTCCGGAAATGAATCCCATTACGCGTGGTGGATCACCGAGTTCTCCGCATCACACATTCCCACGCTCGAAGATCCGGGAATCCGCGATGAAGTCATTCTGACACTCAAGCGTCAGCAGGCGCGCAAACTGGCCGAAGAGCGAGCCGGGGCATTGGCGAAACTTGTAACAGACGGTCTCAGCCTGCCCGAGGCTGAGCGAAAATCCATGGCCGACAGCTTGCAGGGACAGACAGTTTTGGGGGACGCGGCGTCCGCTGCCCTGGTCGTGAAACAGACCCAACTGTTCTCATGGCTGGAACAGGAATCAGCACCTCCGATGAGCTTTCAGCAGCCGCAACTGCGACTGGGCACAATCAACTGGTCTGACGAATCCGGCGGTGTGCTGAAAGCCGCAGGTGATCGGTTCATGAAATCCGTATTCGATGAACTTGGACCGGAGCGAGCAGGCGTAGTCGCCGACGACGATCTGAAAAGTTACTACGTAGTGCAGGTCACCGACCGCATCGGAGACGAAGCGGTACTGCAGCAGTTATTCCTCACGGAAGGCAAGCAGTTTGGTTTCCGCAGCGGCGAAATTTCCGGCCTTGTCAGCGGCCTGATTGCCCAGCCGGTTATGAATGACTGGCGAAATACAATCTGGCTGAAATACGGAATCGATCTGGCACAAATGGAAGAGTAGCCGCGAGTAAAACTCGACAGTTCGGCAGTCTCAACGGGGCCAGCCACTGGAAAGTGGCGGCCCCGATTTTTTTATTTCAGCGGGCCGAGGTCGGCCCCAGCCGCATCGAGCGGGCAAGATCATCAAACAGTGCTTCCAGCACCAGTCTGACCGGTGAATTCGCATCCACATGCAGGGTTGCCTGCAGAATCCTGTCGATCAGCATCGCCAACAGGTCCGAGGCACATCGCAGCCCCATCCTTTGCAGCAGCGGATCAGTCAGATCGCCGCCTGTAATCCGACGCAGCTTCAAACGCACTGCATCGGCAAGAAAACTCAGCAGCCAGCGGGTATTCTGCCGCTGATCCTCGGTGCTGGCTGAAATCTTTTCGATACGATCGGCAATCTGTTTGGAAACTTCCTGCGGTTTCATCGCTTCAAATGCCGCGAATTCCCGGCCGACCAGTTCCCGCAGGTCCCGCAGTTCTGCATTCAGCAGCTGCTCCGCCTGAGTCATACTGCCTTCGGCCAGCAAAGCCGCGGCGCGGGCCTCATCCGCATTCGCTGCCATGCCCTTTTCCAGCAGCAGTTGCTCAAGATCCTCCTGCACCAGCGGAAAAAATCGAATCAACTGGCATCGCGAGCGGATAGTCGGCAACAATGCCTCAGGACTTTCGCTGATCAGCAGAATGAGAGCATTTGCGGGAGGCTCCTCCAGAGTCTTCAGCAGGGCATTGCCACCGTCCAGATTCATCCGCTGGGCATCGTCAATCACAGCGATCCGCCGATTGGACGCCAGTGGTGCAGAAGACAGTTCGAAGCACAGCCCTTCACGTCCCCGCTTGTCCGCTGAACCCAGTATCAGCTCGAGCGGAATTTCGGTTTTGCCGTCAGGCAGGCCGATTTCAAAGTAGTCCGGCCAGTTTCCGGACTCGAAACTGCGACAATTGCGACACGTACCGCAGGCCTCCAACTCCTGAGCCGTTGTCTGCTGACAAAACAGCGACTGCGCCAGCAAACGCGCAAAGGTCCGCTTGCCGATGCCATCAGGGCCGGCCAGCACATAGGCATGAGACAGGCGATTGTTTCGCATGGATCGTTCAAAGAGTGCTCGCTGCTCCTGATGACCACGCAGTCTGGTCCACGCTGAAGCCATAGAAAAAATCCGCAAGGAATGCTGTCAGAACGCCCGCCGGGCCCAGTATACCAGGACTCAGCACAGATTGCAGTCATCCGCCAGGCACCCGGAAACGAACCGCGGAGTTGCATTTGCCGCGTCGTTTTATCTGGGAATCCGGGCATTAACCCGGTAGACTGCAGCAAAGTTCGTCCCGCCTCAGCCCCCCGCCCAAGGGAATCCGCCTGCCATGCGACCTGCCATGTTCCAACTGCGCCTGGTTGCCGCCTTCAGTCTGCTGATTACGTCGCTCAACGCTCAGCCGCCGACGGCGGGAAAGATCCCCCCGGATCACCCTGAACGAGCCAAAAAAGGACTGGAACTGTTCCGCACAGCAGTGCGACCAATACTCACAGCCAAATGCCTTGAATGCCACGGTGGCCAGTCTGTCAAAAGTGATTTTGATCTGGCGACTCGCGACTCACTGATGAACAGCGGTTTCGTGGCAGAATCAGCAGCCGAAAGTCAGCTTGTGCAGCTGATTACTCATACCGCTGAACCGCACATGCCATGGAAACTGCCAAAACT
>Ga0209985_10003828_pt1 | contig 12496 bp, 11 predicted proteins | sample NOAtaG_FD_187305 | JGI IMG/M metagenome (GOLD analysis project Ga0209985, IMG submission 187305) | Freshwater lake microbial communities from Lake Erie, under a cyanobacterial bloom - NOAA_Erie_Diel6S_1000h metaG (SPAdes) (version 2) | ecosystem: Environmental > Aquatic > Freshwater > Lake ...
CCATGCCCTCCTTGGCGGTGCCTTCGCCGATCCGGGAGCCGGTCACGTAGTTGGCGCCATAGGTGATCACGGGCCAGCCGTAGTTGACGCCGGCCTTGATCACGTTGAGTTCGTCGCCGCCCTGCGGCCCATGCTCGCTGGCCCACAGCACGCCGGTGGCCGGGTGCAGCGCGGCGCCCTGCACGTTGCGGTTGCCGAGCGAGAACACCTCGGGCCGCGCCTTCGGGTCGTTGACGAAGGGGTTGCCCGGCGCCGGTTTGCCGTCATCGGTCAGGCGCAGGATCTTGCCGGCGTGATCGTCCAGCGCCTGTGCCCGCTGCATCTCGCCGCGGTCGCCGAGCGTCACGTACATGACGACCGGCTGGCCCGGCCGGGCGTCGAACACGATGCGCGAGCCGAAGTGCTGGCCGGAGCTGCTCTTGGGCGCCATGCGGAACACCACCTGCACCTGCTCCATGCGCCAGGCACCGGCCGCACCCGCGAGCTTGCCGCGCGCCACCTCGGTGCCGTTGCGGCCCTCGGCGTCGCGCTGCGCGTAGCTCCAGTAGATCCAGCCGTTGCTCGCGTACTCGGGGTGCGGCACCACGTCCATCAGCCCGCCCTGCCCCTGCGCGTCGACGCGCGGCAGGCCGGCTACCGGCGTGGGGTCCAGCTTGCCGTCCCGGCCAACCACGCGCAGGCGGCCCGGCCGCTCGGTGACCAGCATGCGGCCGTCGGGCAGGAAGGCAAGGCCCCAGGGCCGCTCCAGGCCCTCGGTGACGGTGACCAGGCGGACCGGGTGCTCACGGGTGGCCACCGGCTGGGCTGATGCGGCACAAGCCGCCAGCGCGGCGGCGAGCCCGGCGGCGCAAGACAGGAGACGCGACATCGACTGCACTTTCCAGGATAGGGAAGAAGGCGTCAGACTGCCGCAAAGGCGCCGCCTGCGCCACTCGAAGTTGCACGCAGGGCCGCGCCCTGCCACGCGGCTGCGGGCGCCGGCACGGACCCGCGGCGGCGCGGTAGGCTGGCTGCCCGGGCTTGACCGATCCGGGCCGCACGGACCGCCGCCGCGCACCGCGCAGCCCGCATGTCCAGGCGTGCGGGTGGGGGCGCGACTGCCGCGGGTACACGCAAGGGAGCACCGGGAAGCACCGGGTAGAACGGAGAGCACTGCATGCTGCTGAAGAAAGCCGCCGAGCGGGAGTTTGCCGCCACCGGCATCGAGGGTATCGAACGCGCCCTGTTCCGCAACAACGCGGCGGGCGGCCGCAGTTCGGTGGTGCGGCTGACGGCCGGCAGCCGCTTCCCGCGCCATGCGCACCACGGGACCGAGGAGGTGGTGGTGCTGGCGGGCGTGGTGCAGATCGGCGGCGTGGAACTGGCGCCCGGCGACTATCTGTTCACCGAGGCGGGCGAGGAGCACGACGTGGTGGCGCTGACGGACGCGCAGATTTTCGTGTCGTCGCAGAAGGCAACACCGGTGCTGGAGTGAGTCAGCCGCCGGCCGGCACCGCCGGGGCGGCGGGGGCGACGGGGGCGGCGGCCGTGGCGCCGGACCGCCGGGCCGACGCGAGGAACTCGGCGTAGCGCCGGTTGAACTCGTCAGCCATCTCGAAGTGCGGCATGGCGCCGGTGGGCAACGGAAGAAACTGCCAGTTGGCTCGGGCCCGCGCCCAATCGGCGCCGCTGAAGTTCCTGAAGTCGCCGCGCGTGGCATGCGGCACCCAGACGGGCAGCGTCAGCCGCTCGTAGACGTTGCGGATGTCGCGGCTGAACAGCCGCGCGGACAGGAACGCCAGCGGCGCGTGCTGGGCGCCGGGCTGGTGGGTGCTCAGGTAGTCGTAGTCGACCATGTCCTCGGGCACGTCCTTGCTGCCGAACGTGCGCTGCAGGAAATAGCGGATGCTGGCGCGGCTGGTGAGCGCGTCGAACAGCGCGCGGTCCCACAAGGGCACGCTGACCAGCGCATGCAGACCGGGCACCTCGCGCGAGGTACCCGGCGCACCGGAGTAGGCCGGCGCTGCGCTCGCAAATCCGGTCGGGGTCACCAGCGCGAGGCTGGCAAAGCGCGCCGGCGACTCGGTGGCGGCCCGCGCCACGAACTCGCTCGCCAGGGATACCGCGAGCACGTCGACGCCCGCCGGTCCGTGCTCGGCCTCGATCACGCGCAGCACGGCGTGGATCGCCTCCACGTACAGGCCGATGGTGTAGTCGCGCTTGCTGCGCTCCGCAAAGCCGAAGCCGGGTAGGTCGGGCGCGTAGACGCGGCGCTGCGTCTTGAAGGCCTCGTACACCGGCTTGACCTCGTAGGCCGAGGCGGCGGCATTGATGCTGTGGACCAGCAGCAGCGGCGGCGCCGCCGGCGGGCCGGCCACGTAGTAGCTCAGGCGCCCGGCCGGCGAGTCGATTTCGCGCCGCTCGCCGCTGACGGCATGGGGCAGCGGCATTGAATGAGACACGAAGGCCATGCTGTAGCCGATCCCCGCGGCGGCCGCGAGCAACCCCGCCGCCGCCGCCCCACGGGCGGCAGAACGACGACGAAGGGCGCTGGGCATCACAGGCGACTAAGGCTAGCACCCGGACGGCGCCGTCCGCGACAAGCCGCACGCGGGCGTTCGGCCGGCAGGACGGAAGTGCAGACCCATCCGCCTGCGAACGACCCGACCCGCCCGCGCCACCGCGCCGGCCCGGGCGCCGGCGGCCGCGCGCCGACCGCGTGGCCGCTGCTACAGGCGGCCCTCCTCGACCGCATGGCAGGCCACCTGGCTGTCGCCGGCGGCGTGGCGGTACAGCTTGATGACCGGCGCCTCGGTGCGGCAGCGCTCGTTGGCGTGCGGGCAGCGCGGATGAAAGGTGCAGCCCGACGGCGGATTGAGCGGGTTGGGCACCTCGCCAGCCACCGGGGTGCGCGCGCGGCCGGTCATCTCCAGGTCGGGGATGGCATCGAGCAGCATGCGGGTATACGGGTGGCGCGGTGCGGCGAACAGCGTCGGCTTGGGCGCCAGTTCCACCAGCTTGCCCAGGTACATGACGCCGACGCGGTCGGAGATGTGGCGCACCACCGCCAGATTGTGCGAGATGAAGAGGTAGGTCAGGCCCAGCTCGCGCTGCAGGTCCTTCATCAGGTTGAGCACCTGCGCCTGCACCGAGACGTCGAGCGCGCTGGTCGGTTCGTCGCACACCAGAAACTCCGGGTGCGTGGCCAGCGCGCGCGCGATGGACAGGCGCTGGCGCTGCCCGCCCGAGAACTGGTGCGGGTACTTCTCCTTGTCGGCCGGGGCCAGGCGCACCAGGGTCAGCAGCTCGTCGACGCGCTGCATGGCCTCGGCGTCGGTCTTGCACACGCGATGAGCGCGCAGCGGCTCGGCGATGATGTCGGCCACGCGCCAGCGTGGATTCAGGCTGGCGTACGGGTCCTGGAAGATCATCTGCAGCTTCTGGCGCAGGCCGCGGCCGGCGGCGGTGTCGATCTCACGCAGGTCGTGGCCGAAGAACTCGACTTCGCCACGCGTGGGCCGGTACAGGCCGACCAGCAGGCGCGCCACGGTGCTCTTGCCGCAGCCCGATTCGCCCACAAGCGCCAGGGTCTCGCCGCGGCGGATCTCGAAGCTCACGCCATCGACGGCGCGCAGGATGGCCTTGCCCTTCTTCTCGAGCACGCGGTTGAGCCACGGCGGCGAAACGTCGAAGAACATGGCGATGTCCTTCGCCTTGACGATCGTTTCGCCCGCCGCAGCCGCGGTTCCCGTCGGCTTCATGACGGCGCTCATCGGACTACCTCGCGCTGCGCGCTTAGGAATTCGCCCCTGGGGCGGGCCGTCAGGCTACAGGCTGCCATCGCGCCCGTGCCGTAGGTCTCCTCAGCCGCGCCCGGCGTGGCGTCGTCCGGCGCGCCTGAAATGACCGCAAACCCCGCGAGCCAGGCCTGCAACGCGGTGCTCGGGTCGCGCTCAAAACGGCGGGAAGTCGACACAGGCAGCCTCATGCCGCCGCCCTGCCGCCCGTGGCGTCGTGCAGCCAGCAGGCGGCCTGCGAGTCGCCGGCAGGCAGCAGGTCGGGGCGCTCGCGCCGGCAGCGGTCTGTCGCCTGCGGGCAGCGCGGGTTGAAGGCGCAGCCGGCCGGAATGGCAGTCAGCCGCGGCATGCTGCCGTCGATCTGCGTGAGCCGCTCGGCCTGCGCGGTCATGCTCGGGATCGAGCCCATCAGGCCCTTGGTGTAGGGGTGCTGCGGACGATGGATGACGTCGGCCACCGGCCCGATCTCGGCGATGCGGCCGGCGTACATCACGGCCACGCGATCGGCGGTCTCGGCGATCACGCCCATGTCGTGCGTCACCAGCATGACCGCGGTCTGCTTCTCGCGGCACAGCGTCTTCAGGAGCGCGATGATCTGCGCCTGGATCGACACGTCGAGCGCGGTGGTCGGCTCGTCCGCGATCACGAGCTTGGGCTCGGCGGCGAGCGCCAGCGCGATCACCACGCGCTGGCGCATGCCGCCCGAGAACTGGTGCGGATAGTGATCGATGCGCCGGTCGGCCGCCGGGATGCCGGTGGCCAGCAGCAGGTCGAGCGCGCGTCGGCGCGCCTCGGCCTGCGAGACGTTCAGGTGGGTGGTGATGGTCTCGGTGAGCTGCTGGCCGACCGTGTACAGCGGGTTCAGCGAGGTGAGCGGGTCCTGGAAGATGGCGCCGATCTCGCGGCCGCGCACCTTGCGCATCTCGTCGTAGGGCAGGTTGTCGATGCGCAGCCCGTTGAGCTTGACCTCGCCCGCGGCGATGCGCCCCGGCGGCTCGAGCAGTCCGATGATCGCCGCCCCCGTAAGGCTCTTGCCGGCGCCCGACTCGCCGACCACGCCGAGCACCTCGCCGGGCGCGATCGAGAAGGAAACGTCGTCGACCGCCAGCAGCGTGCCCCGGCGGGTCGGAAACTCGATGCGCAGGTTGCGCACCTCCAGCAGCGGGGAACGGCTCATCGGCTCTCTTGTCGGCTACTTCGCGGCGCAGCCCGCGACGGCTTCGGTATGGTTGACGCGCGGCTCGAAGTCCTGCGCCAGCGCGCTGCTCTTCTTGGCTTCCAGCCAGTATCGGGTGCAGGGCTTGACGTCGAGCTTGAGCGTGCGCTGCTCGCCGCGCGAGAAGCCGGTTACCGGCGGCCCCTGAACGACGATGGTGCGCGGGCCGGGATCCACCAGGACCGGCGCCATCGGCCGCTCGATGTAGTGCTTGCCGTCGACCGAGATGATGAGGACGTCGTAGGTGTTCAGCTCGGCCTTCAGCCAGCGCTGGCCGGTCAGTTGCGAAAGGCTGGTGGTGCTGGCGCAGCCGCTGGCGAAGAGCGCCGCGGCGGCGGCGGCAACCAAGCTGAGAACGCGCATGTTCATGGTGCCTCCGTGAATGGGCGCGCTCCGGCGCCGGAGCGCGTCCGACAAGCTAGCAGAGCCGGCGGCAGCTGCGGGTAACCAGTCGTTGCAGACGTACGCCTCAACGCGGACCTCAGCGTAACCGCGGGTTCAGCGCGTCGCGCAGCCAGTCGCCCAGCAGGTTGACCGACAGCACGAGCAGCACCAGCGCCACGCCCGGGAAGATGGTGATCCACCACTCGCCCGAGAACAGGAACTCGTTGCCGATGCGGATCAGGGTCCCCAGCGACGGCGTCGTCGGCGGCACGCCCACGCCGAGGAACGACAGGGTCGCCTCGGTGAGAATGGCACTGGCGATGTGTACCGTGGCCAGCACCAGCACCGGCCCGGTGACGTTGGGCAGGACGTGCTTGAGCATGATGGCGATCTTGCTCACGCCGATCACGCGCGCCGCCTGGACATACTCCTTGTTCTTCTCCACCAGGGTGGAGCCGCGCACCGTGCGCGCGTATTGCACCCAGCCCGACAGCGTGATCGCCAGGACCAGCACGTAGAAGGCCACCTCGCTGTGGGCGTCGCGCGGCAGCACCGCACGGAACACGCCGTCGATCAGCAGCGCCACCAAAATGGCCGGAAACGACAGCATGACGTCGCACACCCGCATGATGAAGGCGTCGAGCCGGCCGCCCACATAGCCTGACAGCAGCCCGAGGCCGACGCCGAGGATGACCGACAGCACCACGCTGGCAAGGCCGATCATCAGCGAGATGCGCATGCCGAACAGGATGGCCGAGAACACGTCGCGGCCCTGGTCGTCGGTCCCGAGCCAGAACTTGGGGTTGCCCTGCGCCTCCCAGGCCGGCGGCAGGCTGGCGTCCATCAGGCTGATGGTGGCCAGGTCGAAGGGGTTGTGCGGCGCCACCCATTGGGCGAACGCCGCGGCGAACACCATGACGAAAGCCACCAGCGCCGCCACCATCGCCACCGGCGAGTGCCGGAAGCTGTAGGCGACGTCGCTGTCCCAGGCGCGGGCCAGCCAGCCGGGCTCGCTCTTGGCAGCGGCGGTTTCGGCAGCCATCGTCAGGCGTTCTTCACTTGAGGACCGTCCACTTCAGGAACATGAAATTGTCGGCCAGTTGCACGGTCTCCACATTGCGCTTCATGCCCCAGGCGAGCGCCTGCTGGTGCAGCGGGATGTGGCCCACGTCGTCGCTGTGGATCTGCATCGCCTCGCGGATCATGGCATCGCGCTTCTTGGCGTCGATCTCGACCGCGATCTGCGCGGTCAGGTCGTCCAGCCGCTTGTTGCTGTAGCTGCCCAGGTTGAACTGGCCGCGCCCGCTCTTGGTGTCCGGCGTGGCCATCAGCGCATTCAGCGGGTTGTGCGAGTCGTAGCTGCCGGGGGTCCAGCCAAGCAGGTAGAAGCTGGTGTTGCGCGACAGGATCTTCTGGAAGTAGGTGGCGCGAGTCTGCGCGGTGAGGTTCACCTTGACGCCGACACGCGCCAGCATCGGCACGATCGCCTTGCAGATCTCCTCGTCGTTGACGTAGCGATCATTGGGGCAATCCATGCCGACCTCGAAGCCCTGCGGGTAGCCGGCCTCTGCAAGCAGGCGCCGCGCAGCCTCCGGGTCGAACGGCAGGCGCTTGTTCATGTCGGCGGCAAAGCCGCGGATGCCCGGGGCGATCATCAGCGCCGTGGGCGTGGCCGCGCCGCGCATGACCGCGCGCTGGATCGCGTTGATGTCGATCGCCTGGTAGAACGCCTGGCGCACGCGCTTGTCCTTGAACGGGTTCCTGCCCTTGACGTTTGAGAACAGCAGCTCGTCGCGCGACTGGTCCATGCCGAGGAAAATCGTGCGCAGCTCCGGGCCCTCCATGACCTTGAGGTTGGCATTGGCCCGCAGGCGCGGGATGTCCTGCACCGGCACCGGCTCCATCATGTCGATCTCGCCCGACAGCAGCGCCGCCACGCGCGTGGCAGCGTTGCCGATCGGCGTGAACACCACTTCCTCGATGTTGGTGTTGATCTGGGCGTTGCCCCAGTAGCCGAAGTTGCGCGACAGCGTGGTGCGCACGCCGGGCTCGCGCGAGCGCAGGCGAAACGGCCCGGTGCCGTTGGCCTTGAAGCTGGCGGTGTTCTCGGTGCCCTTGCGGCGATCCACCGGGTTGACGGCGCGGTTCTTCTCGGACCAGTCCTTGCTCATCATGTACCACAGCGAGATCACGTCCGGCAGGATCGGAAACGGCGCCTTGGTGACGATGTCGATGGCGTGGTCGTTGATCTTGCGGATCTCGGCGATCTCCTGGACGTAGGTCTTCACATCCGAGCCGTCGGCCTGGGCGCGCCGGTAGGAGAAGATGACGTCGTCGGCGGTGAAGGGCGCGCCATCGTGGAACTGCACGCCCTTGCGCAGGTTGAAGCGCCACACGGTCGGCGCGGTCTGCTTCCAGTCAGTGGCCAGCAGCGGAATCAGCTCGAGGTTCTTGCCGCGCCCGACCAGCGGCTCGTACACGTTGCCCATGAAGTTGAGCAGGAAGGACTCATTGAGCGAGTGCGGGTCCATCGACACCACGTCGCCCTGGTTGGCGAAGCGGAAGGTCTTGGCCGCCAGCGGCGCGCTGAACAGGACGGCGGCAGCCAGGCCCAGCAGGGCGGCGGCACGCGCGAGGCGTTGTGCAAGTTTCATCGGGGTCTCCTTCTCCTCGTGTTCTCGTGCCGGGTGCTGCCCGGCGCAGCGCTCAGGCGCCGGTTGCCAGGGGCAGCCGGCGCTCCGCCAGTGCCGCCAGGTAGCCCGCACCCAGCGGTATCACGGCATCGTTGAAATCGTAGCGGGTCGAATGCAGCCAGCAGCCCTCGCCGCCGCCCTGGCCCAGGCGCGCGTAGCAGCCGGGCCGCGCCTGGAGCATGAAGGAGAAGTCCTCCGCGCCCATCGATGGCGGCATATTGCGGACCACCTGGTCCTGGCCAACCAGTTGCTCGGCCACGCCCGCGGCAAACTCGTACTGCGGCCGGTGGTTGATGGTGGCCGGGTACATGCGCTGGTAGCGCACATCGGCCGTGGCGCCAAAGGCGCGCGCCGTGCTTTCGACCAGTTCTTTCAGGCGCGCCTCGATCTGGCTCTGCACGCTGTGCTGGAACGCGCGCACGGTGCCGCTGATGCGCGCTTCGCGCGGCACCACCGAGAACGCGTTGAGGTTGCCGGCCTGCACCGCGCACAGCGACACGACCGCCGCCTCCAGCGGTGCCACGTTGCGCGCCACGATCGACTGCGCCGCGGTGATCACGTGCCCGGCCACCAGCACCGGGTCCACGGTCAGGTGCGGGTGGGCGCCATGGCCGCCCTTGCCGCAGATGACGATCTCCACACGGTCGGCCGCGGCCATCATCGGCCCGGGATTCAGACCGATGTGTCCTGCCGGCAGGCCCGGCCAGTTGTGCAGCGCGTAGACCTCGTCGGCGGGAAAGCGCTCGAACAGCCCGTCGCCGATCATCTCCCGGGCGCCGGCATAGCCCTCCTCGCCGGGTTGGAAGATCAGGTAGACGGTGCCGTCGAAGTGGCGCGTGGCGGCCAGGTACTGGGCGGCGCCCAGCAGCATGGTGGTGTGTCCGTCGTGCCCGCAGGCGTGCATCAGGCCGCTGCGGGTCGAGCGATGACCAAACTCGTTTTCCTCGCCGATCGGCAGGGCGTCCATGTCGGCGCGCAGGCCGACCGAGCGGCCGCTCGTTTGCACGCGCCCGCGCAGCACGCCGACCACGCCGGTGCGGCCGATGCCGGTGTGCACTTCGATACCCCACTGCTGCAGCCGCTCGGCCACCAGGGCCGCGGTACGGTGCTCCTCGAAGCCCAGCTCGGGGTGCGCATGCAGATCGCGCCGCACGCGCGTGAGCTCGTCGTGGTGCTGGTTGACGAAGCCGACCGCCCCGGTGAGTGCGGCACCCAGATAGCGGCCCATCAGCATGCCCTCATCAGTGCGCGCCGGCCGCGCGGTCGATGCGCAGGCGCGGGTCGACTGCGAAGTACAGCAGGTCGACCACGAGGTTGATGAGCACGAACACCAGCGCAATCAGGCACAGGTAGGCCGCCATGACCGGGATGTCCGCAAACTGCACGCTCTGGATGAACAGCAGGCCCATGCCCGGCCACTGGAACACGGTCTCGGTGACGATGGCAAAGGCGATGATCTGGCCCAACTGCAGGCCGGTGATGGTGATGACCGGCACCAGCGTGTTCTTCAGCGCGTGGCCAAAGTGCACTGCGCGGTTGGTGAGGCCGCGCGCCCGAGCAAACTTGATGTAGTCGGTGCGCAGGACCTCGAGCATCTCGGAGCGGACCAGCCGCATGATCAGGGTCAGCTGGAACAGCGCCAGCGTGATCGACGGCAGGATGAGGTGCTGCCAGCCCTTGGCGGTGAGGAAGCCGGTGGTCCACCAGCCCAGCGCCACCACGTCGCCCCGCCCGTAGGAGGGCAGCCAGCCGAGGTTCACAGCGAACACCAAGATCAGCAGGATGCCGATCAGGAAGGTCGGCAGCGACACACCGAGCAGCGAGACGGCCAGCAGGAACTGCGAAAACCAGGAGTTGCGTCGCAGCGCCGTGTAGACGCCCATCGGGATGCCGATCACGATCGCCAGCGTGGCGGCCACCAGCGACAGCTCGAGCGTGGCCGGCAGTCGCTCCTGGATCAGCGTCGAGACCTCGCGTCCCTGCCGCAGGCTGATACCGAAGTCCCCCTGCACGGCATTGCCGACAAAGGTGACGAACTGAACGAAGAAGGGCTGATCGAGCCCGAGGTCGGCGCGCAGCCGGGTGCGATCCTCGGCCGTGGCGTCCTGGCCGAGCATCTGGGTGACCGGATCGCCGACGTACTGGAACAACAGGAAGGCAACGAAGGCCACCGTCAGCATTACCAAGACGGCTTGCAGCAGGCGGCGGACGATGAAGGCGAGCATGAAGGGGTTGCTGCGGCGCCAGGACAGAAAAAACCCGGCCCCCTGGTAGCGGCGGCCGGGTTGTCAGAAAGAAATATTACGCCTCCGGGCCCTGCGGGCCGGACTCGCGGCCGCCGCCCAAGCGGGCGGTGGCGAATTCACAACGGGCCACTGCGGTCGCTACGCGCAGCCGGCTGCCCGTTCAGAGACAAGGGGCCGCGCGTGGGGGCCCCTATGGGCAGCGCGGGCCGCAGCCGTCAATTGATGCGCACCCAGCGCATCTCGAGGCGGTTGTCGGCCCGATGCACGACCTGCACGTTCTTGCGCATGGCCCAGGGAATGACCTGGTGATGCAGCGGAATGTGCATGACGTTGCGGTTGTGCACGAGCAGCGCGTCGGCGATCAGCTGGTTGCGCTTCTTGAGATCCGTCTCGCTCTTCATGGCGTCGACCAGCTTGTCGAGCTCCGGCACGCTCGCGCGGCCGAGGTTCCAACTGCCGTCACCGCCCTGGCCCGGCGTGCGCGCCAGCGAACCCAGCGAATAGAGCGCGTCGAAGGTCGGCACGCCCCAGCCCAGCAGATAGGCCGAGGTGTCGCGATTCTGGATTTTCGGGAAGTAGGTCGCGCGCGGCATCGCGTTCAGGTTCACCTTCAGGCCGATCTGCGCCCACATCGTGACGATAGCCTTGCAGATTTCCTCGTCGTTGATGTAGCGGTTGTTGGGGCAATCGAGCGTGAAGCCGAAGCCGTTGGGATAGCCGGCCTGGGTGAGCAGCTCGCGCGCGCGTTTCTGATCGAACGGCAGGCGCTCGTCGCCGGCTTTGGTCCAGCCGTTGACCTGGCGCGCGATCATCGAGCCGGTCGGCTCCGCCACGCCGCGCATCACGGCGCGGTTGATGGCGGCGATGTCGATCGCGTGATACAGCGCCTGGCGTACCCGCAGATCCTTGAACGGGTTCCTGCCCTTGACGTCGCTGTATTGGAGTTCGTCGCGGAACTGGTCCAGGCCAATGAAAATGGTGCGCGCCTCGGGCCCTTCCGCGACAGTGATGTTGGAGTTCTGCCGCAGACGCCCTAGGTCCTGCACGGCGGGGTCCAGCACGAAGTCCAGTTCGCCCGACAGCAGTGCGGCGGTTCGGGTGGCGTCCGACCGGATCGGCGTGTAGATCACTTCGGAGACGTTACCTTTTCTGTTCTTGGCACCCCACCAGGTCGGGTTCTCGACGAACACGGTGCGCACGTCGACCTCGCGCGACTTCAGCATGTAAGGCCCGGTCCCGTTGGCGTTGCGCGCGGCGAAGGTCTCCTCGCGGCCGGCGAAGTTCTGCGGCGCGGTGACCTTGTTCTTCTCGGCCCAGGCCCTGCTCATGATGCGGATCTCGGTGAGCTGGCGCAGCAGCACCGGGTTGGGCACGTCGGTGATGACCAGAACGGTGTGCGAGTCGATGGCGCGAGCGCGCTGGATGCCCGTGGTGTACACGCGCATGTTGCTGGTCGGCATCATTGCGCGCTGGATGGAGAACTCGACGTCGGCGGCGGTCAGGGGCGTGCCGTCGTGGAACCTGACGTCGCGCCGGATCTCGAAGCGCCAGATGAGCGGCGTGTCGAGTTTCCAGCTGGTTGCCAATTGCGGCTCGAGGTCGAACTTCTCGTTGTAGGCGAGCAGTGCCTCGTAGATATACGAATTGGCCGTGTTGTTCAGGCCCTCGTTCTGCGAGTGCGGGTCGAAGGTCAGGATGTCGCCCTGGCTGGCCCATCGCAGGGTCTTGGCCTCGGGCGCAGTGGCTACCAGCGCAGCCGCCGCCATGATGGCGGCAACGACAAATCGACGCATGATTTCTCCTAGAAACTTGCAAACTTGAGTGCCTGCGATGGTGATGCTGCCGCAAGGTTACGTGGGGGTCAAACTGCGGTGATGTGCGCTGACACCGCAGAATCCCTAGCGTGACGGCGTTTCGTGCGGCCATTCTGAGTTGGTGCTGGAGCCGGGCGTCCGGGAAGGGCCGCGCGCCAAGCGGGGCGTCGTCCGGCCGTCGTCGCGGGGCCATCTCAAGAGGGCCGAGTCAGTTTCGCGCAATGGGACGTCGGGGGCGGTGCGTGTCAAGGTAGTTGTCGCCTCAATCATGCAGCCATCTGCCGAGTATGCAGCGCGCTGGCAGCCGTCGTGTTGGCCACCGAGTCGCGCTCAGGATTGAGGCTGACCGCGCCGATGTGCGACCAGT
>Ga0209985_10003832_pt1 | contig 12486 bp, 11 predicted proteins | sample NOAtaG_FD_187305 | JGI IMG/M metagenome (GOLD analysis project Ga0209985, IMG submission 187305) | Freshwater lake microbial communities from Lake Erie, under a cyanobacterial bloom - NOAA_Erie_Diel6S_1000h metaG (SPAdes) (version 2) | ecosystem: Environmental > Aquatic > Freshwater > Lake ...
GGCCGCCAGCTCAAGCCAGCTGGGCCGCGATGCCGAAGCGGACGGTCACCGAGGGTGACTCTGGTCCAAGGAACGTCTCCGAAATGGGAACGCTCGATTATGAACCGCAGTGCTGTACCGCCCGCCCCCAACAGGCCCACGGGCCACATTTGGTGACAGGTAGGCGGCGCGAGCCACGCGACAATCTTCAAGATGTGGTTTTTGAAGAAGCACGCAACGCCCCCTCTGGCCGAGCCCGCACCGCCGACGCCGCCAGAACGCTGGACCTGGTCCGCCTCCACCGAGACCGCCGCCCTGACGCTGAGCCTGTTCTGGCTGCTGTCGGCCAACCGCCCCTTCCTCAGCGCCGCACTCAAGGGCCGGGAGTGGGCAGATGCCAGCGCCTGGGGCTTTGCGGCGGCGCTGGCATTGATGGTGCTGGCGCTGCACTTCCTGCTGGTGGCCCTGGTGGGCGTGCGGCACGCCTTCAAGCCGCTGGCGGCGCTCCTGATCGTGGGCACGGCGTTCGCCAGCCACTTCATGGACCGCTTCGGCGTCTACCTGGACCCGTCCATGCTGCGCAACGTGCTGCGCACCGACGCCAAGGAGGCCGGCGAACTGTTCAGCTGGTCGCTGCTGCCGCACCTGCTGTGGCAGGCCGGACTGCCCTTGCTGGCACTGTGGCGGCTGCGGCTGAAGCCGCGGCGCTGGACCCGCGCGGTGCTGGTGCGCGCTGGCACCTTGCTTGCCGCGCTGGTCGTGATCGTGGGGGCCATCCTGGCGGTCTTCCAGCCTTTCTCGTCATTGATGCGCAACCAGAAGGAATTGCGCTACCTGATCACCCCGGCCAATTACCTCTGGTCCATCGGCAGTGTGCTGGCCGCCGATGCAAAAGGGGCCGCTACGCCCCGGCAGCCCATTGGGCTGGACGCTGCACCCGGCCCGAACTTCGTGAAGCGCACGCGGCCCACGCTGCTGGTCTTCGTCGTCGGCGAAACCGCGCGAGCGGCGAACTGGGGGTTGTCAGGCTACGCGCGACAGACCACCCCGGAGCTTGCGGCCACACCGGGCGTCATCAACTTTGCGCAGGTGACGAGCTGCGGCACCAACACCGAGGTGTCCCTGCCCTGCATGTTCGCCCCCGTGGGGCGCCGCGCCTACGACGAGGAGCGCATCCGCGGCAGCGAGTCGCTGCTGCACGTGCTGGGGCGGGCTGGCGTGGGTGTGCAGTGGGTGGACAACCAGTCAGGCTGCAAGGGCGTGTGCGACGGCCTGCCCACCGCCTTCGTCAAGGACTGGAACCCAGCTGGCTTGTGTGCGGGCGGCCGCTGCCTGGACGAGGGCCTGCTGTACGGCTTGCAGGAGCGTCTGACCCAGGCCCAGGGCACTCAGGTGTTGTTCCTGCACCAGTTGGGCAACCACGGGCCGTCCTACTTCCGCCGCCATCCTCCCGCCTTTGCACGCTTCCAACCAGCCTGTGAGCAGGACGACCTGCGGCAGTGCTCGCGCGAGCAGATCGTCAACGCCTACGACAACGCCCTGCTCTACACCGACCATCTCCTGGCCACGCTGATCCAGCGCCTGAAGGCGGCATCCGATCGCGTGGACACGGCCCTCATCTATGTCTCCGACCATGGCGAGTCCCTGGGCGAGAACAACTTGTTCCTGCACGGCATCCCCTACGCGATTGCGCCGGACGTGCAAAAGCGCGTGCCCATGGTGATGTGGTTCAGCTCGGGGTTCGCCCAGACCCGCGGACTCGACGTGGCGTGCCTGGCACAACGTGCCAGCCAACCGGCCACGCATGACCACCTGTTCCATACGGTGTTGGGCTTGGTGGACGTGCGTACCGCATTGCACGAGAAGACCTGGGACCTGACTGCCGGGTGCGTAGCACCGTAACCGCCCATGGCGGCCGTCTGAACCGGCTGCTCAACAGACTGGAGCCCGCTCCAGTTCCTGTCGCATCGAATCAATGACCGCCCGGTAGTCGGGCTTGCCGAAGATGGCGCTGCCGGCCACGAAGGTGTCGGCACCCGCATCGGCCACGCGGCGGATGTTGTCCACCTTGATGCCGCCATCCACCTCCAGGCGGATGGCGCGCCCCGTGGCGTCGATGAGCTTGCGTACGCGCTCGATCTTGCGCAGCGCGCCGTCGATGAAGCTCTGCCCGCCAAAGCCCGGGTTGACGCTCATGATGAGCACCAGGTCCAGCTGGTCGATGGTCCACTCCAGCACGTCCAGCGACGCCGCTGGGTTGAAGACCAGCCCGGTCTTGCAGCCCTCGGCACGGATGAGCTGCAGCGTGCGGTCCACGTGCGCACTGGCCTCGGGGTGAAAGCTCACCAGGTCGGCACCTGACTTCGCAAAGGCCTGGGCCAGGGCGTCCACCGGCTGCACCATCAGGTGCACATCGATCGGGGCGGGCGTGCCGTCAGGCTTGACCGCATGCGGGCGCAGGGCTTGGCACACCATGGGGCCGAAGGTCAGATTGGGGACGTAATGGTTGTCCATCACGTCGAAGTGGATCCAGTCTGCACCAGCGGCCAAGACGTTGCGCACCTCCTCGCCCAAGCGGGCAAAGTCAGCCGAGAGGATGGAAGGTGCGATGCAGTAAGTGGTCATGCAGCGGATCTTAAACTCGCCCCATGGCCAAACCCGAGTTCAGCTCCAGCGTGCGCGTGCAGTACCTGCCGGACCGCTCCAACCCGCCCGAGGGGCCTTTCGCCTTCGCCTACACGGTCACCATCCGCAACACGGGGGATTGCACGGCCCAATTGGTGGCACGGCAATGGCTGGTCACCGACGCGCACGGCCGTACCGATGAAGTGCGCGGCCTGGCGGTGGTGGGCCACCAGCCGGTGCTCAAGCCAGGCGAGGTGTTCGAGTACAGCAGCTGGACGCAGCTGGCCACCCCACAGGGCAGCATGCGCGGAACCTTCTTCTGCATGACGGAAGAGGCGCGTTTTTTTGAGTCACCGGTGGCCGCTTTCGACCTGGTGTCGCCGGGGTCATTGCACTGACCTGTGCACCATCGGAATCGTGCACTTGCAGCCGTATGCCTACGGCAGTGACCTCGCGGCCGTAAACGGCGGGCAACCGCCTTCGCTCATGTCCCCCGGGCCGTGCTGCGCACGCCCCTCCTCCTTGACTTCGCTGCGGCGGTCACCCGCCGCCCACGGCTACACCAGCCGAGTTTGCCTGTGGCTGCCGATCCCAAGTTCAACGGGGGTCCGGCCCGCCGTCTTCCCGCTCACCCCGCTTGCGGCCTGAGAACATCGTCCACCAGACGAACAAGACCAGCAGAGCCAGCGCGCCCAGGGCCTCGAGGATCAACAGCCACATCGGTGGATTCCCTTCTGAAAACAGCCTGCGATCTTAAGCAGCGCACTCCCCCGTATGGCGACCGGGGCTATCCCCACTCCGTCATGGCTGCTAGGCCGCCAAAGGGCCGCGGTCCTGCGGTATGGTGCAGGGATGACCCGCCGCACCCTGCTGATGAGCACCTGCGCCGCACTGGCGGGCGTGCCGCTGCTGGGTGGATGCGCTGGCACGCTGGGCGTGGTGGCTTTCCCGGGCGCGGCATCTGGAGAACGCATGACCGAGACACCGCCTGAAGCCCCAGGTCGGCACAGCCCGCGGGGCTTCGACCCCTCCCTGGTGGACCGTGAACTGTCGTCGCTGCTCAGTCATGGCAGCGCCCCCTGGGCGCAGGTGAGCGCGGTGGCGCTGCGCGAAGGCGAAGTGGTCTACAGCGGTCACTTCGGGCGCCGCTTCATCCACCCGTCGGACCGCACACAAGACCTGCCGGTGAACGGCCGCACCTTGTTCCGCGTGGCCTCGATCTCCAAGCTGGTGGTCTCGGTGGCGGTGATGCGGCTCGTGGATCAAGGCCGTCTGAACCTGGACGCCGATGTCAGCGAGGTTCTGGGTTGGCCGCTTCGGCACCCCCAGTTCCCGAAGGAGCCCATCAGCCTGCGGTTGCTCATGACGCACCGATCCGGCCTGACCGACGCCGCCGGCTACGCCTGGGGCACGAACACGGCGCTGCGCGACGTGCTGGCCCCTGGAGGCCCCCTGTTCCGCGATGGCGCCGCCTGGCGGCGGGACCGCGCACCCGGCACCTGGTTCAGCTACGTCAACCTGAACTGGGGCGTGATCGGCACCGTGATGGAACGTGCCACGGGTGAGCGCTTCGACCACTTGATGAGCCGGCAGCTGCTGCAGCCTCTGGGCCTGCGGGGCGGGTTTCAGCCGGCTGGCACCACGGCAGAACTGGCCGCCCACTTCACTGCCGAGGTGGCGGACGACATCGCCACGCTCTACCGCAAGCGACGCACGCAAGGCGAGCGTGAGATCTGGGAGCCCGAGGGACCCTGGGTACCGCAGGTGGACGAACGCAAGCCGCCCCCTCCTGGGCAATCAACCGGCCTGGAAGGCTACGTCCCGGGCACCAACGGCACGCTCTTCAGCCCGCAGGGCGGGCTGCGCATCAGCACGGCCGATCTGGGCACGCTGATGCAGATGCTGATGAACGGCGGCAGACATCGGGGCCAGGCGCTGCTGTCTGCCCAAGCCCTGACGGAACTCTCCCGAGAGCAATGGCGCTCTGATCCCCAGCGCCCGAACGGCGACACCCAAGATGGCGGCATACGGTCCTGGGCCCTGGGACCCCAGCGCTTCACTGACGCCAGCGGCCCGGGCCGTGGCGACCGTCTGGTGGACGGCGGCGGCCTCACCGGCTGGGGCCACCTGGGCGACGCCTACGGGCTGCTGGGCGCCTTCGTGCTGGACCCGGCACGGCGCAACGGCATGGTCACCGTGATCAGCAGCCCGGGCCGGGACCCCTACACCCCCAAAGGGCGTTGGTCTTCGATGGCGCGGGCCCAGGAGCAGGCACTGACTGCCGTATGGAGAGCCACATGCCCCTGATCCGCCCCGCCACGCCCGAGGATGCCGCCAGCCTGCTGGAGATCTACCGCCCCTATGTCGAAGGCACGGCTGTGTCCTTCGAGACCGAGGTGCCCACGGTGGAGGCCTTTGCGGCACGCATCGACAAGGCCCTGCAGGGCTGGGCCTGGCTGGTGGCCGAAGAAGACGGGCAGTGCGTGGGCTACGCCTATGGCAGCGCACACCGCGAGCGCGCGGCTTACCGCTGGTCCACCGAAACCTCGGCCTACGTGCGTGCAGGTTGGCAGGGCCGCGGCCTAGGCCGCACGCTGTACCAGGCGCTGTTCGAACAACTGGCCGCACGTGGCTACTGCAATGCCCTGGCCATCGTGGTGGTGCCCAACGACGCCAGCGTAGCGCTGCACCGGTCAGTCGGTTTTGATCCGGTGGGCATCTTCAAGCGCGGCGGCTACAAGTTCGGCGCATGGCATGACGTGATGTGGCTGCAGCGGACGATCCGGGAGTCGCCGCCAGAGGCTGGCTGGACGGCAGCGGCCAGCAGGAGCTGACATTCCATACGGTTATGCCCAGGGCTTGAGCATTCATTGGCCAGCGCAAGACCACGCGCCTAGATTCCGATGCAGTGACGCCCTCTTCCACACCGCCCCCCACCGAGCTGCCGAGCAGCGAGCACCCCGACCTTGACCTGTACGACACAGACACGCTGGTGGAGGCGCTAGTGTCCTCGCAGCAGCGGGCCGTGCAGGCCGTGCAAGCCGCCAGTGCGGCGCTGGCTCGGGCCGTGGAAGCCGCCCTCCCGCGTATGCAGGCCGGGGGACGGTTGATCTACGCCGGCGCTGGCACCTCGGGCCGGCTTGGTTTGCTGGACAGCGTGGAGCTGCACCCCACTTTCAGCTGGCCGCACCAGCGCGCCGTGGCGTTGATCGCCGGTGGGCCGGGTGCCCTGCTGCAGTCTGTGGAAGGCGCTGAAGACGACGAGCCGCAGGGTGCAGCGGACATGACCGCGCTACAGCCCCGCCCCTTGGACGTGGTGCTGCTGCTGGCCGCCTCGGGCACCACACCTTGGGTGCTGGGCGCGCTGCGCGCGGCGAGGCAGGCCGGCGCCTTGACCATCGGCCTGGCCAACAACCCCGGCTCTGCGCTGGCTGCGCAGGCCGAAATCGGCATCACGCTCGACACGGGCGCAGAGCTGGTCTCGGGCAGCACCCGGCTGAAGGCCGGCACCGCGCAGAAGATGGCGCTCAACGCTTTTTCAAGCGCGCTGATGGTGCGACTGCATAAGGTGCACGGCAACCTGATGGTGGACCTGCGGGCCACCAACGCCAAGCTGCGACGGCGCGCCGTGCGCATGACCGCCGCCGCCGCGGGCACCGATGAAGCGGCTGCGCAGCGAGTGCTGCAAGCCTGCGACTGGCGCGTGAAAACGGCGATCGTGGCCCTGCGCTGCGGGGTGCAGCCGGCCGAAGCGCAGGCGAGGCTGGACGCGGCCGACGGCAGTGTGCGCGCGGCACTGGCCGCATCAACACTCACATAAACACGGCCCAGCGCCCTGCCCAAGACACCCGAGGGGGCCTCGGCCCGCGACGCCAAGTCCATGAGGGCCCCGTGCAGCACCTGAGCGACCTGGAGAGCAACCGCGGACCGCCAACGCACCGACACTAGCATCCATGTCGTCTACCCGGTCCCCCTGGTTCTGGATCCCCACGCTCTACTTCGGCCAGGGTCTGCCTTACGTCGTGGTCATGACGCTGTCGGTCGTGATGTACAAGAACCTGGGGCTGGACAACACGGCCATTGCGCTCTACACAAGCTGGCTGTACCTGCCCTGGGTGATCAAGCCCCTGTGGTCGCCTCTGGTCGACCTGCTGGGCACGCGGCGTGGCTGGGTGGTGAGCCTGCAGTTCCTGGTGGGTGCCGCGCTGGCGGGCGTGGCGCTGACGTTGCCCATGGACGGCTTCTTCCAGATGAGCCTGGCCGTGTTCTGGCTCATGGCCTTTGCCTCGGCCACACACGACATCGCCGCCGATGGCTTCTACATGATGGCGCTGCCACAGCACCAGCAGGCGGCCTTCGTGGGCATCCGCAGCCTCTTCTACCGTGTCTCGATGATCGCCGGCCAAGGCGGTCTGGTCTACCTGGCAGGGCATCTGGCCGAGACCACCGGTCAGGTGGTGTGGGCCTGGCAGGTGGTGCTGGGCCTTCTGGCGGTGACATTTCTGCTCCTCTTCGCCTGGCACCGGACGGTGCTGCCCCGGCCGGCGGAAGACCAGCCCCACCTGCACCTGGGGGTGGGCGGCAAGGGGCCGCAAGACCCTGGTCGGCCCGGTGAGCCCGGTCAACCCGCGCAGCCCGGCCCGCAGCCTGCCACGGCAGGTGCGCTGTGGAGCGGCTTCGTCGAGACCTTTGTCGCCTTCTTCCGCCGCCGCGACATCGTGCTGGTGCTGGCCTTCCTGCTGCTGTTCCGCCTGGGCGAGGCGCAGCTGGTCAAGCTGTTGGCGCCGTTTCTGCTGGACACGCGCGCGCAAGGCGGCCTGGGCCTGTCCACCGCGCAGCTGGGCATCGCCTACGGCACCTTTGGCGTGGCGGCGCTCACCTTGGGCGGCGTGCTGGGCGGGTTGACCATCTCGCGCTTTGGCCTCAAGCGCTGCTTGTGGCCCATGGTGGCCGCCATCCACACGCCCAACCTGTTGTACGTCGCCCTGGCCCTGTGGCAGCCCGACAGCCTGGCCCTGGTGACTGCCGCCGTGGCGGCCGAGCAGCTGGGCTACGGCTTCGGCTTTGCGGCCTACCTGATGTTCATGATCCATGTGGCTGAAGGCAAACACAAGACAGCCCACTACGCGCTGTGCACCGGCTTCATGGCGCTGGGCATGATGCTGCCGGGCATGATCAGCGGCTGGCTGCAGCAGCAGTTGGGCTACACGCACTTCTTCATCTGGGTCTGCGTGGCCACCCTGCCTTCGGTGGCGGTGGCAGGGATGCTGAAGATTCCGCCGGACTTCGGGCGTCGGCAGGCAGGGACCACGCATGACTGATACGGCGGCCGATACGGCAGCTGAGCAGCGCCTGGCCTCGCTGGACGCCTTCCGGGGCTTTGCCATCGCCGGGATGGTGCTGGTCAACAACCCCGGCGACTGGTCGCACCTGTACTCGCAGCTGGCCCACGCCAAGTGGCATGGCTGGACCTTCACCGACTGGATCTTCCCCTTCTTCCTGTTCATCGTGGGCGTGTCCATGACGCTGTCGACCGGGCGCCGCCTGGCTCTGGGCGACGATCGCAACGCCCTGCTGCGCAGCTTGGCGCGCAGGGCCCTGGTGATCTTTTTGGTCGGCTTCACCCTCAACCTGATTCCGCACTTCAACTGGGGCGCCGTGCGTATCCCCGGGGTGCTGCAGCGCATCGCCCTGTGCACGTTGCTGGCGGCACCACTGGTGCTGTGGTGCGGCTGGCGCGGGCAGGTCAAGGCCTTGCTGGCGCTCTTCACGGTCTATGCCGTGCTGATGCTGGCCGTACCCGTGCCGGGCCCGGACGGCGTGGTGGCCACCGGGTTGCTGGAGCCCGGGCGCGACACCGGCGCCTGGCTGGACCGCGCGCTGCTGTCGGGCCACCTGTGGGTGCAGTCCAAGACCTGGGACCCAGAAGGCCTGCTGAGTACGCTGCCCGCCGTGGGCACGGTGCTGTTCGGCGTGCTCACCGGCCACGTGCTGGCCTGGCGCGCCGATGCCGCTCACAAGACCGTGTGGATGCTTCTGGCGGGCCTGGCTTTGCTGTGGCTGGGCGCCATCCTGGACGTGGTGCTGATGCCCATCAACAAGGCCCTGTGGACACCCTCCTACGCCGTCTTCATGGCTGGCTGGGCCTTGCTGGTGTTCGGCGCCTTCTTCTGGCTGATGGACGCCGCACCACAGGCCCGGGTGCGCGCCGCCGCCGCGCGCCTGTTCCAGCCCCTAGTCATCTACGGCATGAACGCACTGTTCATCTTCGCGCTGTCAGGCTTCATCGCCAAGATGATGGGGTTCATCAAGATCCCGGCGGCCTCGGCAGAGGTCGTTGGGGCCGCAGGGGCCGCCGCACAGGGCGCCACCATCGTCTCGCTCAAGGCCTGGCTCTACGCACCGCTGAAGGCGCTGCCGCTCGAGCCTGTCCAAGCCTCGCTGCTGTGGGCCCTGCTGTTCAACGCCGTCATGTTCATCGTCGCCTGGGCGATGTGGAAGAAGCGATGGTTCATCAAGGCCTGAGCCCGCTGGAAGCCGCGCTGGCCGCCCAAACAGCGCCCAACCGCCGGCGCGCCCTGGCCCTGGCCGCAGCAGGCCTGGCGGCCCCCTGGCTAGAAGGCTGCGCCAGCCCGGTGGCCGCAACGTCCACCGGCACCCACTCCACAGCGCCCCCTTCTGCGCAGCCTGGTCAAGCGCCGTCTGCGGCGGCTGCTCCTTCCGCCGCTGACACCCCACCCCCCACCGCCCGCGAATTCCGCGCCGCCTGGGTGGCCACCGTTGCCCACATCGACTGGCCCAGCAAGCGCGGCCTCAACACGGCGCAGCAGCGCGCCGAGATGCTGGAGTTGCTGGACAAGGCCCGGACCATCGGCCTGAACGCCATCGTGCTGCAGGTGCGCCCGGCCGCTGACGCCCTCTACCCCTCGGCCCTGGAGCCGTGGTCAGAGTACTTGACCGGCGCCAATGGCCGCCCGCCCGACACCCCCTGGGACCCGCTGGCCGAGTGGGTGGAGCAGGCCCATCGCCGCGGCTTGGAGCTGCACGCCTGGTTCAACCCCTACCGTGCCCGGCATTCCTCCGCCGCGACGCCACTGGCCGCTAACCACATCGCCATGACCGACCCGGCCGTCGTCAAGCGCTACGGCGACCTGCTGTGGATGGACCCGGCCGAGCCCCGCGCCGCGCAGCGCATGGTGGACGTGGTGCTGGACGTGGTGCAGCGCTACGACATCGACGGCGTGCACATCGACGACTACTTCTACCCCTATCCGATCAAGGATGCCCAGGGGCAGGACGTCCCCTTCCCTGACGAGCCCGCCTGGCAGCGCGCGCAGCGGCGGCCTGCGGCCAGCGTGCCGGGCGGTGAGGGCGGCATGAGCGGCATGACCGGGGCTGCGAACGCCCCCCCAGCCGACCGCGCCGCCTGGCGCCGCGCCCAGGTGGACGGGCTGATCGAGCGCCTGCACGCGGCCATCCACATGGCCAAGCCCTGGGTGCGCTTTGGCATCAGCCCCTTCGGCCTGCCACGGCCTGACCGGCGCCCACCCGGCATCACCGGCTTCAGCCAGTACGACCAACTCCACGCCGACGTGGAGCGCTGGGTCAGTGAAGGCTGGCTGGACTACCTGGCTCCGCAGCTGTACTGGCCCATCGCGCAGACGGCGCAGGCGTTCCCCGTGCTGCTGGACGCCTGGCTACGCGACAACCCCAGAGGCCGCCACATATGGGCCGGCCTCTTCACCAGCCGCATTGGCGACAAGCAGCGCGCCTACACCCCGCAAGAGGTGCTGGCGCAGATCGGCATCGTGCGCGAGCGCAGCGCCACCAACCCGCTGGCCGCCGGCCACCTGCACTTCAGCATGGTGGCCCTGGCCGCGAACCGCGAAGGCGTGGCCGACCGACTGCGCGAAGGGCCGTACGCCCAACTCGCCCTGCCGCCAGCCACGCCCTGGCTGGCCGAGCCCGCACCGCTGGCACCGCAGGTGCAGTTCACCCGTACCAACCCGAGCGGCCCCACCCGCCTAAGTTGGGCCCACCCTGGGGGCCCACCCTGGCGCCACGTGGTGCTGCACCTGCGCCGCCAAGGCGTCTGGCAGGCGCTGCACTTCCCCTTGCCGGGGGAGGCTGGTTACACGCTGGAAGAGGAGGTCGACCTGGCCGTCCTGCGTGCGGTGGGCAGGACGGGGGTGGAGAGTGAAGCGGTGGGAGTCAGGCGTGGCCAACAGGGGTGGAGCTAGAGGACGTCCTGCAAGTGACACAGAGGCTCAGGCACTCATTCCTGTCGGTTATGCGGAAGCCTTACGCTTTCATGGGCCGGCAGGGCACGTCACCGCCTACCCTTGAGGGCTGACGCTGAAGACGCGTTGCAGACCATGCCCGTGACCATAACCGCCACCGACAACCCACGCCAGTCGGCCCGTGCTCATCGCCTCGGCCTGGGCATCGACGCCGGGGGCACGCAGACGCGCTGGGCACTGGCGTCGCCGGCGGGCGAGATCGTGGCCGAAGGGCGGGTCGGGGGTCTGAGTGCCGTGCTCATGAGCACGCGCGCCGGGCAGCAGACCCTGCGTGAACGCTTTGCCGATTTGGCGGCGCAGGTACTGAGCGTGGGCCACCCGGGTGCCGTGCATGCGGGCCTCACGGGTTATGGCCCAGGGTCGGCGCCCTTGGGCGAAATCATTGCCACGCCCCTGGGGCTGGTGCCAGGCCAGGTGAGCCTGTGCACCGACATCGAGGCCGCCTACCTGGATGTGTTCCGGCCTGGTGAGGGCTACCTGGTCTACGCCGGCACGGGGTCCATCGCCGGCTTCATTGACGAGGCGGGCGAGTTCCAGCGGGTGGGTGGGCGGGGCGGGTTGCTGGACGACGGCGGCAGCGGCTACTGGATCGCCCGCGAAGCCTTGCGCCAGGTCTGGCGCACGGAAGACGAGTCGCCCGGCGCCTGGCGGCGCTCCTCCCTGGCCCGCGAGGTGCTGGAGCACGTGGGCGGCAGCGACTGGTCGCACACCCGCGGCTTTCTCTACGGTGTGGACCGCGGCGAGATGGGCCGCCTGGCCCTGGCCGTGGCAGCCGCTGCGGGCAGCGACGCGAGCGCGTTGCGCCTGCTGGCCCAGGCCGGGGCTGAGCTCGGGCGGCTGGCGCGTATCCTGGTGCAGCGCTTCGGCCCCCGGCCGGTGGCCCTGACGGGCCGGGTGCTGCAGCTGCACCCCGTGATCGAGCAGGCTTGCAGGGCCGAGATACCGTCGGGTCTCGCCGTTCAGACGCGCGTCAGCCGTGGGCACCATGCCGCAGCGCGGCTCGCTGCCGCCACAGCGGCCGCACGTAGGCCTGACCGCCGCACCACCGCCCCGCTGGCCTCCGCTCCATGAGCGACCTGCAGGCACTGGCGTCGGTGTGGGGCAGGCTCGCCGTCTGGGCCACCGCGTGCGCAGCGGCCGCCCAACTCAGCGGATGCGCCATGGGCCCGCGCATCGACACGTCCTACACCGCGGTCAGCCAAGGCAGCCGGGTGGAGAGCCTGATCATCCACTACACCGCGCTGGACTTCACCACCTCGCTGCGCGTGCTCACGCAGCAGGAGGTCAGCAGCCACTACCTGGTGGACATCGACCCACCCACCATCTACCGGCTCGGACGAGAAAACCAGCGCGCCAATCACGCCGGGGTGAGCTTCTGGGGCCGGCGCCACATGCTCAACCCCTCATCCATCGGCATCGAGATCGTCAACCTCGGCTACCGGGACACCCCCGAAGGCCGGCGCTACTTTCCCTACCCACCTGCGCAGATCGACGCCGTGGTGGCACTCGTGCGCGACATCGTCAAACGCCACCGTATCCCGCCCGAGCGGGTGCTCGGCCACAGCGACATCGCTCCGGGCCG
>Ga0209985_10003834_pt1 | contig 12484 bp, 10 predicted proteins | sample NOAtaG_FD_187305 | JGI IMG/M metagenome (GOLD analysis project Ga0209985, IMG submission 187305) | Freshwater lake microbial communities from Lake Erie, under a cyanobacterial bloom - NOAA_Erie_Diel6S_1000h metaG (SPAdes) (version 2) | ecosystem: Environmental > Aquatic > Freshwater > Lake ...
ACCGAGCGCCCCGAAACGGTGGATCTGGGCACAAACGAGCTGCTAGGGGATGGCCCCCAGGCCATACCTTCAGCAATGGAATGCCTTTTTGCCGGTCAGTGGAAACGCGGGACGGTCCCACCACTGTGGGATGGGAAGGCTTCTGAACGGATCGTGACGGCGTTGGAAAAAATCCTGAACAAGAAAGGGTAACTTTGTTTTGGTTTCTGAAAGGAAAAACTGATGGGCATGCCGTTATCCCAATAATTCGCGGTTTTCTTTTTTACGGACTAAAAAATGTACAAAGCTGAAGGCGAAAATCCTGATTATCGGTAGCAAAGGTTTTATTGGCAAGGCATTATATGATACGCTTGTCGAGCGCGGTGTATATGCCGTATGGGGATGTGATCTTGTACAAAATGATGCTGAAAACTATTTTCAGGTAAGCCAGGGATATCCGGATTATCAGCCTATTTTCTCCGCGGAACAATTTGATATTTGCATCAACTGTTCCGGATCTGCCAATGTTTCAGCGTCCATGCTTGACCCGTTGATGGATTTTGACCAGAATGTCCGTAATGTTCATCTGATACTCTCTGCATTGGCAACATTTAATAAAAGCTGCAGGTTTATCAATATTTCCAGCGCAGCAGTTTATGGAAATGCCAGGCTCATACCCATTGGCACGGATTCCACTCCAGGGCCCATATCGCCGTATGGATATCACAAAATGATTTCTGAGATCATCCTCAGGGAATATTCCGCTATTTATGATATAAAAACCTGTTCTGTACGTGTTTTTTCTGCTTATGGAAATGGGCAAAGGAAATTATTGCTCTGGGATTTGTGCAACAAATTTTTTTCGGGAAATAGCCGTACACCGATTGAATTATATGGAACGGGCAATGAATCCAGGGATTTCATCCACGTGACGGATATCGTACAGCAGATTGAATTAGTTATAAAATTTGCGCCTTTTGCAGGGGAAGTCTATAATGTTGCTAATGGCAAAGAGGTATTCATCCACGAAATTGTCCAATTTGTGTATGACGAAATCAATCCGCAAGTTCAGTATTTTTTTAATGGGGCAATCCGGCCCGGCGATCCCCTGAATTGGTGTGCAGATATCTCCCAGATGACCACATGGGGCTACCGGCAGGAAGTACAGATGCAGGAAGGCATTCGCAATTATATTAAATGGGTCAGGGAGGTACAAGGTAATGCTTAGGCTTATATGGGCTTAATGGTTCTCCTCACCGGTGCATCCGGTTTTCTCGGCAAATTCCTTCATACGGCTTTAGTAGCCGGAGGCGATATATACACCCTCGGCCGCACTGAAAACTGCGACATTCCATGCGATCTGTCGAATGCCGTACCTGTCCTTCCTGAGGTAGATGCGGTAGTCCACGCGGCCGGCAGGGCGCACAGTTTGCCCGGGAACGCAGAGGCGGCGGCGGCATTTTTCGCGGTCAACACAGCGGGGACGCGCCACCTGCTGGAAGCCCTGCAGGGGAGCCGGGTGCGTAAATTTGTTTTCATCAGTTCGGTATCGGTGTATGGACTGGAGTGGGGCGAGGATATAGATGAGGATACGCCCCTCCTGGGCACATCGCCGTATGCGATGAGCAAAATACAGGCGGAACGCCTGGTACAGGACTGGTGCTACGCCCGTGGGCTCGACTGGCTGATTTTACGCCTGCCCCTGGTAGCGGGCCCCGATGCGCCCGGCAATCTGGGCAATATGGTCGCGGCTATCCGCAAGGGGCGCTATGTGCGACTGGGGCGCGCGCAGGCGCGCAAGAGCATGGTACAGGCTGCCGATGTGGTCGCGCTGATCGCTCGCTGGCTGGCGGACCCCTCAGGCCCCTCGGGGATTTATCACCTCACCGACGGCCACCATCCTTCTTTTTTTGAGCTGGAAGAGGCGATACGCCGCCAATACGGGAAAGGACCTTTGCCCGTACTGCCCCACTGGGCCGGCCGGCTGTTGGCCCGCCTCGGCGACCTCATCCCCGCTTTCCCGCTAAATAGCACCGTTTTTCAGAAAATTACCCTCTCTTTGACGTTTTCAGACGAAAAAGCAAGGAGGGAGTTGGGGTGGAGGGGCCACGGGGCCGCAGGCTTTCCGCCCGCGGCCCCGTAGCCCCTTTAAAGTTGTGTGGGTGTTGCCTTGGGCAGGAAAATAAAATTTTGAATGGGGCGGCAAATGTTTTTACACAATCCCAAAATATAAAATTGCTTTGACGGAATAATGCATACACTGATTTTTTACATTGTGCTCTTACTTGTGCTGGTGATCGCAGAACTTCTGTATATGCGTATTGCCATATACTATGGCATTCTGGACAAGCCCGGGCCCCGGCGCTCCCATGCGAAGGCGACATTGCGGGGGGGCGGGGTCATCTTCCTGTTACCTGCGATATTAGCGGGCGTAACCGGCCGGATGGAGCCCTGGATGCTGGCGGGGTTATTGGTTTGTGGGATCGCAGGGTTCTGGGACGATCTTTTCAAAATGAAGGCGCTGCTCCGGCTTTTTTTTCAGATTGCCGGGATTGGGATACTGATGTACGGGTTACAGACCGGCCGCCTGCCGATAGGTTATATCCTCATTGCTATTTTCCTGGCGACGGCATGGATCAACGCCTTCAACTTCATGGATGGGATCAACGGCATGTTAGTGATGTACACCCTAGTATGCCTGGGCACTTTTTGGTTTGTGCCCGAGTTATATAGTCGGCGCGAGCTGATTCTGCTCATGGGTACAGGCGCTTTAGCTTTTGCCTTTTTCAATGTCCGTATCCGTGCGACCGCCTTTGCCGGGGATGTTGGCTCGCTCAGTATGGCGTTCTTTCTTGGGGCGATGATGGGCAGTACGATTCTTGCCAGTGGTAAAGTACAATATTTACTGCTTTTTTCGGTGTACGGGATAGATACTGCCGCCACTATTTTTTTCCGACTTTTGCGTCGGGAAAATATCCTGCGGCCGCACCGTAGCCATCTTTATCAATACCTCGCCAACGAGCGGGCCCTTCCGCATATCCTGGTCGCCGGGTTATACGCCGGCATACAACTGCTCATCAATGTGGTGTTCCTTCCACTGATCGTCCAGGATCGGTTTTCCCTTTCTTTTTTCTTTCTTTCCCTGGGGGTATTAAGCGCGGTCTATCTGATTTTGCGCAGGATTTTTCGGCCTGCGACGACAGCGACGGGCACAGGAGCCCCTTAGACTACTCGCCTGGAGAAATTCCTCCTGGTGTAAAAACTATTCTTTTTTGCTGCTTCGCCGGCCCTCTCCCTGTGGTGCATTTGCGGAGATAGCCGGAGCGGACACACTACCATTCGAATTTGATCCCTTGCGCAAGCGGTATTTGTTCGCTGTAGTTGACGGTGTTGGTTTGGCGGCGCATATAGGCTTTCCAGGAATCGGAGCCTGACTCCCTGCCGCCGCCGGTTTGTTTTTCACCACCGAAAGCGCCGCCGATTTCTGCTCCGCTGGTACCGATATTGACATTGGCGATCCCGCAGTCCGAGCCGGCTGCAGAGAGGAAGAATTCTGCTTCCCGCAGATGGTTGGTCATGATCGCACTGGAGAGGCCCTGGGGCACGTCGTTCTGGATTGCGATAGCCTCTTCGATGGTCCGGTAGGGCATGACGTAGAGGATGGGCGCGAACGTCTCGTGCCGGACGATATCCATACCTGGGTTGACCTCGGCGATACAGGGTTTGACATAGCAGCCGGAGGCATATTCCGGACCTTCGGGCACACCGCCTTCCACGACAAATTTCCCGCCCTGTGCCTTAATCGCTTCCAGGGCGGCGAGGTACGTATTTACGGCATCGCGGTCGATCAGGGGTCCGATATGGACGTTAGGATCCAGGGGGTTGCCGATGCGGAGCTGGGGGTAAGCGTTGGCGAGTTTTTGTTTGACTTCTTCGAAAATACTTTCGTGTACGATCAACCTCCGCGTGGAGGTACAGCGCTGACCGGCAGTACCGACAGCGCCGAAGAGGGCTCCGGTGAGTACGATCTGCTGGTCGGCACTCGGTGTGATGATGATGGCGTTGTTGCCGCCGAGTTCGAGGATAGAACGCCCCAGCCGGGCGGCAACGGTGGCGCCTACGATCCGGCCCATACGCGTGCTGCCGGTAGCGGATACCAGGGGTATCGCGTCGTCCATGCTGAGAAATTCCCCGACCCGGTAATCCCCCGTAACAATATTGGAAACCCCTTCCGGTACCTGGTTTTCGCGCAGCACCTGTTGGAGGAGGTGTTGGCAGGCTACGGCACAGAGCGGCACTTTTTCGGAGGGCTTCCAGATACAGACATCGCCGCAGACAAAAGCGATCATCGCGTTCCAGGACCATACGGCTACCGGGAAGTTGAATGCGGTGATGATGCCGACCACCCCGAGGGGATGCCACTGTTCGAACATGCGGTGCCCCGGCCGCTCCGAAGCGATCGTCAGCCCGTATAGCTGGCGCGACAGCCCCACGGCAAAGTCGCAGATATCTATCATTTCCTGTACTTCCCCCCATCCTTCCTGCAGGCTCTTGCCCATCTCATAAGAAACCAGCCTGCCGAGGGGGTCTTTGTATTTGCGCAATATTTCCCCATACTGCCGGACAATCTCTCCCCTGTGTGGCGCAGGGACCAGTCGCCACTGTACAAAAGCTTCCCGGGCTTTTGCGACAACCTCATCGTATTCCCGCCGCGTCGTTATACTCACACTTCCAATCAACTGGCCATCTACCGGAGAGTAAGAGTCAATGTACATTCCCGAATCCACGGTCTGTAGCCCGGTGCTGGTACCGGCATTTCTGGCCTCCAGGCCAAGGGTTTTTAAAAAATCAAGGTTCATATTGGTTTAAGTTATTTTGGAAAGGACGCCTGCAAAAATAAGATTTTCGCGAGGCGAAAATCTTATTTTTGCACAAATCGGATAAAAATCCGTAAGAAATCAAATTTTTTCAGGGGTTGTGCAAAAGGACTTTTTCCGCCTTCGGCGTCAGAATAAAATTTTTTGAAGCGGTTGTCTCACAAGTCCTGAGGTTGTGTAAAAAGGCCGGATGCCTCATTTGGCGGCGTCAGCCGCCAAATAATATTTTGAAAAAAGTGTTGGTTCAAGAATATTTTGAAAAAAAATTCTGCCGCCAAATAGCCCGTAAAAAGCCTCTTTATAAAAAACATCCACCATCTATGACCCGAATCATTTCCTCTTCACTGTTGCTGTTCTGCCTTTTTTTAGGATGTGAACGCCTGGCGGTATCCGGCCCCTCGAGAGGCGGCACGAACACCGACCGCATTTTTTTGCCCAATGGCTGGGCACTTACCCCGGCGGGGCGGCACCTCGACCTGGGCGACCTACCGCTGAATCTTGCAATCAGCCCCGATGGCAGGTTTATGGTGGCTACTAATAACGGCCAGAGTGGGCATAGCCTCTCCCTGGTAGATGTCGAAACATTTACAGCAGTACAGACGGTCACCCTGCCCCGGGCATGGTATGGCCTCGCCTGGCATCCGGACGGGAAGACCCTGTATGCCTCCGGGGGGTACGACAATTGTATCCGTATTTATACATTCGATAATGGACGCCTGGCCTACGGCGATTCCATCGCCCTGGGCAGGCCATGGCCGAAGGAAAATATCAGTCCGGCAGGTATCGCCGTCCATCCGGACGGGAAAACCCTGTGTGTGGTGAGTAAAGATGGCAAGCCGGGCCTGTTTATCGCGGATATTGCCACAAAATCGGTAAAACAGCGCATTGACCTGCCTGCCGAGGCTTATGCCTGTTTGTTCTCGCGCGATGGCAGGGAGGTTTTTGTTTCGCTATGGGGTGCTGCCGCAGTCGTAGTCGTGGATTTGGAATCAATGCAGGTAAAAGCTAAAATCCCCGTTGCGCTACACCCCAACGAAATGATCCTGAGCCCCGATGGCAAACGCCTGTATGTTGCCTGTGCCGATGATAATGCGGTGGCAGTGGTGGACCTTGCCGGGGCAAAAGTGGCCGAGCTGATTACGACCTCGCTTTATCCGGATGCCCCTACCGGCAGTACCGCCAATGCGCTGGCACTCGGCGAAGGGGGCAAAAAGCTCTATGTCGCCAATGCCGACAACAACTGCGTAGCCGTTTTCGATATATCGGAAGCGGGTGAGTCCAGGTCGCTCGGCTTTATCCCTACCGGGTGGTATCCTACCGCAGTGCGCTATGCTGCCGGCAAGCTCTATGTTGCCAATGGAAAAGGAAATACCGGCTCGGTGGCCAACCCTTCGGGCCCCAATCCCTACAAACCACGCACGCCTGCCACCCAGTATATCGCGGGCTTGTTCAAAGGATCGCTATCGGTACTTCCCGATCCCGATCCGATGGAAATGGCGGCATTTTCCCGACAGGTATATGAAAATACCCCTTACAGCAAAGAAAAGGAGCTGCGCCCCGCCGGTGAGCGCGGCAATCCTATACCCGATGCAGTGGGTAAGCCCTCTCCGATCAAGTATGTCTTTTACGTAATCAAAGAAAACCGGACGTACGATCAGGTATTTGGGGATATGCCGCAGGGAAACGGCGATCCCTCGCTCTGCCTTTTCCCCGACAGCGTAACCCCCAACCACCATGCCCTGGCCAGGGAATTCGGGCTGATGGATAATTTCTACGTGGATGCAGAGGTCAGCGCCGATGGGCACAACTGGTCTATGGCAGCGTATGCCAATGATTATGTGGAGAAGACCTGGCCGACGAATTATGGCAACCGGGGCGGCACTTATGATTACGAGGGCAGCAGAAAAATTGCATATCCCAAAGGCGGCTTCCTGTGGGATTATGCCCGCCGTGCCGGGTTGAGCTATCGCTCCTACGGCGAGTTTGCCAACCTCGACCAGAGCTATGTGGAATCGCTCAAAGGCCATGCCTGCCCGATTTTCCCAGGGTATAACCTCAACATTCAGGATATTTACCGCTTCGAAAAATGGAAGTCCGATTTTGATTCCCTGGTACAGGCCGGCGCCGTACCCCGCCTGAATATTGTCCGCTTTGGTAACGACCATACCGCCGGTGCCCGCGGCGGCGCGCCGACACCCACCGCTATGGTCGCCGATAACGACCTCGCCTTAGGGCGCTTTATAGCCCATATTTCCAATAGCCCGATCTGGAAAGAAGCCGCCGTTTTTGTCGTCGAAGACGACGCCCAGAACGGCGCCGACCATGTGGACGCCCATCGTTCGATCGTCCTGGTAGCCAGCCCTTATGCCAGGCGCAGGCACGTAGAACACACCATGTATTCCACTGCCTCCGTTCTGCGCACCATCGAATTGATCCTGGGTCTGCCACCTATGAGCCAATACGATGCTGCTGCTACGCCGATGTATGCTTGCTTTACGCGTAAGCCCGACTTCCGCCCTTTTCGCTATCTGCCCGCCCGCGTTGACCTGGATCAGCGCAATGCAATGAATACCCGGCTCTCCGATGCCTCTTACGCGATCAATCTCGATAAAGAAGATCAGGCTCCGGATCTGCTGTTTAATGAAATTATCTGGAAAGCCGTTCGCGGGGAGCATACTGTGCCGCCGCCACCACGCCGTGCTGCGTTCATCCGGATACCGGAAGGAGATGATGATTAAGGGGGGGAATCGGCGTTTGGAAGAAGTGTTTTTTGGGCATTTGCCTCAGGAAAAATTTATAGGGCTGCGTAGAAAGGATTTTGCCGCAGAAGGCGGCAAAATTAAATTTTTTTAGCGTGCCGTATTCATTGATTTTGCGGAGCAAAATCAATGAATACGGCACGCTAAAAAATACTCTTTGGCGGCGAAGCCGCCCCAAAAAAGGCCGGGAGCTTTTTACACAATCCCAATCGCTGTTGACTTGTTTTTCACTGCATGAAAAACAAGTCAACAGCGATTGCATCAGCAAAAAACTTTCCGTTTTTGCTCAGCCGGTAGCGTTCGCCCTCCCTTTCGATCTGGCCGTTATGGAGGAGCGGTTGGATTTTTTCCAGAAAGTAGGTCCTGAAATCGGCGGGGAGGTCTTCGGGCGAAAGTCCCCAGATTGTGCGGAGGCTTGTGAGTATTGTCTCATTATAGCGTTGCTGTGGGGTAAGGTGTTCACGTTCGAACCAGGGAAGGGGGGTATCTTCCTGCATTGCTTTGATATAGCGTGGATTGTGGGCGATGTTCCACTGGCGGTATTGTCCGTTATAGGAATGTGCGGAAGGTCCGATGCCCAGGTAGGGTGTCTGGCGCCAGTAGCTGGAATTATGGCGGGCGAACCTGCCAGGCTGGGCAAAATTAGAGATTTCATAGTGGACATAGCCCAGCCCACCGAGGGTGGTGATGAGGAAATCAAACTGGCGGACGGCCTGTGCTTCGTCCACAGGAGGCACTTTGCCTTTTTGTACAAAGTGGTGTAAGGCGGTATGTGACTCTACGGTAAGGCAGTAGGCAGAGATATGGGGGATTCCATAGCCGGTGAGGATTTTTATATTTTCGGCCCACTGCTCATCGCTGGATCCGGGGATGCCATAAATTAAATCGGCAGTGAGGTTTTGGTAGCCTGCCTGCAGGGCCAGTTCGACGGCAGTGCGGGCCTGTAGCGCGTTGTGTGCCCGGTGCATGAGCACGAGATCGGCGGGAAAGAACGACTGGATACCGATACTCAGGCGGTTGACCGGGGTATTGCGCAATGCGGACAAGGCCTGGGCGTCGAGATCGTCGGGATTGGCTTCCAGGGTAATTTCCGCATCGCTTTCTACAACAAAAAGGGTATAAATGGTATCGAACAAGCGTTCGAGCTGTTGAGGGGAGAGCAGTGAGGGGGTACCCCCGCCGAAATAGATGCTGCCCAGCGCCGCCCCACCCAGGTAATCCCGTTGAAGGTACATTTCGCGGATGAGGGCGTCGCACATCGCTTCCATTCCTTTCAGGGAGGTAGAGAAATGGAAATTACAGTAATGGCAGGCTTGTTTGCAAAAAGGAATATGGAGGTATAGTCCGGCCATGATAATGCTTCAGTGCGGGCTGGTTTTTTTCAGTGCTTTGCCAGCGCGCAGGTCGCGATATTCCCCATTGTCCACTACGAGCTGGCCATTGACGATGACGTAGGGGATGCCATCGGGGTATTGATGAGGCGCTTCGAAAGTGCTGTTATCTTTAACGGTATTGGGATCGAAGAGCGTAATATCCGCAAAATAGCCTTTACGGATAAAACCGCGGTCTTCAAGCCCCAGCCGCAGGGCTGGTTGGCTGGTCATTTTGTATAGTGCATTTTCGAGGGGCAGGACCTTTTCTTCCCGCACATAATGGCCGAGTACGCGGGGAAAAGTACCATAAGCCCGTGGATGTGGGTGGTCTTTTCCTGGCTGGCTGAGCCGTCCATCTGATGCGATCATCGTCTGTGGATGCTGCATAATCCTGCGTACATCCTCTTCGCCGATCGCATGGAAGATACAGCCTGCGCCCCGGTGTAACTGTGCCGCAATGACCAGTTCTGCCCCGTTTTCGACGCTGGGATCCATACCTTCGAGGAGTGCCCAGTCGTGGAGGGTTTTTCCATTGAGCTCGGGTTTCCAGTCAAAGTTGCCGAACTGGATTCTGCGGAGGTCACCTCCTCCACGGTCGTTGAGGAGGTTAAAAACGACACCTCTCTTTATACTATCCCGTAGGATGGGGTCTTCGCAGCGGCGTGCGAATTCGCGTACCGGGCCGCCTTCGAGTGCCCAGGAAGGGATGAGTACGCTGATACCCGTGAAGCTTGCCGTATAGGGGTATTGGTCAATAGCGACATCGAGGTTGCGGGCTCTGGCGGCGTCCACCATCGCGAGGGTCTGTACGCTGCTGCCCCACATTTTGATGCCGATGGCCTTGTGGTGGGTAAGGATGACGGGGATATCGGCGCGTTCGGCGATTTGGATTGCTTCTGCTACGCCTTCGAGCAGCCCCAGGCCTTCTTCCCGGAGGTGCGAGGTGTAGATGCCGCCATATTGGGCGGCGACTTTGGAAAGGGCGATGACTTCATCGAGTTTCGCATAAGTGCCGGGGAGGTATTTTAGCCCGGTAGAGATACCAAAAGCCCCTTCGCGCATGGCTTTTTCAATCCAGCCTTTCATGCCTTCCAGCTCTGTGGGTTCCGGTGCGCGGTTGACGAGGCCCATGACATGGCTGCGCACGGTATTATGGCCGATGAGGTAGGCAACGTTGAGGCCAATCCCTTGCACGGACAGGCTGTCGAGGTAGGCTCCGATACCCAGTGGGCCACCGCCGTCGGGGCCGCCCAGTGCGGTGGTTACGCCCTGGCGGACATGACTTTGCGCAGCGGGGTCGAGCGGTAAAGGCTCCAGATGGGCGTGCAGATCAATAAACCCAGGGCTGAGTATCAGGCCTTCCGCCTCGATTATCCTTTTTCCTTTAGCCCGGATACCAGGCGCGATACGCACGATGCGTTCGTTTTTGATCGCGACATCCCCTTTTTTGAAGGGCACTACGGTATCGCCTGAGAAAATTGTGGCCCCCCGTATGACCAGATCGAGACGTTGTGCGGCAAGTCCGTTCCACAGAATGAGGCAGAAGCCACAAAAGATTGTTGATAAATATTGCATACACAAAACGACAAAGGCTGAACTCCACCACCTTTTACTACGGAACATAGCGAGGGGCGATGGAAATCAGCCTGGATGAAGGGGGAGTGCCCCGGAAACGATATCGTGGTACCAGGAAAACCTGGTAAGGATTACATATTGGACGGTGTTTCTTCTGTGCGGATTTTTTCGCGGTAAACAGCCTTTAATACCTGGCTTCTGCGCTGTACGGATGGTTTTACAAACTCTTTGCGCCTGCGCAATTCCTTGATAACACCTGCGTTCTGAAATTTTCGCTTGTAGCGTTTGAGGGCTTTATCAATGCTTTCGCCGTCTTTGACTTCAATGATGAGCATGTTTTTGGCTAATGGTTTTGTGGTAAATAATAAGCTGTTCAAAATTGGCACACAAAGGTAAGGAAAAATAATATTTTATGCAAAAAAAAGGATAATGTTTCTTGCGGAATCGCGAAAGTGACGGTGTTTCATGTTTGTTTCACCGCCCTTGGTGGCGAGAGATTTTCTTGAACGCCGTTTTTCTTTGTTTGTGCTATGCGAAACAAGGAAAAACGGCATTCAAGAAATATTTTGAACGATGCGGTCTGAGGAGTATTTCGTCGCCTACGGTGCCTGTATAGCGCGACTAATAGTCTTCTTCCATATCGTCGTCGTCGCCGATATGGCCGAGGTCGTCATCTTCGTCGGTGGTGGAGCCGGAGTCCTGATCTTCGAGGAGGTCGTCAATATCGGAAGCGGACCCATAGAGGAGCTCCTGATCTTCCTCGAAGTAGAGTTCTTTATCCACTGCTGCGAGTTCGTCATCTTCTTCAAAATCTTCGATATTGACGGGGGGCTTTTTCTTTCCCGCTGTTTTTCGGATGACGGTCGTGATGATTCGTTTGGGCGGCGTAGTTTTTTCCGTGGTGCTTGCTTTCTTTTCGGGAGCGGGTTTTGGCTCAGGTTTTTCGCGTTCGACCGGGGGCGGGGCGATTTGTTCGGCGACTTTGGCTGCCAGGCTTTTGGTCGTTGTAGGAACGGCGAGTAGTCTGCGTTTGTCAATCAACTGGCCGCTGATACTGCAGATGCCGTAGGTTTTGTTTTTGATCCGGACGAGGGCGTTATCCAGGTCCTGGATATACATCCTTTGGCGGATGGCCATGTTGTTGAGCATTTCGACATCATTGTTGATTGAACTATCGTCCACCCAATCGCCGCCGTGCTCGTCGCTGGTGTTTTCGGTGATTTCCAGGATTTGTTCCTGGAGTTCCTGAAGGTGGGCGGTGGCCTGCTCCAGCTTGCCTTCGATCAGGACCCGGAATTCTTCCAATTCCGTATCCGAATATCTTACAACTTCGTTATGTTCCATCGCACTTATTCAGTTGGTTGGTAAAGAATCCGCAAATTTAATTTTCCTGTGGTATTACAGTGCGAAAAAATGGATAAAACTTTTTTGAGGGCCTTCTTATAAGTATTCTGCTGCCTTCAGCAGCAGAATAATATTTTTTTGGAGCCCCGTTTTCACCGGTTTTGCGAAGCAAAACCGGTGAAAACGGGGCTCCAAAAAAATTGAGGCTGTCGCACAAGTTTTTTGGCGGCTTGTGCCGCCCAGGAATGTTTTTTTGAAACGCTGGTTTTGTTCATTTTGCGAAGTAAAATGAACAAAACCAGCGTTTTGAAAATTTTATTTTGCAGCCTTTGGCGGCAAAATATTTTTCGGACAGCCTCATAGTTATGAAGCTGTCGCACAAGTTTTTTGGCGGCTTGTGCCGCCCAGGAATATTTTTTTGAAACACCGGTTTTGTTGATTTTGCGAAGCAAAATCAACAAAACCGGTGTTTCAAAAAATTTTCTTTTGCCGCCGCCGGCGGCAAAAGAATGAGGCTGTCTCATTATTTCCTAAACCGTACTTCATAGAGGTCTTTTCTACGGTTTTTGATAATTTG
>Ga0209985_10003838_pt1 | contig 12475 bp, 28 predicted proteins | sample NOAtaG_FD_187305 | JGI IMG/M metagenome (GOLD analysis project Ga0209985, IMG submission 187305) | Freshwater lake microbial communities from Lake Erie, under a cyanobacterial bloom - NOAA_Erie_Diel6S_1000h metaG (SPAdes) (version 2) | ecosystem: Environmental > Aquatic > Freshwater > Lake ...
ACCCCCTCATTTAGTCGAGAAATTTTGTGTGGGTACATACTATACACTCCGCCGTTATTCACCAACCTGGGGTCTGTGTTTTGCGCCCGTAGGCGCAACCCCCACCCCCTGCCCCGATAGCGTGACCCGTAGGGGAATGATGAGGGCTGTCTACACCATCGGCACTATTCGCGCCCCCCTAGTGATTTAATTTTCTTTCCGCCTATTTAATAAACCGCTAACCGATAGACCTAACCGCCTACCAATTACGCGCCAGGCGATCCGCGCCATAAGTTACTAAGCCAGGCAACTAAGTAACATAGCCTGTGGATAACTCTGCCCTGCCTGTGGATAACTTCGTTATGAAACTGTTATCGTGTCTCTATTGTATAGGGTAGACAGACCTAGTGTTTTACGATAATTTTCTCCTATCGGTAGGAAATACCTATCGGAAAGGTTAGAAAATGACACTAGAACAAGCAAAGCAAATCGTAGGAAATCAACCCGATTGGGCGCTTAAGAATATGGTTAAAGCGTTGAAAATGCTGCCAATGATGAACACCGCACAAGATGAGCAGCGCCTAGCAGCAGCGCTCGTCGTGTTGAAATCAAGAAAAGCAGGGCGCTAATGGCTAGTTTTGCCGATAAACAAGAGACTATCGCAAGAATACAAGAGGGCTATCACTATTACGATTACACCTGTGAAAGATTCGCTAATGGATCGTGTGAGATTCTAGTTTATCCAATAGCTGGCGTAGTAAATAGATTCAAGACTATCCCTTGCGAGGGAGCGCCTATGCGCTACCGATTCGATTCACTAGGGAGAGCTATCTAATGCCTAAGAATACCGCGCAAGAGATAACTCTAATAGATCAAGAGGGACAAGAATGGGCGAGGGCTACGCTATCGCTCACCCGCCTAAACGCATTATTAAGAGAGTATAAAAAACAAGGAATACACCTAACACCTAGAGAGAGAGTGAGCGCATAATGCCTAAGCCTATGAGCGCGGTTAATCTAATTCAATGCCTATCGGGGGAACTGTATTGTGATCCTGCCCTGCTAGTGGAGACAATCAAGGAAGACGGCGAGACCCTCGCCCTAGTGCGTAGATACGGCAAGGGAGAAGAAGACTACGCAACAGTATTAGAGAGAGTGTCGCAACTAGTCTAGGTGCTTTACTATGGGGGAGAGTGTGCTATATGCTCTCCCTCGTAGTAGCTCACCTAACAAGAGGGAGCTAATTAGGAAAGGGAAGAAATGAGCAGAACAACAGTAGAACAGATGAAGCAAGAAATACGCACCGCCCTATCCAATGGGGAAGAAATTGAAGAAATCAAAGACCGCTCGGGCGAGTGGGTGGACGGCTATCTGCCGGTGTATTACAACCGCATTGTTGAAGAGTGGCAGGAAATGCCTAGCGAATACAACAACAGAGGGAGCGCTGAGTTAGGAATAGGACAGGAGATAGATATTTACAACCTTATGTCTCTTGATCTTTATCTTTATTACACCGACCAATTCTCCGAAGTGTTGGACGAGGTAGAGGAAGAACTCAAAGAGGAAGAAGAAAGCGAGGAGGTAAGCGCATAATGAGCGAAATCTGCCTAGTCTGCTCATCAGACAAAGACGATAATGAACTGATTATCTGCTCAGAATGTAACGAGCAGGATAACGGGAGCGCGTGCGGTGCTTGTGGCGAATGGAATAACGGCGAGCATAACTGCTCAGAGGAGGTAAGCGCATAATGAGCGAGATCTGCGTGAAGTATCAAGCGACAGACCAAGAGGGCAACGTGCTAGAAAATCACAGTACCTACTCACACAGTTTTGACAGCGTACAAGAGGCGGAGGCTTGGCTAGAGGAGGAGGGCGATATGTTCCTAACCGCTTGCAACATTGACTCAAAGATATTGGAGGGCGACCAGTTTGCCGATGAGTTGTTGATTGTTCGGGTCAATGGCTTTCCTGTAATGAAAGAGGAGGTGCTCGTCAATGTTTGACATCTATGTCGGAGGGTGGCAAGCCACCGCGCAGGTTTTAGCTATCGCCCTACTAATCGGGGCGGGACTGTGGGTAATGAGTAAAATCGAAATCAACGAGAGAGAGGGAGAGTAATGCCGTCCTGCGGAGTGTGTGGGTGGAACTTTTCAGATCGAACACTAGCAAAGCACGCCGAAACCCCGTGTGGGGAAGAAAGCGAGAAGGCGGGGAAGGTAACCTATCTTCCCGAAATAGATGACCTAATCAAAATGGAGGAGGAGTTCAATGGATAAGGCAACATTAAAAGAGTGGCTATTAGACAGACAAGAAAATGGAGATGACGGCACAGGATATAACGACTATAACGAGGAGGAAGCAAGTGAATAAAGAATACTACCAGGCGAAGGCGGATCTCTGCCGAGATTTAGCTATTAAGCAAATGACAGAGGGAGATAGCAAGGAAGCAGGGGCGAACCTTATCCGTATGGTCAATGCCCTCAATGAACTAAACCTAATCAACTACAAGGAGGAGAAAGATGAAGCTCGTTAATTTCTATGAGGTAACAGAGAAGGACGGAACCAACGCCGTATGGGGTGGAGTTAGTGCGCTTCAAGCGGTTGAGTGGTTCAGAAAGGAGTTAGATAGGAGAGTCTTTGTCTCTATATGGAACGAGGAAGATCCCGAGGAGCCTCGTTTGGTAACGGACAAGATAGAGGTATCCTCGCTGGTGCTGGCTACGATTTTAGATGAGAGGGATAAAGCGTGATAATTCTAGGCGTAATAACGATGACGATAATTGCTTACCTGCTCATAGTATGGGAGGATAATCTCAATGAACGACACAACTAGAAGGGTGGATACTGCTATCAAGCAGGCAGTTAGACAGCGCAATTATAGACGGGTAAGAGACCGCGCCTTGAGGCGATTATCTAATCTCTACCCCGACCAATACCGAGAACTTTTGGAGGAGGAGAGGGCTAAAGATGAAGCGCAGGACAAGGTTTGGCTTGATATTAGTGGCAGGACTCGTGCTGGTATGGGCGCACCAACCCGAACTCGCTCACGTCGAACTACCAAAAGACGTGGCTATAGTGGCAAAAAAGGCAAGTTGGGAAGAAAAAAATGAGAACAGAAGAATCGCCAAAGAATATGCGTGGGTTGCGTTTGGTTGGAAAGGCAGAGAGAGCAAGTGCCTTATCCAATTATGGACCCGTGAGAGCAGGTTTGACCACCACGCAAGTAATCAACAGGGAAGCAGCGCTTTTGGAATTGCTCAGCTCCTTAGAGAAAAGAGTCGAGATCCTAGAATCCAAATACTTAGAGGCCTTAGATACATTTCAGAGCGTTACACAACGCCTTGCCGTGCTCTCGCTTACCACAATAAACGAAATCACTACTGATGTATGACTATAGGGTAGAGAAATTACAAGCATCTATTGGTAAAGAGTTTGTAAAAAAATACCATTATTCTCACGGCATACATAATGGACCTATGTGTTATGGTTTATTTAATAAAGATGAACTCATAGGAGTTTGTGCTTTTGCAACTCCCTCTAGTGAAAATGTGTGCGCTAGTGTGTTTGGTGTTGAATATAAAAGGTCTGTGACTGAATTACATAGGTTAGTTTTATTAGATGAGGCACCAAAAAATAGCGAGTCTTGGTTCATAGTAAGGGCTTTGAAAAAATTGAAAGAAGATAGACCTTACTATGATGCCGTGCTGTCTTTTGCTGATGCCACAGAAGGACACAGGGGGGTTATTTATCAAGCGACCAACGCTATTTATAGTGGCACTTCAGGCAAGGCTACGTTTTTCCTCGACCAAACTGGGAGGCTTAGACATCCACGTCAAAATGGAATAAATATAACTAAAGAGGAGGCGGAAAGTAGGGGGTGGAAGCCAGTTAAAAGAGAGGGAAAGCATAGGTATCTCTACTTATTACCTAATGATAGGATACATAAGAAAGAGTTATTAAAAAGATTATTACTAAAGCCTTTGCCTTACCCTAAAGATGTGATATGATATAAACTTAAAGCCTCGCAGTTATACCCTTTCCTGCGGGGCTTTTTTATTTGTCTTTGTCGTTTGAGTAAAAGCCTGAGCCTCGGAAGGAGATAGAGGGCGAAGCCCAGACTCTACTCATTAGTTCACCGCAGTCAGCACAGGAGGGAGCGCTAGCTTCGGCGTGTATAGAACGCTCAACCAAGAGGGTAGTTGAGCATTGAGGACATTTATATTCATAGTTCATAGGGCAAAGGCGTAATCTAGGTGTAGGAAGCCAACGAGTTTCATAATCTTGCGAGTGTTAGTGAACTCTGTGGTCGCTGGCATACGACGCTCAGACCACGCAGGCTCAGGCACACGCGATAAATCAAAAGCATAGATACCTTGTGGTGTGGAGTTGATGTAGTACGGAGTCAGCTCGCCTGCTTGGTTGATAAGTCTGCGGTATTTCATCTCTTCAATGAGTAGATCGGGATAGTGTGTATGCCTACACTTGAGTTCAATGTATAAGCCTTTACCTAAGGTGGTGCAGTCAAAGGAATCGTAAGCCCCTTCGGATTTCTCTAGGTCGGGGAAGTGTTTGTCTTTGAGGTAGTCGAAGAGTTCTTGTTCTTTCACTGGTAAGGACTCTCCCCACCGAGTAGGTTCTGTAGTCTGCGAAGTGAGTGGCTACACCTGCGATCAGCAGTAGAGATAGCGCAGTTGAGATACTCAGACATTTCTTGAAGGGTGAGGTTCTCGTGGTATCTCTTGATAAGAATATCTTTATCAGTTATATCTAGCTTGAGGTAAGCCTTCTTGATGTCAATAAGCATAGCTAAAAGGTTGCCACCTTCGGCTGGAGCCGATTGCTTCTTAGGCTGTCCGTCGTTGATAAGGTTCTGAGCAGACTCTAATACTGTGTCGTTGATGATTGAGGCAATAACGTAGGGCAGAAGTTGAGCAAGGGTGAGAGTGTCATAGAAGGACTCATCTCCTGGTTTATATCCGGAACGAATAGCTTTCTCTTTGCGGCAGTATCTCTCACAATGGCGACGCATCTGCCAAGCGATACGCTTCTCATTGACCACACGTTCAACTGAGTTCTCAACAGAGAGCAGATTGTTGAAGTGTTCTATGCGTGAGTAGTACCAGGTATAACACTCCTGCTTGATGTCATCTCGTTCAACGAACTGTCTATACCTGCGGTATATGGAGTTCGATACGCTGGCTACAAGATCAGGGACGGCTGGGTGTAGGTCGTTCATTGGCTCTCTTATTCATCTCTTCTACGTAACGGGCAGCCTTCAATCTCTTTGCTTCTGCTATTTTCTTTCTGCGTAGCGCAGCCTTGTACCACGAATACTTTTCAGTCATTAGGCAGCTCAGGCCAAGTCTTATCCAATACCATCATTGCAATGGCAGAGTAGTTCAATAAATCTAGAAAGGAGTCTCGGAGGGACTCGTTACTGGGAGAGACGTTGCTATCAAGGAGGTTATTGATGCGAGCCACCTTGTCCCACATTCGCACGCGGAGTCCGTTGAGTGCGCCACCTGGAGAGTGAGCGATGTTTTTCGGGCCGTAATCGTGATGCTTGCTGATGAGCAGATTACCTGCTGAGTCAAGGATTCGCCAGACATTTGAGATAAATTCTGCATCTACTTTTTTGTAGGTATTGGCTTCAGCGTAATCGTACCATTCTTGAAGTCTATGGAAACTATTACCATCCCCAATTCCTTCAGATACTCTGCCACTTGCGTCAATTCCTTCTTTGTACTCACTCACTTAACTCCTCCTACTAGGTTGGTTGTTGCGTCCTTACCATTTGCCAGGTAAAAGTCCGTTATGTCCATACCTGGTGGTAATTGTACGATTTGTGAGTTCAATACCTCGCCAGCAACACGCCGAGAGAACTCAGCACCAGGATTGGTTCCATCATCTTTGATGTCGTTATCACCAAGAACATACACCATATCAAATCCACTGAATAACTTTGAGTAATAAGGCTTCCACGCAGCAACTCCAGGAACTCCGACTGCCGGTATGCCACAGTTTGCTTCCATCACTATCGCATCGAACTCACCTTCGCAGACAACGATAGATTTTGTTGGAGCCATCGTCGCAGAGACGTTGTATAGGTGGCTCTTCTGGCCCAGTGGTGAGCCATACTTAGGCTTGCCATCGTCTAATCTGCGGAACTTGAAACCTACACATAAATCTAAAGCTGTGAAGTATGGTATCGCTATCCATCCCTCGTAATTCTGATGACCTTCAACGGGATCGGTGATAGTTCCAAGTCTGTATCGCGCTGCTACTTCTTCAGATATCCCACGTCCTGCGAGGTAGGCTAACGCCTCGTCGCTTATTGCCTCCGCGTAATGATGTGCCGCCTGTTGAAGTAATTTCGCCTGCTCTTTCGAGAGCATCCTTGAACCCCACATTCTCTAATTCCATAATGACACTAATCGCATCGCCACCTTTACCGCAGGTGTGACAGTAATACAGGTTGTTGTATGTATCTATGACTGCACTCTTGCGTGAGTCATCGTGCATACAGCACCGCACTGAGACGTTGCGCCCTTCCTTTACTTCTCCTCCGAAATGTCTGACGACATCTGCTATGGAGACTGAGTTTGCATCGGAGTTGGCTTTTGACCTTTTCTTACGAACCACCCTGGACCAGTCCTGTGCTGGCATCCGCAGTCTCCTTCACACTTCTCGTGAAACTCTTTGGCTAGGTCAGTCTTACCAATAGTGTTGTGATGACCTGCCCAACAACAGCTACTGCATATCATTTGACTTCCTCAACAGTGGCATCAGGACCCAAGATAAACTCGTTGTATAAAGTATTATCACCAGTGTCATAAACATCCTGTGCCAAGAGACAAGCCTCATCTTCATCGTGTGCCTCTACTTGCACTACGACTCGACGCTTAACAATCAATTCAACTTTGTATTTCTTTTTACCATCGTCTTTATTAAAATCTTTCACAACCCATATATCTGATGCTGTGATATCTCCCTGTGGCGTTGGCATTACTTGCTCCTATCTTGTAACCATTGGTCTAGGTCTTGGATTACCCAAGCCTTCTCCACTCCGTGTTGTCTGCGCTTGACTATGACGAAGGCTGGTGGGTTGACGGGTAGTCCACGAGCCTTCGCATAGTTGGCTGCCTCAGTCTGAGCTTCTGCCCAGAACTGCGGAAGATTGATTGACTTGCGGTTCTTGCACTCCAGAATATAGGTCTGACCTGCGATTATGGTGACGACATCACCTTCGTCGTTGGCTCCGGCCTTAGCGAGGCGCTCGGCGAAGTGTCCAAGTTTGCGTAAGTATTTCATTACATCCGTCTCAAACTTAGAACCCTTGGCTTTGTTGTATGAACTCATACCGCCCCTGTGTTATTGGAATGTAGAACTGCTCTACCGAAAGCATCGGCATCTCGTATCTGACAAGAAGCAAAGTTGACGAACAAAGGAACAGGGTCCTTGCCATCTGCCTGATGCTTGCCAAAGCGATTCTTAACGGCTGCAACCCGAAGGTTATTGTTTATCGGATCATAGCCAAGAGTAAGTATGAGTGCTGGCAACTGGCTCACCTTGCCGTGTATAGCACGACGATGTGGCGGGTCGCTCATATTTCCATACTCAGTCTGTTCTGATACGTGGTGCAGAACAAGCACGCAGGCTTCTGTTGTGCGTGCCATATCGTGTAGCTCCATCATTATTTGACGTAAGCCTGCCCACTCATTATCAGATTCAGCGACGACATTCATCAGGTTATCCACAACAATAAGTTGTGGTGCTACTCCATAGAGTTCTATGTAAGCCTTGATTTCATCTTCAATATCATCAAGATTCGGAGATGAATCAAAGACCCATTGAATGTGGGATATATCTTCTAGGTTATTCGAGTAAGCATTGGGGTTATACGACATCTGCTTCTCGACTGTTTGCTGGGTATGGCCTGACACGTGGGCTGTAGCACGCAGCATTACTGTTGCTACATCGGTGTCTGCTGAGAAGAACAGAGTTGGTACTTTGGATTGAATAGCATAAACGAGAGCGAACATAGACTTTCCAGCGTTCGGTGCAGCGGCAACCATACACACTTGACCTCGCCGGAACTTTATGTCCCGCTTCTCCAAGTCTTTCCACACAGTAGGAAGTGGCTGCGCCAATGTATGGGCAGACTTCCAAGCGCGGTCTAACCTAAGCACTTTCCTCCCGTCGTACTTCTATCTTATTTATTCTTCTTAGCTGTTTTCTGTCCCACTCTGTAAGGCCACCCCAAATTCCGTAACGCTCGTTATGGATACCCCATTCTGCACACTCACTTTGATGGATACAGTTGTTACATATACTTCGTGCGTATATGATTTCGTATGACCTTGAGTCTCCCTTTTCAGGGAACCAAAAGTCGCCACCTGATTGAGCGCAGAGAGGATTCTCGAATTCACGAGGCTCTCGCATTGGGTCATCGGACCCAGATAGTTTGGCATTTATCTGTAGCGCCCTTTGGAGCGTTACACATATAACCTTTCCACGCCTTTCCTTGGGCGTTCACACCTTCACGGTATGTCATTGAGCCGTGCTTGCAGGTGTTTGCTGATGGCTGGACTGCTGGTGCAGCACCTGAAACGGACGCAGGAGATCCAGCGCCTCGAAAGGTATCAGCAGTTGATGTAATGAGCGCAGATACCATTGACAAGTCTGTAAGACCTGACTCTAATTCACGCACATCTGTTGCATAAAGATTGATAAGAGTTCCATCTGGCAACTTGTAGTTGATTTGGAACTTTGTCGAATCTGGTGCAGCCATTTACTTTCCTCCAGTCTGTTTAATGGAAAGCCTTGCGCTTTCCTTTCCTTGCTTCATCGGTACATAACCCAGTGCTTTTTCCACTGCATCTTTATCTACCGTATTACTCTGGATAGTAGACCACTTGATCTCTACGCCAGTGTGAGTAACTCCAGTTATACCCAGCAAAGTCTCACGTATCTCTGATTTCTTTGATTCCAACTTCTTGATTTCCTCATCAAGTTGTAGGTAATGCAGAGCATTGTTACCTGCTTCAGGATTTTCGATTATCTCTAATTCAGTTTTTGTACGTTCTTTTTTTAGACCAACGCATCCCATCTCACCAGAGGCGTCATAGTATTTGCAATAAAACTTACAATAACTCTCGTCCCTTTCAGGAGCGGGAGCTGAGTCCGATGTCTTAATTGCTTCTAACCAGTTGAGCGCCTCTAGCGCGATGGTCTCGTCATAGGGTTCGGAATGTACAACGACATCACGTTCATCCCCATCACGAGGTATGGCTACTAGGTTCACGTTCTGGACCTTCCCCAAGCCAGACTTAGAAATCAGGTAGCCATAGACCTGTACTTGCCAACGTTGCTGTTGTGACGGGAAGTAGTTAAGGTTCTTATTCTTAACTGTCTTCCAGTCGATAACATCACCTGTCCCAGGAATGAAGCAGTCTACGTGCGCTTTCATCCCGTTGTGTTCAACAGTTTGTTCAAGCAACACATCCTTGTTATCAGCAAGGCTGGCCTCTATGGCAGCGTGGATTGCCGTTCCCATTATCGCTGCGAGCTTTAGCTCATTGTCATTGGTCTCAGGTTGATTGTTCAGCCTGTACCAAACCTTACGTCGACAGCCACCGAGTTCTGATGGACCTATCTGAACTTGCGTGGATCGCCCACGCTTATTCTCCTTCTCGTGAAGAGCTTTAATAAGTAGTTCTTTTATATCCATCCGTTGCCCTGCCATCTAGTAAAGGTTATGTTGAAGAATAGCAAGTTAATCTGCAAAACTCTAGCCAGCATCTTTAGTGGCTGATAATCATTGATGTGGTAATAATCAATACCTAATGCCCAGTTATTCAAGTGGTGTGCATTGATATGCACTGTCCACACTTTCCAATCTTTCCTCACGATAACTCCCGTCTCTGTACAACAAACTGTACTGGCGGGTGTGTATTAACGTCAAGCACCGCCGAGATTGCCATAGCTTTTCGGGCGTGTCGCTCTGTGTTTACAATAGTGAGATTGTCAGCCACACCATAGAGATAACCAAGAGCGAAAGCACCACCCGACCCCAGACCGTAGAGTCCCACGTCTGATTGGATGAACGATAGGTCCGTCGCAATATGGAAGAGGTTGCCATCAAACGAAACAAGGTAGTCGAACCCTGCGTCTTTTTCTTTTGTCGCTTCAAACGGGTCATAGTTATTCTCCTTAAACGCCGTGAGTATGGACGGCAAGACTTTCTTGCCCATCCACTGCACCGGATCTGCCCCTTTGTAATTCGGCGGAGACCAGTTGTAAGCAAGGATGTCACCAGGACGTGAGTCACCAGTGATTCCCAGCAGATACTTACCGACGTGAATTATCTTCGGAGTGGATGTACTGACAGTCCTCAAGTTATCTTCAGTTATCTGACTATCAGCAGCCATTACCACTCTGTCATCTAGCTGAATACCTATCAGAGTTGTCATAGTTCACAATCTTACTTTCCCTACGGCGTGTCGCACCAAGCGACACACCTACTTTGATTACAATATCGGAGCGAAGCGGAGATAAAAACAAACAGAGGGCCGCTTGTCGGCGGCCCGATAAACCATACAGTGCGGTTCCGTCTACCAAGGCTGCGAAAAAATAGCCTACCACCGATACAGGCATCTGACCTGCGGTCCATAGGACCGACCCATCAGTGCGTCTGTGGTTGTACAGTCTTCACCACGTATGTTCAATTCGATAACTATGAGATCTGCTGGTATGGCCTTGATGTTGAATGTGCCAACTGTGGCAACTTACTCAAAGCTCCTTGCCCGATAGACAAACCAGAGGAATAAAAAAAGAACCCCACCGTTTCCGGTGGGGCCTTTGCTCGCAGCCTGCTCTACAAATTACTTATGAGCAGCGTCGTACTTTCTTCCGAACTCTGCCTCAGCCTTATCTGCCCACTTAACAATAGGCGCGGTAAGACCTCCAATGAGGATTGCATATTCTGGAGCGATGTCAGTAACAATAGCGATAGCCATAGTTGCTGCTGATGCGAGAACAGCACGGAGATAAGACTTAAATACAGCCTTGAACTCTTTGCTCTTCAACTTCTTTACGAGCTTCTTCATTACTTTCCTTTCCTGAATAAGGACACAAACAAGGACTTCTTTCTAAGTTTTTTATTCTTAGAAGTAACCTTGGCTGTCTTCTTCTTAGGCTTAGAGACCTTGGACTTAGCCACTGTGGCTACGTCCTTGGGTGTTCTCTTAGCCTTTTCCAACCAGGGGAACCAAGGACTGGTGTCCTTCTTATGTTCTTCCTTGATTGAAATATGCAGGTGACTGACGTGCTTATTTTGTCCCGTATAGTCTCTATCGCCACGATCGGCAGACCAGATACGACCATTAAAGATTAGATATGAGACCCGCTTATCACTCTTCAAGCGCTCATAGATATCAGAGCAGTTGATTCCGTGATGTGGGTCGTGAGTTAAATCAGCAGCAAGACCCGTGTTGTGGTCGCTGTTGGGATTCTGTTTGAGATGTGCCGATGAGGGCAATAATCCGTCGGACGCTTTCTTGCGCTTCGGAAACAATGCTGTCGCTTGACGAAGCACAGCAGTAGCCGCAGGACTCGCGGCCTTCGCTACAGGTTTCATTCATCCTCTTTCCGCCAAGATTTTATAGATTTCATCGATACGTGTTTCCAGACGGGCAATGGAATCCTTCATAGAACTACCGCCATTAGGCTTGAGTTCTACTAGGAAGGACTTAACTATCCATCGAAGTCCCATAAATAGGGTTGATGCTATTCCGATTATGGTGGCAACGAGCGTTGCCCAGTCTGCAGGGGTCATTACACACTCCGTATTGTGATGATTAAGACGCCTCCAAAACCAGAGAAGCGCTTGTCTGTTGGTGTCCGGTTAATGAAATCCATCTCTTCAATGAGACCGATGTAGGACTCTCCGGTTCTGAAGTCCTGAACTCTGATTGTATCTCCGACATCTTCGACTGCTTCAAGTTGTTGCATACGATCCCAAGCACTGCCTTCGTAGCCAACCTCAACGCCAAACTTATCTGTCTCGTGGTCATAGCAGAAGACTGGGTATTGGATAAGTCGCTGACGTGGGATAGCAGGTAGCGCCTTGACTTGGTATCCGTTGAAGATAGGACCAAGGCTAGTGTTAGTACTAGAACGTGTCATCGTAAACTTGAATCCGAGATACTCTTGAGAAGTATTTGGATAAGGGATACCAGTCTCACCAACGTCATTGCCTTGAGCGTAGGTACCGATATCAAACTCAACACCACTAGAAGTAATTGACTTGATAGTCAAGCCACCATTGGTTGAGATAAAGCGAGGAAAGACGAGCTTGAATATCTTTGGCTCTAGTGTGTTATAGCGGATATAACCTGTCTGAATAAACCCTTCATAGACCAGTCTGCCACCATCTGCGGTCTCAATATAGACAGAGCCATCAGAACCGCTGTAGTTGGTTGTAAAGGCCAGACGGTC
>Ga0209985_10003841_pt1 | contig 12473 bp, 10 predicted proteins | sample NOAtaG_FD_187305 | JGI IMG/M metagenome (GOLD analysis project Ga0209985, IMG submission 187305) | Freshwater lake microbial communities from Lake Erie, under a cyanobacterial bloom - NOAA_Erie_Diel6S_1000h metaG (SPAdes) (version 2) | ecosystem: Environmental > Aquatic > Freshwater > Lake ...
GCGATCATCGTGAAACCATTTCGCAAAGGAGGAAGAAAAACCATTGCGAGCGACGATGATTGCCGTGACGGCACGTGGCCACCGAGGCCGGTCACGCCTGAAAGGCCGGGGCGATCCGGCTACAATGCGCGGGCTGAAAGCTGCCTGCCGCGGAGCGGCTTACTTGAACCTCTCTATGGCCTCTGAAGTCAAGGAGGCGCACCGGTATCGTTGACCTCGAAACATTTTCATTTTTCCAGCCGGGCTTCGGCTTTTTGTGTTTCGGGTTCGAGCGGGGCTGGCAGCGGGTACTGACCGGTCGGCGACACGGAATCCTTCTTCATGGGGAATCTGGAGAATCGGGCGTGCCAGGCATGTCCTGACACGACCGCGCCAAACATCTCTCTGAGGCCCGGCCGCAGACCTGGGCGCCCGTGAGGTGTCACCCTGGGTGCGGTGCATGATCAGGCCTGCGTTCAGGCCCGGTCGCACGGAGGCGAGCCGCCGCCAGGCGGCGAGTCCTGCGTGAAGACCATGCGTCCTCGAGGTTCACCCGTTCGTTCCCAGCGGCTATATCAAAGCGTCGAGTGCGTGCTCGAGGCACGCCTCCGGTCAGGTCGGCTCGTGGGACCGGCGGTCGCGTGTGTATTGGGTCAGTGCTTCGTGCTCATCTCCCTGTGTGTGCTCGTGAATGGTGGCGGGCGCTGGCCGGTGGCTCTTCCGAGCAAGTGCGTCGGCGGTCTTCGGCACGGCTGGGAACGCCGGGCGTCGTCGTCTCTCTCCAAGAGACTGTGAGGGCCCGGTGTTGCCGGCGTTCAGCCGCACCGCGGCAAGGCCCGCTCGATCCGCGTCAGCGATCGGTCACGGCCGAGGATGGCCAGGCAGTCGTACAGGCCCGGTCCCACCGTCTTGCCCGTCACCGCCACGCGAACCGCGTGCACGAGGTCGCCCACCTTCACCCCCGCCGCCTCGACGACGCGTTTCAGCGCCTCCTCGAGCGCCGGCGGAGCATAGGGCTCGACGGTGCGGAGCTCGGCGGCGAACGCCTCCAGCAGCGGTCGCACACCCGGCTTCGAGAGGCGTTGCTGCACGGCCGCCTCGTCGAGCGGCGGCTCATCGACGAGGAAGAAGTCGGCGTAGGCGATGATGTCGCCCGCCACCTTGAGACGATCTCCCGAGGCATCGATCACCTGCCGGACCGTCTCCACGGCCGCCGCCGGGGCTGGGTCGGCGAGCAATCCGGCCCGGATCAGAAACGGGAGCATGACTGCGAGCTTCTCATCGATCGACAGGGCGTGCATGTAATGGTCCTGCACGGCCCACAGCTTTTTCGGGTCGAAGCTCGCCGGCGAGGAATTGATCCGCTCCAGCGTGAACCGGTCGATGAGCTGCTCTCGGGAGAAGAACTCCGTCTTGTCGTCGTACGACCAGCCGAGCAGGGCGAGATAGTTGTCGATCGCCCAGGGCAGGTAGCCGACTTCGCGGTAGAAGTCGACGATCACGGGGTTGAACGTGTCGGCCTCGGCCTTCAGGCCGAGGCGGTCGGCGATCCGCTGGCCATGGTCCATCACCTGCTTGAAGTCGGCGTTTTTCAGATACTGCGCCAGCTTCCGCTTGGAGAGCTTCGTGCGGCTGCCCGGCTCGGCCACCAGCGGCAGGTGGGCATAGGCGGGGAGCGGGTAGCCCAGCGACAGCGCGATGAACGCCTGCCGCGGCGTGTTCGACAGGTGCTCTTCAGCGCGGATGACGTGGGAGATCTCCAGGTCGTGGTCATCCACGACGCTCGCCAAATGGTAGAGACAGGAACCGTCTGCCCGCTGGATGACGTGGTCTTGCTCCCGCTCCCAGGCGAACTCCACTCGGCCGCGGACGGCGTCGTCGATCACGAGCGCCCCCTCGCGGGGCATTTTCAGGCGGACGACGCCCTGTCGGCCCTCGGCCCGAAATCCCGCGGCAGTATCCTCGTCGAAGGCGGCGAATCGCCGGCTGTAGAGGAATGCCTTGCCCTCGGCCTGTGCCGCCTTCCGCTCGGCGTCGAGTTCCTCCGGCCGGGCGAAATCACGGTAGGCGTGCCCGGTCGCCAAGAGCCGCGCGACGGCGGCCTTGTGGCGGTCGGCCCGTTGCGACTGGAAATAAGGCACATGCGGCCCCCCCACACCCGGGCCCTCGTCCCAGTCGATGCCCAGCCAGCGGAGCCCGGAGAGGATCGGCTCGAGGGCCGCGTCCACGTTGCGTTCGGCGTCGGTGTCGTCGATGCGGAGGATGAACGCGCCGCCGTGGCGGCGGGCGAAGAGCCAGTTGAACAGGGCCGTGCGGACACCGCCGATGTGCAGATAGCCCGTGGGGCTGGGGGCGAAGCGGGTGCGGACGACGGGCTGTGGCATGTGGTGCGGACCTCCGGCGAGACTATCGGCCAGGCGGCCGTGCCGCGTCAATCGCGGGGCCGTCCGCCGGCCCTCACGCCGCCGTGCCGTTCATGCGGGCGAGCTTCTTGAGCCGCTTCCGTTCGGCCTTGGAAAGGTGGCGGTGTTCTTGCTCGGAGCCGTCGACGAAGCCCGCCTCGTCATCGCCGGCGGTGTCGGACGGGACGGCGACGAAGTCGGGCTCCTCGTCGGCGACGGACTCTTCGGCGACTGGTGTCGCGGCCGCCCGTTCGGGCTTGCGCCGTTCAGCCTTGGGGGCCTGCGGCGTGCACTGACCACGCACTTCGCGGATCACCGATCGTGCCGCGGCGAGCATGGCGACTGCGGCGCACGTCGCGCCCAAGGCCCAGGCCGCGTGCTCGGTGATCGTCCACACGTCGCGGCCGTCGCCCAGCCAGACGCAGCCCGCGGACGTCGCCCACGCCATCAGCGTGAGCCCGAGCCAGAACGCGGTCGCGCCGCGCTCGTGCAGCGGCAGCACCGTCCAGAGGGCGACGAGGCCGAAGGCGACTGCCGCCAGGCAGACCCACCAGCCGATCCCGCCCGGGCCGAGAGCCACTCCCGTGGCGTCCGTGACCACGGCGGCGACGAGCGGCCCCACCGGCACCGCGGCCGCACACGAGGACATGACGAACAGCCCGGCCAGCCAGCCCCAGGCGCGGTATCGGCCGTTGTAATCGTCGCGCCTGTGCCGCCGCATGAGCCGCACGATCAGGGCCACGGCGGCGGCCACGCCGAGCGCGACCTGCGACAGCCAGCCAGCCAGCGATTGCATGCTCCGCGGATCGAAGCAGGCGGACGCTGCCTGCATGCTGCGGGCGAACCGGCCCTCGAGCTGGAACACGGGCCGGCCAAAGACGGGGCCGGCGGCGGCGAGCGCCAACGCCGCGACGACCGGCACGAGCATTACCACGGCCGCTCCGGCCAAGCCTCCGGCTCCGGTCGGCAGGAGCGTGGCCGGGCCCTTTTGCTTGTCGGGATGGGCTTCCGGGCCGTAGGCCGCCATGGGCCGGGAGTCGGAGACCGAGGTGGCCGAGTCGCCTCCACTGGAACGGTTCCAGGAGACGACCAATCGCCGGCGCTGATCGCGGCGCTGGCTGCCGTTGAGGGACATGGGAGCGACTCGAATCCATTCGAGGATGGTTCGGACCACGGCCTGCAGCACGCGGAACGCGCAGCCGGAGGCCGTGCGGAGCGGGGCCGGCATCCTGCCGACCGGGTATCGCCCGCAGGTCACTTCTTCGGCGCGGCGCGATGCCGGGATTCATGCCCCGTCCGGCCGGCCCCCGCCGCAGGCATCCTGCGCACGTTCGGCAGCGTCGGCGCCCACGGTGCGGGCTGTGCGATCGCGCCCATCCGCAGGGTCAGCCCCGGCGTTTGCCGCCGGGAGACGGGTGCTGTACGATCCCGCCACCATATCTGCCACCCCCTGGAGAAGCATGCCATGGCCTATACGCTCCCCCCCCTGCCCTATGCCTTCGACGCGCTGGAGCCGTTCATCGACGCCCGCACGATGGAGATCCATCACGACAAGCACCATGCGGCCTATGTGACCAACGTCAACAAGTCCCTGGAGACGCATGCCGACCTGGCGGCGCTGCCGGTGGAAACGCTGATCGCCGGCCTCGACAAGGTGCCGGAGGCGATTCGCACCGTCGTGCGCAACAACGGCGGCGGCCATGCCAACCACACGATGTTTTGGGAAACGATCGGCAAGGGCAAGGGCGGCGAGCCGGCCGGACACCTCGGCGAGGCGGTCCGCTCCGTGTTCGGCGGCTTCGCGAACTTCAAGGAGGAGTTCACCAAGGCCGCCATGGGCCGGTTCGGCAGCGGCTGGGCCTGGCTGTCTGTCGGTCCGCAGGGCAAGCTGGTCGTGGAGAGCACGGCCAACCAAGACAGCCCGATCATGCACGGCAACAAGCCGCTGCTCGGCATCGACGTCTGGGAGCATGCCTACTATCTGCTCTACCAGAACCGCCGGGCCGATTACGTCAATGCGTTCTACAACGTCATTGACTGGGACGCGGTCGGCAAGCGATTCGCGGCCGCCGGCAAGTAACGGCTGGGTGGCAAGCTGCGGCGGCTGCGTCGACTGCGATTGCCGTTGACGCGGCCGCCCGGCGGCCCCTATTTCCCCACCTCCCGGCGGGCCTTTCTCCGGCCGGTTTTCTGCGGAGGTGCGCATGAACGTGAAAGTTGCCGGAAGGTCTTGCCCGGCTTGGTCTGCCGCGGCTCTTGTGGTCGGCGGCCTGCTCGTAGCCGGCGCGACTGGTTGCAAGACGGGCACCGCGGGCATGAAGCCCTCATGGTGGACGTTCGGCGGCGGGCCCCAGCAAGAGTCCTCCAAGCTCGCTGCGGCGCCGTCTTTCAACGGTGGCACCGAGAAGCCATCCGCATCAGCGAAGCCATATCCCACGACCACGACGCCCAACGGCTACGTGCTGAACGGCGGTGCGCCGTCCGCTGGTGCCGTTGCGACCACGGAGCCGGCGGCAGCGACCGCGCCGGTGACCTACGGCATCACGCGCCCGCCTGCGAAGGCCGATCCGGTCGCCGCCGCCACGGCGCCCGCTGCTGCGACCTCCGCTCCGACTGCCGGTTCGCTCTCCGCGATCTCGCCGCAGGTCGGCCCCTACGCCGCTCTGCCCTCCGAGCCGCCTGCGGCTCCGAACGACCTGCCGCCGTTGCAGGCCATTGGCGCGGCGGCGCCAGCCGCGGCCGGCGCCGCCGGCTACGGCGCCCTGCCGCCGCCGGCCACGCCGCCCGATATGCAGCGGGTTGCCGACGCCCGTGGGTCAGCCGGCTGGCCTGTCCAACAGCCCGCGCCTGCGTCGGCCGGCTCGCGTTACGACTCTGCCAACGGCAGCCGTTTTGGGGGCGGAGGCTCGGCCATCGATCAGTCTTTGCCGCCGCCGGCGACAGCGGCGTTTCCCTCGGCCGCCATGCCCGCGGCGCTCGAGCCGTTGCCTGCCGCACCGCCGTCGGCCGTGGCTCCGCTGGCAGTTCCGCCTTCGGCGCCGGGATTTCCGCCGCCGCCGGCCGCTGGTGTGCCGGCTGCGGCTCCGGCTTCGGTGCCGCAGCCGCGCCGTGCCGATCCCGTGTACCGGCCGGGCGGCACGTCGAGTTATCGGCCGAACCGAGCGATTCTTGCCGCTGACCCGCCCGAGGTGCGGGCGGGAGACGTACGCACGGTGGGCTTCGACGCTCCGGTGCCAGCGGCGCCGTGAACACGATCGTTCCGCGCTTCGCAATGGTCGGCGTGGTACGCTCGACGGCATGCGCTATGTGCAAGCCGTAGCCTGGCTGCTGGCCGGCTGGGGAATGATGTGTCCGGCCGCCGCCGCGCCGGCCGGGGGAGACGATCGGCTGCGGGTCGAGGTGCGTGGCACGCTCGCCTTGCCCGACGAGGCGCCCGACGCCGACGGCAACCCCGTGCGGATCACCGGCATCAGCGGCGTGGCCTGGCTCGGTGACGACCGCTATGTCGCCGTCCTCGACAACAGCGATCTGTTGCTTTGTTTCGCGCTCGATCTCTCACCGGCGGGCCAGCCTCTCGCGGTCCGTGGACTGCGGGCCGTGCGGCTCGCCGCCGGGCATGATTTCGAGGACGTCGCCGTCTGCCCCGAGCCGCTCCGGGCCCGGATCGTCGCGCGGCAGGCTCGCCAGCAGGGCCGCGACCCCGGAGTTTGTCTGCTGCTTGCCGAGGAGGACACGCCGGCAATCCGCGCCGTGTCCCAGCAGGGGGGCGACCTACTCGGGATCGTACCATTGCCGGAGAACATGAGGCGGCGAAGACCGAATCGCGGCCCCGAGTCGCTGGCCGTCGATCCCGACGACGGCAGCATCTGGACGGCCAATGAGGAGGCGTTGGCCGGCGATGGCCCGACGGCACGCGTCGGCGGCGGCACGGTCGTGCGGGTCGTGAAGATCCCGCTTCCCACAGATCCGCCGCGGCCGACCCGACAGTTTGCCTACCCGGTCGAGCCGCCTCACGCCTTTGTCCGGATGTTCGCGGGCGAGCCGCTTTCCGGGGTGTGCGCGATCGTGGCCCTGGGCGCCGGCCGCCTGCTCGTGCTGGAGCGTGCGGCCGGCCCGGGCCTGCCGCCGTTCAAGAGCCGGATTTTCCTGGTCGACACGACGCATGCGGCCGACGTCGCGGCCGTGGATCGCGACCTCGCCGATCGGGCTGACGACTTTCTGGGCAAGAGGCTCATGTGGGAAGACTCGCTGGGCTGCAACCTCGAGGGCTTGTGCCTGGGGCCGCCGCTGCGCGACGGCAGCCGGGCGCTCGTGGCTGTCGCCGATAACGGCGGCATCGGCACGCCGAACAAGCTCGTCGGCCTGACGCTTCGGATCACCAGCCCATGACCATGTTCGACTCGATCACCTTGCGGGCCCGGTCGAGATCGTCACCCGTCTCGTGCATGTAGAGACGGATGGCGTGGAGCTTGTCGCCCGACGCCCGCGACAGGCATTCGCGGGCCGTGCTGCAGGGATTGATTCGCGAATCGGTGAGTCCGAGGGCCGACTTCGAGATCACCCACGTGTCGCGGGGCCGGCGGGTGAGCCGCAACACCTTCTCCCCCGGGTAGGCGTCTTCCACGACCGCGGCCGCGGCCTGCTCGTCGGCCGCCCAGGAGATGATGATGTGGGCGCTCGTCTCGATCTCGAACAGCGGCATGGGTCGGGGCTCCGCGGCGTTGTCGCGAGACTACGCCACCTCTGCGGGCCGGTCAAACCCACGTGTGCCGCTGATCGCCGCGACGAGCGGTTTTGACTACCATACTGGAACCGGGGCCGCGGTCGAGGCGAGCGGGAAACAGAGCGGCGGCCCGGCCAACACTGGCGTTTGCGACATGCAGTACGACCGGCTCGGCTTCCCCATCCCCAGCGATTTTGAGCCGGCCGTGCCGCGAGGTCGGCGCGGGAGCACGCGGCTGGCATCGGATCCGCGTGATCGGTTCGCGGATGCGGAACAGTCGGCGGTGCCCGACCGTGGCCGCGCGGCCGGGCCGCTGAAACGGTTTGTGCTGCTCGCGGCCCTCGGCCTGGTCGTCGTGCCGGCCTTGGTTTTGCCATTCGTCGGCCCGCTGGCCCGAGAAGCGGTCGTGCAGTGGTCACTCGAGCGGGCGGCCGTGCGCGAAGCCCGCGGCGACGTCGCCTCCGCCGTGGCGGAGGTGGGGCGTGCGATCGAATGGCTCGACGCCGCCGACGCCCAGGGGCGGGGCCGCCTGCATTGCTGGCGGGCGAACCTCTTGCTGGAGAGTCGGCAGACCGCAGCGGCCATCGTCGAGGCCGGCCGGGCGGCCGCCCTCGTGCCGACATCCGCGCTGCCGCGCCGCACGCGGGCCTTGGCCCACGTCGTCGCGGGAGACGCAGAGGCGGCGCTGGCCGATGCGCAGGCGGCGGTTGACCTGTCGGGCGCGGAGAACCCGGAAGCGCTCAATCATCGGGCCTACATCCGGGCGCTCGTGGGCCGCGATCTGGAGGCCGCGCTCGCCGACATCGAGAGGGCCCTCGAGGGCAGCGGCGGCGAATCACCGGAGTTTCTCGACACGCGGGGCTTTATCCTCCACCTCCTGGGCCGACATCGGGAGGCGATCGACGACCTGAATCAGGCGATCGGCAAGACGCAGCAGTCGCGCCGGCAGGTGGCCGGCCTCGCCGGCCATGCCGATCCCGACGACGTCGCCTACCGGCTGCGGTCGCTCGATCACGCCCTGGCGGTGATGCACCACCACCGCGGCCTCGCCTGCCGCGCCATCGGCCTCGAGCGGCAGGCGGCCCAAGACTTTGAAGTGGCGGAGCGAAAGGGATTCGACCCCGCCCGCGGCGTGCTCTAGCTGTCCGTGGACAAAGCCATCCCTGGCCTTTGTCCACTCGATCGACCGCAGGCAACGCCGAGGGTTGCCTGGGTCGATGGCCGTCGCATCCTGCTCGGGCAGACCTGTTGCCCGGCCTGCGAGTTTTCCGTGGCCAAAGCCATCCCTGGCCTTTGTCCACTCGATCGACCGCAGGCAACGCCGAGGGTTGCCTGGGTCGATGGCCGTCGCATCCTGCTCGGGCAGACCTGTTGCCCGGTCTGCGAGTTTTCCGTGGCCAAAGCCATCCCTGGCCTTTGTGCACTTGATCGACCGCAGGCAACGCCGAGGGTTGCCTGGGTCGATGGCCGTCGCATCCTGCTCGGGCAGACCTGTTGCCCGGTCTGCGAGCTGTCCGTCGACAAAGCCATCCCTGGCCTTGTGTCACGGACGGAGAAAGCCGCCCGTTTACGGCGGTAAAAGCCGGTGCTGTTGCGGCGGAAAATTGCCGATATACTTTTCTCACGCGAGGCGATACTGCCCGACGGCCGACGACGGCCCACGGGGGTGTAGCTCAGTTGGTTAGAGCGCCAGCCTGTCACGTTGGAGGCCGCGGGTTCGAGTCCCGTCACCCTCGCTTTCTGCCCGTGTTCTTCCGCCGCACCATGGCTCCCGGAGCCGCGATCATCACCGGCGGTGCCAGCGGCCTGGGCCGCGAACTGGCGGTCCTGCTGCGTGCCGCCGGATGGCGAACGGCCCTCGTCGATCTTCCGCAGGCCTTCGACGGTGCCGACGACCTGGCCGGCGGATCAGGTCCCCCGCCCCGGATCGCCGGATTCGATGTTCGCGATGCCGCGGCTTGGCGGGCCTTGCACGACAGCCTGCGGGCCGAGTGGCCGACGCTCGACCTGTTGGTGAACTGTGCCGGGGTCGGTGCCACGGGCGAGGTGGGCACGCTGCCCGAGGTTCAGTGGCGGCGTGTGCTCGACACGAACCTCCTCGGCACGGCACTCGGCTGCGAAACGTTCCTGCCCTGGCTGCGGGCGAACCCGGGGCGGTCGCACGTGGTCAACGTCGCCTCGATCGCGGCCATTCTGGCCCCGCCCTCCATGGCCGCCTACTCCGCCAGCAAGGCGGGTGTGGTCGCGCTTTCGGAGGCGATCGCGGCGGAGTGCCCGCGCGGCCGGCCGGGCGTGACGGTGGTCTGCGCGGGCTTCTTTCGCTCGGGACTCCTCGACACGTGGCACTTTACCGGCGCCGTGGAGGCCCGCGAGGCACGGCGCCGGATGGCTGTCTCCCGCTGGGACTCCCGCCGCGTGGCCGGCCGCGTGCTCCGGGCCGTGCATGCCAACCGGCGGTACGTGGTCGTGGGCGCGCAGGCCCGCTGGCTGTGGCGGCTCAAGCGGCTGGCGCCGCGGGCCACGACGGCGATCGTGCGTGGCATCTACCGACGGCTGCAACGCTGACGTCGCGGGGATCGCGGGCACGAACGGGGATCGCCCGTGAAGACGTCGGCTGGAGGATCGTGTTCGACGCGATCCGCGGCATGCCCAACGCCGACGCGGTCCGCAAGGCGGTCGAACCGCGGCCGTAGATCGCGTCAGTCGATCGCCAGTTCCTCGAGCCAGGCCCGGATCTCGTTCTCGTACTCGCTGGCCAGGCCGCCCACGATCAATTGGCGGTGGAAGCTCGCCGCTCCCCCCTTCTTGAGATCGGCGTCCTCGGCGCTGGGGAAGCGGCGGTCGGGGTCGGCGGCGATCAGCCCGCGGCAGAAGTTCATCAGCAGCTCGTTGCAGGTCACGTCGGCCGGCAGCAACTGGGGCAGTCGGTGCACGAGTGATCGCTTGGCCTCGAGGAGGTCGCGGAACGACGGCAGGCCCGCGAACGGCTGCTGGCCGGAGAGCATCTCCACGAGCACGTAGCCGAGGCTGGCGAGGTCGGCGCGGGGCGTGTTCTCGCGGCCCTCGAGCACCTCGGGCGCGGCGTAGGCCGGCGTGCAGGTCCGCGTGGGGGGCGGCTCGTCCACGGCATGGGCCGAACCGATGTCGATGATCTTCGCGTTGCCGGTCCGCTTGACCATGATGTTGGCCGTCTTGATGTCGCCGTGAACGATGCCCTCGCGGTGCAGGGCCGCCAGGGCCGCCAGACACTCACGCACGATCGCGATCGCCACGCCGGGCTTGAGCCGCGACTGCCGCGGGCCGGCCGTCACGATCACCTCGTTGAGGTACTTCCACCGCGTGTCGGTGACGTTCGCCCGAGTCTCCGCCAGGAGCTCCGGGGCGAGCAGCCGCGACAGGTCGTAGCCGTCGATCCACTCCATCTCCATGATGCGGATCCGCCGCTGCTCGACGAAGTTGTGCACGTCGAGCAGGTTGTCGTGCTGGATCTGGGCCACGCGGGCGGCGACGGCCGCGATCCGATTCATGGCCTCGATGTACAGATCCTCGGAGTCGTACCGCTCCGGAGAGAAGATCTTCAGCGCCACCGGGAGCGTGAAGTTGTCGGTGCCGCGGCGGGTGGTGAGATAGACCACGCCCTGGCCGCCGGCGCCGAGCCGCCGGGAGAGCGTGTGGTACTCGGTCCAGTTGAGCCGGCCGGCCCCGAGAATCTCGCCGTAGCGGGCGAGCAGTTCATCCGGACAGCGGCTGCCGACGTCACCGGCGACGGAGATCGTCGGCGGCTCTTCGCGGAGGACGGTGGTGTTCATCGTGGCGTGGCGACGGTCAGCAAGAGGAGGCATCAGGGGGCTCGGGAAATCCCAGTTGCTTGTCGACGAGATTCCGCAGCGGCCTCCCCTCCAGATACCGGCGGAGATTATCGCAGAAAAAGTCGGTCATCGCATCGATGCGGCGGGCCGACTGTCCGCCCACGTGCGGCGTGATCACGAGATTGGGGGCCGTCCACAGGCGGCTGTCGGGCCGGGGCGGCTCGTCCGGGGTGACGTCGAGACCGGCAGAATCGAGGTGGCCGCTCTCCAGGGCGTCGGCCAGGGCGTTCTCGTCCACGAGTGGGCCGCGGCCCACGTTGACGAGGATCGCCCCCCGCTTCATGCGGGCGATGGCGGCGGCGTCGATCATGGTGCGGGTGCGGTCGGTGAGCGGCGGGCACAGGAAGAGGATGTCGCTCTCGGCCAGCAGCCTGTCGAGGGATTCCGGCGGCCCGAGGAACTCCACAGCCGCCGGCCGGCGGACCGGAAACCAGTCCGTGGCGAGCATCCGGCAGCGAAACGGCGCGAGCACTTCGACCAGCCGTCGGCCGTTGCCACCGAGGCCCACGATGCCCACGGTGGCGTCGGTGAGGTCGCGGGTGGGGCGGCGGACGAACTCGCGGCGGGCCTGCTGCTCGAGAAACAGCCGCGTCCGCCGCGTGCAGGCGATCGCCAGGCCCAAGGCATGCTCGGCGACCTGGTCGGCGAGCACGCCGGAGGCGCTGGTGACCACGATCTCCGAGCCGACGACGGCCGGCACGAGGCAGTGGTCAAGGCCGGCTGCTGAAGACTGGATCCACCGCAGCCGGCCCCGGGCCACGACCTCGTCCCAGGGGACGGGGACCTTCGGGTGGCCGCAAAACAGATCCGCCTCGGGAAGTTCCCGGGCCACCCGCTCCTGGCCGGCGTCGACGACCTCGGCGGCCGGGGCGATGGCCTGGATCTGGGCGACGTGCCGGGCTTCGACGGGGTAGCAGAGGACGATGCGCATGGGGGGCGTTGTCGCAGGGGGGGTGGTCCGCTGGCAAGGCGAAGCCGGGTGACTTCGACGAAAGCCGGTTGATTTTGCCAGATGGCGATGGTCCAGGCATGATTGCCGACCGGGCTCTTGCCGTCGGCGGGGTCTGCGGTTCAATTCACGGGTGCAGGTTGGCCGATACGGCCCCGCAGCCCCGCCCCGGTTCTGGTGCCTGCCATGTGCTCCTCCCGCCTCGCCGTCGCCGCCCTGGCCTTCCTGCGGATCGTCGTCGGTCTCCACTTTTTTCTGGAGGGGCTGTCGCACCTCCGCGACCCCGACTGGTCGAGCGTGGGGTTCCGCAAGGCCGCCGTCGGACCCCTCGCCGATTGGTACCGCTCCGCCCTGCCGCAGACGGGTGACTGGCGCGGCACGCTCGGCGCGGTTGACGGCCGATCGGCCGCCGAGGCCGGGACGGCCTGGCAGGAAACCGTCGTCGCATCGTGGCGGAAATTGCACGGCGAGCGGATGAAGCGGCTGCCGCTCGCCGCCGCCGCCAAGGCCGCCGCGGAACAGAGCCTGGCCGATGCCGGCACCGCCTTTGA
>Ga0209985_10003844_pt1 | contig 12468 bp, 13 predicted proteins | sample NOAtaG_FD_187305 | JGI IMG/M metagenome (GOLD analysis project Ga0209985, IMG submission 187305) | Freshwater lake microbial communities from Lake Erie, under a cyanobacterial bloom - NOAA_Erie_Diel6S_1000h metaG (SPAdes) (version 2) | ecosystem: Environmental > Aquatic > Freshwater > Lake ...
CACCTCGCGCGCCACCACCTCCAGCGCCGCGCTCTCCGGCGGCAGCAACCGCGCCACCGCCTTGTCCTTGAATGCCTGTCCGTATCGAGCCACTGTCGTCCTCCATCGCCGCCCCCGGGTTCCTGGTCCTATGGAGGCGACAACTAGTCTGACGCGGGGGGATACGGCGGGGTGCTACGCCGCACAGACGCGAAGGTCGGGCAGCGACTCGTGCTGCGCCTTTTTGCGCGAGGGCCCGCGGCCCATCCGTTACCGCGCCGGCTCGCGGCCGCCGCGGGGGCCAAACCGCCGCTACGTGGCGCCCGGCGTGCTGGCTGGCCGGGACTTTCGAGGAACCGCGAACTGCGGTCACATCGGTTGGCGCCGCCCGCTCGCGCCGACAGTGCGCCGAGACAAACACCGCCAGGATCACCATGCGACGGACGCAAGCCAGAGCACGCCCAGGAACATCGCACCGCACGCCAAGCTGACCGCATCGCGCAGCGCGAAAAGTACCGGGTCGTCATGCATCAGGCCGCGGTGCGTCTTGATCCACATGCGCGTGATCCAGTACAGCAGGATCGGCACTGTCAACCACATCATTTCAGGCCGCACATACAACCGCGAAACAGTGTCGCCGTTGATGTAAAGCGCCAGCACCAGTACCGCCGCAAAACCCGCCACCACGCCCAGCGTCTGAATCAGCGGCAAATCTTCGGTGCGGTAGCCACGCCCCTTGGCCTCGCCGCGGCCTTGGGCCAGCATCACCTGCAGCTCGGAGTAGCGCTTGACGAAGGCGAGGCTCAGGAACAAGAACATCGAGAACGCCAACAGCCAGAAGGAGTAAGGGAGGGCCACCGCCGCGCCGCCGGCGACGATGCGCAGCGTATACAGCGCCGCCAGCGACAGCGCATCGACGATCTCCTTGCGCTTGAGCCAGAACGTGTAGGCCACGGTCACGGCGAAGTAGATGGCGAGCCAGGCGAAGAACGCCGGCGCCACCTGCCACGCCGTAGTAAACGCTGCGATCAGCAGGAGGCCAGCCACCCCCACGCCGGTAAGCGGCGACAGGACCCCGCGCGCGAACGGCCGCAGCCGCTTGCGCGGATGGTGGCGGTCGCTCTCCAGGTCCATCAGGTCGTTGACCACGTAGACAGACGAGGCGCAGAAGCCGAAGGCGAAGAAGGCTACCAACGCCTTGGTCAGCAGCGCAGGATCGAAGATCTGGTGCGCACCCAGCAGCGGCAGGAACAGCAGCAGGTTCTTCATCCACTGGTGCAGGCGAAGCGCCTTGATCCATGCCCGCAGGCCGCCGCGGTGGCCGGCGAACTCGCGCTCCACCTCCGTGCGCTCGGCCGCAGCCCGCCGCACGCCAGCAGATGCGGAAACCACGATTGCACGCCGCGCACGCTCCCACACCGGCAGGTCGTCGCGCGAGTTGCCGGCGTAGTCGAAGCCCCGCTCGCCAAACTTCTCCACCAGCAGCGACGCCTTGCGATGCGCCGAGCGGTTGACCACGCCGTCGCTGGCGATCACCTCATCGAACAGGCCCAGATGCGTGGACACGGCCTGCGCCACCTTCTCGTCGGCCGCGGTCGCGAGCACAATGCGCCGGCCGCGCTCGCGCTCGCTGCCGATCCAAGCCACCAGTTCATCGTGGTACGGCATGCCGGTCACGTCGAGTTCCACGCGATGCGCGATCTCGCGTTTCATCCGCGCCTTGCCGCGTGTCAGCCACATCGGCAGGCTGAACGCGCGATGTGGACCGCCTTGCAGGAGCAGCAACGTCGACTCGTGCAGGCTGTCTGTGCGGAGCAGGGTGCCGTCGAGATCGACGACCAGCGGCACGTCGGCTTCGGGTTGGCGATCGTTCATAAGGCTCGGCTATCGCGAGCGGTTGCCGCTTCGCCGCTGCGTGCGAAGGGCAGCAGCCAAAGGACTCCGAGAACGATGGCGAACGACGAAGCCGACAGCCGGAGCGCGATCTCGGAAGCAGCCGGATCGTCGAACGGCATCCCGGCCTGTGACAATCGCTGAAGAAGCGAGGTCGCGCACCGGCACACCACAAAGACCGCCGCGGTCAGTCCGGCTAGATATGCGCAAACGATAGCCACCGGATAGACGAGCCACGTGCTGACTCCAAACCGCAAGCAATAGTTCGCCGCCGCGGCAATGCGACTGGCAACGACGAACAGGCTAAGGCGCTGCGCCTCGCCTTGCCCGCCCGTACGTGAGGTCGGCAGGTCAGCGTCCATCGGACAACGCCATCGAGGCGAGCTGCGCACCGATCCGCATGCTCTCCGAGATCGACCGGTCCTCGGGGTAATAGTGCGAGGTGTCCGCCATGTAGAGGCCACGCACCTGGCTGCGCATTGGCGGCAGAGCGCTGTAGAAACCTGGCGAACAGACCGTCTGCGCGAACTCGTAGCGCGAAGCCGTAGTGGCCAGCACCTGGGAGGCAGGATCGAAATCCGGCCGGATGAGCTTCATGTAAGACAGCGTCTCGTCGATGAAGGCCTGGAGGTCGCGCCGGAACTTCGGATGGGTCTGCGGCATGTAGTACGGCGCGTAGACGATGGCGTCGCCGTCGAGCGGATTCAGGTTTGTGTACTCGATCAACCCCGGGATCTCAATCCGCGGGTCATTGATGTTCATCCAGAAGTTGCGTGTGAACGGCTGGCGCAGCTTGAGCAGCACACATACGACGCCGACGTTCCTGATGGCCGCGACCTTCCCCTTCTCGTCGTCGGGCAGCCCGGGCATCACCCGAACCAGATAGGGTAACGGAATGGTCGAAATCACCTGGTCGAACGGCAGCAACTCGCCGTCGACCCGCACACCAGCGACACGGGCGCCGGAGGGTCCGGGCGCGATACACACCTCCTGCACGGCTGCGCGCAAGCGGACCTCACCGCCCAAAGCACGCACGCGCGAATCAACCGCGTCCAAGAGCACTTCCGAGCCGCCAACGAGATAACCCATCTCTTCAGCAAAAAGACTCTTGCGCGACAACGCGACGCGCTTGATGCGCGTGCCGAGCCAAGCGGCCGAGAGCTGATCCTGCAGTTCATAGAACTTGAAGTGAAACAGGCTGCGCCACAGCACGTCGTACGCGCGCTCGCCGATGGACTTCTTGAGCCACTGCGTCGACGAGAACGCGTCGTACGGCCGCCAGTCGTCGATGCCTTTCGCCTTCATCACGTGCAGGCCGTAGCGGAGCTTGTCTACCAACGAAAGACCGGGGAACGTGAGCAGTGCAAACGGGTGGCCCCAGTCGAAGAGCCTGCCGTTGAAATAGAAGCCCATCTTCGTCTCGGTCCAGCGCAGCGCATGCTCGAGGCCGAACTCCCGCAGGTACTCGAACGTCGTCAGGTCGGGCTTGCAAATGAAGTGGTAGTAGCGCTCGATACGAGTGCCGGCAAAGTCAACGAAGGCCGACATGCCCCCGATTCGATCATCGCGCTCGAAGACGGTAACGCGTGCATTCGCCTTGATCGACTGATAGGCAGCCGCGAGACCCATCGGACCGGCGCCGATCACAGCTACGCTGCGCGCGGCCGGGCCTGTCCGGGGCGAACGACCATCACATTGAGACATGTGACCACTCTGTGCCATGTGCCCCCTCGGCGGCAGAAACTGCTGCGACGAAGTACGCAAACACGCTGTCGCCTCGGAAACGAAAACGGGCGCTGCAGCAGTCAATGCGCTTCAGGCAGCGGGACATTCGGTCGGGATAGACGGTCTGACGCATCAAAGCAATCACCCCCTCTGAGATTCCTTGCTCTTGAATGTAACCCTGCGATACATGACGAAACTCGTCAGTACAAACGCACAAAACGCCAAGCGATGTGCGACGAACTCAGGCCGACATGTAAAGCCAACGAAGGGCGGTACATGATCATTGAAGACGACACACAGCAGCACAGTCAGAAGAAGACTTATGGCATTTGCCAGCGAAAAGCGAAGGCCTTGCCCAACAAGATAAACATCGGCCTCAGTGAACACAAAGCGGCGCATCTACCCGAACTCTACGAGCATACCCATCACGTGTGCGCCCCAACCGCCACGAGGAATGTGTAACGATTCGACAGAACCTCCCGCGCTGCCTGTTTTGCGCCCACAGATGTGCTGCCACTCAACACGAACAACAGAAAATGCTTCCTGAAGCGCTTCCGCATCGACCGCCATCAAACGGGGAGAGGAGGAAACGCAAAGGTCATTCCTGCCAATGTCACACGCAGCACTCGGTCAACCGATGACTCCCTGCGGCGCGCAGTAGGCACAAGCATCTAGTCGCGAATTAGCTTAAGGCGATGGGGAAAGCCGGCTGAGGAAACGGGGGGAAGGGCACCGTCAAAGTGAACAAGGATGAACTCTCCCTGACGTTCAATCTTTTTGACCCCGCGAATGTCGCCATCAGCGAGTTGCAGCCTTTTGGCTTGTGAAATCACGGCGTCAGAACCAGGAAAGTCAGTAACGGCGATCGCCGGACCCCAGCCGCGCGAAAGCCCACGATCCCAGTTCACGTTCGACATCGGCGATGCAACAAGAAAGTCAGTACTAAACTTGTCAGTTTTCCTCTCGCAATTTACGTCACGCCCAACAAGAATGAGGTCCGCGTCGGCGAATTCTCGTAGTAAATACCCACGAAATCTGCTCCTTGCAAAAACCTCGTTGCCTAAAGTATCCGACACGGGCGCGCGGAATCCGCTCACCGCCCACCCAACGACATTTCTTTCGGCGTTCAGCAGTACCACTGCCCGAGGATAGACCGCACGATAGCGATCTACGAGCCAACCACCGACAGGGACGTAGCCATTCATCGGCTCGCCACGCCCGATTGAGATCAGATCACCGGAGCAGCGCGCTCCCTCAACCTGCCATTTGCTTTTCATTAACTCCCTAGCATCCCGGATCTCGGGCCGACCAAACACCGAAAGGTTCCGTGTCCGAGCCACCTCGATGAAGTCAAGACTTGGAAGGTTCCACAGCCGATGCGCGGTACCAGGATCGGTGATTCGGTCAAGTTCAACGCGGTCCGGTACAGCAAGCTCAAGGGCCAGCGCTGCCAGCAGGCGGCGCTCGTAAGTCTCATCAATGAGCGGAGCCGCAACGGCCAATTGATACGGAAGCAGCAATGCGGGAAGGGCGGGCAGGCCAATTAAGGCGACGACCCCGAACCTCCGGCCCGCGCGGGAGAGCATGTTCGCGAGGAGAAGACTCACCGCCACCCACCCAATAACGGTGTTCGTCATGTAGCGGCTAGTAAAGGCTGCTTCCATGCCCCACTCAAGGCGATTCAATGCGATCAGAGCGGAGCTCGCGACCGAGAAGGAGGCGACGCATACGAGAGCGACCTCATACGGCGCACGCCGGGACACAGCCCGCCAAGCAGCATACGAAAGAACACAGAGCAGACAGAATCCGAGGGCCGCTGGGATCGCCATGCCCTGTGCCCCAGCGAACTTCGCTATCGCGCCAATTGAAGCCAGAGCGAAGATGCCTGAATCAATCGGGCTCGCCGCGAGCGTCGCCAGCATCTTTCCACCAACGCGCATACCGGACAGGTACATGGTAAGCACCAGAACGCAGCCTGCAGCCAAGATCAACAGCGCCCGCGCCGGAAGACGCAGCGCCATGGCTGCAAGCAGCACTAACGGGAGCACAAATATCCCGTTCCCCTGCGTCACTGCGGCAGCGGCACCGCAGCAGAAAGACAGGCTGATGTATCGCAAATTCCCTTTGGGAGCAGATCGCGCAAGGAAGTAGAACGCACTGACTGCGAAGAGTTGCGCTGCCCAGACACTATGCTGGAAGGCCCAGACAAAGTTGTCGTGCTGAATCCACGAAAAGACTAAGGCGACGACGGTCGCGCAAAACGCCAATCGTACTGAAGTGTCATTGGACTCGTTGAGCAGGCGGCGCGCCAGCAGCCAGAAAACGAGACAGATAATGAAAGCGAAAATCATGTTTACGATAAGCAGGAACCACAGTTCGCCGTTGAACCAATGCAAGTCCATCCAGAAAAACACCCGAGAAATGAAAATGCGATGCTCATTGTGGGGACGCCACCATGCATCCACATCACCCGACATGGCGCGCAGGTAGAAGCCCAGATATCCGTCCCACTCGTCCCAATAAGGCACCGGGGAATAGCGAACTATGGTCCCCCAAAGGGTCAATGCGAGGAAAACTACCGCTTGAATGACAGCAATGATGACCAAGGTCGTCGTGAGCGGCAACCTCAATCTGTCAAGCACAGGCCCCGGATGCCCGAAGCCTTGCTTGAGTTGTTCAAGAAATTGCTTGCCTGTGGTGACTTCCATTAGCTCGCCTCAACTCATTAAGTACTGTCAATGCTCCGCCGTTGCGCGTGTTGAATCCGCGCGAGCGCACGCCTTCTGCGTCCAAGGCACTCCGGCCAGCAGGGCGGCTGACGTAAGAAAAGGAGCCCTGCTCAAGCTCGACGGATCCCGCCAAGCCTTCCAGCAAACGTTGCATCGCACTAACGCGAGAGCCTTTGCGACCCGGTCATCGTACCCGACCGAAGTGCAGTTGCGCGGCGGTTTGCGCGCTGCGAAGACACGGGCAAGCCTTTCACTGGCGGCTGCGGAAAACACCCAGCATCAGCCCTGCAGGGACAGGAACGACAAGACGAGATACAGGTCCTGCCGAGAACTGCCCTTTCATGCCGAATGTTTGCGCCAGTCGAGTAAACAGGTGGGCCAGGGGGGCATCGAACGGTACAGCCCGAGTCTCCAGAAGCGTGAAACCTTGTCTGGCCATGAATTCAGAGAACGTTTCTGGGTTGAAGTACCAGAGATGCTCGAGCAGCAGCATGTTCCAGCGGCTACCCATAGCGCGTGCGACCCAACTGCGGATATTCGGGACGGTGGCGAAGAGCAGGCCGTTGGGCTTGAGCACCCGGCGGATGGCGGCGACATCGCGCTCGATTCTCGGAAGGTGCTCCAGGACATCGAACGCGACTGCGAAATCGAACGAGGCTTCACGCAGGGCCGGGCTGGCTGCGACGACAGCCCAATCGCCAGTGATGACGTCGCACGGGCCAGCCTTGTGGCGGCCGCTCGGCCCGATTTCGAAACCTGTGCCCGCAGCACTGCCGAACTCCCGCAGGAACGAGCCGTCTCCGCACCCGAAGTCAAGAAACGGGACCGGGCTCGGCTGGAATTCTCTGACTATGCGCGACAGGCGCTTGAAGCGAGCAGATTTCGCGGCAGTGAAAGACGCATCAAGTAACTCCGGGCGAGGTACCGCTTTGTAGATTCGGTCGTAATCGTCGTCCGAGAATCGCGGGCTGGTAAACACAAAGCCGCACTGACGACATCTCACGATGTCGCCACGCGCCGTAGCGGCACGATGCGCCAAGAAATAATCATGTGCGTCTGCAGCAGTGCCGGCAAAAGTTGCGGAAAAACGGAGATCATGCTCGACGGCATTGCAAACTAAGCATTCATCCATCGTTGTCTTGGTGTTCCTTGGGAGTAGTTGTGACCCGTCCGTCATCACAAAACGTCCTTCGATCAAGTATGGTTTCGGTAAGTTCGATAAGTGATGAATCTGTGGCCAAGATAGCTGGCGATCATCATCACTCCTGCCCCCACCAAGACGCCAGATAGTTCTGCCACTGATAAAGTAATACCTTGACTGACCGCGATGTGTCCGATTGCCCTTGCCACAAACCAGTAGATTGTTACGCTAGCCAGGTAGACACCCAGGAAGCGGGCTGACTCGCCTGCGGACTTGCGCCAGCCTCTTGATCGGAAGGCGAAGACCTTCGTTGTCAGGAATGAAATGAGGATGCCGGCTCCAATTCCAGCAAACAGCGCGATCTCAAAAGACGAAAACTGCCTGGTAACGGCTACTGCGGAGACGTTCCCCAGCGTTGCCAGCAGGCCCGTCACGACGAAGCGCGCAAATTCTCTCCTGTCAACAGCGCCGCCACTCATGGTTGCATCCTTGAACTTCTGCGACGACTGCCAGTGGCAGGACGGGTCCACATTTGAAGCAGCGTCTACGTCAGGGATTCAGCAGGGCGCTGTACCAAGAATCGTAGGATACGCCAAGATTTGGCTTTGGAACGCCCAAGCCAAGTTCTGCCATTGGATCCAGCCCACGCACGCAGCCAAAGCTGCAAGCGCAAACACCAGCCGCTGCGATCTGCATGCAATGACTTGGCGCGCAAGCAGAGAGAAGGCTCCCGCGATCAGCGCTGCCAGAAGCAGATTCAGCGCGATCAGAAACTTCGATGAGCCGCCAAAGAACTCCAGGTCGATCCAGAAGAAGACGCGGGAGAACACAATCCGGTGATCGCTGTTATTGTGTTTCTCCCACCAAGCGCTGTAGTCACCGGCCAAAACTCGGACGTAAAAGTTAAGGTACCCGTCCCACATGTCCCAAAACGGAACAGGCGTGTAGGACTTGATCAAACCGACGATGGTTGTCGCAAGGAAATAGGCCGCGAGCAGAGCAGCCACGCTTGGCAGCAGTAGACTTTGAAAGGCGCTAAGGCGCGTTCGCCAAGCAACAGGCGCGCCGGCCGCGTTCATCTTCACCCAGTTGCTCCGAGGATTGCCTTTGCCATCTCGTAGTCCTCGGGGACACCAATATCTATAAACTGGCCGGACGTTGAGAAAGCGAGCGGGCGAACCGCTTCACAGCGAGACACAAGAAAGTCAGATTCAAAGGAAAAGACTGAAGGCAGGCTCGCATCACAAAGAACGTCCTGCTCGAGGACATACACACCACCGTTAATGAGTCCCTGCCTGCGCTCCCCCTTCTCGGCGAACCGTACTACTCGGCCGTCCGCACCTATGACCACCGAGCCATATCGAGAGACGTCATTAACGGGAACAACGGCCAAGGTCACCCGCGACTGCGCAGCCATGTGTGCAGCCAGCATCGCCCTGTAGTCGACATCAAGCCAAGTATCCCCATTTATAACGAGAGCGCGTGCCGCCTCCACCGCCGCCAGGGCTTGTCTAATCGCGCCCCCCGTACCTAGTGGTTCTTCTTCAGTTGAATAGCTGATAGACAAGTCCAAGTACTGAGATCCGACGCTTTCCATGACTAGATCTCGCAGGTACCCAACTGCGAGAACGACACGGACGAACCCGGCCGCATCGAGCCGGCGTAGAAGGTGATGGAGAAACGGCCGGCCCGCCACCGGTGCCAGTACTTTTGGAACATTGCTTACAACGGTCCGGAGTCGAGTTCCGAGACCGCCAGCGAGTATGATTGCGGGCGTCGACTCCGGAGTTTCTGAACTCATTGCTTAGGTCGATCAACCCGAATCTTGTTCGGGTGACCAACGCTCCTGCCGTCGAGGGGCGTTCCATCAAGGTTGACGATCAATGTCTCTCCGTTAACCCTTGTACTTTCGATCCGCCGCTTCGTACCATCGGCGAAAGTCACCTCGTTCCCAGTCGCCATCGCCGCCTCAGTACCAGGGGCAAGCATGACAAAGTATGCAGCACCCCAACCTTTGGCGACACCATTGACCCAGTTTTCGTCAGTGTGCGCGGGAAGTGCGAAGTCGCTTTGGAGCTTGATAGCCTCAACAGATACCGACGCTCCTCCTTTAGCAGAAGGCTGAGTGGCCGGCCGGTCGGAACAACCGACCAGCAACAGAACGATGGCGCTCGCGATTGACGCCCAGTCCGAAGCTCGCTCCATCTGACGCTTACTCCTTAAGTGAAAAAATAGTACGTTCCACAAGCGCACAAACGGTATGGCCTATGGCGATGTGTAGTTCCTGAACCCGTGGTGTCGGCTGCTCCGGAACGATGATGCAGTATTCACACACGTCCCGGAGCGAGCTGCCCTTGGAACCCGTCATGCCGACCGTGCGGACGCCGCTCGTACGCGCCTGCTCGAAGGCACGCAGGATGTTCGGCGAGCGGCCGGACGTGGTGATACCCACAAGCACGTCGCCGGGTCGCCCCAGCGCTTGCACCTGGCGCGAGAAGACCTGGTCGTAGCCGTAGTCGTTGCCGATGGCCGTCAACACGGAAGTGTCGGTCGTCAACGCGAGCCCGGCGATGCCGGGTCGATCGAAATTGAACCGACTAACGAACTCACCCGCCAGATGTTGTGCATCGGCCGCACTACCACCGTTGCCGGCGAACATTACCTTGCCGCCCGCGAGGATGGTCTCGGTGCAGAGTGCTGCGACCTGCGCCACGACGTCCATGACCGACTCTTCGGCCAGCAGCTTGTCAAAACCGCGGCGGGTCTCCTCGATCTGCTGCCGGACCGCTGATGTCAATTGATGCGCCACGCTTGAACTCCAGGTTCAGTGAAATGACAGTTGGTCACCAGCCCGCCGAACCTTAGCAGCGTCTTGCCGACTTCGGTGCGCCGCGGCGGGTCGACCAGTAGAAACATGAACCCTCCGCCGCCGGCGCCGGAGACCTTGGCCGCGGTAGCGCCGTTATTCAGAGCAGCATCCAGCACTTCGTCGATCTGAGCGTTCGTCACGCGGGTTGAGGTCAGTTTCTTTGCCTTCCACCCATCTTGCATTGAACGTGCCAGGAGGCCGAAGTCGCCTTTGAGGACCGCCTCCTTCATCACCGTAGCCTCCCGCTTGACGGCGTGCAGGGCATCGAGCGCCACGCTGTCGCGCTTGCGCGTGTGCTCGCGCTGGTCTTCGATGATCTGAGCCGACTCGCGGGAAAAGCCGGTGAAGTACAACAGTGAGCAGGCCTCCAGCTCGTTCACGATCCATCGCTTCACCCGCAGCGGGTTTACGATCACTCGGTCGCGACCGTGGAACTCGATGAAATTGAATCCGCCGAAGGAAGCGGCGTACTGGTCCTGCATGCCGCCCGCCAGGCCCGCATCGATGCGCTCGATCTCGTAGGCGAGATGCGCAAGCTCGTAGTCGCCCAGCGGCAGCGACAGCAGTTCACGGAACACCGCCACCAGCGCGACCACCAGCGTCGACGAGGAGCCGAGGCCCGAGCCGGCTGGGGCATCCGACGACGTGGTGAGCCGCAATGCTATGGGGTCGCCGTCGTTGTACTGGGCAATGATCCGGTTGTAGACGGCACGATGCAGTGCCAGAGGACAGTCAGACGGGCTGATCGACGTCGTCGGCCGACCGCTCCAACGCTCGCCGCGATCCGCCGCGATGAACTCGATCTGGCCGCCTGGCGACGGCTCGATCACCGCGTACGCGTACTTGTCGATCGTGGAGTTCAGGACGTGCCCACCGAAGTCGTCGCAATAGGGCGCGACGTCCGTCCCGCCGCCGGCGAGACCGATCCGCAATGGCGCCCGGGCCCGCACCGCCCGCGGCAGCTTGAGGTTCTTTGCCATCGTCAGCGGGCTAGGAAGTTCTGGTTGGACGCAACGCGGCCGCGCCAGTAGTCAAGCAGGTCACGCATCGTCGTCTCGAAGCCGATCTCGGTCTTCCATCCGGTGTGTTTCAGGAACTTCTCGGTGTTCGGCACCTGAAGGTCGGCGTCGATCGGCCGGAGACGCTCTGGATCGGTCTCGATGCGAATACGGTCCTTGGCAGGCGACATGGCGATCAGCGTGTTGAGCATCTCGCCGATCGTGCACGAAAAGGTGCCGCCAATGTTGTAGTACTCGCCCGGCACCGGGTTGTGCGTCACCAGCAAGTAGTAAGCGCGGACGGCATCGCGCACGTCGGCGAAAGTGCGCAGTGATTCGAGATTGCCGACCTTGACGACCGGCGGAACAAGATCGCGCTCGATCATTGCGATCTGCTTGGCGAAGGTTGACTCTGCGAAGACGTCACCGCGCCGCGGCCCGGTGTGCGTGAACATCCGCGTCGTCATCACCTTCATGCCATACGCCTCAGCATAGAAGCGGCCTATGAGGTCGGTGCCGACTTTCGAGATCGCATACGGTGAGGCAGGGTGGAACGTGCACTCTTCGTCGATCGGCAGCTTCTCCTTGGGCACGCGACCAAAGACCTCCGACGAGGCGCACACGTGGATCACGGAGTCCGACTTCAGCTTCCGAAGTGCTTCGAGCACGTTGGCCGTCCCCTGAACGTTGGTCTCCAGCGTGTCGAGAGGCGATTCGAAGCTCGTTTTCGGAAAGCTCTGCGCGGCCAGGTGGAAAACGAAGTCCGGTCGCGACTTCGCCACTACATCATGAATGGAGTGGTAGTCACGCAGATCACCGTACAGCAGTTGGATCCGATCCTTCTTGTTGATCCGCGGCACCAAGTGCTCGATGTTGTCGAGCGGACTTCGCCAGCGGCACATGCCGATGACCTCCCAGTTCGTGTGCTCTAACAGGTAATCGGCCAGATGAGAGCCCACCATGCCGGTGATGCCGGTGATCAACGCTCGCTTGGTCATTGCTTCCTTTCAGTAGTGTCCCAACGTCCTCAGCCGAGTTCCGTCTAAGTTAATGATCTGGCGGGAGAATTCATCGACTTTGTCTGGTCTCGATTTGAACATTGAGTCGCAGACTTCGAGCCCTTTGCGGGGGCAC
>Ga0209985_10003845_pt1 | contig 12467 bp, 7 predicted proteins | sample NOAtaG_FD_187305 | JGI IMG/M metagenome (GOLD analysis project Ga0209985, IMG submission 187305) | Freshwater lake microbial communities from Lake Erie, under a cyanobacterial bloom - NOAA_Erie_Diel6S_1000h metaG (SPAdes) (version 2) | ecosystem: Environmental > Aquatic > Freshwater > Lake ...
TGTTTCGGCAGGAGGCAATTGCTGCCTTACGGAGACCAGCACCCCGCCCAATCCGGTTTATGCAGGCAACGGCACCTACGATGTCTTCGCGCTCACCGATACGTTGCTGTGCGAAGGCGCCCTCACCCTTGATGTATCCTTCTACACCGGCAATTACGTGACGAACTGGAACACCGGCAGCACGGCGGATGCCATCACCGTCACCGAGCCTGGAACGTACATCGTTTCCCTCCCGGGCTATTGCATCCAGCTCATCGATACCGTGGTGGTGCTCGACTGTTGCCTTCTCGGCACGGTCGAGGCGGAGGTGACAACCATCAGTTGCGCGGGAGCGAACGACGGCGCCTTATCCGTTTCGCCTTTAGGCACGGGGCCCTACACATTCGCTTGGAATACGGTGCCACCACAGGCAACCCCCTCCTTGATCGGGTTGGCTCCCGGCACCTACACGTTGAGCCTGACCAGTGCGGCCGGTTGCGACACTACCCTCACCTTCACGCTATCCGAACCACAGCCGCTCTCCGTGGACGTGTTCGGCTTCAGCCCGATATGCGCCCAAACCGCCGGCCTGGGTACAGCACTCACCACGGGGGGCACGGGGCCCGTTGACATTGAATGGAACACCGGTGGCAGCGGCATCGAGATACCGTACACCTTCACTGCCAGCGGCCCGCTGATCGCCACCGTGACCGATGCCAATGGCTGCACAGCCTCTGACACGCTCCTGGTGCAGGTGGAGCAAGCGCCGTCATCGGCCTTTACGCTAAGCACCGATACCGTCTGCGCAGGAGGCGAGGTCGTGCTGACCGTCGCCGCCGCAGATGCCGACGCGCTCAGTTGGACACTGGGTTCAGCCGGGCCCGCCAGCGGTGAGCAGGTCGCTGTGTCATACACTACTCCTGGCAATGAGGTGCTCACGCTGGTGGCCATCGGGCCCAACGGCTGCGCATCGGCCCCCACCTCGGCCACCCTGCGCGTGGCCCCGCGACCGGAGGTGGAACTGCTGACCGAGCCGGTGCCCTGTGAGCGCGCCTTCCGCGTGCAGCAGACGGTCTCGAACGCCGATGCCTGCACCTTGTGGCTCGATGGTGGTCTGGTGGATGCCTCCTGCCGGACAGGGCTGTTGTTGGATGTGCCCGACGAAGGCGACTATGAACTGGTGCTTGTCGCCTCGAACAACGAGGGTTGTTCCGACACGGTCGCGCGTACCGTGACCATTCAGGACACCCCCGGTCTCTTTGTTCCCAATGCCTTCACGCCGGATGCTGACGGGATCAATGACCTGTTCACCGTCGCGCCGGGCGCTTTTGTGCGGGAAGGCCTGCTGCTCATTTTCGACCGCTGGGGGCAGGAGCTGTTCACCTCTGCCGACCTGGCCAATGGATGGGACGGCACCGCCGGTGGAACGCCGGTCCCTGATGGGATCTACGCCTACCTGTTGCGTGCATCCGACCCCTGCACTCCCAGCAAACAGGTTGAGCTCCGCGGCCATGTGACCTTGCTGCGCTGATCGACCAATGTCCATTCCCCAACGGCCGCCTCAACCCTGACGCAGGGCTGCCGGTTTCCGCCGGAGCACGGGGGACGTTGAACGCCCCGATCAACTCGGAGAGGTACTCCGCTTCACACCCAGGCCTTGGCGTTCGCGGCTGGCGGCCGCACCAGGATATCAGTGATCTTCAGACCGATCTCCTGCTCCGTCCTGCCCGTTCATGGACGCGCCCTCACCGGATGATGCCGGGGCGTATTTCACCACCGATGAGGTCAAGACCAGGTTGGTGGGCCCGGGTAGTCTGCGGTGCGATACAGGGCGCGAAAGCGCTGCGGTGAGGGCGTCCGGCGTTCAACAGCGTGCGTGCACCGGGCCATGGAGGCGGTGCCCATAAGGGGCCACGCTGCGGTCCGTAAATTTGGGCGATGGCCATCCGTACGCTCCTGAATGATGCAGGCCTGGCGAGTGAGCTGCGCGTGTCGCGAGCGGTCAGTGCCGAGCTGCCGCTCCATTACGCGGCATTGTCGATCAAGCATGTGGTGCAGGGCGAGGAGCGCTATCGGGTGCGGGGGCGCATGCTTACGGTGCGCACCGGTGAGCATCTGCTGATCCAGGGTGGTGGTGCGGGCGAGGTGATGATCGGCCGGCATGAGGCCCGCGGCATCTGTGTGGACATCGGTGCTCCCTTGCTGGCCGAGGCCGTGCGGCACCATGCCCGGTATGATGAGCGGGTGGAGCAGCGTCTGTTGCAGGAGGATTTTTTCGATGGTGAGCGTGCGCCCTCGGGCAGGCGCACCACGGCAGTTCTCTCGGCCCTGTCGGACGGCGTGGCCCCGATGGATGCCTCCCTCTTTCAAGGCCTGGCCGAAGCGGTGCTGTTGGACCGTCTCGAATGGCACGGTCTTGCCCAGCGCTTGAGTGCACGCAAGCAGGGCACGCAACGCGAGATCCTGCGCAAGCTGTTCCTGGCCCGGGAGGCCTTCGATCGCGACCCGCTGGCCTTCCCCACGGCACGGGAACTCGCCGAGGCCAACGGCTTCTCCGAGTTCCACTTCAGCCGGGCCTTCGTCTCGGTCTTTGGCACATCGCCCTACGCCCATATGCTGCAGGTGCGGCTCACGGAGGCGTACCGCCTCCTGGAGCAGGGCGGCCGGCCTGTGGCGGACGTGGCCCTGGCCTGCGGGTTCAACGATGCGGCCACCTTCGCACGCGCATTCAAGCGGCATCATGGACGCTCGCCCTCGTCCGTAACGGATCGGGCAAGAAAGGTCAAGTGATGTCGGCGGGCCGGGCCCCAGTTTTGGGGTCCGATACGTTTCCATGGTGCGCCACTTCGTCCTCCTTCTCGTCCTTCCCCTGACCATTCATGCTTCGGCACAGCAGGCGGACCCGCGTACGCCGGACCCCCTGCGGCGCAAGGGATGGCTCGGGCTGGGCTTCGCTGTGCTCACCGACAGCCTGCGCACGGTCGCGGCGTGCAAGGCGTGCAGCGGCGTATTCGTGAGGGAGGTGGTGCCTTCCGGCACGGCCGAAGCGCTTGGGCTGCGGCCAGGCGATGTGATGCAGGCGATCAACGGCGTTGCCGTCGCCGGTCCGGAGAGCATCGGCCCCTTGCTGGCCGGAACGCGCGCCGGGGACCCGGTCACGCTGACCTATCGCCGGGCTGGCGCGGAACGCAAGGCCAGTGGCCGCATGAAGGCGCGCGCCCTCGAGACCGACCCCCATGCCGAGGTGATCTACGATGCGGTCCCCTATCGCGGTGGGAAGTTGCGCACCATCATCAACAAGCCAAGGCAGCAAGGTCGCATGAAGGCACTGCTCTTCATCCCGGGATACACATGCACCACACAGGATGGCTGGAGCGCAGACCACCCGTACGCACGCATCGTGCATGCGTTCAGCAAGGCGGGTTATGTGGTGTTGCGGGTGGAGAAGACGGGCATGGGCGACAGCGAGAACACGCCACCCTGCGTGGATTGCGACCTGCATGGAGAGGTGGAGGGTTTCACCGCAGGACTGCGCAAGCTCAAGGCGCTGCCCTACGTGGACAGCACACAGGTGTTCATCTTCGGGCACAGCATGGGCGGCGTGGTGGGCCCCATGATCGCCGCCAGCGAGCGGGTGAAGGGCTTGATGGTCTTTGGCACCACGGCAAAGAGCTGGTACGAATACCAGATCGAGATGAACCGCCTGCAGGGCATGCTGGCGAAGCCGGACCCGATGGCCTTTGAGGCCGATTGCCGCGCACAGGCCGGGTTGGCGTACGAGTATTACATCCGGAAGCGCTCACTGGCCGACATCGCCACCGACCCGCGCAGCGACTCGCTCCTGCGCACCTACTGGGAATGGGATGGCGGACAGCGCATCTTCTCGAGGAACCACGAGTACTGGCGGCAGATACAGGATGTGGACCTGCTGGGTGCATGGCGCGATGCGGGCACTCACGTGCTGGTGCTTTTCGGCGGCACGGACTTCCAGGCCTTCAGCCGCGCCGACCATGAGCAGATCGTGTACACGGTGAACCACTATGCGCCGGGAACGGCCACCTTCCACATGTTCCCGGGTACGGACCATTTCATGGCGGTCACCGGCACGATGCAGGAGAGCTACGACCTGTTCACGCGTGGCGAGATCCGCAGGCTCTTCGAGCTCTATGATCATGAAGTACCACGGGTGGCCGTGGAATGGGCGGATGGAATACCCTGATCCATGATGCCCGTGCCCATCAACCGCTCATCCTCCGATCAACACCGGTGCCCCTTCGGACATTGCCCCCGATCACTTGCGCGCAGAACATTGTTGTGGTCCTCGTAACAATGGACCGCATCAAGCGCTCCATACAGCGGGTGCTGTGGTGCTCTGCAGACTGCGCGTCACCCATCCGCACCGGCAGGCACGATCACATCAACGCTCAACGATCCTGACAACCATGACCCACTTCTCTTTTCGTAAGCTTCCTGCATGGCTCCTTGTCGGTGGCCTGATCTCTTCCGTGCCGGTCCATGCCCAATTCACCTGGAACAACCTGCCGGCCGCACCATACAATGGCGCCAAACAGGATGGGGTCTTCTTCCTGAACAAGGATACCGGCTGGGTCGTGAACGGTTCCGGCCGCATCCACCGCACACTGGATGGCGGGACCACCTGGGTCCAACAGGCCAACAGCCCTGGAACCTACTTCAGGGCGGTGGCGTTCATGAACGAACAGGTCGGATTTGCCGGCAACATCGGCCCCGATTATTTCCCCAACGTCTCCGATACGCACCCGCTGTACAGGACCGTGGATGGCGGCAACAGCTGGGTGGATGTGACCTCAACCATTTCCGGTCCCGTACCCACCGGCATCTGTGCGATAGAGGTGGTCAATGAGCAGGTGATCTATGCAGGCGGTCGTGTGGGTGGTCCGGCGACCATCATCAAGAGCACCGATGGTGGCAACACCTGGTCCGGCAGCGGTCTGGAGCCCCTGTGCGCGATGATCCTGGACATCCATTTCCGATCGCCGGATACCGGTTATGTATTCACCGGCACCTCGCTCAATGTGGCCAGTTCATCGGCACGCATCCTCAGGACCACGGATGGCGGAGCCAGTTGGAGCACCGTGTACACCTCCACCAGACCGTTCGAACTGATGTGGAAGGCCTCGTTCCCCTCGCCCATGGTGGGCTATGCCACCATTCAGAGCTACAACAGCAACACCACACAGCGGTATGTGGTGAAGACCACCGATGGTGGTGCCACCTGGAACGAGCTGCCGCTTGTGAATACAGGCATCCGTGAGTTCGGCATCGGTTTCATCAACGATACCATCGGGTGGGTCGGTGGCGAGACCACAGGTTATGAGACGCTGGATGGAGGACTCACCTGGACCGCGAAGAACATCGGACAGTACGCCAACAAATTCAGCATCGTACGCAACCCTGATGGAAGCACAACAGCATATGCCGTGGGCCTGCGGTTGTTCAAGATGACCACGGACCTCTCCGCTTCCACACCTGAACTCAGGCCCGATGCCACCGTTCCCATCCTTTTTCCCAATCCGGTCCGCGCCGGCAGTATGATGGCGGTCTCCTTGGAGAAGGTAGGTGCGCGGATCACCGGCGCTGAGATGATCGCCGCGGATGGCAAGGTGGTGAACCTGCTGTTCACAGGACCGTATCCCGGCGTGCATGAATCTCCGTTCATGTTATCGGTGCCCACTGTTCCAACTGGCACCTACACCATTCGGTTCTTGAAAGCGGATGGAGACACCATCTTGCAACGGTTGGTCATCATCGATTGAACCGGGTACATCGACCATCTCCGCGCCGTGACCGGTCCATACCAGGGCCCAAGCGACCGCCGGCTGTAAGAAGACCGCTTCCAACAAGGGAGGACATCGGAACTCCGGCAGCTTGGTATGCCATGAAGGGAAGGGGGCGCTCTTCCCTTCACGGCTTGGCAAGGTCCACTTGCAGCGGTTTGCATCCGGAAGCCCCCCTGATCTGCCCGCCAACGCGGGGAGCATCATTGCCGTCAAGGGCGTTCCTTGTGGAATGGATCGGGATGTTCTTGAACCATAGGTCGGCCGGTCATTCGCGAGCAACCCAGGCCACAAGGGGATGCCAGGCCACCGCGATGCGTTGGAGCAGCTCGTTCGTGATCTTCGGGGCACTGCTCACAGCCCCATGAACAGGTCCAGTGCGCCACAAAGCGCCGCCCCGGCGATGATGGACCAGGACCACACGTCCTTGAACGCGTTCTTCGGGTGCAGCAGGAAGAGCAGGTGCAGCCCCATATGCACGATCAGGAAGATATCCAGGCCGGTGATGAACGCCCGGGAGGGGATCGGAGCGGTGATGGCCGCCAGCAGGAAGAGGAACAAGGGGATATGCAGCAGGATGAACAGAATGCGCCCTATCCTGTCCGGGAGCATGGAAAGCCCCGGGAAGATGCGCCATTCGGTGCAGCGCATGGCGTCCATCTCATGCACCAGCATGAGCGCGAGGCCGACGATGTACCAGGTATGTGACCAGTCCATGGGAACCGCCTGCAAGTTGCGCATCCTTAATGGGAACCGCGGTCTGGAGAGGAAGACCTGTGGTGCGTAAAAAAATCAAGGCAAGGCCTGCGGCGCATGGATCGGAGTTCCTCACCACTGCATGCATCCGCGCTTCATCAAAGTCGCTTTAGCGGACGCAGCTATTCTTGGATGAGCCGGTGCATGTAACTGCCCTGATCGGTGCGCGCGGGGTTGATGTACAGTGCACTTGACAGGTCTGAGAACGGCGGCGCGCCGCCGGTGCCCAAGCGCTGGACGAGCAGCGGCCTATGCAGGTGGCGGAGGGACGTGCTTGTGAGCGGCCCAGCCGGAGTTGAAGACGGGTGTGCGGGGCATGCGCTGATCCATCCCGTGGCCCATGTGCGCGATCATTCCTTGATGAAACTGCTGCTGAAGGTGTTGCCTTCGTCGATGGCCAGCACGTAATAGGTGCCGCGGGCAAGGCTGCGCACATCGATGCCGGAGGTGCGGCCGCTGCGCAGTACCACCTGTCCCGTTCCATTGATCACCAGCAATTCCGCATCGGGCCCGAGCACCGTGTCATCGATATGCAGGACGTCGTTCACGGGGTTGGGTCGTATGGAAAGGATGCCCTCCTCTGCGTGGACGGGGCCGGCGGTCGTGGTGATGCCGCATGCCGCGCTTGCCACCAGGTCCTGCAGGCAGTTGGCGGGGTAGTATGCGCCCCTGCCGAACACCCCATGGATGGACCGTGTGTTGCTGATGTCGTCCAGCGGGTCGGCGTTGAGCAGCACCAGGTCGGCCTTGCGCCCCACCGCCACCGCACCGGCATTGGGGGCATGGCCGCATTCCTCCAGGAAGGTGTTCGGTGCCGCGGTGGCCAGTGCCAGCGCCTGGTGTGGTGTCAGTCCCGCCTGCACGAACAATTCCAGTTCGCGGTGCACGGCGTATCCGGCCACGGCGTAAGGGGTCACGTTGTCCGTGCCCAGCATGAGCTTCGCCCCGCTGTCGTGGAGCCGCTTCAGCAGGGCGAGGTATTCGGCGACGTTGGCGAACTCCTGCGGGTTCTGCGCGCTGTTCCGCCAGTTGGCCACCAGGAAGGGTGGGCAGGCGAATGCCACCTCTGCCGGCTCGTTGGCACGGATGCTGTCCAGGTGCTCCTTGTTCCACCGTACGATAAGGGTGGGGCAGTTCCACTTGCCGCTGGCGATGGTGCTGTCCTCCAGGGCCTGCTCGGCGGCATCGAGCGCGCCGTTCGGCAGGTAGCCCCAGAAGTGCTCGATGCATTTCTGGTCCGAGGTGATCACGTTCATGGCCCCCACCCAGTCGTTGCCGTGCCCCTTGATGAACCTGCCCGAGCCCGCCGCATGGGCCTGCAACAGCGTGAAAACATTGTTGGTGAGGTAGGTGTAGGGCTTGTAGAAGTCGTAGCCGATGGAGTCCTGATCCCACAGGCTGGCCTGTGCCTGCTGCACGTTCTGGATGGGCGGCGGCTGGAAGAACGGGTGCCCCATGAAGTTCATGATGGGGCCTGTGGTGTATAGGCGCGGCGCCATGATGCGCGCACCGTGGAGTTCCACGTCACCGTCCAGCAGGCTGTCGCGGAAGGTCACATGCCAGGGTTCGCCATGCATGTTGCACACGGTGGTGACACCGTTGGCGAGCAGGAGCAGCGCATCGTCGCGGCGCAGGAGATGTGCATGCATGTCTGCCAGGCCGGGGATGAGATATCTGCCGGTACCGTCGATCACCAGGGCATCAGGCGGAACGGCAACGCTCGCTGTGTCGCCCACCTGGGTGATGAGGCCGTTCTCGATCAGCACTGAAGCATGGTTCAGTACGGTGGTCGTATCGGTCATGGGGATGACCGTGATGTCCTGGATGATGATCACTGCGCTGTCAACGGGACATTGGGCCTGCAGGCCGAAGACCAGCAGCAGCATGGACACGATGGAAGCGATGGCCCTCATGCGCGTTGCACCTTGCCTGAGCCGGTGAATGTAACTGCCCTGATGGGTGGGACCGTGGATGATGTGCAGTACAGGTGCCAGGCCTGAGAACGGATGCGCGCTGCCGGCGCCACAGCACAGCATGAGCAGCAGGCGTGGGAGGGAGCGGAGGTTCATGGTCTTAGGCAGCTGTTAGAGATACCTTCAAGATGGATGGTGGGGGATCGGCGGACGCTTCCCGTGTTGCCCTGCACAGCCTCACCGCTCCACCATCACGCGCTCCACGCAGCGTTGCCCACTGCCATCGCGCAGGGCCACGGCATGCAGCCCCGCAGGCAGCTGGTGCACGGGTATGCTGCGATCGGTGGTGGTGCCCTGGTCCAGCACCGCGCCATGCGCTCCGAACACGGTGTACGCCAGCGGTCCGTTCACCAGGCCAGTGATCATCACACGGTCGCTGGCGGGGTTCGGGTACAGCTGTACCAGCAGGCGCGCGGCATCGGCCTCCGCCACGCCGGTGCTCAGCAGCGAGTCAGCGATGATGCCGATGCTGTACGTGAGCCGGTTGGCCGAGTACACGCGCTCGTTCACGGGGTTGTAGCACAGGTCCACGGCCTGCACCGGCGGTGTGCCCAGCGGGATCAGCGTGATAGGCGCGTTGGTGAAGGCATCCACCACGGCCACCGTGTGGCTCCATTCGTTCACCCAGTACACCTTCTGGTTGTTGGTGCTGTAACAGAAGGCGGTGGGTTCGTCGCCGGCGGGAAGCGTGGCCACCACGGTGTTGGTGGTTGCATCGATCACCGAGATGGTGCAGGCCGCCGGCGTGCCCGGGCCGGGTGCGCCCACGTTGGAGCAGTACATGGTGTTGGTGGCCGGGTTGTGGAACAGTGCGGTGGGGCCGTCGCCCACCGCCACCGTGGCCACCACTGCATTGGTCGCCCCGTCGATCACGGTGACGTTGTCCGAGCCGTAGTTGGAGCAGTACACCAGGTCGCTCTGCGGGTTGAAGGCGATGCCGCGCGGCACGTTGCCTGTGGGTACGGTGGCGACCACGGTGTTGGTGGCGCCGTCGATCACCGACAGGTTCTGGCTGCCGGCGTTGGGGCAGTAAACCTTGTTGCTTAAGGGGTTGTAGCAGATCACGCGGGGGGTGGTGCCCACATCCACCGTGGTGATCACCGTGTTGGTGGCGCCGTCGATCACGGTGACATCGCCACTGAACTCGTTGGCGCAGTACACGCGGTCGTCCACGCTGTTGTAGCAGAGCGCGCGGGGTCCGTCGCCCGCAGGCAGCACGGCCAGCACCTGGTCGGTGGCGCCGTCGATCACGGTCACGCTGTCGGCGAAGTAGTTGGCCACGTACACCTTGTTGCCCGTGGTGTTCACGCACAGGTCGCGCGGTCCTTCGGCCACCTCGAGGGTGGTGATGATGGCGTTCGTGGCGCCATCGATGATGGTGACGCTGCGCATGGGCGGCATGCCCTGGTCGGCCACGTTGGCCGTGTACACCTTGTTCGCAAGGGGATTGTACACCAGGTCGCGGGCCGAGGTCTGCGGCGGCATGGGCAGGGTGGTCTCCAGCCATTGGGCGCGGCCCGGTGTGGCGAGGGCGATGCCTGCGATGAGCAGCAGGTGATGCAGGTGGATGCGCATGGCTCAGCGGATGATGGTGAGGCGTTGGGTGAAGCGGCGGGACGAGGCATCGTCCAGGATGAGCGCGTAGGTGCCCGGGCGCAACTGCGCCGTGGGGAGCATGCGGCCCATGGTGCGCCCGTGTGCCACCATCGCACCGGAGGTTGATACCACGGTGTAGGTCAGTTCGCCTTCGGCGCCACCGGAAATGCGCACCACCTGGTCAGCGGGGTTGGGGTGAACGATGAGCCCGCTGCCTGCCGTCCGATCACCCAGCCCGGTGCTCAGCGCCATCTCCACGATGAGCCGTGTGCGCACCGGGTCCTTGAAGAGGGTGAGCCCCGTCACCGCCACCACGCCATCGGCATCGGGGCTGGTGGTGCCGCTCTGCAGCACCTGCCCGTCGGACACGCGCTCCAGGCGCCAGTCCAACGGAGTGCCCGTTGCGGGTTGGAAGAGCTGCGGCTTGCGGATGGTCACGTCACAGGTGGCGCTGTCGCCCGCATACACATCCACCGGAGCGGAGGATGCACCCACCAGGAACACCGTGCATTCCCAACGGTCGGCATCGTCGGTGATCGTGTTGGTCTCCCAGTCGTAGAAGCCGGCCCAAGCGCCCCAAGGTGCGCCATCGGTAATGTCCCCGTTGCCCAGCTCCGGCTGTCGGCCTGGCAGCGTGGCGTCCTGGTCGTCGTTGTAGAAGCCGGGGTACGACACGTCCGAACGGAAGCGACCTTGAAAGGCGACCGCGCAGCGCTCCGTGAGGTCGGGGACCACCCACTGGCCGATGTCGGCACAGGTGGTGGCCGGGTCATCGGTATCCCAGTCGGATGCGGTGTGGTCGCGCTGGTCCCAGTAGAGGTGGATGCCGAGGCCGGAGCTGTTCAGCGCGTTGTACAGCTGCAGGTGCTGAGCGCCCCACTCGGCGGCATCGTCGCAGCGGCCGCGGTAGATGCGGGTAAGGCAGCGATCGCGCGTGGTTGGCGAGAGGCGCACAGCCGGGTCGAAGAAGTCGTTCACGCGCAGCGTATCGCCATCGGGTCCCAGCTCGGTGGTGCGCAGGTTGCTGGCGGTGTTGCCGAAAAGCCGGCCACCGGTCTCGGGCGTGTAGTGCGGTGGCACGAAGGCGCTTGCGGTGGAGAAGCGCTCGGGCTTCCAGCGGCTCAGCAGCAGGGTGCCCGTGCCGCCCATGGAGTTGCCCTGTACGGCGATGCGCGCGGGATCGATGTCGAACGGCGAAGAGGCCGTGAGCCAGTCAAGGGTCCACACCAGGCGCCGCAGGGTGTAGGGCACCACCACGCCATTGGCCGGTGCGTTGCCCGCAGCGGTGGCGCTCATCTGTGTGTGCCAGCCGAACCAGTTGGACGGACGGTCCAGGTTCACCACGCCGTTGTTGGCGATGAACAGGCGGTCATCGAACGCGATGGTGATGCCGTCCACCGGGGCATTGCCCGTGTTGCCGTAATGGAACGAGTTGGGTGCGTAGGACCAGTAGCTGCCCTGCGGACCACCGCCATGAAGGCACACCACCGCAGGGTAGGGTCCTGCCGGTGGGCCGCCCTGTGGACTGTACACGGCGAACACGTGCGGTGCGCCGTTCTTCGCGGCGTTGGCCATGATGGGGATGTCGGGGCGCGCGTCCTGCGGGTCGTTACGGCCATCCACCCACAGGGCGTACACCTGGTAGGGGAAGCCCTGGCCCGTGGTGCCCGCGAGCTGCAGGTGGCATTTCACGGGCTCCGCCACCGGGTCGTAGGCGATGGCCAATGCCTGCGCCGTGCGCTGTGCTGTGGTGATGGCCGTTTCGCTGTCGCGCGTAACGCTGAAGTAGCGCGTGGCCGTGTCGTGCGGGGTGAACACGAAGAGGCCTTCGTTGGCTGTGAGGGTGTAGGTGCCGCCATTGCCGTCGGGGACCTTCCAGCGGGCGTTCGGGTTCGCCAGCCGCAGCCTTGCGCCCGACCATTCCGGCTCGAACAGCTGGCCCACGCGGGCTGCATCAGCGGTGGATGAGACCACGCCGGGGCTCACGTGCACCGAATAGGAGAGGGCTGTCTGTTGGGCGAGCTCCCATACCACGAACACCTGTCCGGCGGCGTTCCAGGCGCGTACGTTGGATTGGGCATGAACATCAGCCGCCAGCAGCGCTGTGGCGGCGAACAGAAGGGTATGGTGGCGCATGCATGTGATGGATCAGGCTGAAATGACGCGGGAGCAGGGAAAAGGTTTGATCTGAAGTGATGAAGATGCATTTCTGAACGACGAACGAACGACTATTAGCAGCCCTCCGCGCACTATTTTCGCGAACAACGAAGCTCCGCTCCATGCGCAAACCGCTACTCATACTACTGACAGTTCTTATCGCTTCATTCCACGCTTCGGCCCAGCCCGG
>Ga0209985_10003849_pt1 | contig 12457 bp, 12 predicted proteins | sample NOAtaG_FD_187305 | JGI IMG/M metagenome (GOLD analysis project Ga0209985, IMG submission 187305) | Freshwater lake microbial communities from Lake Erie, under a cyanobacterial bloom - NOAA_Erie_Diel6S_1000h metaG (SPAdes) (version 2) | ecosystem: Environmental > Aquatic > Freshwater > Lake ...
TGATCACCAACGGGGCCGGCAACTTCGCCGCCTGGCTGCACCGCTTCTATCGGCACAGGGCCTGCCGCACCCAGCTGGCCCCCACCTCGGGCGCCATGGGCTATGGCTTCCCCGCGGCGATCGGGGCGAAGGCGGTCTATCCCGATCGCGAGGTGGTCTGCGTCGCCGGCGACGGCGACTTCCTGATGACGGCGCAGGAGTTGGCCACGGCGGTCCAGCACGCCCTGCCGGTGGTGGTCATCGTCGTCGACAACGGCACCTACGGAACCATCCGCATGCACCAGGAGACCCACTATCCGGGCGCACCGCGGGTCATCGCCACCGATCTGAAGAACCCGGACTTCGTGACCTACGCCGAGGCCTTCGGCGCCTTCGGGGTGCGCTGCGAGACCACCGCGGACTTCCCCGCGGCGCTGGAAGCAGCCCGGGCGGCGGCGAAGGCGGGCACGCCGGCGCTGGTGCATCTGATCGCCGACGCCGAGGACATCGCCCCGGGCCGGACCCTGACGGGGCTGCGGGGCGGGTAGGGGTAACTCATAACATCCGTCACCCCCGGGCGGGTGTCCCCCGAGACCGACAAATTCCGGCGGTGCGATCTGAGGGTCCGCTTGCAGGCGCGATGCCTAAGCCTCCTCACGACCCTTAGCGGACATTGGAACAACGGGGCCACTTGCATCTCATCCCACGGCCTGGCGACGGTTGACCCGCGCGCCTCCAACACGGACAGTCAAGCTTTAGGCCTGAGGTTCCATGCCCGACGTCTTCGCCCGTTTGCCTTGGAGCTGGCTTTGGTCCCTTTCCATCGTTCTAGTCTGGCTAGGTGTGGCCCACGCCCTCGGACAGCCGATCCCGACGCAACAACACTCCCTCGATTTGGTGCGGTTCGGGGCCTTCAAGGGCAGCGACCTCACCATCAACGAGACATGGCGCCTGATCGCGTCTCAATGGCTGCATGTGAAGTTTCTGCACATGCTGTTCAACGCCCTAATCATAGGCCTGGTCGGCCAATCGCTCTCGGGCCGGTTTGGCGCGACCGTCATGATCGGAGCGGGCGTGATCGGTGGTGCTGCGGGTCAACTGGCCGGTGCGCTGGTAATGCCCGATGCCTACATCTCGGGCGCGTCCCAAGCCTATCTTGCGCTCGCCGGACTGGCGCTTCTGACCGTTTCCCGACGATCGGTGGGATGGTGGGCCGCGCTCGTGGGCGTCTTGGTCGCAGTCAGCCTCGACGTCTTCGTTAGCGATCATGGCTGGGTGAAGATCGGCCACGCAGTCCCCTTCGCCGTTGGCCTTCTGGGCGGCGCGGTCCTTCGCCGACCCGCCAGTGATCAGGGCAATCGCCACTGACTACCCTTCGGAGAAGAGGCCGCTTCCCACCCCGAACAGAACTTCGGCATGTCCGCTTGAGGCGACGGCGCCCGGCCTTGCCGGTCAGGGTCTCTCCTCGTTGTTGCAGGGCTTGTCCCCGGGGGCCCATGGCGGGTTCACGCGCAGCCGTGCGCGGCTTTCACGTCCCGCCAGCAACATCGGCGATCGCGCCTGGCGGACCGATGGGCCCCCGGGACAAGCCCGGGGGTGACGGATTGAGGGGAGGCAGATGCTTGCCACGCCCGCCCCCCGGCGCGAAGGTGCGGCCGAACGGTCGGCCAACGGCCGCACGGGGGAAGTGTCCATGCGTATCCAGTCTCTTGCCGTCGTCTCCGTACTGGCGCTGGCGGCGGCCCTGCCGGCCGCGCCGGTCCTGGCCCAGCAGCCGCCCGCCGCCGAGGCCGCGGCGGTGCAGGACGCCGAGCTCAACGCCTTCTTCGAGCAGGCCTTCCAGGCGCGCATCGCGCTCAGCCCGCAGCAGATGACCTCGCTGGGCCTGAAGATCGACTACGACAAGCTCGATGACGTGTCCGACGCCGCGGCCGCGCGGGCCCTGGCGCTGCAGGAGGCCCAGCTGGCCGAGATGCAGGCGCGCTTCAGCCCGGACCGGCTGAGCCCGCAGGCGCAGCTGTCGTACCGGCTGTTCGAATACGGAGTGGCGCAGGCCCGCGCCGCCGCGCAATGGCGCGACCGCGGATTCCAGTTCACCGCCAACGGCAATCCGACCACCGGCCTGCCGGTGTTCCTGATCAACAACCACCGGGTCGCGTCGGTCAGCGACGCCGAGGCCTATGTGGCCCGCCTGACCGCGGCCGAGCGCTACATGGGCCAGGTGGTCGACACCCTGAACGCCCGCGCCGATGCCGGGGTGATCTCGCCGCGCTTCGTCTTCGCCCCGGCGCTGGCGGCGACCCGGGCGGTGATCACCGGCGCTCCCTTTGACGACGGGCCGGACAATCCGGTGTGGGCCGACTTCCAGCGCAAGGTGGCGGCGCTGGACGCCCCCGAGGCCGAGAAGGCGCGGCTGGTCGCGGCCGGGCGCGAGGCCCTGACCGGGCCCTTCCGGCGCGGCTATGAGCAGGTGCTGACGGCGCTGGAGGCCGTCGGCCGGCGGGCCGATTCCGACGCCGGCGTCTGGCGTCTTCCGGACGGCGAGGCCTACTACAACGCCCGCCTGCGGTTCTCGACCACCACCGACCTGACCGCCGACCAGATCCACGAGATCGGCCTTGCCGAGGTGGCGCGCATCCAGGCCGAGATGGAGGCGATCAAGGCCGAGGTCGGCTTCGCGGGCTCGCTGCAGGACTTCTTCACCTTCGTGAAGACCGACCCGCGCTTCCAGTATCCGAACACCGCCGAGGGCCGGGAGCAGTACCTGGCCGACGCCCGCGCCTTCGTGGCCCAGGTCATGGCCATCGGCGACCAGTGGTTCCGCGACCTGCCGGAATCGGCGCTGGAGGTGCGCGCGGTCGAGGCCTGGCGCGAGGCGACCTCGTCGATCGCCTTCTACAACGCCCCGGCCCCGGACGGGTCGCGGCCGGGCATCTACTACGTCAACCTGTCGGACATGACCCAGGTGCTGAAGCCCCAGATCGAGGGCATCAGCTACCATGAGGGGGCGCCGGGCCATCACTTCCAGATCGCCTACGCCCAGGAGATGGAGAGCCTGCCGCGCTTCCGCCGCTTCGGCGGCTATGGCGCCTATGCCGAGGGCTGGGGCCTGTACGCCGAGCGGCTGGGCCGGGAGATGGGCTTCTACCAGGACCCGTACTCGAACTTCGGCCGGCTCTCGACCGAGCTGTGGCGCGCCGTGCGGCTGGTGACCGACACCGGCCTGCACGCCCGGCGCTGGACCCGCGAGGAGGCCATTGAGTACTTCCGGGCCAATTCGCTGCTCAGCGAGCGCGACATCGTCAAGGAAGTCGAGCGCTACATCACCAACCCGGGCCAGGCGACCAGCTACAAGATCGGCGAGCTGAAGATCATGGAGCTGCGCGACCGGGCCCGGACGCAGCTGGGCGACCGCTTCGACATCCGCGACTTCCACGCCGTGGTGCTGGGCTCCGGCTCCATGCCGCTGGACGTGCTGGAGGACGTGGTCGAGGCCTGGATCGCCGCCGGCGGGGGTGATCCGACGGCGGGGTGAGGGGGTGCCTGACAGGGCCCCTCCCACACCGTCATCCTCGGGCTTGACCTGAGGATGACGGGTGTGTGGAGGCGTTCCTCCCCCACAGGGGGAGGTGGCTCGGCGGCGAAGCCGGCGAGACGGAGGGGGGATACCCACCCCCTTTTCGCCCGGCCCCCTCCACCACGCTTCGCGTGGTCCCCCTCCCCCTGCGGGGGAGGAAAGCCCCCTACGGCTGCAGGCGGTACCCGCCGGCGTCGGTGAGCAGCAGCCGGGCCTGGCCGGGCTCCGGCTCGATCTTCTGGCGCAGGCGGTAGATGTGGGTCTCGAGCGTGTGGGTGGTGACCCCGGCGTTGTAGCCCCACACCTCGGTCAGCAGCTCCTCGCGCGACACGGCCTTGGGCCCGGCGCGATAGAGGTACTTGAGGATGTTGGTTTCCTTCTCGGTCAGCCGCACCTTCCGGCCCTTGCCGTCGACCAGCATCTTGGCCGCCGGGCGGAACTCGTAGGGGCCGACGGCGAAGACCGCGTCCTCGGACTGCTCGTGGCTGCGCAGATGGGCGCGGATGCGCGCCAGCAGCACGGCGAAGCGGAAGGGCTTGGTGACATAGTCATTGGCCCCGGCGTCGAGGCCGAGGATGGCGTCGGCGTCCGAGGCCTGGCCGGTCAGCATGATCACCGGGGTCGACACCCCGGCCTTGCGCAACAGGCGGCAGGCCTCGCGCCCGTCCATGTCCGGCAGATCGACGTCGAGCAGGATCAGGTCGGCGCGGGTCTCGCGCCCGAGCTTCAGCCCCTCGGCCGCGGTCGCCGCCTGCACCGGGCGGAACTCTTCATGAAGCGCCAGCTGCTCGGCCAGGGCCTCGCGCAGGTCGTCGTCGTCGTCGATGATCAGGAGGCTCTTGGGGCTGGGCATGACCACAGAATGGCGAGCCGACAGGGCCGCGCCAAGGCCGGACGTGGCGAAATCTCGCCACCGGGCCGAAGAACAGCCGCCGTTTACCCGCGCGGGCCGAACAGGGCCGACCCCAGCCGCACATGGGTGGCCCCGAATCGGATGGCGATCTCGTAATCGTCGCTCATGCCCATCGACAAGACCGGCAGGCCCTCGCGCGCCGCCAGCTTCGCCAGCAGGGCGAAGTGCGGCCCGGCCGCCTCGTCCACCGGCGGGATGCACATCAGCCCCTCGACGGCCAGATCCAGCGACCGGGCGGCAGCGATCAGGGCCGGCACCTCGCCGGGCAGGACCCCGGCCTTCTGCGGCTCGGCCCCGGTGTTGACCTGCACCAGCACCCGCGGCCGACGGCCTAGCTTCATCCCGGCGTCGGCCAGCGCTCGCGCCAGTTTCTCCCGGTCCAGGGTCTCGATCACGTCGAAAAGGGCGATGGCGTCGGCCGCCTTGTTGGTCTGCAGCGGGCCAATCAGCCGCAGCTCGGGCGCGGTCCCGGCGGCGGCGTCCGGTCCCCAGCGCCCCTCGCTCCAGCGTCCCTGCGCCTCCTGCACCCGATTCTCGCCGAACACGGTCAGGCCCGCGGCGCGGGCAGCGGCCACGGCTCGGGGCGGCTGGGTCTTGGTCACGGCCACAAGGGTGACGGTGCCCTCGGGACGGCCGGCGGCGCGGCAGGCCCTGAGGATCCGCCGCTGCGCCGTGGCGATTCGGTCGGCGATGGCCGACGACGCGCTGGACGCCGCGAGCGGCGCGGGCGAGAGATCGGCCATGATCCTGTCTCCTCAGGCCCGGGCACTGTGGGACGCGGCCTGCGCCCTGTCGCCCGGTTCGGGAGCGGATGTAGGCGCGAACGGCACCCGCGTCAGCCCCGGCCTGCCGCCGCTGTGGTTCCTGACCGACCCGGAGCGCACGCCCGAGCCTTGGCGCACCGCCGAGCGCCTGCCGGCCGGGGCCGGGGTCATCCTGCGCCACTTCGGCCGGCCCGAGGCCCGCGACACGGCCCTGCGCCTCCGCGAGGCCACAACCTCTGCCGGGGTGCTGTTCCTGATCGCCGCCGATCCCGAGCTGGTCGAGACGGTCGGGGCCGACGGCCTGCATCTGCCGCATGGTTGGCTGGAGACCCCGCCAGCCATCCCGCCCGGCTGGCGGCTGAGCGCGGCCTGCCGCTCGCGCGAGGCGCTCGCCCGGGCCGAGGCGGTCGGCGTCGAGGTGGTTTTCGTCTCGCCGGTGTTCTTCCCCGGCGGCCGCTCGGGGGCGCGGCCCGGGATGACGCCGCTGGGCCGGGAGGGGCTGGCGGCGCTGGTCCGGTCGACGCGGCTTCCGGTCATCGCGCTGGGCGGGCTCGACGCGGCGCGCATACTTACGCTGCGGGGGAGCGGCGCGCGCGGGGCCGCGGCGGTGGAGGCGGTGCAGGCGGCGTTCGGCGACCAGGCTGTGCGCCCCTAGACACGACGAGACGTCGCGTCTGGCTGCAAGCGTCTGGTTTCTGGTTGCCGTCACCCCCCGAGCTTGTCCCGGGGGCCCATGGCGGGGTCAAGCGCAGCCGCACGCGGCTTTCACGTTCCGCCAGCGACATCCTGCGCTCGCGCCTGGCGGATCGATTGACCCTCGGGACAAGCCCGAGGGTGACGATGTTGGGGGCTCAGAACCTAGAAGCGGAAGATCGACTCGAGCCGCACGCGCGGCTGGCCCCGGCGGTCGCTCTCGGCGGCGCGGGCAGGGTCGGGCTCGGCGCGGCCGAGGCCGGCGGAGGCACCGAGACGCAGGCGCGGATTGACCCGGTAGTATGCACCCGCCTCGACATCGCCCCAGTCGGTGTCGCGGCCGACCGGCTGGCTGACGCCCAGGTCGAGGCTCCAGCGGCCGCCCTCGCGGAACTGCAGCACGCGGCGTTGCGGAGCGGAGCGCTGGGCCTCGGCGAGGCTGAGGGCCGGGCGCACGCTTTCGCGCCCGCTGGTGGCGGGCGTCTGGACAGACGTCTGGGCGGCAGCGGCACCCGCGGTCAGGCCGACCACGGCGACGGCGCAGATCCAGCCGGCGAGACGCATGACGCGAGCCCCTTCGAGGCGAGATGCCGACCCGTTGCCGACCCTCCGGTCGAGTTAGACTCCCGGTGGGTGAACAGTCAATGAAGGCCGCAGGGGCCGGCGCGGTTCCCCCGACGCGTGTGTCGCCGCCGTCACGTCCTGGCGATCACAAGGCTCCGCGCGCCCTGTCGCCCGCACGATGCGGCCCGCGCTTGTCAGGGCCCCTTTCGGGCATGCTATAGACCAGGACGTGGCGCGGGGTGGCGCTTCGCGGACCTCGTGTGGCGCATGGATGCGTGGCGAGACCCGCTGACGACGGAGAAAAGACGGATGGGCTTTGTTCGCGGCGCCTCGATCGCCCTCTCACTCGCCCTTGCGGCGACCGGCCTGTCGGCCTGTGGCAGCCTCGGCGGCGGCCGGGCCGCCAATGACGACGTCAGCGCCCGGCTGGGGATCGGCGTCAACGCCTTCCTGTGGCGCGCCTCGCTCGACACCCTGTCGTTCATGCCGCTGGCCAGCGCCGATCCCTGGGGCGGCATCATCAGCTATGACTGGTACGTCAATCCCCAGGCCCCGGACGAGCGCTTCAAGGCCACCGTGTTCATCCTCGACCGCCGCCTGCGCGCCGACGCCCTGAACGTCAGCATCACCAAGGAGGCGCGCGGGGCTGACGGCCAGTGGCTCACGACGCCGGTCTCGGCCCAGACCGAGTCCGACCTCGAGAACGCCATCCTCACCCGGGCGCGCCAGCTGAATCTCGCCGCCGGCCGCTGACCCGGGTCGGCCGCCCCCTTCCGCCTTCCTTCAGGACCCGCCGTGGCCCGCTACGACCCCAAGACCGCCGAGCCCCGCCAGCAGGCGCGCTGGCAGGGGGCGAACGCCTTCGCAGCGCCCGTCGCCGACGACGGCCGCCCGACCTGCTATGTGCTGGAAATGTTCCCCTACCCCAGCGGGAACATCCACATGGGCCACGCCCGAAACTATGTCATGGGCGACGTGGTGGCCCGGTTCAAGCGCGCCCGGGGCTTCGCCGTCCTGCACCCGATGGGCTGGGACGCCTTCGGCATGCCAGCCGAGAACGCGGCCATGGAGCGGGGCGTCCACCCCAAGGCCTGGACGTACGACAACATCGCCAACATGCGGGCCCAGCTGAAGCTGCTGGGCCTGTCGCTGGACTGGAGCCGCGAGTTCGCCACCTGCGACCCGGCCTATTACGGCAAGCAGCAGGCCTGGTTCCTCAAGCTGTTCGAGCGCGGCCTGGTCTACCGCAAGGACGCGGTGGTCAACTGGGACCCGGTCGACAACACCGTGCTGGCCAATGAGCAGGTCATCGACGGTCGCGGCTGGCGCTCGGGGGCGCTGGTCGAGAAGCGCAAGCTGACCCAGTGGTTCCTGCGAATCACTGACTATGCCGACGACCTGATCGACGGCTTGAAGACGCTTGACCGTTGGCCGGACAAGGTCCGGCTGATGCAGGAGAACTGGATCGGCAAGAGCCGCGGAGCCACCCTGTGGTGGGAGATCGCCGAGGCTCCGGCCTTCCTGCCCGCCGCGCCCGGGGACGAGGCCAACCCTGCCCGCGATCCGATCGAGGTCTACACGACCCGGCCGGACACCCTCTTCGGGGCCAGCTTCCTCGCTCTGGCCGCCGACCACCCCCTGACCCGGGCTATCGCCGCCCATCGGCCGGAGGTCGCCGCCTTCGTCGCCGAATGCGCCCGTTCGGGCACCAGCGAGGCCGATCTGGAGAAGGCCGAGAAGCTGGGCGTCGACCTGGGGGTGCGGGTATGCCACCCGTTCGACCCGGCGCGGACCGTGCCGGTCTGGGCCGCCAACTTCGTGCTCTCGACCTATGGCACGGGTGCCATCTTCGGCTGCCCTGCCCACGACCAGCGGGACCTCGACTTCGCCCGCAAGTACAGCCTGCCCGTTCTGCCCGTGGTGCGGCCCGAGGGCGCCGGCGACGACTTCGCCGTGGCCGACGAGGCCTGGGTCGGGCCCGGCAAGCTGTTCAACTCCGCCTTCCTCGACGGGCTGGAAGTCGAGGCCGCAAAGGCCGAGGCCATCGCCCGGGTCGAGGCCGCCGGCCAGGGCAAGGGCGCGACCGTCTATCGCCTGCGGGACTGGGGCGTCAGCCGCCAGCGCTACTGGGGCTGCCCGATCCCGATCATCCACTGCGACAGCTGCGGGGCCGTGCGCGTGCCGGACGCCCAGCTGCCGGTCGAGCTGCCCGAAGACGTGACCTTCGACGTGCCCGGCAATCCGCTGGACCGTCACCCGACCTGGAAGCACGTCAAATGCCCCTCGTGCGGGGCGGACGCGGTGCGCGAGACTGACACCCTCGACACCTTCGTCGATTCCAGCTGGTACTTCGCCCGCTTCGCCGACCCGACGGCGGCAGAGCCGATCGGGGCCGAGGCCGCCAATCGCTGGCTGCCGGTCGACCAGTACATCGGCGGGGTCGAGCACGCGGTGCTGCACCTGCTCTACGCCCGCTTCATCAGCCGCGCGCTCAGCGACGCCGGACTGATGGAGGTACGCGAGCCCTTCGCCGGCCTGTTTACGCAAGGCATGGTGGTCCACGAGACCTACCGCCGGGCCGACGGGGCCTGGGTCGAGCCGACCGACGTGGAGATCCTGACCGAAGGCGGCGTGCGCCGCGCCCGCCAGCTGTCGACCGGCGAGGCGGTGACCATCGGCGACATCGAGAAGATGTCAAAGTCGAAGAAGAACGTGGTCGCCCCGGCCGAGATCCTCGATACCCACGGCGTCGACGCCGGCCGCCTGTTCGTCCTGTCCGACAGCCCGCCGGAGCGGGATGTGCAGTGGACCCCGGGCGGACTGGAGGGTGCCGGGCGCTTCGTCCAGCGCGTCTGGACCCTGTTTGACGGCCATGAGCCCGACAGACCGGGCGACAGGGCCGCCGACGAGGCCCTGCGCCGCGAGACGCACAAGGCCATCAGGGCCGTCACCGAGGGGGTCGAGGGCTTCCGCTTCAACTCGGCGATCGCGAAGCTCTACGCCTTCGTGGCGGTGGTCCGTGACCATGAGTCGGCCAGCGGCCCGACCCGGGCCGAGGCCCTGTCCGCCCTGGCCCGGCTGATCGCGCCCTTCACCCCGCACCTGGCCGAGGAAGGCTGGACCCGGCTAGGGATGGAGGGGATGGTTCTCGACGCGCCCTGGCCGGTCTATGATCCGGCCCTGGCGGCGGACGACGAGGTGGTCCTGCCGATCCAGGTCAACGGCAAGCGGCGCGCCGAGATCCGCGTCGCCCGGGGCCTGGAGCCGTCGCAGGTGGAGGCGCTGGTGCTGGCCGACGAGACCGTGAAGGCGAAGCTGGAGGGCCAGGCCATCCGAAAGGTGGTGGTGGTCAAGGACCGCATCGTCAATCTGGTGGTGGCCTGATGCGCCGCGCCGCTGCCGTCGCGACCCTCGCCGTGGCCCTGTCGGCCCTGGCCGGCTGCGGCTTCACTCCGCTCTACGCCGAGCTGCCCGCAACCGGCCTGTCGCAGGTGGCGGTCTCGACCCCCGACGACCGGCTCGGCTACCGGGTACGCGAGCAATTGGAGGACGCCCTCGGCCGCACACCGGGCGGTGCCGTCTCGCACCGGCTGGAGATCGCCCTGGAGCCGCAGCGTCGCCCGCTGGGCCGGCGCATCGACGACACCGCCGTGCGCTATGAGCTGGTCATCACCGCCGACTGGACCCTGACGCCCGCCGCCGGCGGCGCGCCCCTGACCGGTCGCGAGATCGTCACCATCACCTACGCCACCGCCGACCAGCCCTACGCCGCCATCGCCGCCCAGCAGGACGGCGAAGAGCGCGCCGCCGCCGACCTCGCCCGCCGCCTTCGGCTGTCCCTGATGCGGGCCCTGGCGGAATGACGGGGCGCTTCCCTTCTCCTCTCGCGGGAGAAGGCGGGCCGCGTAGCCCTCACCTCATTCCTCCCCCACAGGGGGAGGTGGATCGACGCGCAGCGTCGAGACCGAGGGGGGGGAGCTGCGATCGTCCGGGCAGGCCCCCCTCCACCGCCTTCGGCGGTCCCCCTCCCCCTGCGGGGGAGAAATGGCAGCAACTGTCCCCATCCCCCCGGATCGCCGCATGATCCTGTCGAGGCGTCCGGAGATCGATCGCTTTCTCGCCAAGCCGGACCCGGCGGTGCGGGCGGTGCTGCTGCACGGCAAGGACCGGTCCGGCGTGGCCGAACGGGCGCAGTTGCTCGGCCGCACGGTGGTGGCCGACCTCAACGACCCGTTCAATGTCACCCTGCTGACCGAGGGCGACATCGACGCCGGCGACGGCCGGCTGGAGGAGGCCCTCGCCGCCATGTCGATGATGGGCGGCCGCCGGCTGGTACGGGTGCGGCTGGGCGGCTCGGTCAGGTCCGGCGTCGACAAGGCCCTGGCCGAGGCCCTCAGGCACCACGCCGACGGCTCCTTCAACCCGGACAGCCTGCTGGTCATCGAGGCCGATGCGCTCGGCCGCGACTCCACCCTGCGCAAGGCGGCGGAGGGAGCGACGGGGGCCGCCGCCATCGCCTGCTATGAGGACGAGACCGGCGATGTGGCGCGCATGACCCGCGAGGCCCTCGCCACCGACAAGGTCGGGCTGACCGCCGACGCCCTGGATCGCTTTGTCGCCCGGCTGCCGCGCGAGCGGGGGTTGATGCGGCAGGAGATCGAGCGTCTGGCCCTCTACATCGGGCCGGGCAGCGGCCGGACGCTCGATCTGGAGGGGCTGGAGGCCCACCTCGGGGTCGAACCCGACGCCTCCCTGCAGGACGCGGCGCTGGACGCCTTCGGCGGCCGGGCGGAGAAGGCGCAGGGTGCCCTGCGCCGGGCCTTCGCCGAAGGGGAAAGCGCCGTCTCGGCCCTGCGCCAGCTCAGCCTGCAGCTTCAGAAGCTGCGCCGTATCGCCGTGCTGACGGCCAACGGGGCCGGAGCCAAGGAAGCCGCCAAGGCCGCCGGGGTGTTCTGGAAGCAGGAGGCGGAGATGCTGCGCCAGGCCCGGTCCTGGCGGCTGGAGCTTCTGGAGGAGGTGCACGAGGCCCTCTACGCCGCCGACGCCGCCGTCCGCGCCACCGGCTCCCCCGACCAGCTGCTGGCCGAACGCGCCGTGCTCGAGATCGCCGCGAAGGCGCGCCGCGCGGGGCTTTAGGGTGTGAGCATTGCCATCTGCGCTGTTGCTGCAGTCAAGCTCTGCCGCAATGATCGGGCATGAACGATCTACAGAGTCGCATCGATAGAATGTCGCATCAGGTTATTGCTGCGGCGCTGCACTTCGATTTGTGGTCGGTGCATATTCGCGACACGGCGTGGGAAGCCACATCGACCTACCGACAAGACTTTGAGGAGGTGTGGTCGCTAACGAGCCTTGCGCATCGCTTTGCCTTCTACGTCCGCCTCAACGCGATCTACGAGGAACATCGAAAGGCGACGACTATCCCCCAACTGCTCCGCGAATGCAGCGCGGCGTTTGATGCTGATGTTTTGGCTCAAGCCACTGGGCGACTTAGTGAGCTTTCGCCATCGATCGCCAAAGTCCGAAGCTTGCGGAACAACATATATGCCCACCAATCCAAGTCACTTTCGGTGAAAGCAGCCTATGCCGAAGTCGGCATCTCGATGGACGAGCTGGCCGCTTTGGCATCTGGCTCGATCGACCTCATCAATCTGATCCGAGCAGCAAGCAATCTGGAGCCCATCGAAGTGGGCCGAAAGCACTTGGATCAGTTCGCAGAGATCATTGCCGCCATCGACCGGAGAGCCTGACGCCGGGTTCGAATACGGGTGCGCGAACCTCTCCCTCCCCCAACAACCAGAGGGGGCTGGAGAGGCGCGGCGCGCAGCGCCGTGACGGAGGGGGCGGCACTGGCTCCCCCTCCACCGCTTCGCGGTCCCCCTCCCCCATAAAGGGGGAGGAGAGGATGTGGTTTCCCCCGGTTCCGCCGTGTTCGGCGTCGCTGGCTCATCACGGAGAACACAAAGA
>Ga0209985_10003851_pt1 | contig 12456 bp, 9 predicted proteins | sample NOAtaG_FD_187305 | JGI IMG/M metagenome (GOLD analysis project Ga0209985, IMG submission 187305) | Freshwater lake microbial communities from Lake Erie, under a cyanobacterial bloom - NOAA_Erie_Diel6S_1000h metaG (SPAdes) (version 2) | ecosystem: Environmental > Aquatic > Freshwater > Lake ...
GGGCCGCGCGCCACGTTCTCCCGCGGGCGCTACGCGCCCGTCAGGCGCCGAGCTGCTCCGCCATGGCGACCAGGCTGCGATCGGACCCTGCCGGACCCAGCAGCGAGAGGCCGAGCGGCGCACCCAGCCGCGTGGCCAGCGGCAGCGACACCTGCGGCAACCCGGCCAGTCCGGCGCTGCACAGCATCTGGATGGCGATGTTGCGATAGTCCTCCAGCTCCGCCTCGCTGGATGAAGACAGTGGCGCGATGTCGGGCATGGTGGGCAGCACCAGCACGCCATCGGTGCCCAGCAAGGCGGCCAGGTGGGCACGGAAGCGCTGGCGGAAGGCGGTCGCCGCGGCCACCTGCGCGTCGCTCACGTTGCGCGACCACGCAAAGCGCTCGGCCACGCCGGGGCCGAGCGGCGGCGCGTAGCGCGTGATGAAGCTGCCGTCGGTGTTCCAGGCCTCGCGGCCCTGCAGGTAGCGGAACGACCAGTACATGGTGTCGAACGAGTCGAGCGCCACCGGGGCCGGTTGCGCGGGCCCGAAGGCCGCCTCGATGCGGCCCAGCGCCGGCGCCAGCGCGGCCTGTGCCTCGGCGCCCAGCAACGCCCACACGTCGGCGGCGCGCAGCAGGCGCGGTGTGGCGATGGGTGCGGCGTCGGCGCCGAGCAGCACGTCGGCCACGCGGGCGAAGGTCTGGGCGTCGCGGGTGAACCAGCCGCAGGTGTCGAAGCTCGGCGACAGGTCCAGGCAGCGCGTCAGCGCGATGCGCCCATGGGTCGGGCGGATGCCATACAGCCCGCAGTGGTTGGCCGGCGCCCGCACCGAGCCGCCGGTATCGGTGCCCAGGGCAAAGTCGCACTGCCGGTTGGACACCGCCGCGGCCGAGCCGCACGACGAGCCGCCGGCAATCCGCTCGGGCGCGGCGCCGTTGCGCGGCGCGCCGAAGTGGGCGTTCTTGCCGTTCATGCTGAAGGCCAGCTCGTCGGTGATGACCTTGCCGACGAAGCGCGCGCCGGCGTCGAGCAGCCGCTGTACGGTGGGCGCCGTCGCGGTCTTGACGCCCGACAGCGCCAGCAGCAGCGGGTTGCCGCCGCTGGTCGGGTAGCCGGCGACGTCGAACAGGTCCTTGACGGCAAAGGTCAGCCCCGCCAGCGCGCCGCTGCCGGCGTTGGCCACCGGCACGGCGGGGTAGGGCATGAAGGCATGGGCGGGGTCATCGTGCAGCAGCATGGGTCGTCCCTGGAGATGGGTGCAGCGGTTCGGTGCGCGCCGCGCGGGCGGCGGTGGCTAGTTGGCGAGCGGATGCTTGAAGCGCCCCAGGTAGGGCTTGAGCGCGGGCGGCGCATAGCCGCCGACGCGCGCGGTGCGCAGGCCGAGCGCCGCCAGGGCCTCGGCCAGCTTGACCGCGGCGGCCACGCCGTCGATCACCGGCACGCCGTGTTCGGCGGCCAGGCTCGCGGCCAGATCGGCCATGCCGGCGCAGCCGAGCACGATGGCCTCGGCGCGGTCGTCGCGCAAGGCAGCGGCGATCTCGGCGCCGATGCGCGCGCGCGCCGGCGAGCCGGGTTCCTCCAGCGACAGCACCGGCACCTCGGCCGCGCGCACGCGGGCGCAGCGGGCGGCCAGGCCGTACTTGACGAGGTTGTGCTCGAGCGCCGGCACGCTGCGCGACAGCGTGGTGATGACGCTGAACCGGCCGGCCACCAGGGACGCCAGATGGAACGCCGCCTCGCCGATGCCGACCACCGGCGCCCGCGCCAGGCAGCGCGCGGCGTCCAGTCCGGTGTCGTCGAAGCAGGCAATGATGTAGCCGTCGGCCGGCGCGCTGCGCTCGCAGCGGGCGATCTCGTCGAGCAGGCCGGGCACCGCGTAGGCCTCGTCCAGATAGCCCTCGATCGACACCGGCCCGTCGGCCGGGTTGATGGCGACGATCTCGGTGCCGGCCGCCGCCACGGCGCGCGCTGCGGCGCCGGCCTTGGCGGTCATCGAGGCGGTGGTGTTGGGGTTGATCAGGACCAGGCGCATGGCGCGAAGAAGAGCCGTCGGAGGATGAGGGGCGATCCGGCGCTGCCGAGGGGGCTGTCCGTGGCCCCCGGTCGAGGCGCACCGCGCAGCCGCAGCCGCGGGCCACGGCGAGCATTGGCAACGACGAGTGGGGCGCTTCGGGCAGTCACAGCGGGCATGTCGGATTGCCTCTCACCCTCTCAGACCGCCGCCGCCGCGGTGGCGTCGGTGCGCAGGCAGCGCGCCTGGTGGTCGGCGGCCAGCAGGACGGCGGCGGGCTGCTGGGCGCGGCAGGCGTCCTGTGCGAAGGGGCAGCGCTCGGCGAAGGCGCAGCCGGGCGGCAGCGCCGCCAGGTCGGGCGGGCTGCCGGCAATGGTCTGCAGGCGTGCGCCGCGCGCCAGCGCGCCATGCGCGCGGCTGCGCAGCAGCGCCATGGTGTACGGATGGCGCGGCGCGCGGATCAGCGTGCGCGCCGGGCCTTCTTCGACGATGCGGCCGGCATACATGACGGCGATGCGGTCGGCCACCTCGACCGCGGCGCCGATGTCGTGGGTGACGAACACGATCGACAGCCCCATCTCGCGCTGCAGTTCGCGCAGCAGCAGCAGGATCTGAATCTGCACGGTGGCGTCGAGCGCGGTGGTGGGCTCGTCGGCCAGCAGCAGTTGCGGCCGGCAGGCCAGCGCCAGCGCGATCATCGCGCGCTGGCGCATGCCGCCGCTCATCTCGTGCGGGTAGGCGTCGAGACGGCGCTCCGGGCTGGGAATGCGCACGCGCTCGAACAACTGCAGCGCGCGGCTGCGCGCCTGCGCCGCCGACACCGGCTCGTGGCGGCGGATGCTCTCGACGATCTGCTGGCCGACCGAGTAAACGGGGTCGAGCGCCAGCAGCGGCTCCTGGAAGATCATCGAGGCCACCTTGCCGCGATAGTCGGCCAGCGCGCGCGGGCTGAGCCCCAGCACGTCGAGCCCGCCGACCGTGACCTGCCCGCCGATGCGCGTGCTGCGCGGCGCGTGCAGCCGCAGCAGCGAGCGCAGCGTGACGCTCTTGCCGGAGCCGGACTCGCCGATCAGCGCCACCGTGTCGCCGCGCGCCACCGTGAGGTCGACGCCGTTGACCGCGCGCACGGGACGGGCGCCGCCGGTGAAGGTGACGTGGAGGTCGCGGATCGCGACCAGGGGATCGGAAGCGGATGCCATCGCGAGGGTCTAGCGGGCGGCCCGGACCGGAATCGAGCGGCTGTGCCCGGAGCCGGCTTCGTGCATCAGGCAGGCCACCGCGTGCTCGCTGGCCGGCCGCGCCGGCACCTTCTCGCGGCACACGGCTTCGGCGGCGGCGCAGCGGGTGTGGAAACGGCAGCCCGGCGGCGGGTTGATCGGATTGGGCGGGTCGCCGGCCAGCGGCGCCTCCTCGGTGCGGTGATCGGGGTCCAGGGTCGGCATCGAGGCCAGCAGCGCCTGCGTGTACGGATGGCGGGGCGCGGCGAAGATCGCCTCCGACGGGCCGATCTCGGCCACTTCGCCCAGGTACATGACCATCACGCGGTCCGACACGTAGCGCACCACGTGCAGGTCGTGGCTGATGAACACGTAGGTCAGGCCGAAGGCGTCCTTCAGGTCGAGCAGCAGGTTGAGCACCTGCGCCTCGACCGATTTGTCGAGCGCGGAGACCGCCTCATCCAGGATGATCAGGCGCGGCTGCAGCGCCAGCGCGCGGGCGATGTTGACGCGCTGGCGCTGGCCGCCGGACAGCTCGTGCGGGTAGCGCTCGGCAAAGCGGCGCGGCTCCAGGCCGACCCGCGCCAGCAGGTCGCGGGCGCGCTCCACCGCCTCGCGGTAGGGCACGCCGTGCACCTGCGGCGCGAAGGCGATCGAGTCCTCGATGGTCAGGCGCGGGTTGAGCGACGAGTAGCTGTCCTGGAACACCATCTGCACCTGGCGCCGGAACTCCTTGAGCGGCAGGTCGCGCGAGCCGACCACGCAGCCGTCGAACACGATGTCGCCGGCATCGGGTGCGATCAGGTGCATGAGCAGGCGCGCGGTGGTGCTCTTGCCGCAGCCGGACTCGCCGACCACGCCCAGGGTCTCGCCCTTGTGGACGGCAAAGTCGATGCCGTCGACCGCCCGCACCACGCCGGCCGGGCGGCCGATCCAGCCGCCCTTGAGCGGGAAGTGCCGGGTCAGGCCGCGCACGGTGAGCAGCGGCTGGGCCGGGCCGCCGACGTCGGTCCGGGCGAGCGGGCTGGCGGCGGCGCTCATTGCTTGACGTCCATCGCCGAGCGCAGCCCGTCGGACAGCGTGTTGAAGGCGATCGAGGTGATGAAGATCATCACGCCGGGCAGCGCGGCGATCCAGGGCTGGGTGTAGATCGCGGTGCGCAGCGTGTTGAGCATGAGGCCCCACTCCGGCTCCGGCGGCTTGACGCCCAGGCCGAGGAAGCTCAGTCCCGAGGCGAGGATCATCGCCACCGCGATCAGGCTGGTGGCGTAGACGAAAATGGGCCCGAGCGCATTGCCCAGCACATGCACGCGCACGATGGTGAAGGCGCCGGCGCCCGAGGCGCGCGCCGCCTCTACAAAGTCGCGCGAGCGCAACTGGGTGGTCACGCTCTCGGCCACCCGCGCGATCGGCGGGATGAACACGATGGTCAGGCTGAGCAGCGAATTGAAGATGCCGGCGCCGAGTGCGCCGCTCAGCGCGATGGCCAGCAGCACCGACGGGAAGGCGTAGAACACGTCGATGGTGCGCATGATCACCGTGTTGACGCGGCCGCCGACGTAGCCGGCCAGCAGGCCGATGGCCGAGCCGATCGCGAAGGCGATCAGCACCGGGGTGATGCCCATGAACAGCGACAGCCGCGCGCCCACCATCAGACGCGACAGCAGGTCGCGGCCGAGCTCGTCGGTGCCCAGCGGAAAGCCCGGCGTGCCGATCGGCTTCAGGCGGTTGAGCATCGACGACTTGTAGGGGTCGGCCGGCGTCAGATACGGTCCGAACAGCGCCAGCAGGATCAGCGCCAGCACCACCGCGGCGGCCACCATCGCCACCGGATCGCGCGCAAAGCGGCGCAGCACGGTGCTCCAGTAGCCGGGGCTGCGCTCGAAGGCGAGCGCCGGCAGCTTGCGCGGATCGACGGCGATGTTCATCGGGCGGATCAGGCGCGCGAGATGCGCGGGTCGAGCGTGGTCTGCACCACGTCCACCAGCAGGTTGAGCAGCACGAAAAACAGCGCCAGCACGAGGATGGTCCCCTGCAGCAGCGGCAGGTCGCGCTGGAAAATGGCGCTGTTGAGCAGAAAGCCGGTGCCGGGCCAGGAGAACACGGTCTCGATCAGGATCGAGCCGCCCAGCAGGTAGCCCAACTGCAGGCCCATCACGGCCAGCGCGGTCGGCGCCACGTTCTTCACCACATGCAGGAACACGCCCAGGTCGGTCAGGCCCTTGGCGCGCAGGCCGACCACGAACTCCTGCGCCAGCGTCTCGGCCACCAGCGCGCGCACGGTGCGGGCGATGATCCCCATCGGGATCACGCTCATCGTGATGGCCGGCAGGATCATGTGGCGGACGTGGGCCCAGTCCCAGGCCCACTGGTCGGAGCCGCCGGGGCCGGCGCCGGTGGCCGGCAGCCAGTTCAACTGGGCGGCAAAGACGATCACCAGCACCATGCCCAGCCAGTAGTGCGGCACGCTGACGCCCACCACCGAGAGGAACGACGCACCCTTGTCGACCCAGGAGTCGCGGAAGTAGCCGGCGACGAAACCGAACAGGCAGCCGAAGAAGAATCCGATCAGCGTGGCCACCAGCGCCAGCCGCAGCGTGTTGCCGACCGCCTTCCAGACTTCGGCAGCCACCGGCCGTCCGCTGGCGATCGAGGCCCCGAGGTCGCCCTGCGCCGCACGCGCCAGCCACTTGACGAATTGCTCGGGCAGCGGCCGGTCGAAGCCGTACAGCGTGCGCAACTGCTGCTGCATTTCGGCCGAGGCATCGGGCGGCAGCACCGACACCAGCGGGTCGCCGGGCGCCAGATGCACGAGGGCAAAGCACACCAGCGCCACGCCGAGCATGATCGGCAGCGTGTAGACGACGCGGCGGACGAGGTAGGCGAACATCGCGCGGGTGGCGGGGCGGGTCGGGACGACGCGCCCCCGGGGCGGGCGCGGCGGATGGGAAAGGGGCCGCCGCCGCGCCGCGCACCGCCGACGGAGCGGCGCGGGCGGCGGCGACGCTGGGCCGTTTACTTCATGTCCATCGTGGCGATGTCGATGAACCAGGAGCGCGGCTGGACCACACCGGTCACGCGCGCCGACATGGCCCGCGGGCCGACGTCATGCGCGATCCAGATGAACGGCGCCTCCTCGACGATGCGCGCGTGCAGCCGCGCCAGCGCGGCATCGCGCGCCTTGTCCTCGAAGCTGGTGCGCGCGTCCTCGATCAGCTTGTCGAACTCGGCATTGCCGAAGAAGCCCCAGTTGTTGGACACCGGCGGGAAGGTCTTGGTGCTGGTGAAGCGCACCATGGCGAAGAACGGGTCCATCGCCGCGAAGCTCACGTTGATCGCGTGGGCGCCGCGCGCCGACGGGTCGCGGGCACCGATGCGCCAGTTGGTGAACAGCGTGTTCCACTCGATCACGTCGAACTCGACGTCGAAGAAGCACTGCTTGAGCGACTGCTGGACAAACTCGTTCATCGGCAGCGGCTGCATCTGGCCGGAGCCCGAGGCCGAGATCTGCACCTTGACCTTCAGCGGCTTGGCCGCCGAGAAGCCCGCCTTCTGCATCAGCGCCTGCGCCGCCTTGACGTCGTAGCGGATGTCGAACTTCGGGTTGCCCCACCAAGGATGGCCGGGCGGCACGGTGCCCTTGGGAATCGACATCATGCCGCCGAGCAGCTTGACCAGGCCCTCGCGGTCGACGCACAGGTTGGCGGCGTGGCGCACGTCGCGGTTCAGCCAGGGCGAGCCCTCGGCGAACGACAACTGCCACGGCCAGACGTGCGGCTGGGCATTGGAGTAGATGGTGAAACCGCGGCTGCGGATCTGCGCCATCGCGTCCGGCGCGGGCGCCTCGATCCAGTCGACCTGGCCCGACAGCAGCGCCGCGGTGCGGGCGTTGGCCTCGGGCATCGGCAGCATGACCACGCGGTCGATTTTCGGCACCCGCCGCGGGTCCCAGTAGTTGCGGTTGGCGGCCACTTCGAGCCGTTCGCGCGGCACGAAGCGGGTCATGCGGAACGGGCCGGTGCCGGAGGCGTCGGCGGCAAATGCCGTCCAGGCCGCGCGTGCCTTGTCGGCCGGGGTGGCCCCCGGCGCGGCATCGAACTTGGCCTGCCAGTGCGCCGGGCTGGCCATGAACAGGTTGGTCAGGTTCAGCGGCAGGAACGAGTCCGGCTCGCTGGTGGTCAGCTCGACCGTCAGGTCGTCGATCTTGCGCGCGCTGCGCAGCGTGGGCATGCGCGAGGCGGTCACGCCGACCTGGCTGGCGTCGAAGTGCGGCGCCTCCTTGTCGAGCACCTTGCGCACGTTCCAGACCACGGCATCGGCGTTGAACGGCGAGCCGTCGTGGAAGCGCACGCCGGAGCGCAGCCGGAACACCCATTTGGTGCGGTCCTTGGCATCGACCGCCCAGGAGGTGGCCAGACCGGGGATCAGCACGCTCGGCGCATCCGACCGCGACAGGTCCCAGTGCGTGAGGGCGTCGTACATCGGGATGCCGGTGAAGCGGTTGCCCTCGAAGCCCTGATCGGGCTGGCCGAGGGTGCGCGGGATGTCGGCGGCGGTCATGGCGATGCGCAGCACCTTCTCCTGCGCGGCCACCGGCGCGCTCCAGAGGGCGGCGGCCAGGGTGGCGGCCAGAGCGGCGGCGGACAGCGGTCCGAGAACGCCGCGGCGCTGGGTCTTGCGGTCTCCAACGGTCATGGGATCCATCTCCTTGTGCGACTCCGAAACCCGGCGCACCGCGCCGGAGGCTGCCTGTGCAGCAAGGCGCATGCCAACCTGCGCGGGGCGCGGCACCAGCCGGCGCCGCATCATTCTGGGACAAACCGGGCGTGCAGGGTGGATTTGCCGCCGCCATGCGCGGCGCCCGCAACGCCGCCAGGATCGCGCGGCCGCAGTCCGCCGCGTGCCGCGCGCGGGGCGCGGGCCGGGCTCCGGGGCCGCGTTGCATCGATGCCACGAGTCTGCTGCGCCGCAGCATCACAGGCGCGGCGATAACCGCAGCGTCAGCCCTGGCGGGCCGCCGGCAGCCGGCAGGTCGCGCTTCAGCATGCCGCAGCGTCGTGTTGACCCTGGGAGTAGACGTCGCGCCCCGCCCTGCGCCATGCTGCGCCCTCGCGTGAGCCCGCATCGTGAGCCCTCGTCGTGAGCCCTCACGCGGCGCAAGTCCACCAACAACAGCGGCGCCCCGCAGGTGCGGCGGCTCGTTCTGAGGAGACGTCATGAGAAACACACCCCAAGGCGTGGCGCCGGCGGTTGCGGTGGCCGTGCTTAGCCTCGTGCTGGCCGGTTGCGGCAGCAGCAGCGGTGGCGCGGCCACGCCGACCAACCAGCGGCCGAGCTGGCTCGGCACCGTGACGCAGACCAGCTACGACGGCGTCAGTGACGACCTGCTGACCGCCGGCCTTGGCCGCAGCGGCCTGCAGGCTGCGGCGCCGGCGGTCACCGACCCCACCAGTGCCGCCCAGTTGCGCCGGCTGGCGATCTACAACAACTACCGTGCGTTGGTGGACTTCACCAACAACGGCGGCTTCGGCACGCTGTTCGGCCCGAACGTGACAGCCGCCGGCACCGTGACCACGGGCGAGGGGCTGATTGCCGGTACCGAGTACATCGCCTACGCCGACGACGCCAATGGCGCGCAGAACGTCACGCTGATGGTGCAGGTTCCGGCCAGCTTTAGCCCGTTGGTGCCCTGCATCGTGACCGCGACCTCGAGCGGCTCGCGCGGGGTCTACGGCGCCATCGGCACGGCCGGCGAGTGGGGCCTGAAGCGCGGCTGCGCGGTGGCCTACACCGACAAGGGCACCGGGCTGGGCGTGCATGACCTGCAAAACAACACGGTCAACCTGCAGAACGGCGTGCGGGCCGATTCGGCCACCGCGGGTCGCAACTCCAATTTCACGGCGGCCATGACCGAGGCCGAGCGCACCGCCTTCAACACGGCCACGCCCAATCGCTTTGCGGTCAAGCATGCGCACTCGCAGCAGAACCCCGAGAAGGACTGGGGCCGCGACACGCTGCGCGCGGTGCAGTTTGCTCTCTGGGTGCTCAACGACCGCTTTGCCGCGCCCAACCCGGACGGCAGCAAGCCGGTCCTGTTCGGCCCCGCCAATACCATCGTGATCGCCTCCAGCGTCTCCAACGGCGCCGGCGCGGCGCTGGCGGCCGCCGAGCAGGACACGCAGGGGCTGATCGACGGCGTGGCAGTGAGCGAGCCCAACATCCAGCTCGCGCCGCAGACCGGGCTCAGCATCCGGCGCGGCACCCTGCCGGCCTACACCGGGGGCAGCAAACCGCTGTACGACTACTTCAGCTACGCCAACCTGCTGCAGCCTTGCGCGGCGCTGGCGAGCTCGGCGGCGGGCTCGCCGTTCGCGTTTGCCGGCGCGCAGATCACGCTGGCCACCAACCGCTGCGCCGCGCTGGCTGCCCGCGGCCTGGTGAGCGGCTCCACCACGCAGGCGCAGGCCGACGACGCAATGGCGCGACTGCTGGCCTATGGCTGGGAGCCGGAGACCGCCATCCTGCAGACCTCGCACTACAGCTTCGCCACACTGGGCATCGCGGTCACCTACAGCAACACGCACGGCCGCTTCTCGGTGCGCGACAACCTGTGCGGCTACTCCTTCGGCGCGGTCGATGCCACCGGCGCGCCGGTGGCGGCATCGGCGGCGGCCATCGCCACCGTGTTTTCCACCGGCAACGGCGTGCCGCCGTCGGGCGCACTGCAGATCATCAACAACGACGCGGTCGGCGGGCCGCGCAACAACCCGGCCTCGGTGTCGGCCGGCACCGGGCTGGCCGACTTCAACATCGACGGCGCACTGTGCCAGCGCGCGCTGTGGACCGGCAGCGACGCCAACGCCACCCGCGTCAAGCAGGGCATCGCCGAGGTCTATCGCAGCGCCAACCTGCGCGGCAAGCCGGTCATCATCGTGCATGGCCGCAACGACACGCTGGTGCCGGTCAACTTCTCGTCGCGGCCGTACTTTGCGCAGAACCAGATCGTCGAGGGGGCGGCCAGCCGGCTGCGCTACATCGAGGTGACCAACGCGCAGCACTTCGACACCTTCCTGACCTTCCCGGGCTATGACACGCGCTACGTGCCGCTGAACGTCTACTTCTTCCGGGCGATGGACGCGGTGTGGAACCACCTGCGCACGGGTGCGCCGCTGCCGCCGTCGCAGGTGGTGCGCGCCACGCCGCGCGGCGGCACGCCGGGGGCGGCGCCGGCGATCGCGGCGGCCAACGTACCGCCGATCGCGGCCGAGCCGCCGACGGGCGACCGCGTCAGCTTCTCGGCCGGTGTGCTGAACATTCCCGAGTAGCCGCGGCGCGCGGGGCGGACCGCAACGGGGCAGTGCGCAGGCACTGCCCCGTTTTGTTTTCGGCGGCCTGCTCCAATCGACCACCCGGCGGCGCCAATCGCGGCGCCGCTGCGAGCCACGGGCGCTACGATGCGCGGCAACAACACGCAGCGCACGGACACCCATGTCGAGCCCTACCGCCCGCAGCGGCGAGGACCTGAGCAAGCTCTCCATCGACCGCAGCGGCCTGCCCACCCAGCGCCGGCGCCGGCCGCTCTTCAAGCGCTGGTGGGTCTGGCTGCTGCTGGCGCTGCTGGCCGCCGGCACAGCCGCGTTCCTGGTGCAGCGCGGGCAGCCCCTGCCGGTGGAGATCGGCCGCGTGACGGCGGCCTACCCGTCGCAGGCGGTGGTGGTGCTCAACGCCACCGGCCGCGTGACGGCGCAGACGCGCGCCTCGGTTTCCAGCAAGGCCACCGGCCGGCTCGAGTGGCTCGGCGTGGTGGAGGGCCAGCGCGTCAAGCAGGGCGAGGTGATCGCGCGGCTGGAGAACCGCGACGTGGCCGCGCAGCGCGACCAGGCGGCCGCCAACGTGCAGGCGGCGCAGGCCAACCTCGCGCAGGGCCAGGCCGAACTGGAGGACGCGCGGGCGGCGCTCAAGCGGGCGCAGGAACTGGCGCGCAAGGACTTCATCTCCGCCAGCGCGGTCGACTCCGCCGAGGCCCGCTTCAACAAGGCGCGCGCCGCGATCCAGACCCTGACGGCGCAGATCGCGGTGGCGCAGGCCAACCTGCGGGTGACCGAAGTGGCCTTCGACCAGACCCTGATCCGCGCGCCCTTCACCGGCATCGTGCTGACCAAGAGCGCCAACGTCGGCGACATCATCACGCCCTTCTCGTCGGCCAGCGGCACCACCGGCGCGGTGGTGACGATGGCCGACATGGCCACCCTCGAGGTCGAGGCCGACGTGTCGGAGAACTCGATCGCCCGGATCGCGGTCGGCCAGCCGACCGAGCTGCAGCTCGATGCCTTTGCCGACCTGCGCCTGCTGGGCAGCGTGGCACGGATCGTGCCGACGGTGGACCGCGCCAAGGCCACGCTGCTGGTGAAGGTGCGCTTCGAGGAGACCGACGCCCGCGTGCTGCCCGACATGAGCGCGCGCATCGCCTTCCTGTCGCGGCCGCTGTCGGCCGACGAACGCAAGCCGGTGGCCGCGCTGCGGCCGGAGGCCGTGGTCCGGCGCGACGGCAAGGACTTTGTCTACGTGGTGCAGGCGGGCGGCAAGGACGGCGCGCCGGTGACCGCCGCCAAGCCGCTGCCGGCCGATGCGGGCAAGGGCGAGCCGGCCGGCAGCGACGCGGCGCGCGGCCCGGCCAAGGCGGCGGCCGCCGCGACTGCTGCCGCCACGTCGCCCGACGGCAAGAACGGCAAGGCGGGTGAACCGGCCGGTCGCGCCGTGCTGACGCCGGTCGTGCTCGGCGCCAAGGTCGGCGACCTGCTGCGGGTGGAGAACCTGGCGCCCGGCACGCGGGTGGTGCTCAATGCGCCCGAGCGGCTGGGCGACGGCCAGCTCGTCAGCGCGCAGAAGAAGTAGCGGCGGTGAGCGATCCGGTTGCCAGCAGCCGCGCCGCGGCGCCCGCGGTACGCAGCACCGGCAGCGGCGCCGCCGCGCTGGTCGAGATCCGCCACGTGAGCAAGAGCTACCAGCGCGGCGAGCAGGTGGTGCCGGTGCTCACCGACATCAACCTGGACATCGGGCAGGGCGACTTCGTCGCGCTGATGGGCCCGTCGGGCTCGGGCAAGAGCACGCTGCTGAACCTGGTGGCGGGCATCGACAAGCCCGACGATGGCGCCATCCGCGTGGCGGGCGCCGACATCACGCAACTGTCGGAGGGCGAGCTGGCCGGCTGGCGCGCCGCCAACGTCGGCTTCATTTTCCAGTTCT
>Ga0209985_10003855_pt1 | contig 12446 bp, 13 predicted proteins | sample NOAtaG_FD_187305 | JGI IMG/M metagenome (GOLD analysis project Ga0209985, IMG submission 187305) | Freshwater lake microbial communities from Lake Erie, under a cyanobacterial bloom - NOAA_Erie_Diel6S_1000h metaG (SPAdes) (version 2) | ecosystem: Environmental > Aquatic > Freshwater > Lake ...
GCCGACGAAGCCAAGGCCTACGGCCTGGTCGACGAAGTCGCGGCGTTCCCCGACAAGTCGAAGAAGTGACCGCGCACGCACCCTGACTCGGCACACGAGACGACAACCGAGACGACATCCGAGACGACATCCGAGACGAAACCCATGACCCTGATCCCAATCGTCATCGAGAAGACCGGTCGCGGCGAGCGCGCCTACGACATCTACTCGCGCCTCCTCACCGACCGCATCATCTTCCTCGGCGGACCCGTCAACGACCAGATGGCGAATCTGATCGTGGCGCAGCTCCTGTTCCTCGCGAGCGAGGACCCCGACAAGGACATCTCGCTCTACATCAACAGCCCGGGCGGCAGCGTCACCGCGGGCCTCGGCATCGTCGACACGATGAACTTCATCAACTGCGATGTCGCGACCTACATCGTGGGCTGCGCGGCGAGCATGGGTTCGGTCATCGCGTGCTCGGGCGCGAAGGGCAAGCGCTACGCGCTCCCGAACTCCGAGAACCTCATGCACCAGCCGCTCATCGGCGGCGTGCTCGAGGGCCAGGCGACCGACCTCGAGATCGAGGCGCGCCACATCCTGCGCATGCGCGACCAGCTCTATGCGATCTACTCGAAGGCGACCGGCCAGCCGGCGACGAAGATCGCCGAGGACTGCGACCGCAACAACTGGCTCACCGCGCAGGAGATGCTCTCCTACGGGCTGATCGACAAGGTGCTCGACAAGCTTCCGGCCCAGCCCGGTGGCGGGCGCCACAAGTCGGACGAGTGATCGGCGCTCCTCACTGTCGGAAGCGATACCGAATCCTCACATATCTGATGCGTTCGAGACGGCCCAGCCCGCGCTGGGCCGTCTTGCTTTGCAACTCCATGCATGATCGATGCTTATCGAGCCCAGGCCGGCGTGCCGCTGCCGACGCGCTGCCTCCGCACATACCCCAAGGTGGGGAACGATTGACAAAGTTCGACCGTGTTCCAGGTTCTTCCTTGCCTCGTGGCCAAGACGGGGCATGGTTCAGGCGGTTCGATTGTTCCCTCCCCCTCCTTCAGTCTCTTTGGTCACGCGTGGTGCCCAACGGTCCTGAAGTCGGTCGAACCAGACTGTCCCTGGTGTGTCCATGTCATTTGAGAAAGAGAGCCTCAACCGTGAGGCCGTGGTTGCATCTCCCCCCAAGATGCAGGCGGTCTACAACGGTTTCAGCGCCATCTACCCGCAGTTGCGGGCGCTCGCGTCGGCCATGATGAGCCGCGAGAGAGCGTCGCACACCCTGCAGCCGACCGCCGTCGTCAGCGAAGCGTTCCTCCGCATCGCAGACCGGCAGGGCAGCGACTTCCAAAGCGAATCCCATCTGCTCGCGTACGCGGCCACCGCGATGCGTTCGATCCTCGTCGACCACGCTCGACGGCGGCGTTCGAAGAAGCGCGGCAGCGGCGCAAAGGTCGGCTCCGACATGATCGCCGACCTCGCGGTCGACCCCAAGGTCGGCGTGGACCTGCTCGAGATCGACGACGCGCTGCGCGCGCTCGAGGAAGCCGATCCCCGCTCGTCGAAGGTGGTCGAGGCCCGCATCTTCGGCGGCCTCTCCATCGAGGAAACCGCCGAGGCGCTCGGCCTCTCGCTGTCGACCGTCTCCCGCGACTGGCGCTTCGGGCGGGCTTTCCTCGCCGGCCAGCTCTCGCAGGACGGCGCCGCGGCGATCATCGACGAGGAGGCGACGCCATGAACGCCTCCCCCGCGACCATCCGCCGGGCCCGCGCCGTGTTCCAGTGCGCGATCGAACTCGACGGCACCGAGCGCGACGAGTTCGTGCGCGACGCCTGCAACGGCGACAACGCGCTCCACGCGTTCGTCGAGACGCTGCTCGCCGCCGACCTCGACGAGGGTGCGTCCTTCACCTTGGCGCCCGCCGTGGCGCGTCCGGCCGACCACGACCGCTCGGAGTCGCGTCGATGTCCGCTGCCGTCGGGATTCACCCGCGTGCGCGAACTCGGCGTAGGCGGCTCCGGACGCGTCGAGCTCTGCCGCGACAACGCGTCGGGCGCGCTCGTCGCGATCAAGATCGTCGACCTCCGCGGCCTCGGCCAGGGCGGCGTCGACCGCGTGCGCCGCGAGTGGCGCATCCTGAGCTCGATCGTGCATCCGTCGCTCGTCCGCCTGCGCTCGGCGGGCACGCTCGAGGACCGCTATGCGTATCTCGTGATGGAATTCATCGACGGTCTCGACATCCGCAACCATGTCGAGATCAACATGCTCGACGCGCGCGGGGTCATCGAACTCATGCTGCCCGTTGCGGAGGCCCTGTCGCTTGCGCACGAGCGCGGCGTCGTCCACCGCGACCTCAAGCCGTCGAACATCCTCGTCGGCGACGATGGCCGCGCGCGGCTTCTCGACTTCGGCGCGGCCCGTATCTCCGTCGGCGGCGCGGTGAGCATCCACCACCACACGCTGACGGGCGAGATGGTGGGCACGCTCACCTACATGAGCCCCGAGCAGGCGGCCGGCCGGCCGAGCGAGGTCGACGGTCGGACCGATGTCTATCAGTTCGCGACGCTGGTCTACGAGCTCATCGAGGGTCAGCCGCCGTTCGAACTCGATGGCCTCACGCTTGCGGAGACGATCTCCGCGATCGTGAGCACGAAGCCTTCGCCGATGTCGAAGCCCTTCGATCAGGGCGGCGCAAGCCCGGAGGTCGCGCGCGTCATCATGAAGGCGCTCGCGAAGAAGCCGGCGGGACGCCAGCGCGACATGAAGTCATTCATCGCCTCGATGCGCCGCGCGCTCAGCAAGGCCGCCCGCGAGCAGCGCGCGGTGTGACCGAGGCCAGACTCGCTCCTCTAGACTTGCTCCTCCAGATTTGCTCCTCCAGACTCTCTCCTTTCGCGTGAAAGGACAAGCGCCCCGCGATCTGCGGGGCGCTTTCTTTGGTCGAGGCTTGATGGAGGCTTGATCGAGACAGCTTTCCGTAGCGCCGGGCAGGTCAGCCTGCGGACTTCGTGCGCGGGCGCGCGCGGCGCGCGGCGGCGCGGAGGAGTTCTGCGCTGATCGAGGACTTGGGGAGCAGCACGGCGTCCACCGAGAACCGACCGACACCGAGTTCGAGCATGAGGCTCGGCGTACCCTCGACCGCCTGCAGGATGTCGCATCCGAACGCGTCGCGCACCAGCACCTGGCTTCCCGGCGCGAGCACGCCCCGAAGCTGAAGACGGCAGCCGCGGAGGTCGTCGACCCGGATGACCGCGCGGATCCGAACCTCTTCGCTCGAGGCTTCTGCGTGGAGATTGGCGGGGACGGCGGAGAACCTCGCGCCGACGACGGTGTCGGTCGAGACCCCGGACTCGCCGATGTCGAACCACTCCGTCTCGCAATCGACGCCTGCCCAGAGCTGGATCCATTCCAGGCGGGCGGCTCCGATCGGAGGCCGATGAAGAGGGGTGAACGGCATACCAGGTTGTTTCATGGACGGCTCGCTTGCTGCCACCACAAGACCACACAGGTGCTTTGCGGAATCCCCACACGGTTCCTGTCAGCCGATCGCAAGATTCTCGCGGAACAGCGTGGATTCCACCGGGAAAGCCTCGTTCGCGGTACAAATGAGAATCGCTCATAAGTCCATTCTTGGAATGGGCTTATGTCCGCGACTTGGAATCCAGACCCCCAGAAAGTGACCGCGCGGACAGGCTCGTTGAGCCTGCCCGCGCGGTCGTGCGTGGCACTTCTGGCGAGGCTTGAGGCCCCGACGCAGGCAAAGACGCGAACTGGCGACGGCGCCTGTCATCGACGCCCGCGAATTGTGCGGAAACTCACCGAGATGCCCCGGCTCGGGGAGAATGTGGCGATGCCTCCGGAATCCGACCCGACGCCCTCCCTCTTCTCCGAGCTCGGCGAGCGCGACCCGCTGCTCGCGGCCGACGGCGGCCCGAAGCGCCGCGCGACCGGAAGCGTGGGGCCCGCGGCCGCCCCTGCTGACCTCGATGCGCTTGCCGCGCGGCTTCCGGGCAACCTGTGGCTCGGGACCTCGAGCTGGAGCTTCCCGGGCTGGACAGGCCTCGTCTACGACCGCGAGGCGGGCGAGACCCTTCTCGCGCGGGAGGGGCTCGCTGCCTACGCGCGGCATCCGCTCTTCCGCTCGGTCGGCGTCGACAAGACCTTCTACCGCCCCGCGCCGCGCGCGGAGTTCGAGCGGTTGGCGGCGCAGGTGCCGGCAGGCTTTCGGTTCCTCGTGAAGATGTGGCGCGGCGTGGTCGAGCGCGATGTACGCGGCGCGGGGGGCGCGGTCGATGCCTTCCTCGACCCGAGAGTGGCGGAAGCCGAATGCGTGCGGCCGGCGGTCGAGGGCCTCGGCGAGAAGGCCGGTCCCCTGCTGTTCCAGTTCCCGCCGATGCATCTCGGTGGCGGCCGCGCGTGCCGCGGGTTCCTGGCGCAGCTCTCGAACTTCCTCGGCGCGCTCCCGAAGGGCCCGCTCTACGCGGTCGAACTGCGCAACCGCGTGCTCGCGTCACCGGAGTACGCGCCTCGGCTCGGCGAACTGCTTGCCGAACACGGCGTGGCGCCATGCCTCACCGTGCATCCCACGATGCCCGATGTCGAGACCCAGTCGCGCGAACTCGCGCTGAACCCGTCGCTTCCGCTCGTCATGCGCTGGATGCTGCGCGGCAACCACGCGTACGGCGAGGCGAAGGACCTCTACGCGCCCTTCGACAAGCTGGTGGAGCCGGACGACGCGAGCCGCGACGCGCTCGCGCGGCTCGCGGCCGGCGCGCTGCGCGCGGGGCTCGGCGTGTGGGTGATCGTGAACAACAAGGCCGAGGGATCGAGCCCGCTGTCGGTGGAGAGGCTGGCGCGGCGGATCGTCGAGGCTTGAGGCGGCTCCTGCCGGCGCCGCCTCCATCTACTCGCGCCCGAGGAAATCGCGCATGCGCGCGCCGACTTCCTCGGGCTTGTCGTAGAGCAGCACATGCCCGGCGCCGTCGTAGACCTCGCCTTCCATCGACGGCAGGCCTTTGCGCCAGACCTCGAGCATCGACGGGTCGGTGAGCTGGTCGAGCGAGCCGTAGAGCACGAGCGCCGGGGCCTTGACCGACGCCATCATCGGCTCGACGCCGCGCACGAGGAACGGGCGCAGGTCCTCCACGATGCGCAGGAACGCCGCCCGCCGCTCGATGGCGAGCGCCACGAACTGCTCGCGCACCGGCGCGGGAATCGGCGGCGGATTCGGGAAGTTGAGCCGGAGGACCTCGCCGAAACTCGCGTCGTCCTTGATGTCGAGCGGCAGCTCGCCCGCCGCGACGCGTGCCATGAACTCGTTCTGGTTCGGTGCGACCACCCCCGCGGGCGACAGGAGCACGACGCGGCGCACCGACTCGGGATAGGTCGCCGCGTACGCCGCGGCGAACGCGCCTCCCATCGAAGTGCCGACGACATCGACCTGCCCAAGACCCTCGTGCACGCGGAACCGCTCGATCGCGTCGATGTAGAGACGCCAGTCGTGCGGCATGTCGCCGTGCATCGGGTGGTCGCCGAAACCGGGCAGGTCGGGGATGACGACCCGGTGCGAGCCGTCGAGCAGGCGCGCGACCTCCATCATCGCCTCGGCGGTGGTGCCGAGCCCGTGCAGCACGAGGCAGGTCCGCGGAGGCGCGGGATCGGCCGAATCCCCGGTCGCGGGGTGCGTATCCAATGCGCGCCAGCGGATGCGGTCGATCTCGACGAAGCGCTCGGCGACGCCCGCACGCGCGTGGCCGGCGGCCATCGCGAGGTTGAAGGCTCGGACGGGGTCGTTCCAGAGCCACACGGCGGCCGCCGCACCCGCGATCGCGAGGACTGCAACCACTACGACGGCAACACGAAGGAAGCGTTTCACGCGACGAAGCGTAGCCGCGCGCACCACCCCCTGCCATCGCCATTACGATGCGACCATGACGACCATGCCGTCCCTCGGATCGGACCCCCAGGCACTCGCCTTCCGCGAAACCTTCGAGCGCACCCGCGCCGAGATCGCGAAGGCGGTCGTCGGTCACACGGAGATCGTCGACGGGGTGCTGGTCTGCCTCTTTGCGGGAGGCCACTGCCTGCTCGAGGGCGTCCCCGGCCTCGGCAAGACGCTCCTCATCCGCTCGCTGTCGCAGGCGCTGCACCTCAAGTTCAGCCGCATCCAGTTCACCCCCGACCTCATGCCCGCCGATGTGACGGGCACGACGATCGTCGTCGAGACCGAGAACGGCCGCGACTTCCAGTTCCGCAAGGGACCGATCTTCGCGCAGATCGTGCTCGCCGACGAGATCAACCGAGCGACGCCCAAGACGCAGTCGTCGATGCTCGAGGCGATGCAGGAGCGCAGCGTCACCGTCGGCGGCAACTCGTACGAACTCGAGAAGCCGTTCTTCGTCATGGCGACGCAGAACCCGATCGAGCAGGAGGGCACCTATCCCCTGCCCGAGGCGCAGCTCGACCGCTTCTTCTTCAAGCTGGTCGTCGGCTACTCGACGCGCGAGGAGCTGTCGACGATTCTCGACCGCACCACGACGGGCGACTCGCCGAAGATCGAGCGCGTGCTCGACGCCGCGGGCATCGTCGCGGCGCAGAAGCTCGTGCGCAGCGTCGGCATCGCGCCGCATGTCCAGGACTACGCGGTGCGCATGGTGCTCGCCACGCATCCGGGCGGCCAGTTCGCGACGCCGATGGCGAACCAGTTCCTGCGCTTCGGCGCGAGCCCGCGCGCCGCGCAGACGCTGGTCCTCGGTGCAAAGGTGAAGGCGCTCCTCGCCGGCCGCATGGCGGTCGCGTTCGACGACATCAAGGCGGTCGCGCTTCCAGCGCTGCGGCACCGCATCCTCCTCAACTTCGAGGCCGAGGCCGAAGGCCGCACCACCGACGAGATCGTGCAGAACATCGTCGACACCCTCGTCCTCGACGCCCGCTGACACGCGAAACCCGCTGGCTTCCAGCACCGGATCACCATGAAGACCCTCGCAGCATCGACCGTGCTCGCCCTCTCGGCGACGACCTTCGCACAGACCACAGCGGCTCCCGAGGCTGCGCCCACCGGCGCAGCGATCGATTCGGCCAACGCCGCGAAGGACGACCTCAAGTTCGTCGTCGCCGGCGGCTACGCGCACTTCTTCGACACCGACTTCGACTCGGGCGGCGGCGGCGTGGCGGTCAATCGCGGCTTCGGCGCGTTCTCGATGCGCGGCGCGCCGAAGGACGCCTACGAGTGGGGCGTGTCCGTCAGCTGGGAAGGCTCGTGGTACTCGTTCCAGTCGGGCGGCACGCTTGCGGCCGCGGCCGGCGGCAAGCCTTGGGGCGCCGTGCAGTCGGTCAACATCGTTCCGAGCGCGACCTTCAAGTTCGGCGAGAACTGGCGCGTCAACACCGCGCTCATCGTCGGGTTTGCCGGTGAGAACGACGCGGACGCGTGGGACAGCGCGACCTTCGGCGGCATCGTCGCCGCGTCGTACGCGTTCTCGAAGGAGTTCGTGCTCGGCGCAGGCGTGCTCGCCGCGACGCGGATCGAGGACGATGTGCTCGTCATCCCGCAGATCATCATCGACTGGAAGCCCTGCAAGGAGTTCCGCCTCACGAACATGGCGGGGCCCGAGGCGTATCCGGGCGGTGCGGGCCTCGAGGCGATCTGGGTGCTGAGCGACGAGTACGAAGTCGCGCTCGGCGGCCGCTACACCTACCGCCGCTTCCGCCTCGACGACGACGGCGCTCCCGCGCGCGCGGGCGGCGTCGGAACCGACGAGGGCCTCCCGATCTGGCTGCGCGCCACGATGCGCGCCAAGTGCGGCGCGCGAGTCGACCTGATCGCAGGTGTCCAGGTCGGCAGCGAGATGCAGCTCGACGACGCGGCGGGCAACGAGATCGCAAGCGTCGATGTCGAGCCGAATCCGTTCCTCGGGATCTTCGCGAGCTGGCGGTTCTGAATGGCGACGGCGGCAATCGCGCGCGAAACCGGTCCCCGCCCGTACGCGCTCGTCACGGGCGCGTCGGCCGGCATCGGGCGCGCATTCGCGCTGGCGCTCGCCGCGCGCAACCACGACCTCGTGCTGACCGCGCGCCGCACCGACCGCCTCGAGGCGCTCGCGGCGGAAGTGCGGAAGAAGCACGCGACCCGGACCTTCGTCGTCGCGGCCGATCTCGCGGACGCCGCCGCGCCGAAGCAGATCGTCGACGCCGTGCACGCGGCCGGCATCGAGGTCGACTATCTGGTGAACAACGCGGGCTACGGCATCCGCGAGCGCTTCCTGAACACACCGTGGGAGGCGCACGCCGCGTTCCTCCGCGTGATGGTCGATTCATGGATCGAACTGACGCATCGGCTCGCGCCGGCGATGGTCGCGCGCGGACATGGGCGCATCGTCAATGTCTCGAGCCTCGCGTCGCTCGCTCCGGAGCCGCCGGGAAGCCTCTACCCCGCCGCGAAGTGCCTCATGACGAGCGCGAGCCGTTCGCTGCGGCTGTCGCTCCTCGACACCGGCGTCCACTGCACCGCGCTCTGCCCCGGCTTCACCTACACCGAGTTCCACGATGTCCTCGGCGCGCGCGACGCGATGAACAAGCTGCCGAAGTTCATGTGGCAGTCGGCCGATGCGGTCGTCGCCGCCGGAATCGAAGGCGTCGAGCGCAACAAGCCGGTGGTCGTTCCCGGCGCCTTCAACAAGTTCGCGGCGTTTGCGTGCCGGTTCATTCCGTACTCGGTCGCGCACCGCATGACCCCGAAGGCGATCCTCGAGGAGAGCCTCACGAGCGCGGGTGGCGGCGCGCAGCGTCGCGGATGAAACCATGTCGCTGATCTGCTGCCCCATCGCCATCGAAAGCGCCGCGGAGATTCCGCTCGCGGTCGAACGCGCCGCGCGCGCGCGCGTGCTCGGCGCGCGCATGGTCGAGTGGCGCTGCGACGGCCTCGCGTCGCGCGAGGGCGCGGATGCGGCGGGCGCGATCGCTCGGCTCGTGCGCGAGTCGCCGCTGCCGTCGATCGTGACGGTGCGTTCGTCGGAAGAAGGCGGCTCGTGCTCGCTCGCGGAACCGGAGCGCCTCGCGCTGCTCGCGCGCGTGGCGAAGTCCGCCGATGCGCCGCGGATGGTCGATGTCGAGCACGCGGCGCTTTCCGCGGATCTGCCGCGTGCGCTCCTCACCGCAGCGCTTGCGCCGCGCGGCGAAGACGCCGATGCGCCCGCCGCGCCGAAGCTCGTCGCGAGCGCGCACGACTTCACGGGGCGGCCGATCGACCTTCTGCGACGCGTCGCCGCGATGCAGGAGGATCCGCTCGTCTCCGTCGTGAAGCTCGCATGGATGGCGCGCAGCATCCGCGACAACCTCGAGGCGTTCGATCTCCTCGCGACGCGCTCGAAGCCGACGATCGCGCTCCTGATGGGCGAGTTCGGCCTGATGAGTCGCGTGCTCGCGCCGAAGTTCGGCGGGTTCTTGACCTTCGCGTCGGATGCGGAAGGCGCGGGCACGGCGCCCGGGCAACCGACCGCGCGCGAGCTGCGCGACCTCTACCGCTTCGGCTCGATCGGCCCGGCGACGCGCGTGTTCGGCGTGGTCGGCTGGCCCGTCGCGCATTCGCGGTCGCCTGCGTTCCACAACGCGCGCTTCGCCGAGCACGGATACGACGGCGTCTACCTGCCGCTGCCGGTGCCGAGCGAGTGGGAGCACTTCAAGGCGTCGATCGGCGCGCTCGTCGACCATGAGCGCCTCGACTTCGCAGGCGCCAGCGTGACGATCCCGCACAAGGAACATCTGTTGAAGTTCGTGCGCGAGCGCGGCGGCGAGGTCGACGCGGACGCAGCGTGGCTTGGCGCCGCGAATACGCTCGTCGTGCGGCCGCTCGGGACGCCCGATGCGCAGCGGCTCTTTGCGACGAACACCGACATGCCTGCGGCGGTCGAGGTGCTATCGGCGGCGCTCGCGACGCGCGGACACGCGCTCGAGGGCGCACGCGTGGCGGTGCTCGGCGCAGGCGGCGTCGCGCGCGCGGTCGCGGGCGGGCTGGCGCTTGCAGGCGCGACGGTCGTCGTCGTCAACCGCACGCGCGCGAAGGCCGAGGCGCTGGCGACGGCGCTCTCGGGCCGCGCGCGAGCGAACGGCAAGCCGACGCGCGTCGTCGCGGGCGACGAAAGCGACTTCGACTGCAACGGTCCGAGCTGCGAGAACTTCCACGCGTTCGTCAACTGCACGCCGCTCGGCATGGAAGGCGGACCCGATCCGAAGGGTTCGGCGATGCCCGACGACGCGTTCCTCGACGATTCGGTGGTCGTGATGGACACCGTCTACGCGCCGAAGGACACGCCGTTCCTGCGCGAAGCCCGCGCCCGCGGCGCCGTGACGGTCGACGGCGAGGCGATGTTCCTCAAGCAGGCCGAGCTCCAGAGCGAGCTCTTCCGAGCGCGCTGGTAGCCGGCGGCTGAGCCGTGGTGAACCGCGACTTTCAACGCGGAAAGGGAGAGAATGCGCGCATGGCGACGCTGCCCCCATTCCGCTGCGATGCGGTCGACGACCCCGACATCGCGCTCGAGATCGAGGGCGACGCGGTGGCGTGCGGCGGTGCTGCGAGCATCACGCGGTATCTCGACGCGGTTCCGGCGCTTCCGTCGCTTCCGATCGCGCTCGACACCGCGATCGAGTGCGCGCTGCGCGCGATCGGAGGCGATCCGCTCGCGGCCGCGCAGCGGCTGGTGGCCGAGCACGAGGACCTCGCCGATGCGATCCTCGCGTGCGCGCTCGGGCTCGGCGCCGAGCACGGCGCGGCGCCTTCGCTTTCGGAAGGCACGCTGATCTTCGGGCGCTGGCGCGTGGTCGAGATGCTCGGCTCGGGCGCGACCGCCTCCGTCGCGCGCGTGCGCGACGAGGCGCTCTCCACGCCCGATGTGCCCTCGACGCGGTCGACGCACTGCACCGCTCCGGCATGGCGCACGGCGACCTGAAGCCCGACCATCTTCGCGTGCGCCGCGACGGCACGGTGTTCCTCGTCGACTTCGGCTGCGCGTGCGCCGCCGATCCGGCGTCGGTGCGCGCCGACCTCTCGCGCCTTGCCGCGATGTCCCGCGCCGCGTCCACTGCGTGGATCGACCGCGCCGCCGCGCGCGTCGCGTGCAACGCGGCTGCGCGCGGCTCGACGACGCTTGCGCGCGCCGCACTGCGCTCGGCGTCGCCCGGCCAGCGCAAGCGCCTCGCCGTGCGGGGCCTCGCCGCGACCCTGGCATCGGGAGTCCTGGTGGCGGCGGGGCTCTCGTTCGGATACTGGCTGACGGCGCCGCCGAGGATCGCGACCGCTCCGTACAGCGTGGTCGACGCGCTTGCGAAGACGGGCCGACTGCGCGAGGCGCGCATCGGTCCCGATGGAAAGATCTCAGGGGTCCTGCTCTTCCTTCCCGAGCTGCGGCAGGCGCCGGGCGTCGAAGACCGCGACGGGCGCATCGTTCTTTCATCGCTGCGATTCACTCCTGACGGAGGGATCGTCGCGACTCCTTCTGCCGAATTTGTCAATCCCGTGTCGCAAGGCGGCGTTCCCGATCAGTAAGGGTCGGCGGAGCACCGTGCTCCGCGACGGAAACCCTTCTGAGGATGCTGCAATGAGGAATAGATTCGGGATCGGCGCACCGGCGGCCGTGTTCGTGGCGCTCGCGCTTGTGGGCGCATCGACCGTCATCGGAATGTCCATGCATGGGTCGGGATCGGATGAGACCGTTCGAGTCGACGCGCTCGGACATGAGTTCGTCGCCAAGCGCGAGACGATGAAGGCGGCGGAGTGGTTTGGCGAGCGCGGGCGGCTCTTCGGACTCAAGTTCGCAGCGGACGCTCGCTCGGACGAGCGGCTGCGGCTTCGGCTCGTTCCTTCCGAAGGCGTCGCGATTCCATCCGGCTCGTTCGAGGCTTCCGCGATCCGCTTCAACGACGCAGGCGAGGTGGTCGAGATCGTTCCCGCCGACCCGACGGCGGAATGCCAGGTCGTGGCATTCGAAGACCCCGAGGATCCTGGGCATTACCTCGTCGGATGCAGCGGAACCTGCAAGGGTGCAGCGCTGCAGGGCACGCTCGCGATCGATATCGTGACGCTTGAACTGGCGTGCCCTTGCAAGTGAATGGGCATGTGAATGGGCATGCGGACAGGCGCTTCCCGCCGGCGTATGGACGAACCAACGGACATCACACGCTCGGACCTCGCGGATCGGCTGCTCGGCCACCGCGAGGTTCTTGTCTCTCGCATCCGGCGCTACCTCGCGGGCGTCGGAGCTTCGACACAGCAGGCGGACGACATCTTCTCGACGACCGTGCGCCGGACCGACATGCTTGTGGCGGCGGGCAAGATCGTGGCGCGGCTGGCGGACGACGATCTGATCGCGCTGTCGAGCGCGATTGCTCGCAATGCGGCGCGCGAGGCGGGGCGGGAAGCGAGACGCGAGCGGCGGCGGGAAGCGGCGGCGGAGCGGGTCGAGCAGCAT
>Ga0209985_10003856_pt1 | contig 12442 bp, 11 predicted proteins | sample NOAtaG_FD_187305 | JGI IMG/M metagenome (GOLD analysis project Ga0209985, IMG submission 187305) | Freshwater lake microbial communities from Lake Erie, under a cyanobacterial bloom - NOAA_Erie_Diel6S_1000h metaG (SPAdes) (version 2) | ecosystem: Environmental > Aquatic > Freshwater > Lake ...
GAAAACTCGCCCTCAATATCGCCAGGCATCACCCCGCAAAGGGCTCAATGAAGAAGAAGCTCAAGCGCGCCGGATGGGACGACGCCTTCCTGCTCTCCATGCTCGGCCATATGCGATAGCCCTGCCCTGAGGGGGAGGAATTACAGCGCCAATTGCTCCCCCAAGGGGGAGCTCCCCGCGGAGCGGGGTGAGGGGGTCAACCCCCCTCGCCGTTGACCCCCTCCGGCCCGCTGCGCGGCCCACCTCCCCCTTGGGTGAGGAACTGGGGAGGGGCAGACCTACCGCCCCTTGAAGTTCCCGGGGCGGCGCTCGGCGACGGCGCGGACGCCCTCGGCGAAGTCTTCGGTGGCGCGCAGGATGGTCTGCTGGCCGTGCTCGTGGTCGGTCTGGGCCCGGACGGCGGCGGCGAGGCCGGCGCGCAGGGTCTTGCGGGTGGCGACCACCGCCAGGGGGGCGTTCTCGGCGATCTCGGCGGCCAGGGCCTTGGCCGCGTCCAGCAGGTCCGCCTGCGGGACCACCTCGTCCACCAGGCCCCAGGCCAGGGCCTCCTCGGGCTTCACCCGGCGGCCGGTGAGGAACATGAGGTTGGCCCTCTGCTCGCCGATCACCCGGGGCAGGGTGTGGGTCAGGCCAAAGCCCGGGTGGAAGCCCAGCTTGACAAAATTGGCCGTGAACCGGGCCTCGGGGGAGGCGATGCGGAAGTCCGCCACCAGGGCCAGGCCCAGCCCGGCGCCCACGGCGGCGCCCTGGACGGCGGCGACGATCGGGGTCTCCACCGAGAACAGGCGCACGGCCTGGGTGTAGAGGTCGTTGATCCCGTTCATGCCCGAGCCGCCGACGCCATCCGGGGCCACCAGGTCGGCGCCGGCGCAGAAGGCCTTGCCGGCCGAGGCCAGGACGACAGCGCGGACCGTCTCGTCGCCGTCGATCTTCTCGAGGAGGTCGGCCAGGTCCCGCATCAGCGGCACGGAGACGTGGTTGTTCGGCGGCCGGTCAATCGTGACCACCGCGATCTGGCCGGTCTTCTCGACGGTGATTTCGGGGCGCTCGGTCGTCGTGGTCATCTCTTCACTCCCAGGAGGTTGCGGGCGACCACCATGCGGTGGACTTCGGAGGGCCCGTCGTAGATTCGCATGTTGCGGATGCTGGCCGCCATCAGGTGCAGGGGCAGCTCCTTGGTCATGCCCATGGCGCCGAAGCACTGCATGACATTGTCCAGGACCTCCCAGGCCATTTCGGTGGCGAAGACCTTGATCATCGAGATCTCGTTCTTCACCTCCTGGCCCTGGTCCAGCTTCCAGGCGCAGTGATAGGTCATAAGCCGGGCGGCGTGGATCTTCGTCGCGGCGTCGGCGGCCCACCACTGGATGGCCTGGCGCTGGGAGAGGGGCTGGCCGAAGGTGACCCGCTGGGGGGCATACTCGATCATCATGTCGAGGGCCCGCTGGGCGAGGCCGATGCACCAGGCGGCCATCTCGATGCGGCGGGTGCCCAGGCGCACCTGCATGGGGGCGAAGCCCTGGCCCTCGACGCCCAACAGCTTCCAGCCCGGGACGCGGACGTCGTCGAGGGCGATCTCGTAGGTGAAGGCGCCGGCCAGCATGGGGATGCGGCGCAGGATGTTGAAGCCGGGGGTGTCGCGGTCGACCAGGAAGGCGCTCATGCCGCCGCGGGAGCCCTTCTCCCTGTCGGTCACGGCCATGACGATGGTGAAGTCGGCCTGCTCGGCCCGGCTGGTCCAGATCTTCCGGCCGTTGAGGATCCAGTCGTCGCCGTCGCGCACCGCCCGGGTGATCATGCCCGCCGGGTCGGCGCCGGCGCCCGGCTCGGAGATGCCGATGGCGCTGATGGTCTTTCCGGCGGCGTAGGGCGCCAGGTAGGCCTCGCGCTGGCGCTCGGTCACGGTCGCCATCAGCATGCGCAGGTTCGGGGAGTCGGGCGGCAGGGTGTAGGGGGTGATGGTCGAACCCATGGCCTCGTTGACGCCGATCAGGGCCACCTGGGGCAGGTCGAAGCCGCCGACGTCCTCGGGGGCGTCCAGGCCCCAGAGGCCCAGATTCTGGGAGACCTCGTCGATCCGGGCCCGTTCTTCCGGCGAGAGCCAGATCCCCTGCCCGGCCGCATCCCGCGCCAGCACCGCGCCCTCGAGGGGGATGAGCTCCTCGCGCACGAAGCGCTCGGCGAGGTCCTTGAGCATCCGGTGCTCTTCGGAAAGCTGAAAGTCCATGCGGCGGCCTCCTCCCGGCTTGCGCCATCGGCTGGGGAGATCATAACGACGGAAACGGCCAAGGGGAGACACGACGTGGCGGAAACCCGGGAACTTGCGACGACGGCGACGGGCCCGCTGGCGGGAATCCGCATCCTGGACCTGACCAGCGTGGTCTTCGGCTCCTATGCGACCCAGATCCTGGGGGACCAGGGGGCCGAGGTGATCAAGATCGAGGACCCGGGCTCCGGCCGCGGCGACGGCGGCGACATCATGCGCTGGGCCGGCCACGTGCCGCAGGGCGCGCCCCGGGACCTGGGCCCCATCTTCCTGACCATCAACCGCAACAAGCGCTCGGTGGTGGTGGACATGAAGGACCCGGCGACCAAGCCCCTGATGGAGGCCCTGATCGCCTCGTGCGAGGTCTTCGCCACCTCCATCCGCTATGAGGGGCTGAAGCGGCTGGGCCTGGCCTACGAGGATGTCCGCGCCCTGCGGCCGGACGTCGTCTATGTTCATGCGGCGGGCTACGGCTCGGAGGGGCCCTATGCCGGGGAGCCGGCCTATGACGACCTGATCCAGTCGGCCTCGGGCCTGGCCGACCTCCTGCCCCGCACGGACGGCAACCCCACGCCGCGCATCCTGCCGACCCTGGTGGCCGACAAGGTCTCGGGCCTCTTCATGAGCCAGGCCATCACCGCCGGCCTGCTGCACCGCGAGCGGACCGGCGAGGGCCAGTTCATCGAGGTGCCCATGCTGGAGTGCATGACCAGCTTCACCCTGGTCGAGCACCTCTACGACCACGCCTTCGACCCGCCCATCGGCCAGTGGGCCTACCAGAGGGTGGCCAACCCCAACCGCCGGCCCTACCAGACGAAGGACGGCTACATCGGCCTGTTGCCCTACACCGACAAGCAGTGGGACCAGTTCTTCGCCGCCGCCGGCATGGCCGAGAGCTTTGGCAAGGACCCGCGGTTCTCCGACTACGCCACCCGCGGCAAGCACATCCAGGAGCTCTATGGCCTGGTCGGCGAGGTGACGAAGACCAAGACGACCCAGGAGTGGCTGGACCTCCTGAAGCCCCTCTCCATCCCGGTGGTGCGCACCGCCCGGCTGGACGACCTGCCGGACGACCCGCACCTTTCGGCCGTGGGCTTCTTCGAGCGGCATGAGCACCCGCACGCCGGGCCCTACCTCGCCATGAAGCCGCCGGTGAAGTTCACCGCCTCGCCCAGCAACATCCGCCGCCACCCGCCCCGCCTGGGCGAGCATACCGACGAGGTCTGGGCGGAGCTGGGGCTGGAGAAGCCGTGAGGGGTTGGCGGAGGGGCCGTTGACCCCCTCAGTCGGCTTCGCCGACAGCTCCCCCTTGGGGGAGCAATGGGCTCCGTAATTCCTCCCCATCAGGGGGAGGTGGCGCGCGCAGCGCGACGGAGGGGGTCTCCTGAGCCGCCGTGTGCTAGGGGATTTCGGTCCAAGGAAGTAGGAACATCGCGATGCGCATCTCCGTCATGGGGGTTTCCGGGGCGGGGAAGTCGACCCTGGCGGCGGGGCTGGCGGCGCGGCTCGGCCTGGAGCGGGTCGAGCTGGACGCCCTGAACTGGCTGCCGGGCTGGCGCGACCTGCACACCGAGGACCCGCAGGCCTTCATCGACCGGGTGGAGGCGGCCACCCGGGGCGAGCGGTGGATCACCGACGGCAACTACATCATCTGCCAGGACCTCATCTGGAGCCGGGCCACCGACGTCATCTGGCTGGACTATCCCCTCTCGGTCAGCATGCCGCGCCTCTTGAGGCGCACCCTGGACCGGGCGGTCACGGGGCGCGAGCTGTGGGCGGGGACCGGCAACCGCGAGCGCTTCACCCGCTGGTTCGACAAGGACCATCCGGTCTGGTTTACCCTGCGCCACCGCACCCGGGCGAACGCCAGGCGCGAGGCGTGGTTCGCGGACCCGAAGTGGGCGGCGGTGCGCAAGCACAGGGTGAAGTCGCCGCGGGAGGCCGAGGCCCTGGTGGAGCGGCTGGCGGCCCTCGACGCTGACGGCCAGCAGGCATGAAAACGCCCGGCGAGCCTCTCGGACCGTCGGGCGTCATCGTGCGGTAGGGACGCCCCCGGAAGGCTACTGCTTGACGCCTTCCTTGGCCTCGTCGGCTGTCTTGGTGACAGCCTGGCCGGCCGCCGAGACGTCCTTGCCGACGCCGGCGATGGTGTTGCAGCCGGCCACGGCGAGGGTCGCCGCGGCGGCCGCGAGGATGAGGATCTTGCGCATGTCGGCCATCCTTTGCCTGAGGCTGATGAGTACCGCCCCTTAAGCCAAGGTTTTGGTTAACAGACGCTGAACAGAACGCGGTGAGGCCGTTGACCCCCTCCCCCGGCTTCGCCGGGAGCTCCCCCTTGGGGGAGCAATGGCGGTTCAGGCCGGGCGGAAGACCGGCGCCGGGGGGCCGCCCTCCGTCGGCTGGAAGCGCACCTTGACCCTCTGGCCGATCCTCAGGGAGTCCGGGTCGCAGTCCACGAAGTTGGTCAGCACCGCCGGGCCCTCGTCGAGGGTGACGTAGCCGATCACATAGGGACCCGTGGGAGAGCGCCGCATGATGGAGAAGGTGTAGATCTCGCCCTCGCCGGGGCTCTCCTCCCAGACCGTGTCGTCCGAGGCGCAGAAGGGGCAGATGGCCCGGGGGTACCAGTGCGCCTTGCCGCAGGCGGTGCAGCGCTTGATCAGGAACCGGCCCTCGGCGGCGGCGTCCCAGAAGGGCTTGCTCTCGACGGTGACGGCGGGGGCGGGAATGGCCCGGCCGGCGGGTTTGGCTTCAGCTTCGCTCATCGTCCTACTCCCGCTCGAGGATGACCGTGGCCGCGCCGTGGCGCGTGCCCAGGGATCCGCCCGTGCCGTGGGCGAGGGCCAGGTCGCAGTTGGCCACCTGGACCTTGGGGTGGGCCTCGCCGCGCAGCTGGCGCACCGCCTCGATGACCTTGGTGATGCCGCCCCGGTTGGTGGGGTGGTTGTTGCACAGGCCGCCGCCGTCGGTGTTGAAGGGCAGCTTGCCGACCCCCGAGATCAGGTTGCCGTCGGCCACGAAGCGGCCGCCCTGCCCCTTCGCGCAGAAGCCCAGGTCCTCGAGCTGCATCAGCACGGTGATGGTGAAGCTGTCGTAGATGGAGGCGTACTTGATGTCGGCGGGGGTGACGCCGGCCTCCTCGAAGGCCCGGGGACCGGACCAGACCGCGCCGGAATACGTCAGGTCCAGGCCATGGCCGCCGCTGGGGCCCTTGGGCGCCTCGCCAGCGCCGATCACCTTGATCTTCGGCCGGTTCAGGCTGCGCGCGACCTCAGGCGAGGTGACGATCAGGGCGCCGCCGCCGTCGGTGACGACGCAGCAGTCCAGGAGGTGCAGCGGGTCGGCGATCATCCGCGAATTGACCACGTCCTCGACCGTGACCACGTCCTTCAGGAAGGCGTGCTCATTCCACTGGGCGTGGTGGCTGGCGGCCACCTTGATCCAGGCCAGCTGCTCGGAGGTGGTGCCGTACTCGTGCATGTGGCGCATGGCGCACATGCCGTAGGTGTTGTGGGTCGAGCCGCCGTAGATGTTCTCGAAGCCGGCCTCGGGCGGGCCGTCGGACAGCTGGCCCGGGCGCGCGCCGCCGCCTCCGGGACGGCCGCCCTGCCCCTGGCGCGGGCGCCCGGCCAGGGTGATCAGGGCCACCTGGCACTTGCCGGCGGCGATGGCCTGGACCGCGTGGCCCACGTGCAGGATGTAGGAGGAGCCGCCGGTCTCGGTGGAGTCCAGGTGGCGGACATTACGCAGGCCCATATAGTCGACCATGGACATGCCGCCGAAGCCCGGCGCGTCGCCGGCGCAGAAATAGCCGTCCACGTCGTCAAAGGAGAGGCCGGCGTCGGCCAGGGCGCCGCGGGCGCTCTCGGCGTGCAGCTGGGCGCTGGTCTTGTCGGGGGCGTCGCGGGTGGGATGCTCCCACGCCCCCATGATGTAGGCCTTGCCTTTGAGGCTCATCTTCCTCCCCCTCCGGTTTGCGTGCGCCGGTTGACCGGCAGGGCTTACCGCGCCCCGGTGAAGGGGGAAAGCCCAGAGGCGGGCCCTGTTCGCACCGCCCGGGATGGACTAGCCTTTCCCCATGGCAGAGTTCTTCGACAGCCTGACGGAAGACCATGTGGCGATGATCACCCGCCAGCCGGTCTTCTTCGTCGCCACCGCCGCCGCGGACGGGCGGATCAACCTGTCCCCCAAGGGCCTCGCCGACACCCTGAAGGTTCTGTCTCCCCACCGGGTCGCCTACCTGGACCTCGCCGGGTCGGGCAACGAGACCCACGCCCACCTGGCGGCGGACGGGCGCATCACCCTGATGATGTGCAACTTCGAGGCGCCGGCCCTGATCCTGCGCCTCTACGGCCGCGGCCGGCCTGTGCTGCCGGCGGATCCGGACTGGGAAGGCCTCGCCCGCCATTTCGAGCTGCGGCCCGGCGTGCGCCAGATCTTCGACATCACCGTCGAGGGCGTGCAGACCAGTTGCGGCTGGGGCGTGCCGGTGATGAGCCTGGACCACCACCGCCAGACCCTGCCCCGCTATCACGCCGCCCAGGACCCCGAAGCCTGGGTGAACAAGCAGGCCGGGCGGACCCGCAGCCTCGACGGGCTTCCCACCCGGGCCACCGACCGCTACATCGCCGGCCCGGCCGACGGAGGAGACGCCCCATGACGACCCTCGCCGACCTCTGCGACGCCCATGAGGACGTGATCGAGGTCTGCCACGTCCCCTTCCGGGACTTCGGCGGCCGCACGGCCTTTGCCGGCCCGATCCGCACCGTGCGCTGCTTCGAGGACAACGCCCTGGTCAAGGAGGCCCTGTCGGAGCCCGGCCGGGGGGCGGTGCTGGTGGTGGACGGCGGCGGCTCCCTGCGCCGGTCCCTGCTGGGCGACAGCCTGGCCGCCGACGCCGTGAAGAACGGCTGGGCGGGGGTGGTGGTGTTCGGCGCCGTGCGCGATGCGGCCCAGCTCGCCCGCATCAAGCTGGGGATCAAGGCCCTGGGAACCTGCCCCATGCGCACGGTCAAGCGGGGCGAGGGCCTTCGCGACGCCCCCGTGGCCTTCGGCGGCGTGGTCTTCGTGCCTGGCGACCTCCTCCATGCCGATGCCGACGGTCTGGCCGTGCTGCCGGTGGAGGACGACGAGGGCTGAGGCCCCCGATCCGCGAGGCTTGCCTCCGCCCGGCGCCATCGCTAGTTTCCGCGCCTCGCCCTCACCGGCCCCCTCCGGGGCGCCGTTCCTCGTCGGAGAGGTGGCTGAGTGGTCGAAAGCACCGCACTCGAAATGCGGCGTACCTTTACGGGTACCGTGGGTTCGAATCCCACCCTCTCCGCCATTACTTAATGCCAAAGTTATCATAGACAAAAGTAGATTACCAAGCTGGCGTCGGCCACCGTACGGCCCAACTTGCATCCCACTTCCTACTAGAGTTAATCGTTAGCTGTCGAGCAGAGAAGGTCCCGGATGGCTGCAACAGCTTGATCGATTGCTTCACATTCCCATACGACCGCTGTCCGCCAGCCAAGCGCGCGAAGCTGTCCTTGCGCCTCGTTGTCCCGGTCGACATTTCGCGCCAGCTTAGTCCGCCAGAAATCTGCGTTGGACTTCGGGAGGCGCTCCGACCGAGAGCACCCGTGGCTGTGCCAGAAGCAGCCGTGAACGAAGACCGCCAGCCGGGCGCGCCCGAATACAATGTCCGGCGTTCCGGGTAGCCGTTTGTCATGAAGACGATACCTTAATCCAGCCGCCCACATAGCGCGCCGAAGCGCCATTTCCGGCGCGGTGTCGCGCTGTCGGACTCGGGCCATTGACACCGACTTTGGCAGCGGTATTGCGCGTCTGCGTCCGGACTTGAGCTTCCTCACTTTTCGCCTGAACTCACCCTGCGATTGCCTACACCTTATGCCACAATGTCAGCATCGAGTCGGGAGGTGCAACTTTGGCAGACGATGAGCTGATATTGGCCGCCGCAGATGATGCCCTCCTCGTGACAGCGCGACGCGGCTTTCACGCTGCGCTCCTATCAAACCAACTCCAGATCGCGGCAGACGGGATTGCCAGCATTGCGGATCGCGGCTCAAAGGCGAGCGTAGCAATCTCGGCTAACTTGGTCCGCCGTTTGGGAAATGAGGCTGAAGGGGCGCGGCTTGCAGGTCAAGTCGCGGGAGCCAAGTTTGAGACCCAGGTGGAAACCTTGCTCAAGAACGTCATGCCGAAGCTCGCCATTCTTCGCTGCGGCGATTTCAGGGTCTTCCGCAATTCAGCGATCACTCTCTACGAGCAATATGAACACCTTGCCGCGATAGAAGCGGCGACCGAGGAGCATCCCGCTCTCAAGGTGGCTTTGGGCGCAGACTATATCATTAAGCCCGATGTGGTCGTTGTACGGATGCCTGAGCCCGATGAGACCATCAACACGGGTGCTCTGATAGTCGATGGAACCGTGGCTAACCACACGTCGATCCGACGGGCCAACAACTTGAAGCCAATCTTGCACGCTAGCGTGTCCTGCAAATGGACACTTCGGTCCGACCGCGCCCAGAATGCCCGAAGCGAGGCTCTGAACCTCATCCGAAACCGGAAGGGGCGGCTACCCCACACAGTGGTTGTGACTGCAGAGCCCACACCAGGACGAATTGCATCTCTGGCGCTAGGCACAGGTGACCTCGACTGCGTTTATCATATTGCTCTCCCGGAGCTTCGAGCCGCCATTGAAGAGTTGGGATATGAGGACTCTCTCGATCTCCTGGACACAATGATCGACGGAAAGAGGCTGCGCGATATCAGCGACCTGCCGTTAGACTTAGCAGTCTAATCAAGCCGCCACTCGCGCTGCATTCCGCGAAAGAATCTCTGATACGGAATGCGCGATTGCTCCAGCGAGGTGCGGTGGGACCGCATTGCCGATCTGCCGGGCCACCTCGATTTTCGTTCCGGTAAACACAAAGTCGTCCGGGAACCCCATCAACCGCGCAGCCTCCCGATGGGTGATCGGCCGATGTTGATCAGGGTGGAGGTAGCGCCCCTTCTCGGGCTTGAAGAACTCCGTGCGGATCGTAACGGATGGTCGCTCCCACCAGAGACGTCCGAAGAGGTCCGTGCCGCCGGATGTCTTGCGCACCCAACAAAGCGGAGTGATCTCGGGGGCGATCCGCTGGAGATCAAAGCGATTGCCCCCCGGTGGGACTGCGCGGTAGCGAGCCTCGCTTTTCGGCGTGGGGTTGCGTCCGAAATGCAAATCGAGCGGTGCGGAAACCGACCGGATTTCTGTTCCTTCTGGAACCGGCAGGTCCGCGATGGCATCCCTCACTGTCCGCCATTTCGGTAGGTTTGATCCCGTGTCCGGGCTTGCGTGCGTCTGCAATGGAGGAAACGTGGGATCGGCGTTCAACTCCTCGCGCCATCCGAGGACTACGCAGCGGCGGCGAGTCTGGGGCGCCCCGTAGTTTGCGGCCAGAAGGACCTCGGCCTTAGTCACGAATCCCATCGAGCGTGCACGCGCCATGATCGCCTCAATCTCTGGCGACCGATAAAGCTCCTGCACGTTCTCGATCACGAAGACCGACGCTCCGCTGCGTTCAACGACGTCCATGAAGGGCTGCCAGAGTTGGCGTCGTACATCGCCAATCCGCTGCTTATTGAGGAGACTGAAGCCTTGGCAGGGTGGCCCGCCGATAACGACATCCGCGCGAGGAACCGGCTTATCCGACGACAGCCATTCCTCAATGTCTGCACACACGGCGTGACCGCCGAAGTTGCGGTTGTGGGTCGCTACTGCTGCCGCGTCGTGGTCAACGGCCCACACACTCTCAAAGCCCCCTCCGAAACGCGCATCGGTGAAGCCGAGGGTCATGCCTCCAGCGCCAGAAAAGAGGTCGATCAGTCGATAAGTCATGCGTCGAGACTGCCTCCGTTCTCGATTCGATGCACCAACGCGCGCGATGCCGTGCCACGGATTGCTAGCAGGGATTTTGATGAGAACAAAGCATGAATATTAGGGCGGGTAATCGGGCTGCTCCTCGCTTCAGGTCTTGAAGCAGCATTACTGAGCGGGATGACGTGGCCCCCAACTTCCCATTCGCCACCCCGACCAGCCACGCGCACTCTTGCATCCCACAACCCGAGAAGACCGGCCACGGCCGAAGGCGACAGCGCCCTCGTACACCCCGGCCCTTCGGCGGAACGTCCTGGACGGTTGTGCGACTCCGGGCGAGGTGCGAGCCTGATCCCACACAATAGGGCTGCGCCCCGGAGAGGGGGGTGCAGCGTTCGTGGGGCCTGCAAGTGTCTTCGATCTGACATCTATCTCCGATAGGAGCCCGCAGGCCGTCAGCCATGGGGATGAAATGACCTTTTCTTCAATTCGCGCGATCGCGCTTTATACGACCTGCGCGTCAGCCCTGCTTTGCGGCTCTCAGGCTCTGGCTCAGGGCAATGCGACGGGCGGCTCTGGCGCCACCGCCGTTGAGGAACTGATCGTCACCGCCCAGAAGCGCGAGCAGCGCACCCTCGAGGTGCCGATCGCCCTGACCGCCTATACCGGGGACTTTCTGGATGATGTCGGCGTGCAGGAGTTCGAGGAACTCTCCCTTCTCGTCCCGGGCTTCGAGGTCCAGAACCAGTCGCCCAACAATCCCGGCTTTGTCATGCGCGGCATCACGTCGGATGACGGCGGCGCCACGATCGAGCCGCGCGTGTCGGTCTTCCAGGACGGGGTGTCGGTGTCCAAGTCGCGCGGTTCGTATATCGAGCTGTTCGACAATGCCCGGATCGAAGTCGCCAAGGGGCCGCAGTCGACCCTGTTCGGGCGCAGCGCCCTGATCGGCGCCGTCAACATCGTCCAGAACAAGGCGGACCCCGGCGGCTTTGCCGCGTCGGCGAAGTTCGAGGTCGGAAACTTCAACTATCGCGGTCTCGAGGCGATGGTGAACGTGCCCTTGAGCCCCACCCTCGCCGTCCGCTTTGCGAGCCGCGTCAAGACGCGCGACGGCTTTGTCGACAATCTGCTGGGCGGCCGCGACTTCAACTCCACCGACACTGCGGCCTATCGCGCCGTTGTGAAGTGGCGCCCGAGCGACAGGCTCGAGGCCGACCTGATCCTCAACTACGAAGAGAACAATCCGTCGGGGACGTCCTTCAAGTCGCTGACCTATCTTCCCACCGACACCCTGACAGGCAAGGTGCTGGGCGACCTGGGCCGGAACTCCGGCGCGGCCCTTGCGAGCAGCGACGGCTTTGCGGGCGGTCGCGACCTGGGCCTGGAGCGGACCACCTGGGGCGTCACCGGTCTGGTGGACTACAGGATCAGCGACACGCTGCGGCTGTCCTCGATCAGCGCGTTCCGGCGCTTCAAGTCCCTGGAAGTGTTCGATGCGGACGGCTTCTCCCTGCCGCTCTTCGTTTTTGCGGAGGACGCGCGCGGCGACCAGTACAGCCAGGAATTCCGCATCAACTATGAAGGCGGCGAGCGCCTGACCGGCTTCGCCGGGGTCGGCTACTTCTACGAGGATGGATCCCAGGCCGTCCCGCTCCAGTACAATGAGCGCGTGTTCGCCGCCCGCACCACGTCGGCCCTGGCCGGTCTGCTGGGCTTTACGCCGCCCAACGTGCCGTCGATCAACACCATCAACTCGGCGGCGGCCCTCAGCACGCTGAAGCTGGTGCATCGCGAGACCTTCCAGAACTACGGGCGCACCACCTCGTATGATGTGTTCGCCGATGCGACCTACAAGGTCACCGACCAGTTCGAGGTCTCCGCAGGCATCCGCTACAGCAGCGACGACAAGCGCTCCGGGTACCGCGGCACGCTGGACAACGGCGGGTCCGTGCTGGCCAGCGGTTCGGCCGCCAACGCCGCCAATCCGGCCACCGCGCGCGGCATCTTCCTGCAGTCCACGCCGGGCGGCCTTCCGCAGTACAAATCCTTCTCGGACTCCGGCGTGACCTATCGGGTGGTGGGTCGCTACGCCGTGTCGGACGACATCAGCCTGTACGCGACCTATTCGCGCGGCCGGCGCCCGGAGGTGCTGTCGCCGGCGGCGCCGCTGGCCCCGCAGGGCAACGCCCGCTTCACGCTGGTGGCCGCCGAGATCGTCGACTCCTATGAGGCGGGCGCCAAGACCCAATGGCTTGACCGCAGTCTCTCGCTGGAAGGTTCCGTCTATCGCTTCACCTATACGAACTTCCAGA
>Ga0209985_10003859_pt1 | contig 12423 bp, 12 predicted proteins | sample NOAtaG_FD_187305 | JGI IMG/M metagenome (GOLD analysis project Ga0209985, IMG submission 187305) | Freshwater lake microbial communities from Lake Erie, under a cyanobacterial bloom - NOAA_Erie_Diel6S_1000h metaG (SPAdes) (version 2) | ecosystem: Environmental > Aquatic > Freshwater > Lake ...
CTCGAGACGGACCCGGAGCTCGCCATTCGGCTCGAGCCCGTCGTGAAGGCGATCTACGCGAAGCACGACTACCACGAGTACGGCGGCGCGCCGCTCCTCGGCGTGAACGGAACGTGCCTCATCTCGCACGGTTCGAGCGTCGCGCGCACGATGATGAACGCGATCCTCCGCTCGCGCCAGTTCGTCCTCAGCGGAATGAACGACGTGATCAACGCGCGCCTCGAGACGATCCAAGAACCCGCTCAATGACGGACTTCTCCGCATGATGGGACCACTCCCAAGCGGCGCCTGCGGCGTGCGCATCCTCGGCACCGGCTCGGCTGTCCCGGACCGTCGTCTCACCAACGACGACTTCGCGCGCATGATGGACACGAGCGACGAGTGGATCACGCAGCGCACGGGCATCAAGGAGCGCCGCGTGCTCGACCTTCGCACCGAAGGCTGCTCGACGCTTGCGCAGCGCGCGCTCGAGCGCGCGATCGAGAACTCAGGAATCAAGGCCGAGGAGATCGACCTCGTGATCGTCGGCACCGTGACGATGGAGATGACCTGCCCGTCGGTCGCGTGCCGCATCGCGGCCGCGGTTGGCGCGAAGAACGCCGCTGCGTTCGACCTCGCCGCGGCGTGCAGCGGCTTCGTCTACAGCCTCAACATGGCCGAGGGCATGGTCCGCGCGGGCCGCATGCGCACCGTCGCGGTGATCGGCGCCGAGGCGATGAGCTCGATCCTCGACTACACCGACCGCACCGTGTCGATCCTCTTCGGCGACGCGGCAGGGTGCGCGATCATCCGTGCGGACAGTGATCCGAAGGTCGGCTGCATCTACCAGCACATGGGCGCCGACGGCTCGGGCCTTCATGCGCTCTACATCCCGCGCCATGAGCGCGACGTTCCCGCCGAGGACGCGGCAAACCCAGTGCGGCTTGGCTACCTGCGCATGAACGGAAAGGAAGTGTTCCGTTTCGCGGTGACCAAGTTCAAGGAAGTGATGGAGGATGCGTTTGCGAAGACCGGCCTCACTCCCGACGACGTCAGCCAGGTGATCTGCCATCAGTCGAACGTGCGGATCATCGATGCCGCGCGCGAGAAGCTGAACATCGATCCGGCGAAGATCTACGTCAACATCGACCGCTACGGCAACTCGAGCGCCGGCAGCGTGCCGCTCTGCCTCGATGAACTGTGGCGTGCGGGCAAGATCACGAAGGGGAAGCCCTTCATGATGGTCGCCTTCGGCGGCGGCCTTACGTGGGCTTCGTCGGTGTGGAACACCTGATGGGCTTCGTCGGTATGGAAAACCTGATGGGCTCCGTCGGTGTGGAACACCTGATGGGCTTCGTCGGTATGGAACACCTGACCAGCCCAGCGACGCGGGATTTCTGACATGAGCAACATCGTTCTTCTCTGCCCAGGACAAGGTGCGCAGGCTGTCGGTATGGCCCGTGCGTGGCGCGACGCAAGCCCGAAGGCCCGCGCGGTCATCGACGAAGCCGACCGCATCTTCGCCGACGTGTCGAAGGGCGCTCTCGATGGCCGCACGCTGTCCGACATCGCCTTCAACGGCCCGCAGGAGACCCTGAACCGCACCGATGTCTCGCAGCCGGCGCTCTTCACGGCCGCAGTCGCGTGCCATCACGCCCTCCCCGACGACCTTCGCGCCCTCCGCGTGCGCGCGGTGGCGGGACTCTCGCTCGGCGAGTACACCGCGCTCCACCTCGCGGGCGCCTTCACCTTCGAGGACGGTCTCCGGCTCGTCATGCGCCGCGGACAGCTGATGCAGCAGGCGGCCGAAAGCTCAAAGGGCGGCATGGTCGCGCTTATCGGAGCCGACGAGGGGCAGGCGAACGACGTCTGCGCCCGTGCAACCGCCGAGGGCGGCGTGCTGGTCCCGGCGAACTTCAACGCGCCAGGGCAGATCGTGCTCTCAGGGGCGATCGAGGCCTGCGACCGCGCGGTCGCCGTGTCGGGCGATGTCGGGGTTCGGGCCACGAAACTGCAGGTCGCGGGCGCCTTCCATAGCCCGCTCATGCAGCCGGCGGCAGAAAAAATGGGAGATGTCCTCGCCAAGGTCGCCATCTCCCCCCTTCAGGCCGAGGTCTGGTCGAACGTCACCGCCCAGCCGCATCACCCCTCCGATGCGGAACTTCTGAGGCGTCTTCTGGTTGAACAGTTGGTTTCCCCGGTACGATGGAGCCAGAGTTGCGTAAACCTCCTCGCGGCCATGGCGGCCGACGGAACCCGCGGCTCGGCAGCCTTCCACGAGCTCGCCCCCGGCAGCGTGCTCAAAGGACTCATGCGCCGGATCGACAAGACTTGTGAGGTGATCCCACATGATGCACCGTAGCCTCTACACAACGATCTCCCGTACCGCGCCGCTGAGCGCCGTGCTTCTCGCTGGCGTCATGCTCGTCGGCTGCGCCGATGACCCGCCGCCGCCGCCGGTCGCCGCCAAGCCCGTCGAGGCCCCGCCGCCGCCGCCGCCGCTCACGTCGATCGCCGATCTGATGTTGCAGCACGACATCGACCGTCGGGTGAACCTCCCTGAGGATCGGGCGCCCGACACCGATGCGAAGCGAGTCGCCGTTCTCAAGTTCTTCGACGCCTTCGTGCGCGGCAACGCTGATGCGCTGCGTCCCATGCTCTCCGGTCCCGACCAGTTGGCGCTCGACGGCATGATCGAGGGCGAAGTATTCACGAAGTCCGCAGGCGCGATCACCCGCATCGACGTCCGCTGCGGACCGCACGACGCCGACGACTGCGCGCTCGCCGTGTTCCACGTCGGCGAGGAGTTCGAGCCGCAACTCTGGGTCTACACCTCCGCCGACAAGGTCGAGTTCGACTCGGTCGCGACGCCTCCGGGCATCATGGAGAAGCTGAGCGGTGACAACTGGATCGCGGCGTGGTTCGAGATCCTCAAGCTCGAACTCGCGAAGGCCGACGAGCCGGACGCTGTGATCGCTGTCCCGCAGACCGACTTCACCAGCGAGGATGAAGCCAAGCCCGTCGAAACGAACACTGGCGTCAGCGGTGGCGGCAACGGCCCGGGCCGGCGCAAGCCGAGCAGCGAGCCGGTGAAGCCAGCCCGTCCGCCGGGATTCGGCACGCCGTGATTTGAGCGGCCGCTCTTTGCGGCAGCGGCCTCTGGTGCTTGAACGCTTGATTTGAGCGGCCGCTCTTTGCGGCAGCGGCCCTTGATGCTTGAACGCTTGAACAACCCGCCGGACGGCGGGTTGTTCTTCAATTGAGCGCTCGCGGCCTCTTTCCCGACTCACGCTCCCGCGCTCCCGTGGACCTTGTCCCCCGGCCGGCGCGCTATCCGTCTCGCCGTTCCTGTAGGATCCCGCCGCCGCAAACGCGGCACGGAGGATGTTGTCATGGAGAAGCGCGTCGCCATCGTCACTGGAGCCAGCCGTGGAATCGGCCGAGCCATCGCCGAACGCCTGGCCCGAGATGGCCGTCATGTCGTTCTTGTCGCCCGGAGCGCCGACGGCCTTGCCGCCGTCGATTCCGCCATCAAGGCCGCGGGCGGTTCCTGCGAGATCCGCCCATGCGACATGGCGGACGGCTCCAAGGTGCAGGAGCTCGTCGAGGGCGTCGCAGAGGCGCACGGACGGCTCGACATCCTCGTGAACAACGCGGGCATCACCCGCGACACGCTGCTCCTTCGCATGACCGACGAGCAGTGGGACGAGGTGCTCAATGTCAACCTGCGCTCGATCTTCATCGCGGTGCGGGCGTCGTTGCGCCCGATGATGCGCGGCAAGTTCGGGCGAATCGTCAACATCGGAAGCGTGTCCGGCCTCAGCGGCAATCCTGGGCAGGCGAACTACGCAGCCGCGAAGGCCGCGCTCGTCGGCTTCTCGAAGACCGTCGCGAAGGAGATGGGCGCCAAGGGGATCACGGTGAACGTGGTCGCGCCGGGCTTCATCGAGACCGACATGACCGACGTGCTCGGCGACGCGGTCAAGACCGCGGTGCTTCCGAACATTCCCGTGCGCCGTTTCGGCAAGCCGGAGGAGATCGCCGCCGCGGTCGCGTACGCGACGAGCGACGAGGCCGGCTTCCTCACCGCCCAGACGATCGTCGTCGACGGCGGCATGGCGAGCTAGGTTCGGCCCGGCCTACCCCGGCGATTTCTGCCGGAAGTCGACCCGGCGCTCTCGGGCCCGCACAATCGATTCAGTTCCGGTATAGTCTCGCCCCCGACCGGGGTCTCCGGTCGACAGTGACCGATTCGGCCTTCGGGCCGGCGGCTGAACGAGTTCCCCGAAGGAGTCTGAACGTGACCGACGCCGAAATTGAGAAGAAGGTCATCGACATCGTCGCCCAGCACACCGATGCGGAGCCGGAGACGATCACCCGTGAGACCAGCTTCACCAACGACCTGAACGCCGACAGCCTGGACATCGTCGAGCTCCTCATGGAGTTCGAGAACCAGTTCGGCACGAAGATCCCGGACGACCAGGCCGAGAAGATCCACACGGTCGGCCAGGCGATTGACTTCATCAAGGCCAACCGGACGCAGCCGCAGGGCTGATCGACGAGTTCCATGGCCGAGCCGCTTTCCGAAACCGAGATTCTGGCGAAGGTCACCGAGGCCGTTGCCGAGCAACTTGGCATTGCCAAGGACGATGTCACGCGCGACAGCGAGTTCGACAAGATCTGCGACAGCCTCGACAAGGCCGAGCTGATGATGGAGTTCGAGGACATCTTCGAGATCTCCATCACCGACGAGGCTGCGTCGAAGATCGTGACCGTCGCGGACGCGGTGAGGTTTGTCCAGCAGTGCCTCGGGGGAAGCACTTCCGCCGCCGAGCAGAGTTCCTGACCCGTCGACCGCCCCTGCCGCCTCCCGCTGGCCCGATCCCTTTCGAACCCGCGCGCGGGATTCGCCCGGCGCATCGACCGAGTGCAGCGAGCGCAACCAAGGACGAGCACCGATGAGAACCGTCACGCTTCGCCGAGTCGTCGTCACCGGGATCGGTGCCGTGAGCAACTTGGGCCCCTCGACTGCCGCGACGTGGGCGGCGATGAAGGAAGGCCGGTCGGGCATCTCGCCGCTGCGAACGTTCCCGCAGAACGAGGACTGGACCGTTCGCTTTGCGGGCGAGATCCACGACTTCGACCCAAGCCACGTGGTCGACGGACGCGAGCAGAAGCGCATCGACCGGGTGGCGCTGTTCGCGATGGCCGCTGCCGACGAGGCCGTGCGCGACTCAGGGCTCGACCTCAGGAACGCCTCCGATCCCTACCGAAACGGCACGATCATCGGCTCCGGCATCGGCGGTGTCCTCACGATGGAGGAGGGGCACACGAAGCTCCTGCAGACCGGCCCGCGTCGCGTCAGCCCGTTTGTCGTGCCGCGTCTGATGGTCAACGCGGCCCCGGGGAACGTCTCGATTCAGTTCAACCTGCGCGGTCCGAGCACGGCCGTGGCTTCTGCGTGCGCCTCGAGCGGGCACGCGATGGGCATCGCCATGCAGGCGATCCAGCGCGGCGACTGCGACGTGATGGTCGCCGGCGGCTCCGAAGCCGCGATCACGCCGCTCACGCTCTCTGCCTTCGCGTCGATGAAGGCGCTCTCGACCCGCAACAACGAGCCGACCAAGGCCTCGCGTCCCTTCGACAAGGACCGCGATGGATTCGTCCTGTCCGAGGGCTCCGCGATCGTGGTGCTCGAGGAACTCGAGCACGCGAAGCGCCGCGGCGCGCGCATCTACGCCGAGCTTGCCGGCTACGGCGCCACGGGTGACGCCTTCCACATCGCTGCTCCCGACGAGCAGGGCTCGGGCGCCTTCAAGGCGATGGAGTTTGCGCTCCGGGACGCCGGGCTCAACGCGGATGCCGTCGGGTACATCAACGCACACGGCACCTCGACGCCGCTCGGCGACAAGGCCGAGGTGGGCGCCGTGAAGCGGCTGTTCGGCGCCCACGCCTTCAAACTGGCGATGAGCTCGACGAAGTCGATGACCGGCCACGCCCTCGGCGCCGCCGGCGGCATCGAGACGATCCCGACCATCATGTCGATCTACGAGGGCGTCCTCGCCCCCACGATCAACCTTGACAGCCCGGACGAGGGCTTCGACCTGAACTTCGTCGCCAACACGGCGCAGGAGCGGAAGGTCGACGTGGCGCTGAACAACACGTTCGGCTTCGGCGGCCACAACGTCTCGCTGGTGTTCCGGCGCTACTCGTAAGCCGCGTCCCGGGCCGGCTCGACCCGCTGGGCAAGCTGCGCCCCCACCCCCGCCCCCGGCGAAGCCTCTCCGCTCCCGGCGAAGCCTTTCCGCTCCCGGCGAAGCCTTTACTCTCCCGGCGAAGCTTCTACTCCCACGGCGAAGCTTCTACTCCCACGGCGGAGCCTGTCTGCAGACGCCTCCCAAGTCGTTCCGGACGCCGCGGGGCGACCCGCCCGGAGAATCCGGCGCCGCAACCCCAGAACCGCGAAGCGTCCAGCGCTCGGCGGGATTCTCCTTTCTGCGATCTCCCGCCGAAGTGTGTGGGCTTCTCGCGCCGATAATGGAACCATGGCAGACGACCTGAAGCGAATCCTGCATCTTGAGGTGCCGTTGATCGTGCAGATCGCGGATCGCCGGATGATGTTGTCCGAGGTCATTTCATTGACGCATGGTTCGATCATCGAGTTGCCCAAGGCAATCGACGAGCCGCTCGACATCCTGATCAACAACACGCCGATCGGACACGGTCACGCCGTGAAGGTCAGCGAGAACTTCGGCGTGCATGTCCACGACGTGACGCCGCTGCGCGACCGCGTGCAGGCAATGGGCCCGGGCTCGAAGGCGAGTGCCGAAGGCGCGCCGACCCCTGCGACGGCGGCCGGTTGATCGATTGTCCGCCGAAGTCCATGATGCACGCTTCTTGATGCGTGCGTGAGATGGTTGCGCCGCAGGCCGATGCGCCGTCGCCTGGACAAGCCATACGTTCACACGACACCACTCGCGAGAGCTCCAGGAACGAGACCCGTACATGCCACGCAATATTCCTGTCGGCAACGGCGAGATGCTCGTCGCGTTCGACGATCAGTACCAGATGCGCGACCTCTACTGGCCGCACGTCGGACAGCCGAACCACACCTGCGGCCATCTCCAGCGCTTCGGCGTGTGGGTCGACGGGCAGTTCGCATGGATCGATTCGCCCGGCTGGGTGCGCGACATTCGCTACAAGCCCGACACGCTCGTCACTGAAGTTCGGCTACGGCATGAGCGTCTTGGCGTCGAGCTCGTGTGCAACGATGCGGTCGACTACTGGAGCCCCGTCTACTTCCGCCGCGTCGTCGTCACCGATCTCCTCGGGAAGCCTCGCGACGTGCGCGTGTTCTTCCACCACGACATCAGCGTCAGCGAGTCGCCCGTCGGCGACACCGTGATGTTCGACCCGACCTCAGGCGGGCTCGTCCACTACAAGGACAACGTCTACTTCCTCGTCAACGGCTGCTCGGGCGGACGCTTCGGCGTCGACCAGTGGGCGACCGGCGCGAAGCGCATCGGCGACGCGGAAGGCACCTGGCGCGACGCCGAGGACGGTCTGCTCTCGCGGCACGCGATCGCGCAGGGCTCGGTCGACTCGACCGTCGGGTTCGGAATCACGCTGTCGGCGTGGGGCTCGGGGAGCCTCCACTGCTGGCTCGCCGCGGGCCGAACCCATGAGGCGGTGATCGCGCTCAACGAGAAGGTTCGCGCGAAGACGCCGCAGCGAATGATGGACCGGACAGAGGCGTACTGGAGGCTCTGGGCGCTGAAGGAGCCGCTCGATCTGTCGCCGCTCCCGGAGCGGCTGCGCGACATGTTCGTGCGCAGCCAACTCATCATGCGCACGCAGATCGACAACAACGGCGCGATCATCGCCGCGAACGACTACGACATCACGCACTTCGCCGGCGACACGTACTCGTACATGTGGCCGCGCGACGGCGCGCTTGTCTCGCATGCACTCGTGCTGACGGGCCACGGCGAGCTGTCGCGCAACTTCTTCCGCTTCTGCGAGAAGGTGATCTCGAAGGAAGGCTACTTCCTCCACAAGTACAACCCGACCGGGACGCTCGCGTCGAGCTGGCATCCGTCGGTGCTCGACGGACAGCGCGTGCTGCCGATCCAGCAAGACGAGACCTCGCTCGTGATCTGGGCGCTGCGCCGGCATTTCCAGGTGTTCCGCGACGTCGAGTTCATCAAGACGACCTACAACACGCTCGTCGTCGAGCCGGCGAACTGGATCCTGAAGTACCGCGACCACAACGGGCTTCCGCTGCCGTCGTGGGATCTCTGGGAAGAGCGGCGCGGCGTGCATCTCTTCACCGTCGCATCGACGATCGGCGCGCTGAAGGCGGCCGCGAGCTTCGCGCAGGACATGGGCGCGTACGACCGAGCCGCGGAGTTCAACGAGGCGGCGGAGCGCATGCGCGGCGCGATGGTGCGTCACATGTGGGAGCCCGACCGCGGCCGCTTCGCCCGCATGGCGACGCCGCTTGCCGACGGCTCGTACCGGCTCGACATGACGATCGACGCTTCTGCGTTCGCATTGTTCGCCTTCGGCGCCATGAGCGCGAACGATCCCAAGGTCGTCGCCCACATGGAGGCCGTGCGGCAGCGGCTCTGGGTGAAGACGCATATCGGCGGCCTCGCGCGCTACGAGAGCGACTACTACCACCGCGTCGAGCACTCGAATGTGGCGGATGTTCCGGGAAACCCGTGGGTGATCTGCACGCTGTGGATCGCACAGTGGCTGATCGAGCGCGCCGACACGCTCGAGGATCTCGAGCAGGCGCTCCCGTACCTTCACTGGACGGCCGATCGCGCGCTGCCGTCCGGCGTGCTGGCCGAGCAGTTCGACCCCTATACGGGTGCGCCGATATCCGTGAGCCCGCTGACGTGGTCGCACGCGACGGTGATGATCGCGACGATCAAGTACCTCGTGAAGCACTCGCAACTGACGGGGAAGCCTTCGGGAAGCCTCGCCGAGCGCGCGTACGGCAGGACGCGCTGAGCATCGCCTGATATCCTGCGTCTTTGCGTTGGGGCGAGGTTGCCCGCGCGAGGACTGCATGACGATGCTTCCGCTTGACCGACAGTTCGCAGAGTCCATCGACGGTGTCGCCCGCGCCTTAGCGGAGTGGTCGGTCACCGCGCTATACGAGCGCCGGCCCGACTTCGGCGCGCGCTTCGGCGCGGGTGGTCGCGCGCTCTGGAAGGGCGAGTTCCTGAACCGCCTGCAGTATCTCGCCGAGGCGATCGCAGCCGATCGTTCGGCGCTCTTCGTGCTTTCGGTCGAATGGGCGAAGGCTGCGTTCTTGGCGCGCGAGATGGAGGTCAAGGATCTCGCCGAGAGCCTCGAGGTGCTCGACGAGACGATCCGCGCCGAGCTTCCCACCCAGATCGCGGCGCGCGCGTCGCGACTCATCCGCGAGGGGATCGATGCGGTGCGCAGGCGGCCGAACTCCGACGACGCCGACGTGCTCGCGAGTGCCGTCGAGGCGCAGGGCGCGGACACCGAGCGCGCGCGCGAGTACCTGCGGCACTTGCTTGAGCGGCAGCAGTCGCGCGCGGTCGACGTGCTGCTCGACGCGGTTCGCTCGGGCCGCAGCGTGGTCGAGGTCTACGAGACGGTGATCACGCCGGCGCTCGGCGAGGTCGGCCGCATGTGGCATCTTGGCGAAGCGACGGTTGCGGACGAGCATTACGTCACCGCTGCGACGCAGAACGCGCTGGCGGTGCTGCGGTCGAAGCTGCCGCAGGCGCCGAGGCACGGGAAGCGCGCGCTGGCGACAAGCGTTGGAGGCGACCTCCACGACATCGGGATCCGCATGGTGGCCGACCTTCTCGAGAGCGAGGGCTGGCAGGTCGATTGCCTCGGCGCGAATATGCCGACGTCGGACCTCGTTGAGCACGCAGTCGATGAGATGGGGCGGCAGCAGTTCCACCTGATCGCGCTCTCGGCGAGCACGGGGCTCGCGGTGCGGTCGGTTGCGTTCGCGATCGAGTCGCTGCGCGCCGCGAGCCCGGAATCGCGCGTGCCGATCCTCGTCGGCGGCGGCGTGTTCGCGCAGATCCCAGACCTCTGGAAGGTTGTGGCCGCGGACGCGGGCGCACGCAGCGCCTCCGACGCCGTGCGCCTCGCGCGCGAACTTGCGTCACTCTGAGAGAACCTCCTGCGGCGTCTGCGTTTGGCAACGCATGTGCGTTCGCGTTACACTTTGGCGGTGGACATCGGCGCTGCGGCAGAGTCGCGGCGGCCCTGGTTCCCTCTCGCACCTGCAGCCCCGGAGAAGATGCACGTGATTCGACCAAGCCTTGTCGGGAAGAGTGGATGGACGATCGGATTGATGCTTGGATGCGCGCTGGCCTCGACGGCCGCCGGCGTGGCCGAGGCCGGGTCGCAGGACCGTCGAAGATCCGGTGATGCGGTCGGCCGGCAAACCACATCCGACGGAGTCTGGCTCGAGGCAATCGAGATCTACACGCTGCCCTGGGATCCCGCGTGGCGAAAGGCTGCCGAGGACATTCGCTTCCCCAGCCATTTCCGCGGAAGTGCCGAAGACTCTGCGAAGCGAAGGAAGGCGCTGGAGGCGAGGCTTCAACGCGAGCGCGTGCGAGAGAAGATAGACGGAGGCGAGACTGCAACAAGGCTGCAGGAGTTCGATCGCAAGGAGGCCGAGCTTGCCGATCGGATTCGCAAGACGGCCGACCGGCCGATGCCTCTGACCATCATCCGACTCTGGGATGGCATCAATCGACGCGAGCACGTGCTGAGCTTCGGCAAGGGTCAGCGCGCGATCGTCGAGCGATTCAAGCAGGGAAAGCCGCTTCTCGCGGTCACCGGCAACGCGCTGCCTGGCGATGACTTTCAGGCGGCCCGGGCCACGTGCGGCGACATCGGTCCGAGCTCGCGCCTGCCAACCGAGTTCGCGCGCTTGAGCGACGCTCCCGCAAGTCTCACCGATGTTGCCTTTGGCGAGATCGACGCTTCGGTTCTCAAGTCGCCGGCGACGATCGATGTCTCGAAGGATCCAACGCCCGGGAGCGGCGTGTTGTCGCTTGCGCTCAGCCAGCCCCCTGCCGAACTCGAGATTGACTTCTCGTACCCATGGTTCGCGGAGTTCCGGCTCTTCGAACTGGCAAAGGATGGCTCGCGATCCAGAGAGGTTCGCTTCGAGGGCGAGGATTCGATTGTTGCCATTGCGAGGAGTGGGTCGCGATCCGCTGCCGTTGGTATTGGAGCTGGGACCGCCGATCCCGGTTCCAGGTACTTCGAGGCCATCGGCCGCGTCGAAGTCCAGTCGCCCCAACCATGGGGCTACGAGGCTGAGGTCGTGAAGTGGTTCGGAGTCGCTCCGAAGGCGCGGCTCGTCTCGCCCCGAACTGGATCGAATGGCCGTACTCCGTCCGGCGTTGCAGGCAAGAACGCTCCCGGAAACAGCCAGCCGGCCTCCACCGATGAAGTGCCCTCCTCGACGCCCAGCAACGCGACCGACACGACGACCGACACGACGACCGACACGACGACCGAGGAACCAACCGAAGGGACGACCGACAGCACTCCTCCACCGCTGCCGGAACAGCCTGCGACGCCCGGTATCCCCGATGTCTCTTCGACGCCGACGCAAGGACAAGGAGCAGCACGATGATGCGCGCCGGTGCGTCAGCCGCCGTTGGCGCACGAGGCCCGCGGCAGAGCGCGGCCCGTCGCCTCTTCGTCGGCTCAACCAGAACCCTCGCTGTCATCGCCGCGATGACTCTCGCCGTAGTCGGTTGCAAGTCGGCGCCCCGAGAGCCCGAGCCCGAGCCGCCACAGAGACTCGTGCGTGAGCCGTCTGCGGACGAGCGAGGGTCGGTTCGGATCTCGGATTCACGCGGCACTCGCAGCGCCACGCAGTCGGGCCCTGTGGGCGTTGGATCAGGCGGCGTCGCGGGCGGTCCTCAACGGGGCTCCAGTGCTTCTTCGCAAGGCTCGGGAGCGACCGGCTCGAGAAGTACCGCATCGCAGGGTTCTGGATCGCAAGGTTCTGGATCGCAAGGTTCGGGATCGCAGGGTTCTGGATCGCAAGGTTCTGGATCGCAAGGTTCGGGATCGCAAGGTTCTGGATCGCAAGGTTCGGGATCGCAAGGTTCTGGATCGCAGGGTTCTGGATCGCAGGGTTCTGGATCGCAGGGTTCCGGATCGCAGGGTTCCGGATCGCAAGGTTCTGGATCGCAGGGTTCTGGATCGCAAGGTTCGGGATCGCAGGGTTCGGGATCGCAGGGTTCGGGATCGCAAGGTTCGGGATCGCAAGGTTCGGGCGCCCAAGCCGGAACCCTGCGCAGCCAAGCTGGCCAGTCGGCCGCCTGCACTGGAGCGTGCGGCGGCTCATGCGGAGGAGCGTGCGGCTCGCAAGGTGGTTCGCAAGGTGGTTCGCAAGGTGGTTCGCAAGGTGGC
>Ga0209985_10003860_pt1 | contig 12423 bp, 6 predicted proteins | sample NOAtaG_FD_187305 | JGI IMG/M metagenome (GOLD analysis project Ga0209985, IMG submission 187305) | Freshwater lake microbial communities from Lake Erie, under a cyanobacterial bloom - NOAA_Erie_Diel6S_1000h metaG (SPAdes) (version 2) | ecosystem: Environmental > Aquatic > Freshwater > Lake ...
GCGTCGTGAGCGTGGAACATCGCGTGGCGGGCGTGGAACCCGTGGAACATGGTGTGGAACGCGTCGTGAGCGTGGAACATCGCGTGGCGGGCGTGGAACCCGTGGAACATGGTGTGGAACGCGTCGCGAGCGTGGAACATCGCGTGGCGGGCGTGGAACCCGTGGAACACGGCGCGGAACGCGTCGTGAGCGTGGAACATCGCGTGGCGGGCGCAGAACGCGTGGCGGGCGCGGAACGCGTGGAACACGGCGCGGAACGCGTGGAACACCTGATTGGCGCCCGACCCGAGCCATCGACACGGCCGGCAGTCTGAGCGACCGTACGGGCTCCGCTACATTGGTGGAATGGGCGAACATGATCGGCAAGATCTGACGGAAGTGCTCGAGCGCGCCTCGCAGGGCGACGACGCGGCGCGGACCGAGATCTGGCAGCGGACCTACGATGAGCTGCACGCGATCGCCCGCTCGATCCGACACCCACGCCCAGCGGCGCAGGAAGCGCGATTCCCGGGCACGACCACCATCGTGCACGAGGCGTTCCTGAAGTGCGATGGCGGGGGCGGGCCGCCCGCATGGGAGAACCGCGCCCACTTCTTCGGCTCGGCCGCCCGCGCCATGGGCCAGTTCCTCATCGATTGGCGACGCACCTCGACCCGCCAGAAGCGCGGCGGGGACCGTCCCACGCTTTCCCTCGGCGACGCGGCCGACCAGCTCCCGTCCTTCGAGCCGCTTGCGGACCCGGAACGCGCGCGTGCCGAGTGGACCCCGCGTCTCGCCGCTGCGATGGAGGCGCTCGAGAAGGATGCGCCGCAGACGGCGCGTGTCGTATGGATGCGGTACATGCTCGGACTCTCGCTCGAACAGACCGCGGACATCCTCGGGATCGCGCCCCGCACGGTGTCGAAGCACTGGAACCTCGGACGCGCATGGCTTCGCCGCGAACTCGCGGATTGGAGTTCGACATGAGGGACGGCGCGGGCCCGTCCGACGGCGCGTCGCGCGAGCAGGACCTCGCCGACCTGCTCGACCGGTTGATCGAGTCGAGCGAGGCGGGACGCCAGACGATCCTCGCTGAGATCGCGGCACTCGATCCTGCGAAGGCGCGTGAACTTGCCGAGCTTCTCGCTGCGCTGCCCGACCCCGAGCGCCTGGACTCGACCATGCCTTCCGCCGAGGGCGATGCTCGCATCGGCGAAACCGGCGACCAAGACCGCGACGGCGATCGGTTTCCAGACGAGCCAATGCCCGGAGAGACGCTCGGCGGCTGCGTGCTCGAGTCCGTGCTAGGCCGGGGCGGCGTCGGAACCGTGTTCGCCGCGCGCCAGGCAGAGCCGCCGCGACCCGTCGCGGTGAAGGTGTTGCGCGTGTCCCGCACGCGTGCGCGCGACATCGAGCGCTTCCGCCGCGAGGCGAGTGCGCTCGCACGCCTCGAGCACCCCGCGATCGCGCGCATCTACGCATCGGGAATCGGACGCCGTGGCGACATGGCGGTCCCGTACATCGTGATGGAGCGAATCGACGGAGCCCGCAGCATCGTCGACTGGGCGCGCGCACGCGACCGTACGCTTGCAGAGACGGCGCGTGCGTTCGCGACGGTCTGCGACGGCATGCAGCAGGGCCACAACCGCGGCGTCGTCCACCGCGACCTCAAGCCGTCGAACATCCTCGTCGATGGCGGCGACCGCCCGCGCGTCATCGACTTCGGCGTCGCTCGACTCGTCAGCGGCGACGACGACGCGGCACACGAGACCGTGGTCGGTGCGCTGATCGGCACGCCCGCCTACATGGCGCCGGAACAGTTCGAACTGCCTGGCTCGGAGATCGACGCGCGCGTCGACATCCACGCGATCGGCCTGATCCTCTACGAAGCGCTGCTTGGCCGACGCGCCTACGAGATCTCGCGCGACCGCGCCTTCGACTCCCGTCGCATCGTGCGCGAGACCGACCCGCCGGTGCCACACCGCGTCGACTCGCACATTCCCGCCGACCTTTCGGCGATCGTGATGAAGGCGATGGCGAAGGACCGCGATCGCCGCTACCCGAGCATGAGCGCGCTCGAGGCGGACCTGCGCGCGTTCGCCGAGGGCCGTGCGGTGAGCGCGCGTCCCGAGACGGGCCTCGAGCGGTTCGGACGCCTCCTCCGCCGCAACCCCGTGCCGTCGGCTGCGCTCGTCATCGCGATCGCCTCGCTCGTCGCGGCCGTCGTCGTCTCCGTCAACGCACTCGGCGCCGCCAAGCGCCGGACCGCCGCCGCGGAACTCGTGATCGCCATGACCGCCGCCAGCGAGGGCAACGCGCGCGAAGCGCTCTCGGCGCTCGAGCGGATCGAGACGCCGCCCAACCCGATCATCGGCGGCATGATCGAGCGCATGCTCGACGATTCGATCATCACGCCCGTCGCGCCCTCCGTCGGCCATCTCGTCGGCGGTGCGATCTCCTCGGACGGATCCCGCTGGATCGCCGGTGGCGACGGAGGTGCCGTCGTCGTCGTCGACGCTGGCGGCCATGAACTCGGGAGGGCGAACCTCGGCGACACGAGCGTCTGGGCCACGGCGTTTTCCCGCGATGGAATGCTCGCCTACGCGGGGGACTGGTCGGGTGCCGTCTTCGAGATCGACCTCGCGCCGATCGCGCGCGGCAGCACCGGCAAGCCCGAGCGGCTTGCCTCGCGCAGGATCGCGGGCGTACCCGGGCTCGTCCGCGGACTCTTGCTCTCGCGCGATGGCAAGCGACTCGTCGCGCTCAGTTCTCCGCTCGTGGTCTCCGACATCGATCTCGCCACGGGAGCCGTGCGCTCGTCTGCCAGCGCCGTGCCGCAAGGAATGGCCCGCTCGCTCGCCTGGAGCGGCGAGGGGCGCGCGTTCGCCGTTGGCGGCAGCAGCGATATCGCTGCATTCGACCTGACTTCCGACGCGGGCCCCGTCCCGATCGATCTACCCTGGCTGTCCGAGATCGTGGCGCGTCCATCGGCGGTGGCGCTTTCCCCCAATGGCTCGTTGCTCGCGGTCGGCAGCGCCGTCGGCCATGTCCGGGTCGTCGATGTGCGTACCGGCGAGCGCCGCCTCGCCGTGCAATCCTCGCACGATGTCTGGTCGATCGACTTCTCCCGCGATTCCTCACGCATTGCGGTGGCCGAGCGCAGCGGGCGCGTGCACGAGTTCGCTGTCGCCGATGGCTTGCGGCTCGCGCGTCACGGAACTCGATCGTCCGATCCCGCGTGGGCGGCGTGCTATGCGCCCGACGGGTCGCTGTTTGCGAACATCGGCCTGACGGTCGCCCGGTTCGCCGGCGATCGCGGGTGGTCGACCAGCCTCGGTGCATTCCCGCGCGGTCTCCCGCGCGCAACGGTGCTGCTTGATCGCAACGGAGCCGCGCCCACGCTTCGGGCTGCGGCGGCCGACGGCACCGTGTGGGACCTCGAGATCGCAGGTGGAGTCTGGCGCGAGATTCCGCTCGAGGCACCGGTCGCACCGGGGCCTGCGGCCTTCGACCTCGGCGGAACGCGCCTGGCCGCGTGGAGCGATTCCGGCGTCGAGATCGCGTCGCTCGAAGGCGGCGCGCGCGTACGCGTGCCGCTCGCGCCTCGTGGTCGTCGTGAACTGGCGTGGGATCCCGCGGGCGACCAGCTCGCGGTCGTGTCGGAAGGGGAGGTTGCCGTGCTGCGTGACGACGGAACGGTCGTCGGACGCACGACCGTCGACACTTCCTCGCAAGGCCACGACATCGGCTACGAGGCGACGCGCAAGCCCGTTGTGTTCATCCGCTACAGCGACTGTGTCCCGCTGACCGTCGACGGGACCGGCGGGATCGCAGGACAGAAGCGCGAGGTCGCTTCCGCGACGCGGATCCTGCGGATCGACTCACGATGGGTGCTACCCACGCTCGGCGGTCCGGTGCTCGTCTCCCACAGCGGCGGCATGGAGCGGCTTCGCAAGGACGCGGTCGACTTCGACATGAGGCTGGTTGGCCACACGGATGTCGCCTTTACGGCAGCGGTGACGCCCGACGGTCGCATGCTCGCGACCGCGGGCGCCGACACGCGCATCCGTTTCTGGGATCTCGCGCGCGCGGAGCTGCTCGCCACCGCGATGGTGTGTGACCGACCGGTCCGAACCGTCGAGTGGCTCGATCAGGGCCGCGCGCTGCTCGTGGTCGACGCGTCCGGGCAGGTGCTGCTGCTCGATTCGGTCGCCCGCCGGACGCGCGTCGCTCAGCCCTCGACGCGATAGCCTCGGCCCGCGTACGGCCAGTAGCCGCCGCGCATGTTGAACGCGTTGAAGCCGGCGCGCGCGAGGAACGCAGCCGCCCGCGCGCTGCGGTTGCCGCTGCGGCAGTAGCAGACGACCGGTCGCGACCGGTCGAGCTCGTCCACCCGCGCGCGCAGATGCGTGTACGGGATGTGCCTTGCACCGGGCAGATGCCCCGCGGCGAACTCGCTGCAGGTCCGCACATCGAGCACGGTGACGGCGCCTTGCTCGACGAGCTCATGCGCCCGCACGGGAGAGATGTCGTCGACGCCGAGCGTGGCGAAGGTACCGACGGCGAGCGACGAAACCGCGCGCGGCTCGACGAATCCGACGATTCCCTCGGGCGCCACGCCCACGCGCAGCAGCACGCGGGTGATCTCGGCGACCTTCGACGCCTCCGCGATGAGCACGACGCGGTCGTCCTCCTCGAGGTAGTTCGCCACCGTCGGCCCGAACGACCGCTCGAACGGCGCGCTGATGGCATACGGAAGCCTCGTGTCGAGGTAGTCGTTCCACTGACGCGTGTCGATCACCGTGCACTCGGGCTTCTGGCAGATCTCCGCGAAGTCGCCCGACGAGAGCTCGCGCACCTCGGGGAGCGTGTCGAACCCGCGCCCGCCGCGTTCGTTCAGCCGCTTCACGCGCGCGAAGTAGGGGGGCGGTTCGCTCGCTCCGTCAAGCACCGCCTGCTCGAAGTCGCCGCCTTGCGCCTGCGTGCGCAGCGCGCGGTTGATGACGCGCTCGATTCCGATCGTGGTCGCGGGAATGTTGCAGATCTTCTTGCCGCACTCGCTGCCGGCCCCATGGCCGGGCAGCACCTGCGTGTCGGAAGGAAGGTCATTGATCGACGCGAGCGAGGCCTCGAGGTGGCGGACCGCCTCCGCAAGCGTCATTCCCTCGGTCGCGAACGCGCCGAGGTCGGGCCGCCCCACATCGCCGGCGAACAGGAAGTCGCCCGAGAAGAGCAGCCGCGTGGAGGATCCCGCGCGCGACAGCTCGAAGCAGAGGCTCTCGCGGGTGTGCCCCGGCGTATGGCGGACCTTGAACTCGAGCGAGCCGACGCGGAACGAGTCGCCCGCGTGCAGCAGCGCGATCCGGGCCTCGGGCGCGAGCGCAGCGCCGGCCGTCCACGCCTGCGCCGGCCCTTCCGCCGACAGGTGCGCCGTCACCGCATGGTTGGCCACGAACGCGGGCACGCCGCTCACGAAATCGGCGTGCACATGCGTCTCGGCGACGGCGACGATGCGCAGCCCCTCCTGCGCGGCGACCGACAGGTAGCGATCGATGTCGCACGCCGGATCGATGACGATGGCCTCGCGCGTCGTCGGACAGCCGACGAGGTAGGAAGCCTGCGCGAGGGTTGCGTCGTAGATCCTGCGAAGAAGCACGCCGTGAGTCTAACGCGTCCGACTACCGATGTGCAGGCGATATGTGCGGGCGATATGCGCGGGCGATATGCGCAGGCGATATGCGCGGGCGGTCGGCGAGGTGCTTTCGCCGCTACATTCCCGCGATGCCCTCGCCGACCGCACCGCGCCTGCATCCGCCGGCAGCCAGCCCGACGGCGACCGCCTCCTCGCGCAACTCGCGCGCATGCTGCACGAGGCGGGAACTCCCGCACAGCGGATCGAGGGCCTCGTCTCCGCATGCGCCGACCGGCTCGGCGTCTCGGTCTCGATCTTCTCGCTGCCCACCTGGATCAACATCTCCGTCGAGGATCGCCGCCCGGGTTCCGACGGGATCCAGCGCACCATGAACTTCCGCGTAGATCCGGGAGCTCCGAAGCTGGCGCTGCTCGAGGAGACGCACCGCGTCGCCGACCGCTTCATCTCGGGCGAACTCGACGCGGCCGGCGCGCTCACCGAGCTCGAGCGCGTCCGCGCGGAGCGCTGGAAGCCGAACCTCGCGGCGGCGTCGATCGGCTACGCGCTCTTCTCCTGCGGCGCCGCGCGCTTCCTCGGCGGCGGTGCGGCCGAGATGGTCGCGTCGATCCCCGTCGGGCTCGCCGTCGGACTTGCGATCGGATTCGCGCGCGGTCGCCGCGAGCGCGAGCTGCTCTCGGAGTTCGGCGGCTCGATGATCGCGGCGGTCATGGCGGCGTTCATCGTGGTGCTGTTCGCGCGTCTCGGCTGGACGATCTCGCTGCCGATCGTGTCGCTCGCCGGACTCGTCACGCTGCTTCCCGGCCTTGCGCTTGCGACCGCGATGAGCGAACTCTCGACGCGGAACCTCGCGTCGGGAAGCGCGCGCCTCATCGGTGCGGCGACCACGCTCGTCGTGCTGGGCATGGGCGTCGCGATCGGCGAACGCGCGGTGCAGGCCCTCGGCCTGGTCACGCCCGAGGTCCTGCGGCCGGTCTCGCGCGGCGCGGCCGTGCTCGATCTCGGCACGGCATTCGCGATCGCAGCCATCGCCGTCGGCCTCGCCATCGCGTTCCACGCGCGCCCGCGGCGTTTCGCGATCGTGCTTGTCTCCTGCATCGTCGGCTGGGGCGCGGCGCAGGTTGCGCGCCTCGCCGCGGGCGACGAGTTCGCCCCGTTCTTCGCGGCGCTCTTCATCGGCATCGTGGGCAGCATCTACGCGCGCCTGCGCCGCCGTCCGACGCTTGCGATCGTGCTCCCGGGCCTCGCGCTCCTCCTGCCCGGAAGCATCGGTTTCCGCGGCGTCCAAGGGCTTCTTGCGAGCGATACGGTCGGCGGGCTCAGCACCGCCGTCGCCGCGTTGACCGCGGCGGCCGCCATCGCGGCGGGCCTTCTCGTGGCGAACGCGCTGCTTCCGTCGCCGCGGCATGTGTGACGCTGCGAGTTACTTGCGCGCAACGCGCACGCTCAGGCGAAGATCTTCTTGATGATCCGCCCGTGCACATCGGTGAGGCGATGGTCGCGCCCGCCGTGGTGGTAGGTGAGCAGCTCGTGGTCGATCCCCATCAGCGCGAGGATCGTCGCGTGGAGGTCGTGCACATCGACCTTGTCGACCGCGGCGTAGTAGCCGTAGTCGTCGGTCGCGCCGTAGCTGAAGCCGGGCTTCACGCCGCCGCCGGCCATGAACATGGTGAAACCGTGCGGGTTGTGGTCGCGTCCGTCGCCGCCTTGCGCGGTCGGCGTGCGGCCGAACTCGCCGCCCCAGAGGACGAGCGTGTCCTCGAGCATGCCGTGGCTCTTGAGGTCGCGGATCAGGCCGGCGATGGGCTTGTCGACTTCCGCGGCGTTCGACGAGTGGCCGCCGCGCAGGTCGCCGTGCTGGTCCCACTTGTAGCTGTGCGTGCACTGGATGAAGCGCACGCCCGACTGCGCGAACCGCCGCGCCAGCAGGCACTGGCGGCCGAAGTTGTCGGTCTTCGGCTCGTCGATCCCGTAGAGCTTCTTCGTCGCGTCGCTCTCGCCCGAGAGATCCATCACCGCGGGCGCGGTCGCCTGCATGCGGTAGGCAAGCTCGAAGCTCGCGATGCGGCCCTCGAGCGAGTTGTCCGCGCCGACCTTCTCCATGTGGCGCAGGTTCAGCTCCTGCAGGTAGTCGAGCTGCTTGCGCTGGATGTCGGCGGGCAGCCCCGCGGTCATGTGCTCGAACTGCGCCTGCGAGGCGGGAATGCCCGCGTGGCCGATCGGCGTGCCGTGCGTCCAGGCCGGCAGGAACGAGCTCGAGAAGTTGTTCACCCCGCCGTGCCCGAGGGTCGGGCAGATCGTGATGAACGCGGGCAGGTCGTCGTTCTCGGTGCCGAGGCCGTACGACACCCACGAACCCATCGACGGGCGGATGAAGGTGTCGGTGCCGGTGTGGATCTTGAGGAGCGCGCCGCCGTGCGCGGGATTCGATCCGTGCAGGCTCTTGATGAAGCAGAGGTCGTCGACCACGCCCGCGACATTCGGGAAGAGGTCGCTCACCCACGCGCCCGACTGGCCGTACTGGCGGAACTTCCAAGGACTCGCGAGCAGGTTGCCCGTCTCGGCGAACTGGACGCGCGGCTTCGCGAACGGCAGCGGCTTGCCCGTGTCGCGCGCGAGCAGCGGCTTGTAGTCGAAGGTGTCGACCTGCGACGGGCCGCCGTGCATGAAGAGGAAGATCACCCGCTTCGCGCGAGGGCGGAAGTGGGGCGCGCCGAGCACGCCGTCGCCCGCCTGCAGCTGGCGCGCCATGATGCCCGCGAGCGCAAGCGAACCGAATCCGGCGCAGAGGCTCGTGAGGGCTTCGCGTCGCGACATCGGGTTGTGGCGGTGGTTGCAGAGCATCGTTCGGTCACTCCATCGTCACGAATTCGTTGGTCGAGAGCAGCGCATGGCAGAGCCGCGTCAGCGCGGCGTCGGTCGCAACGCCCGAGCGCTCGAGGTCGGCGAGGAAGTCGCGCGAGCGCTCGCGCTCGTAGGCGTCGGGTTCGCGCGACAGCACCTTGCGGAACGCCTCGCGGATGCGCGCGTCGCGGTCGGGCATCGTGCGCGCGAGGTCCGAGGCCATGCGCCCGGCCGCGTCCTCGACGAACGGCGCGTTCATGAAGAAGAGCGCCTGCGGCGCGACCACGGTGCGCGAGCGGCAGTCGACCGGCATGCTCGAGTCGGGATAGTCGAACGCGCTGAACATCCCGAACATCGCGTTGCGGATGACGGGCAGGTACACCGTCCGCCGCGGCGCTTCGTAGCGCGCGGCGTTGCCCGACTGGTCGTTCGTCACATAGTCGTGGTCGCCGACATTCAGGAGCGAGCCGCCCATCGTGCGGTCGAGCGAGCCCGCGACCGACAGCACCGAATCGCGGATCGCCTCGACCTCGACGCGGCGGCGCGGGAAGCGCGACAGCAGCCGGTTGTCGGGATCGAACGACGGGAGCGGCTCGGCGACGGAGCTCGCCTGGCGGTAGGCGGCGCTCGTCATCACGAGGCGGTGGAGGTCCTTGAGGCGCCAGCCTTCGCGCGCGAAGCGGCGCGCGAGGTAGTCGAGGAGCTCGGGATGCGACGGCGCGCTGCCGAGCACGCCGAAGTTGCTCGGCGTGTCGACGATTCCCACGCCGAAGTGCCAGGTCCAGACGCGGTTCACGATCACGCGCGCGGTGAGCGGGTTCTCGGGGTCCGCCATCCAGCGCGCAAGCTCGAGGCGCCCGCTCTGGTCTGCGGGGAACTGCGGGCCCGGCAGCGCGCGCTCGAGCATCGCGGGAACGGCGCGGGCGAGCTTCTCGCCCTTCGGCGCCATGTGGTCGCCGCGGTCGTGGAGCGGCGTCTCGTCGACCTTCGCTTCCTTCACGACGAGCGCGCGCGGCAGTTCGGCCGGCTTCGAGCGCTCGTGTTCGTCGCGCGCGGCCTGCGCGGCCACGAACGCGGCGCGCTCGGGCGTCTCGGGCCGCTTCGTGCCGGCGATGCGCATGAGGTATCGCGTCGACGCCTGCGGCCGCGGATCGGCGAGGAAGTCGAGGAACGCGGCGCGCGCGTTCTCGCGCTCCTGCGCACGGAGCGAGGCGCGGGCGCGGTCGCGCGACTCGTCGAGCTTGCGCGCCTTCGCGCGCCATTCCTCGGTGCGCTTCACTTCGGCCGCCGTCGCGAGCGGGCGCTGCGCCACGCGTCCGACCGTCGCGATGCTGTCGAAGGTCGAGACGCTGCGGAACACGCCGGAGAGCGCGAAGTAGTCCTCGTGCGAGATCGGATCGAACTTGTGGTCGTGGCAGCGGGCGCACGAGATCGTCTGCCCGAGGAACGCCTTCGTCACCACATCGATCTGCTCGTCGATCACATCGACGCGTTCCTTCTCCTTGTCGGGCTCGGCGAGCATCTTCGGTCCGAGCGCGAGGAATCCAAGCGCCGCGATGCGGCCGCGCGTGCGCGCGTCGTCGTCGGCGGTCGGGTTCGCAGGCTCGGGCAGCAGGTCGCCCGCGATCTGCTCGACGAGGAACTCGTCGAACGGCATGTCGCGGTTGAACGCATCGATCACATAGTCGCGGTAGCGGAAGGCGTTCGCGTAGGCGATGTTCTCGTCGACGCCGTTCGAGTCGGCGTAGCGCGCGACATCGAGCCAGTGCCGGCCCCAGCGCTCGCCGTACATCGGCGACGCGAGCAGTTCGTCGATGCGACGCTCGTAGGCGTCGGGCGCGTTGTCGCGCTCGAACGCCTCGACCTCCGCGATCGACGGCGGCACGCCCACGAGCGCGAGGTACGCGCGGCGAAGGAGCGTGCGGCGGTCGGCTTCCGGCGCGGGCTCGAGCCCACGCGCCTCGAGCTTCGCGAGGACGAACGCGTCGATCTCGTTGCGGGTCCAGCCTTGGCGGCGGACGCCCGGCGGCTCGGGGTGCGACATGGGCTGGTAGGCCCAGTGGTTCGCATGCTTCGCGGTGCTCTCGGGCAGGAGGCGCGTCGCGTACGGGTAGACCACGCGCTCGGGCGCGGGGGCGGCGTTGGCGGTGGGCTCGGCAGCGGGCGTAGCAGCGGCCGGAGCGGGCGAAACGGGGCCAAGCAGGAGCGTTCTTGACAGGTACGGGCCGGCGGCGAGCAGGGTGGCGAGGCCGAGGGCCGCGAACGCAAGGCGCCCGCCCGCGATGGAGCGGGGGGTCGGCAGAGACGACGATGCCACCTTCGGGGCGCCCACGACGCGAGTATCCGCGACCGAACGGCCAAGGCAAGCCCCCCGACACCTCTCTTTCGAGATTTGAGGCCAATTTCGGGGTCCCCCTCGCCCCGTCCGCCGCCCGCCGACCGCGGGCGACTTTGCGAATTCTCGCACCTGCACGCGCGATTCGATCGCGACCTCGGGTTAGGTTGTGGCCATGACTTCGCTTGCGGTCGCGCTCTCGCTTTCGTCCGTCGTCGCCAGCCTCGACTTCCCGTCCGTTCGGCGCGATGGCGCCGATCTCCTCGCATCGGCCGTCGCCGCGAGGTCCACCGCGCAGGCGGGCTCCAAGCGTGCGGCCGCGGTCGCGATGCCCGCGTCGTGGCTCACGGCAAGCGGCGCGCGGTTCACCTTCGCGCCCGAACTGCACGCGGCGCTGCGGGCGAACCGCCCCGCGGGCGCCACGCTGACCGTGCCCGTCGCCACCGTCGGCGACCTCGCGCTCTCGCTCCGGCGTTTCGAGGCCGTGACCCTCGACGCGCGGGTCGAGGTCGGTTCCGCGAAGCGCGCGCCACAGGCGGCGCTCTCCGAGGCGCTGCGCGGCGTCGTTCACTTCGAGGGCACGGTCGACGGCCACGCCGGCTCGTCGTGCTACCTCGCGTTCGGCGCGACGGGCGCCTCGGGCTGGATCGATCTTGGCGACGGCAAGGGCCAGTTCACGCTGCGCGGCGCGGGCGACGCGGGCGACCGCGTCGGCCTGATCGCGGGTCTTTCCGAGTTCGTGCGCACGAACGGGACGAGCGCCCCCGAGGTGCCGACCTGCGGCGGCGCGCACGGTCACGACGGGTGCGCGGATGGAGGCGTCGCCGGCTTCGGCGCCGTTCCGCCCGGCGTCCGCAAGGTGGTCGAGGTCGCGGTCGACTCCGACTACGAGTTCTTCACGATCTTCGACGACACCGCCGCGGCGACCGAGTATGTCGCCGCGCTCAACGGCGCGGTCTCCGCGATCTACCGCCGCGACTGCGACGCGACGATCATGACGAGCTACCTTCGCCTGCAGACGAGCGCGGCCGACCTCTTCAACGAGCCCGATCCGCTCGGGCCGTTCCGCGACTACTGGGCGCCGCTCGCGGAACCTTCTCGCGACCTCTTCACGCTCTTCACGGGCCGGCGCAACCTGCCCTACGGCGGCGTCGCGTGGCTCAACGCGGCCTGCGGCAGCTTCGGCTTCTCGGTGAACGGCTACCTGATCGGCGCGTTCGCCGACGCGGTCGAGACCAATCCCGGCAACTGGGACATCAATGTCGTCGCGCACGAGTTCGGCCACAACCTCGGCACGCTCCACACGCACAACTATTCGATCGACGCGTGCGCATCGGGCGCCGTGCAGCGCGGCACGATCATGAGCTACTGCCATGTCGTGCAGGGCGCGAGCTCGAACATCGACCTGCGCTTCCACCGCGGCACCGCAGAGCCGATCGAGGCCTTCATCGCGCAGGCGGCGTGCCTGTCGAGCGATTGCGACGACGACGGAGCGATGGACGCCGACGAGATCGCTGCGAATCCCGCGCTCGACGCGAACGGCGACGGCATCCTCGATGCCTGCCAGGACTGCAACGCGAACGGCACGCCCGACCCGGTCGAGATCGCGGCGGGG
>Ga0209985_10003861_pt1 | contig 12420 bp, 13 predicted proteins | sample NOAtaG_FD_187305 | JGI IMG/M metagenome (GOLD analysis project Ga0209985, IMG submission 187305) | Freshwater lake microbial communities from Lake Erie, under a cyanobacterial bloom - NOAA_Erie_Diel6S_1000h metaG (SPAdes) (version 2) | ecosystem: Environmental > Aquatic > Freshwater > Lake ...
GATCCTGAGCCGGATCCCCAACACGGCGCGCAACGGCAACCGCAACCTGCGCCTGCCCAACACGGCCAACATCGCCTTCGACTTCGTGGAGGCCGAGGCCGTGCTGCTGCTGCTCGACCAGGCCGGCATCTGCGCCAGTTCCGGATCGGCCTGCACCACCGGGTCGCTCGATCCGTCCCATGTCCTCACCGCCATGGGCCTGCCGCCGATGCGTGCCCGGGGTTCGGTCCGGTTCAGCTTCGGCATCTACAACACCGACGAGGATGTCGACTACCTGATCGAGAAGCTCACGCCCATCATCTATCGGTTGCGCGAGATCTCGCCGCTGAACCCCGACCATCCGGACAATGATGCCTACGACATCGACGCCGCCCGCCGGAAGCACGAGGTCGAGATGTCCGGCCAGCGTGAGGGTTGAGCCGGCCGATCGCCCCCGGGCCTCAGGCCTGCGTGTCGACGCCCACAACCTCGCCGGACTCGCAGGCGACAATCACCTCGAACGGACGGCAGCATACCTCGCAGTCGGTCGTGAACCTCTGGTGGTCGATCGTGGTGTCGATCAACAGTTCCATCGACTGGCCGCAGTAGGGGCACAGGACCTCCTCGGATTCGTTCATGAGGCAGCGTCGTTCCTCGGGACCGGCCTGCCAAGTCGGCATCCGGCCCCAGTCGGCATCCGGCCCCGGAATCGGCCCGCCCATCCCCCCGAGGTTCTGGGATTCGGCACGGAAGTTGTTTCCCGGGACGCCTGACAGATGCTGGTCCATACCTTTCTAGTCGATTCCGCCGCCGAGGCGGTGGGTCTGATCCGGGGCAAGCTTGGCCCCGACGCGGTGGTCCTCAGCGTCCGGAAGGTCCAGGCCGAAGGGGTCTCCAAGCTCTGGCGCAAGCCGCGCCTGGAGGTGCTCGCCACGGTGCCCCCGCCGACCGGTGGCCCGGCCACGGGCGCAGCTTCGCAGGTCCCGGACGCCGGGCCCGCCTCCGTCGATCCGGCCCCGGCGCTCCCGACGGTGGATCCGCTGCTGGAATTGCGGCGGGAGATGTCCGAGATCCGGGCCGAGGTGCTCCGGGTCCGCGACTCCGGATCCGCCCCCACGGCCGTTGCACCCGCCCCACCGGAAGAGATCGCGCCCCTGGAGCCGTTCATCCCGAAGTCGATCTCCTACCCGGGACAGTGGCAGGTCGGGCCGATCCTGGAGGCCACGGGATTGCTGCCGAGGAACGCCCTCCGGTTGATGGAGCGGCTGTGCGCCGAGCATGGTGAGGTGGGGCCCGAGGCCATTTCGGAGCAGTTGGAACGGGTCGCCTCGGTCCTCAAGGGCGAATGGTTGATCCCGCCGCCGAACCCCGTCCGCGGGGGACCGGAGGTCCATGTGCTCGTGGGGCCGCCCGGATCGGGAAAGACCACCGCCTTGTGCAAGTGGCTGGCCCAACTGGTCCTCGTGGAGGGGCGCTCGGTGGCCGTCTTCCGCCTGGATGGAGCGACCGCCAACACCGGAGAATTCCTCAGCGTCCATGCCGAGGTGCTCGGGGTTCCCGTGCAGCGGAGTCTGGTGCCGGACTGGAGATCCTCCGCCGACATCGTCCTGATCGACCTGCCCGGGGTGTCGTATCTGGATCGCCCTTCGATGCAAACGTTGCGGGCCCAATGGCAGGAGTTGCGGCCGACCCACGTCCATCTGGTCCTCAATGCCGCCTACGATGCATCGCTGCTGCTGGCGCAGGCACGTTCCTTCGCCTGGATGCAGCCGACCGACTGGTGGGCGACCCATCTCGATGAGGAACCCCGTTGGGGCAAGTTGTGGAATGGAGTCATGGGCACAAATTGCCCACTCTCCTGGTTGAGTGTTGGGCAGAATATTCCCGGGCTCTTCCAGAAAGCCGATCCGGATCGGTTGATTCGTCATCAATTGAGACTTCAAACCATGGCTTGCAGTTCCTGAACGGGAGGTGAACCGTCATGGCACTTTAGTTGCTTCCTAGGATCCGCAGCGACGCTCTATGCGAAAATTCATGATCACCGGTATCCTGGCCGGCTTCGCCATCGGCGGCACCTTGGGGCTGCTCCAGGGGGCCAGCGGTGGCGAGTTGTTCTGGAGAGCGGCGGTTTCTTCCGCCGTGCTGGGATTGCTCATGCGGTGGTGGTGGCGGATCTGGAGACGCTCGCTGCACGAGGCCCAACAAAAACGGTTGCAGGCACTGACCGAAGCCATGAGCAAGCTGCCCCATGAAGCGGATCGGGTCTCGAACTGAACCTTAGACCAAGCACCTCCAGCGTATGCCAGCCCCCTCTCCCTCGATCGAAGATCCTGCGATCACGCGGAAGCTTCCCGCCCAGCTCACCACCTACAAGAAGGTGAGGCCGGGCACTCCGAAGGAGGCCGAACTCATCGAGCAGTACCTGCCCTTCGTGAAGAACGTGGTGGGGCGCCTCGCCCTGACGCTTCCCGCGCATGTCGACCTGGACGATCTCTACAGCGCCGGTCTGGTGGGACTCCTGAACGCCGTCCGCAACTTCGATCCCACCGCCGGCTCGACCTTCGAGTCGTATGCCCGGGTGCGGATCCGCGGGGCGATCTTCGACGAGTTGCGGCGCCTCGATTGGGTGCCGCGTTCGGTCCATGACAAGGCGCGCAAGGTGCAGGCGGTCATCAGCCAGATCGAACAGGCCAAGGGTCAGGCTCCCTCGGATGCCGAGGTGGCCGCCGCGTTGGGCTTGTCGATGAACGATTACGACGACCTGATGTCCCAGATCCGGCCGGCCACCTTCGTCTGCCTGGATGCGGTCAGCGGCAACGAGGAGGGTGGCGAGACGATCCACCACGAGACGATCTCCGATCCCTCGATGGCCGACCCGGTCGACTCGACGGCCCGCAACGAGATGGCCCGGCTCATCGAGAAACGCTTGAGCACCCTGCCGGAGATGCAGCGCAAGGTCCTGGCCCTCTATTATTTCGAGGATCTCCGGTTGCGGGAGATCGCCGAGGTGTTCGGCCTGACTGAATCGCGGATCTGCCAGATCCATTCGCAGGCGATCCTCGCCTTGCGCGGCTACCTCCAGCGGGTCGTCGCCGACGATCGCTGAACCGCTCCCAAAGCGCTGCCTTCCCTCATCCCGAAATCCCCATGCTCATCATCATCGGTTCGGTGGTCGTGCTGGTTTCCGTCCTCGGCGGCTTCATGGTCGCGGGCGGAAATCCGCTGGTGCTGCTGCAATGGTCCGAGTTCATCGTCATCCTGGGAGCCGCATTCGGCTCCCTGATCACGATGGCTCCGATGAAGATCCACAAGGATCTCATGGCCCAGATCACCGGCAGCCTCAAGGGATCGCGCTACACCAAGGCCGCCTACGAGGACATGTTCAAGGCCCTCTACGAGATGTTCATGCTGGGGCGCCGCAACGGGATGGTGGCCCTGGAACCGCACATCGGGGAACCGGCCACCAGCAGCATCCTGACGAAGTACTCCGGGTTCTCCAGCGACCACCATGCCGTCGAGTTGCTCACCGGGGCCCTGCGGCCGCTCATCGACGGCAAGATCAAGCCTGACCAGGTCGGGCTGCTGCTCGACACCGAGATCGACACCATGGAGCTGGAGCACCACAAGCCCATCGACGTGCTCTCGAAGACGTCCGACGCCATGCCCGGCTTCGGCATCGTGGCGGCCGTGCTCGGCATCGTGATCACCATGGGTTCCATCAACGGTCCGGTGGAGGAGATCGGTCACCACGTCGCTGCGGCGCTCGTCGGGACCTTCCTCGGGATCCTCGTGTCCTACGGCTTCCTGGGTCCCTTGGCCCAGGCCCTGACCTTCAATGGCCAGAACGAGATCGGCTTCTACCGGACCCTCGCCAAGGCCCTGTCCGGTTTCGCCACCGGAATGGCCCCGATGATGGCCCTCGAGGTGGCACGCCGCGGCCTTCCCGCCGATGTGAAGCCCACCGCCGAGGAGCTGGAATCGATGCTCAAGGCCGTCAGCAAGTAACCCCGCAAGCGCTGAGGACACACCATGGGAGGAGGAGGAGGAGGATCCTGGAAGGTCGCCTACGCGGACTTCGTGACCGCGATGATGGCGCTGTTCCTGGTGCTGTGGCTGGTGTCGCAGGACTCCAAGGTCAAGGACGCGGTGTCGCGCACCTTCCGCAACCCGTTCTCGGCGACGGAGAAGAAGTCGTCGGGAATTTTCGACCAGAAGCAGGAGAACGACAAGACGTACTCCAAGGGCACCTTCGAGGCGAACGCCCCGATCGAGCTGGGCATCCTTCGGCGCATCAGCCAGGACATGCTCAAGACCCTCAACAGCAACCCCGAGTTGCAGGAGGATCAGACGCTGCGGATGGAGCTGCTCACCGACGGCATCCGGTTGAGCCTCTTCGACCGGCACCAGCGACCGCTCTTCGACAAGGGTTCGACCGATCTCTCCGAATACGGCACCTGGGTCTTCTCCACCATGGCCTGGCAGATCACCCGCTTCACCAACGACTTCCTGCTCGAGATCGAGGGGCACACCGAGGCCGGCTATGTGCCGAAGCCCGGGGAGCCCGACGCATGGGATCTTTCGACGGCCCGTGCCCAGGCCACCCGCAGGCTCCTGATGAAGCACGATGTGCGGTCCAAGCAGATCCGGCGGGTGTGCGGGTATGGAGACACCATGCCGATCGAAGGCTTGCCGGCGGATGATCCCCGCAACCGCCGGGTCTCCCTGGTGCTCCGCGCCAACGAAGGCACCTACAAACTCTGAGGATCCGACCCCATGCCAACCGCTTTCAAGCCACTGCTGCCAGGATCCAGTCCGACCGGAGGCCACCTTCACGGGAAGTCCGGGGGAACCCGTGATCCCAAGGTGGATTTCAGGCCCCTCGGGGTGTCCGCCGATCAACTGCCCCCGGCGGCCGCCGCCGGCATGGCGGCCCATGCGTCGAACCTCATGCCGGGCATCCAGCTCACCCCGGTCCACTCGGCACCCTCGATGACGCCACCCCCACCACCCTCGGCCGGCCCGAAGGGTTCGGTGGCGATCACGCGGTTGATCCGGGACGGGGAGCGCATCACCCACATCGAGGTGCAGTGCGCCTGCGGTGAGTTGATCACCCTCGCCTGCGGGTACGGTGCCGAAGCGCCGGCCGGTCCCCTCCTGGCTTGACGGGGTCTTCCGGGCGGGGTCTTCCGGGCGGGGTGGTGGTGATCCCGGCGGTCCGGCCTCGCCCGGCGGCCTCACTCCCACTCGATGGTCCCCGGCGGCTTGCTGGTGAGGTCCAGGACCACGCGGTTGACCCCGCGCACCTCGTTGGTGATGCGGGTGCTGATGCGCTCCAGCAGGTCGTAGGGAGCCTTCACCCAGTCGGCGGTCATGCCGTCCTGGGATTCCACGATGCGCAGGGCGATGGTGTAGGCGTAGGTGCGCTCGTCCCCCTGCACGCCCACGCTGCGGACCGGCAGCAGCACGGCGAACGACTGCCACGTCCGGTAGTACCAGTCGGCGGCCTTCATCTCCTCGACGACGATCCGGTCGGCATTGCGGGTGATCTCCAGCTTCTCGGGCGTCAGCTCCCCGAGGCAGCGGACGGCCAGGCCCGGGCCGGGGAAGGGTTGTCGGTGGACGATCTCCTTCGGCAGGCCCAGTTCGAGCCCGAGCTGCCGCACCTCGTCCTTGAAGAGATTGCGCAGCGGCTCGAGCAGCTCGAACTTCATGCCCTTCGGGAGTCCGCCCACGTTGTGGTGGCTCTTGATCATGTGGGCCGGGTTGCCCGCGATGGGCACCGACTCGATCACGTCCGGATAGAGCGTCCCCTGGGCGAGGAACCTGGCCTTCCCGGCCCGGCGGGTCGCCGCCTGGAACACGTCGATGAAGGTCTTGCCGATGATCTTGCGCTTGCGCTCGGGGTCGGTGACCCCCTTGAGCTTGCGCAGGAACAGGGCGGTGGCCTCCTCGTACTGCAGGCGGATTTGGAAATGGCGGCCGAAGACCTCCTGCACGACCTCCGCCTCGCGGTGCCTCAGCAGTCCGTTGTTCACGAAGATGCAGGTGAGCTGGTCGCCGATGGCCTTGTGGATGAGCGCGGCCGCCACGCTCGAGTCGACGCCGCCGCTCAGGCCCAGGATGACCTTCTGGTCGCCGACCTTGGCGCGGATCTCCTCGCAGGCCTGCTCGACGTAGTTGCGCATCGTCCAGCTCGGCCGGCATCCGCACACCCCGCGCACGAAATTGGAAAGGATCTCGCGGCCCCGGGGCGAATGGACGACCTCGGGATGGAACTGGATGCCGAAGAAGGAACGCTTCGGGTCCTCGATGGCGGCATACTCCGAATTGTCGGTGGTCGCCACGGCGGAAAAGCCCTTGGGCAGCCGGGTGAGCTTGTCGCCGTGGGAGTTCCAGACCTGGAGCGTGCCGGGAAGCTTGCGGAACAGCGGGCAGGCCTTGCGGGTGACCGTCAGGGTGCCCTTGCCGTACTCGCGCTTGGTGCCCTTCTCGACCTTGCCGCCGAGGAAATGCCCCATGATCTGGACGCCATAACAGATGCCCAGCACGGGGACGCCCATCTGGAAGATCGCCGGGTCGGGCAGGGGAGCCCCCGCGGCATACACCGAGGCCGGCCCACCGGAGAGGATGATCCCGCGCACACCCAGCTTGCGGATCTCCGCCGCCGGCGTGTCGTAGCGCAGGAGGGTCGAATAGACGTTCAGTTCCCGGACCCGGCGCGCGATGACCTGGGTGTACTGGGACCCGAAGTCGAGGATGACGATCTGCTCCATGAGCAACGGTGGCGGGTCGGCGACCGGGCCATCAAGCCGGATTTGGCGCCGCGTTCCGGGCCGCGGGATCACCAGGACCCCCAGTGTCCCGGGCGCGGCCTGGACGACATCGATGTTTTAGTGATAAAACATCCTGTTTGACTCAACACTTTCTCCCGCCGAAAGTGTCAGGAGATGCGACGGTTCTTCCACCCGACAACGATGCGTGGCCGGCGGGCTCTCGGCCTGCGGATCCGGGACCTATTCCGGGACCTATTCCGGGACCGGTCAACCGCCCCGGTTCGGGTGGCGGCTCCCGGGATTCTCCTGGCTTGGTGCTTCGTTGCCGCGGCCCCGGCGGCCCGTGCCTCCGATGTGGCCCCGATCTCCGTCTGTGCCACCGTGGGCATGGTGGCCGACATGGCCCGGGAGGTCGGCGGCGGTTCGGTGGCGGTGCACGCGTTGATGGGCCCGGGGGTGGACCCCCACCTCTACAAGGCCACCTCGTCCGACCTCGTGCGCCTGCAGCGGGCCGACCTGATCCTCTACAGCGGGCTGCACCTCGAGGGGCGCATGCAGGAGACCTTCGAGCGCCTCCGCCGATCCGGTCGCCAGGTCCGGGCGGTGACCGACGGGTTGCCCCGGAGCCGCCTGATCGGTGCCGGCGGGGAAGGGCAGCACGACCCGCACGTCTGGTTCGACGTCCGCCTCTGGGCCGACTGTGCCGACACGGTCGCGGAGGCGTTGGCCGGGGCGCGTCCGGCCTCTGCCGCGGACTTCCGCCGGAGCGCCGCGGCCCTGAAGGAGCGCCTCGGCGGCTTGGACCGATGGGTGCGCGGGAGGGTCGCGGAAGTGCCGGCCTCCCGGCGGATCCTGGTCACCAGCCACGACGCGTTCGGCTACTTCGGCCGGGCCTACGGGTTCCAGGTGGTCGCCCTCCAGGGGATCTCGACCGTGACCGAGGCGGGCCTCGCGGACATGGCCCAGTTGACGGACTTCATCCGCGCGAAGGGGGTGCCGGCGGTGTTCATCGAGAGCAGCGTCTCCCCGGCGGGCGTTCAGAGGATCTCCAAGGACGCCGGGGTGCGCTTGGGCGGGGAACTGTTCTCCGACGCGCTCGGCAGCCCCGGCCAGAAGCACGACGGATTCGACCTCGGCACCTACGAGGGCATGATCCGGCGCAACGTGGACCGCATCGTGGAGGGCCTGAAGTGACCCAGGCCGGTGCAGGGTCCGATCCGGCCGGGTCCGCCCCGCCGCTGGAGATCCATGACCTCACGGTCGCCTACCGGAACAAGCCGGTGCTGTGGGGCGTCGACCTGGCCGCCCCGGCGGGGAGGCTCATCGGGATCGTCGGGCCCAACGGCGCCGGCAAGTCCACGCTCATCAAGGCCTGCATGGGCCTGCTGCCGTGCGCCTCGGGCTGGGTCAAGGCCTTCGGGCGTCCCGTGCCCGAGTCCCTCGGGCGCATCGGGTATGTGCCGCAGCGCGAGTCGGTGGACTGGGACTTCCCGGTGAGCGTCATGGATGTGGTCCTGATGGGCCGGTATGGGCGCATCGGGCTGTTCCGGAGGCCATCGGCCGAGGATCGTCGGATCGCGCGCGACTGCCTCGACCAGGTGCAGATGCTGCCCTTCGCCGACCGGCAGATCTCCAACCTCTCGGGCGGGCAACAGCAACGGGTCTTCCTCGCGCGGGCCCTGGCCCAGGAGAGCGACCTCTACTTCATGGACGAGCCGTTCGCCGGGGTGGACGCGGCCACCGAGGCCTCGATCATCGCCATCCTCCAGGGGCTTCGTGACCGGGGCAAGACCCTCCTGGTGGTGCACCATGACCTGCCCACCGCCCGCGACTACTTCGACTGGCTGCTGCTGCTGAACCTCCGGGTGGTGGCCTTCGGTCCCACCGCCGAGGTGTTCACCCCCGAACTGCTCCAGAAGACCTACGGCGGGCGGCTCACCCTGCTCAGCGAGGTGGCCGAGGCGGTGCAGGCCAAGGCCCGCTGAGCCGATGCCATGACCGGACCCGCGACTCCACAGGCTCCGTGCCGTCCGCACGACCGGCGGCGCCCCCGTGTCTGCCGATCGGTGTCCGGGTGGCTGGTCGCTGCGCTCTGGCTCGCCTCGGCCGGCGTGCTCCATGCCGCCAAGATCGGGGACCTGACGGAGGTGCGCTGGACCGAGCAGGCGGCCCGGTTCCTGTCGATGGCCGACCCCGCCGTCCGCCACGCCTGCCTTGGCACGGTGCTGCTGGGGGTGTCCTGTGGCCTTCTTGGGGGCTTCCTCGTCGTCCGGCGGATGGCATTGCTCGGGGACGCCCTGTCGCATGCGGTGTTGCCCGGGGTGGCCCTGGGGTTCCTGTGGAACCTGGAGAAGGACCCGCTGGCCATCTTCGTCGGGGCACTCGTCGCCGGCCTGGCCGGCTCGGCCGTGGTGTCCTGGATCACCCGGACCACACGCCTCAAGGAGGACACGGCGCTCGGCATGGTCCTGGCCACCTTCTTCGGCGCGGGTTTGTGCCTGTTGTCGATGTTCCAACGCCTGCCAACCGGAAACAAAAGCGGCATCGAGAGCTTCCTCTTCGGGCAGGCCGCGGCGCTGGGTCCCGGCGACCTCCAGCTCATGGGTGCCGTGACCGCGCTGGTCGTCGGCATGCTGGCCCTGGGCTACAAGGAATTCCTCCTGGTGAGCTTCGACCCGGGTTTCGCCCGCGTCCTGGCCCTGCCGACCCGCCGGCTCGAGCGGGTGCTCCTGCTCCTGCTCGCCTTCGCGGTCGTGGCGGCCCTGCAGGCGGTCGGGGTGGTGCTGGTGTCGGCCATGCTCATCATCCCGGCGGCGACGGCGTCCCTGCTGACCGACCGCTTCCACCGGATGCTCCTGTGGAGCGCGGCCATCGGGGCCGTCTCCGGCCTGAGCGGGGCCTTCCTCTCGTTCCTGGGCACGCGCCTGCCGACCGGACCGTTCATGGTGCTCTCGGCGGGCGTGCTCTTCGGGTTGGCGCTGCTGCTCTCGCCGAGGCATGGCATCGGGCCGCGCTGGATCCGCCAGCGTTCCCAGCGCCATCGCGTGGCCCGTGAGAACACCCTGAAGGCCATCTACCAGGTGCTCGAGTCCGGCGGGTTCTCGTCGGAGGTCGTCCCGGTCGAGGCCCTGGCCTCCCGGCGGCGCGTCGATCGGCAGGCCGCCCTCCGGGAGGTTGGATCGCTCGTCCGTGCCCAGCTCGCCACCCTGTCGGACGATGCCGTGGCCCTGACGCCGTCCGGATGGCAGGGGGCCTGCGCGATCGTGCGCAACCACCGGCTCTGGGAGCTCTACCTCACCCACGCCGCGCAGATTGCGCCGGACCACGTGCATGACGACGCCGAGAAGATCGAGCACGTGCTGGGCGAGGCGACCGTGCGCGAACTGGAACGGCGGCTGCCGAGGGCGGACGTCGACCCGCATGGCCGGCCGATCCCCTCGGTCCCGGCGGCCGACCCGGCGATGGGCCGGCGCGGGGCGTCCGCCACGGCGGGAGATCGGCCGGTGGGATACGGGGGTCGGTCGTGACGCTGGTGCCCGACTTCAGCGTCCAGCGTGTCTTCGTGGAGCCCTGGACCACCGAGATCGGCACGCACGGGATGATGGCGCTGGTGACCTTCCTGGTCGGGGCGACCTGTGGGCTGGTGGGCAACTTCCTCATCCTCCGGCGGATGGCCCTGATGGGGGATGCCGTCAGCCACAGCGTCCTGCCGGGGATCGCCGTGGCCTTCCTGTGGACCGGTTCGCGGGGCATCGGGGCGATGGTCCTGGGCGCCTTCGTCGCCGCCTTCGCCACGCACCTGTTGATCGAGGCCATCACCCGCCATTCGCGGGTCCGGCCCGATGCGGCCATCGGCATCGCCTTCTCGACGCTCTTCGCCCTCGGCGTGGTGCTGGTGGCGGTGTTCGCCGACCGGGTCGACCTCGACCAGGACTGCGTGCTCAACGGCGACTTGCCGATGATCCCCCTCGAGCCCCCGGTCCGCCTCGGCTCCCTGTCGCTGGGGCCGCCGCCCTTGGTCCGGTTGGCGGGCCTGCTGGCCGCCTCCGTGCTGTTGCTGGTCCTCTTCTACAAGGAACTCATGCTCACCTCGTTCGATCCGGGCCTGGCCGCCGGATTGGGGCTTCCGGTGCGCGCGGTGCACCATGGCCTGATGCTGTGGCTGGCCTTGTCGGTGGTGGCATCCTTCGAGGCGGTCGGGGCGATCCTGGTCATCGCGCTGTTGATCCTGCCCGGCGCCACGGCGGCCCTCCTGACCGAGCGGATGGTTCCGCGCCTGGTCCTGGGCACGGTCCATGCCGCGCTGAGCGCGGTCGGGGGCATGCACCTGTCCGTGGCCCTGGACTGCTCCCCGGCCGGGGCCGCGGTGGTCGCGGGAGCCGTCTGGTTCACCGCGGCCTGGCTCTTCAGCCCGACGGCGGGGCTGGTCCCACGGTGGTGGCGGGCGTGGCGGGCGACCTGACCGGGCCGGGGGCGCCCCTGTCCCGGAGGGCGTTGACAATCCGGCGTCGGCCTCCGAGGTTGCCCCGACATCCGACACGAATCATCGCATCCCATGAGATCCCGCAGCCTCTCCCCCAGCGTCCCTCCGCTTCGCGCCTTGTGCCTGGCCCTGATCGCGGGCGCCCTGCCGGTGCTGGCCGGTTCCGATTGGCAGACCGATTTCGCCGCGGCCAAGACCGCCGCCAAGAAGGACAACAAGGCCATCCTCCTGGATTTCACCGGTTCCGACTGGTGTGGGTGGTGCATCAAGATGAAGAAGGATTCCCTCGACCAGAAGGCCTTCCTCGAGTTCGCCGACAAGAAGCTCGTGCTCGTCGAGGTGGACTTCCCGAACAAGAAGAAGCAGTCCGACGCCGTGAAGCAGCAGAACGAAGACCTCCAGAAGCGCTACAACGTCGAGGGCTATCCGACGTTCGTGCTGGTGGATGGCGACGGCAAGGAACTCGGACGCCACGTGGGCTACCTCAAGGGCGGGCCATCGGCCTTCGTCCAGAAGATCGAGGGTTGGACCAAGGCCGGCTCGGCGAAGTGAGCCGGCGCCGGTCCGGTCCACGGTCGGCCGGGTTCTCGTTCAGCTCGGGCCGATCTGCCTCAAGGCCTCGAACAACACGATGGCGACGCAGTTCGAAAGGTTCAGCGAGCGCGCCTCGGGCCTGGCCATGGGGATGTCCAGCCAGCCCTCACGGTGGCGTTCCAGCAAGGCCCTCGGCAGTCCGGCCGTCTCCCGCCCGAAAACCAGGTGATCCCCGGGTCGGAACCGGGCCTCGGTGTACCGCCGCGGCGCTCCCTGCTCGATGAACCACAGCCTCCCGGCCGTCACCCCGCCGGAATCCGGGAGCACCTCGGGTGGGGACGTGAGGTGCGCCTCATAGGTGGACCAGTCCGGCCAGCGCCGCCACTGCACCAGCCTCCAGTAGTCCATGCCCGCGCGGGCCAATCGGCGGTCGTCGATCTCGAAACCGAGCGGCTCGATGAGGTGCAGGGTGGCCCCGGTCGCGGCGCACAATCGGGCGATGTTGCCGGTGTTCGGCGGGATCTCGGGCTCGACCAGGACGATGTTCACGGGGCGGAATCGGTGACGATCCTGCCGGGACGGTGATCGATCCGGCCCCGGCGCGGCAATCGGGAACCCTGGACATTCGCCCGGGTCGGCCTGCTGCTCGGC
>Ga0209985_10003863_pt1 | contig 12411 bp, 15 predicted proteins | sample NOAtaG_FD_187305 | JGI IMG/M metagenome (GOLD analysis project Ga0209985, IMG submission 187305) | Freshwater lake microbial communities from Lake Erie, under a cyanobacterial bloom - NOAA_Erie_Diel6S_1000h metaG (SPAdes) (version 2) | ecosystem: Environmental > Aquatic > Freshwater > Lake ...
TGCAGCTTGGAATCCCAGAGATTGCCCCTCACTGTCTGGAGTCAGTCCGACCTGATTTTGCCTCCGGTGTAAAGACGGGTGACATCCTGGTTGCGGGAGAAAATTTTGGAATTGGCTCATCACGTGAGCAAGCCGCGTCGGTCTTGGTGTGTTTGGGAGTAAAGGCGGTTATCGCGCCCTCATACAGTGGTCTATTTTTTCGAAACGCGTTCAATGTTGGGCTCCTGCTGCTGACTTGTGCACAGGCAGATCAGTTGCAAGAGGGGGAGCACATTCAGCTTGACCTGAAGAATTGGCAGATTCATCGTGGCGCGAGCCAGCCGCTTTTCTGTACACCGGTTCCGGAATTTCTAATGGAGATTGTTTCGGCTGGCGGGCTGTTGAACCACCTGAAGGCCCTTCAGAATAAGTCGAGAGGGACCCATTAATGCCGTCGATCATGGATCCTTGCATCATGCGGGCAGCGGCAATGCCGACAGTCACCCCAAAAATACCGGCCCTCATCGTAGGTGCAGGCGCCTGTGGGCAGACTGCCGCAATACGACTTCGACAACTCGGTGTTAGTTGTCTCATGCTCGAGCGGGATGCGTTACCGAGCGGTTCCACCGCGCTCTCATCGGGTTTCATACCTGCCGCAGAGACTGATCTACAAAGATCGCTGTCGATTCAAGACTCAATTGAACAATTCAGAAAAGACATTATTGCCAAGTCAGATGGGCAGGCGGCAAAGCACCTCGTTAAGGCCTACACCGAAGGTGTGAAAGAGGCAATTAACGCCTTCTGCCAGCATGGCATCGGCTTTGAAATCATCGATGGATTTCTCTATCCGGGCCACAGCGCGTTGCGAATGCACACAGTCCCGCAGCGCACTGGTGATGCACTGCTTGCAGCGCTTGGTCAAATGGCCCAGGAAATGGGGGCTGACTTAATTCTGGAGGCTAAAGTTACAGAACTTTGGGTTGATAACGACAACGCGATCATGGGGGTAGGCTATCTATGCCCTGATGGAAAAAAAGAACTCATCGCATGTGATGCACTGTTGCTGTCCTGCAATGGGTTTGGCGGCAATCGCCAGATGGTCAAGGACTTGCTTCCCGAAATGTCAGAGGCTTTGTTCGCAGGACATGTTGGAAACGATGGCAGCGCGATCACTTGGGGGCAGCAACTCAGCGCGGCCCTTGAAGATCTCGGGTCCTATCAAGGCCATGGATCATGGGTGATCCCCCAGGGCGTGCTGATGACGTGGGCGCCGATGACTGCAGGCGCCGTTCAGATCAATAAGCTCGGCAAGAGATTTCATAATGAATTGGGGGGGTATTCAGAGGCAGCGGTTCAAGTGCTAAATCAGCCTGGCGGATACTGCTGGAATGTCTTCGATCAGCCGCTATTAGAAATGGCGCGAACTTTTCCTGATTTTGTTCAGGCGGAGAAGTCTGGGGCAGTAAAAACCGCGCTAAGCCTTAAAGAACTCAGCGAGGTGATTGGCTGCCCCCCGGAGGCTCTGGATGAAACCTTTCGGTCAATGACGCCTGGAAGCCCCGATCCATTCGGTCGTACTTTTAGCCGCAGCCTCAAGCCACCGTTTTACGCGGTGAAGGTCACTGGGGCCCTATTTCATACCCAGGGGGGTCTGAGTATTGACGCCGATTGTCGTGTACTGAGTAACCGTGATGAGCCTTTCTCCAATCTCTGGGCGGCAGGCGGCGCTGCAAGGGGTGTCTCAGGCAAAGAGGTTTGGGGCTATCTCTCAGGAAATGGGCTTTTAAGCGCAGTGGGCGGGGGCTGGATAGCGGCAACCAGCATTGCAACTCAGTTAAGCGCGGCCAGCGCGGACTCAGTCCAATGAACAGTTCAGGCGCTTCAGTGCTGGCGGACCGACTTGCCCTTCCCAAGGCGATTCTGGCGCCTGGAGTCTACGATGCACTGACTGCTTTAGTGGCGCAGCAGGCTGGCTTTGAGGCAGTGTATCTATCGGGCGCCTCAATTGCGTATAGCCGACTTGGAAGGCCAGATATCGGTTTAACTACCGCCACCGAAGTGACTCAATCAATCTCACACATTACAGATCGAATTTCCATTCCCTTAATTGTTGATGGTGATACAGGTTTTGGTAATGCCCTAAACACACAGCGAACAATTCGAGATTTTGAACGCGCCGGTGCTGCAATGATCCAGATTGAGGATCAGACATTTCCAAAGCGTTGTGGTCACCTTAACGGAAAAGGTGTGATCCCAACACAAGAAATGGTGGGTAAGCTACGCGCTGCACTTGATGCGCGAGAGCGGAAATCTACGCTACTACTCGCGCGGACCGATGCATTGGCAGTCGAGGGATTCGAGGCAGCGCTTGAGAGGGCGGAGCGCTATCTTGAAACGGGTGTTGATGCATTATTTATTGAGGCACTTCGGTCAGAACACGAGATAAAAACAGTCTCTGATCGATTCGCAAGCAGAATTCCACTACTTGCAAACATGGTTGAGGGCGGCAAGACACCCCTTCAATCTTCTGAGGCCCTGGGAAAACTTGGATTTCGGATTGTCATCTTCCCTGGCGGCACAGCCCGTGCGGTTGTCCACAGTCTTCAGGGCTATTTTGCTAGTCTCAAGCTGAACGGTACAACAGAGCCCTGGCGGGGAAAGATGCTGGACTTTGAGCAGCTCAATCAGGTGATTGAAACGCCGGCGCTTTTAGAAAAAGGAAAAAACTACGATAGCGCATCGTGAATTGAAGCCGACAGATTTTAAAAACCATATAGCCGCGCAGGATTTTTAACCAGTATCTGTTGGCGAATGTCTGGATCGGGAACCCAGCGGTAAAAAAGATTCAAAAGATCGGCATCATTGGGCATGACATGCTTGACCATCACATGTGGCCAGTCTGAGCCCCATAGCAATTGCTCAGGATTCGCAGCCATCACTGCCTCTACATAAGCGATGGTGTCGTTGTAGGGTGGGCCAGACTCACTTGAGATCCGATAGGGACCGGTCATTTTGACCCAAGCTTTTCCGGCCCGCATGAGTTCCAGTAGGGCCAAGAAGCCTGGGTTTTTAACGCCGTATCGGCAATGCATATAGCCAAAGTGCCCAAAGACGACCGGCACATTCAGTTGCGAAATATTGAGCGCGAGATCGGGATAGTCTTGGACATGGGCAAGGAGTTCGAGATGCCAGCCGAATGGAGCAATTTGGTCTGCCAATTTGCTAAGGAGATTCATCGGTAATTCAGCCCGCTTATCGGCTACGTCGACAATGTTTACACGAACCCCGCGCACTCCAAGGTGGTGCATGTGTTCAAGCTCAGCGACTGTTATATCGGGATGCACTACAGTGACGGCCCGCAAGGGTATTGCCGCCCGTTCTAGGACCTCGAGCAGCGCGCGGTTATCGGTTCCGTAGACACTCGGCTGAACAATAACAGCGCGATCGATACCGAGTGCGTCGAGCTGAGCAAGGTAATCTTGCTCAGTGCAGTCGGGTGGCGTGTAGACGCGCTGCTTGGCAAATGGAAATCGACTCGCGGGGCCAAGAATGTGAGCATGGCAGTCTGTACTGCCCGCCGGGAGCTTCCAGTCGGGCGGCCGTAGCGCTCGATCGGGCCCTTGGCAGGCTGGCGCCTGCGTCGACTCCGATCGCTCTACAGGAGATTGCGCTGCCAACTTTTTGAATTGAAAAGCGTTGCTGTCGACTGCTACTGCGGTTCAATCTGGGCTGTTTTGGCGATACGCGTATATTTCACCACTTCGTCGCGAACAAACCGCGTGAATTCTTGCTGGTTCATCGGACGAATCGCGATTCCAAGTCGCTCGTACTGGGTCTTTACTTCGGCAAGCTGCAGTACCCGATTAATATCGATATTGATCTTCTGCACGATTCCATCTGGCGTCCCGGCTGGTGCCCACACGCCAAACCAGAGTCCGATTTCGAAACTTGGGTAGCCTTGTTCGGCAATCGTTGGCACATCGGGCAGTTGTGCTGATCGCGAACGCGAGCTGACGCCCAGCGCCTTGACACGTCCGGCACGTATCTGGGTCAATACTGTCGACTCGGGTGCCATATAAAACGATGTATCCCCCATGATCGTGCCTTGGATCGCCTCTGGGGACCCTTTGTAGGGAACATGCACCATCTGGATACCTGCGGTCTGATTAAAAAATTCAGCGGCTAAATGTGTTGAGCTGCCGACTCCGGCAGAGGCAAACGGAAGTCCTCCGGTCCGGGTTTTAGCGCCGCTGACGAGATCTTTTAGGGAGCTGTAGGGTCCGGGCAGGCCTGTCACCAGGACATACGGGGTAAAACCGATGTTGTTGATATCGATCATCCCCTTGACAGGATCATAGGGGAGCTTTTTGTAAATCGCTGGATTTGCGGCATAGGAAGCCGATTGAATCAAGAGGGTGTACCCATCGGGGGCGGACTGCACGACGGCCCCCGTTCCAATTAATCCGCCCGCACCCGGCCGGTTCTCAATGACTACGGGCTGCTTCCAGAGCTCCGATAGGGCCCGCGCGACGATGCGTCCCGCCTGATCAGCGCCCGATCCCGGGGTGAGCGGTACGATCACTTTGACGGGGCGATTGGGGTAGGCCTCCGACTGTGCAAATGCAGCACTGCAGAGCGCGAACGTTGCTACCAAAAGCGCAGAAAAAAATCTCATGATGCCTCCTGGGGGATGCAATTAGAATGTCTCCGGGGGCCTCTTGGTAGATGCCTCGGCGGCTCGTTCATTCATTTTAGACCTGAGAGCTTCAATGATCCAAAAAATTAAAGTCGGGGAACTTGACGTTGCCTACCAGTTCGACGGACCGGCAGACCGGCCAGTCATCCTGATGAGTAACAGTTTAATGTCCAATATCAGCATGTGGGATCCAACCCTGCCCGCACTTACAGATCGTTATCGGGTTCTTCGGTACGACACGCGTGGCCATGGACGCACATCCGTGACCCCAGGGCCTTACTCGATTGCTATGTTGGCGGATGATGCGGTAGGTCTGCTCGATGCCTTGAATATCCGACAGGCACACATCATGGGTCTGTCGATGGGGGGAATGATTGCGCAGCAGCTGGGCGCCCGATATTCAGACCGGGTGCTGTCTTTACTGCTTTGCGATACGGCCAGCGAAATGCCGCCTCGCAACATGTGGGAGGAGCGGCTTGCGATTGCCCGCACTCAGGGAATTCCCGGGTTGGTGGAGGGCACAATTAAGCGCTGGTTTACTGAGTCCTTCATTAATCGTGCGCCGAAAGAAATAGCTAAGGTGCGAGAAATGATTCTGGGGACACCGGTTGAAGGCTATATGAGTTGCGCTGGTGCTGTGCGTGACATGGCTCAGACGACGATGTTGCTGAAGATTACGGCACCGACCCTGGTGATTACTGGCCGTCAGGATCCCGCCTGCACGGTTGATCAGTCCACGGTATTGCATCGAATGATCAATACCTCGCGTATGGCCGTGATTGAAAATGCGGCGCACCTTTCGAACATTGAGCAGCCCGAGGTCTTTAATCAAGAGATTCGAAACTTTCTTGAAACAGTTAGCGACTGATCAAATTAAATTTTTCTGGGAGAAGCATCATGTTCGGAAAGTTACGGGGTTTGGGTTTTGCGCTTGCGATGTTCTTGGGCGCCGGCTTCGCGCTGCCAGTCTGGTCCTACCCGGATCGGCCAGTCAAAATTATTGTCGCTTTCCCGCCGGGTAGCTCAACAGACATCGTTGCGCGTGCAATCGCGCAGCCCCTCGGTGAGGCATTGGGTCAGCCCGTTGTTGTCGAGAATCGGGGCGGGGCTGGCGGAAATATCGGAACGATGGCGGTCGCGCGATCTCCGGCGGATGGTTATACATTCTTGATGCACAGCGTGGCGTATTCGGTCAATCCGTCGCTTTACACCAATGCCGGCTATCAGGTCGGCAAAGAGCTGGTGGGGGTCGCCATGGGGGCCGTCTCCCCGAATATTCTCTATGTTCATCCGTCAGTAAAAGCGAAAGATCTGAAAGAACTTTTGGCGCTCGCCAAGACAGAGAAGCTGAGTTACGGCTCTTCTGGTAACGGTACGACCACCCATCTCGGAGCAGAGCTGCTTTTCCGCAATCTTGCCAAGGTCGACATTCAGCATGTCCCCTTTACCCCAGCGGCAGCGGCAACTGCTGTGGTTGGAAATCATGTTCCTGTCGGCTCGACGTCGATACCGCCAGTCGTTCAGCTGGCGAAGGCTGGCCGGGTTCGGCCGATTGCAGTCACAAGCTTAAAGCGCAGTGGTGCCTTGCCCGATGTGCCCACCGTGGCAGAGCTCGGCTACCCGGGTTTTGAGGCCAACACGTGGTTTGCCATGATGGCGCCGGCAGGGGTCCAAGCCGTTATTCTGGATCGCTTGAATGTGGAGATTAATCGGATCTTGCAAAATCGTTCGATTACTGAGGGGTTTGCCGCCCAATCTCTTGAGGCGGTTCGTATGGGCCGCACTGAGTTGGATGCTTATCTGCTTTCGGAGTCTCGCAAGTGGGCAGAGGTGGTGAAGCAGACCGGGGCTAAAGTCGACTAGAGATCATCTCCAACCCATGAAATTAACAAGCTATCTCCATAATCAAACCGTAAGCTATGGGCTTGCAGTTGAACACGGAATTGTGGATATTCCTGCAAGTGACGCAAATGCTCCTGCGTCAATTATTGATTTCATTCGCTTGCGTGATGAGCAGCCAAAAGAGTTTTCACGTCTTCTTGCTGTCGCCCAGGCCGGTGTAGTAATTCCGCTTGCAGCGATTCAGTTTCTTCCCTGCATTCCCCGCCCGAGTAAGGTAATTTGCTTGGGCGTGAATTATCACGATCATGCTGCCGAAGGTGGAAATAAGGTTGCTGACTACCCCACTATTTTTCTCAGGGGTCCGTCATCGCTGCTGGGCCATTTAGGCGAAATCCCGGTATCCAAAGTCTCCGATAAGCTCGATTTCGAGGCAGAGCTTGCGCTTGTCATTGGGAAGCCAGCCCGATATGTCTCCGAAGATCGGGCGTTGGATCATGTATTTGGCTACTCCTGTTTTAACGATGCAACTTTCCGGGACTATCAACGCAAAACGACCCAGTGGACGATTGGGAAAAATTTTGATGCTACTGGCGGATTTGGGCCTTGGATTATTTCTGTTGATGCGCTTCCGGCTGGCGCCACGGGGCTGCATATTGAGTCGCGTTTAAATGGCCGTGTCATGCAGAGTGCATCAACACAGGATATGGTTTTTGGTGTTTCACAAACTGTTTCCTTGATGTCTCAGTGCATGACGCTAGAGCCAGGCGATGTCATCTTAATGGGTACCCCAGCCGGAGTCGGCTATGCCCGCACGCCGCCGGTGTGGATGAAGCCGGGTGATGTCATTGAGATTGAAATCGAGCGTATCGGCACGCTCCGTAATTCGGTTGCAGGGAGCTAAGCGCTCAATGGGGTGAATCTTTTGGATTTAATGCCTCAATCTTCCGACGATAAATTAAAAATAAGGCAATGCTTCCGATAATGATCGCTGTCGGAAAGATGGACCCGAGGCTTAGCGCTGTCCAGCCCAGTCCGATGACCAAGGCCCCCGAGCCCAAGGCCGTGAATGCCATCACGACAAAGATGCTCGCATTTATAATCGCCTGCGCTTTATCTCGTTCATTCTTGCTGTAACTTTTTAGGGCCAGTGTTGTGCTTGCTGTAAATAACAAGTTCCATCCGAGCCCAAGACAAAATAAGGCGATAAAGAAGTGGGTAACGCTGTCACCAGAGACGGCGATACCAATGCAGATTAGGTAGAGAGCGGCCCCTGCCAACATCACTGAAATTGATCCAAATCGCCGAATCAGATGGCCAGTGAAAAATCCAGGCGCAAACATTGCAATCACATGCCACTCTAAAACCAATGCTGTCTTATTAAACGAGTAGTTACACATATTCATTGCGAGGGGTGTTGCAGCCATTAGTAGATTCATTACACCGTAGCTGAGGGCTGCTATTCCCGTTGCGAGTGCAAACGCAGGCCGTCGTAAAAGATCTACTGCAGAGATGTTTGTGACTGAGCCGCCTCGCTCGTCAATATGATCAGGAAAATTAATTTGAGACAGGACCGCTATCGCTACCAGTCCAACGAGTGCAAGCGCAAGGTAGGAGCCCGCAAAATCAGCGCTCATCAGATTTTTAGTCGCGGTGGCGATATTGGGGCCTGCAATAGCACCCAAAAGACCCCCAGCCAGCACCCAAGAGACCGCCTTTTCCCGCAGACTCTCGGTTGATATCTCTGCGGCAACAAATCGATACAGCTGTCCGTTGGCCTGATAAAAACCTGAGATAAATGTTCCTAAGATCAGCAGTGCAAAATTCCGTGTTTGTACAGCCAAAACACAGATCATTGCCGCGATCACTGCAATCAACGCCCCGATCATGAAACTCTTTTGGCGCCCAAGGCGGGCGTGAACGTGTGCAACAGGGCCTGCAAGCAGCGCACTGCCGATGACGTAGCTCATGATGGGCAGGGTGGCGAGCCAGCCCACCGGTGCGAGTGATAGCCCCACAAGGCCATTGATAGCGATGAAGCTAATATTATTGGTAAGAAATAGCCCCTGGCAGAGCGCCAGCAATAAGAGATTGCGCTTCATCTACCAGACGCATCCAAACTTATTTTAGACCGCACGGATCAATTAGGCGGCAAGCTGCTCCATCGATACCTTCAGCGCCGATTCAGGCATTCCGTTTTTCCAAGGTAAGTCCACTGGATATTCTTTTAGAAGACAGTCATCGGGCAGGCAATCAATCGGCGTGAAGTTTCGATGGGCGATGTATTCAGGGCGCTTGAATCGCCGAATATGATTGCTCACAGCACATAGGCTCAGGTAGACGCTGACACGATTAAAAGGCGAAAGGTTGCTGCTCGATGCATGAACCAAACAGCTATGAAACAGAAGCATCGACCCGGCGGGGCCTTTGGGGCTGACAATACCGCCATTTTTTCCACCTGCGCGGTTGACCAGCTGACTAATAAGATCGTTATTGATGGTCCAGAGTGGATAACTTGTGGTGGTGAGATCGTGAGATGCGTCGATGACCCCCTTCTTATGGCTACCCGGGATCAGCATGAGCGGCCCGTTAAACTCGTATACTTCATCAAGAAAAATCGCAATGTTCATCGCCCTCGGCTCGGGCATTAGATCATCGTTAAGCCAAGTGCCGTAATCTTGGTGCCACTGCCATACATCGCCCTCAAAGGCCATCTTTCCGTTGATCTTGAACTGATGCATGTAGAGCTTTTCGTTAAAGATCTGCTCAACCGGCTGAATCATGCGTGGGTGGCACGCAAGTCGGGCAAAAGGATTGCTATAGAGATGGGCCGCAAAATTAGTCCTTACCGCATCGCTGTCTTTCTCGCGAACGTTATAGACTTCCCGCCGCTGATAAAGCTCCGGCACGGCCTGAGTAAGGGTTTTGGTCTCCTCAGAGGTGAAAAGACCAGGAAAAAACAGGTAGCCGTCTTGGTTAAACTGCTCGATCTGCGCGGGGGTGAGTTTCATCGTATTGTGCCTCTCGAAGCGCATAGTATGCCGCTACGCAGCACTTCGGACATCTTGCGATGCACCACCATTGAACGGCAATCGACCCGGGTATATTGGCGCTTCTTGCCGAGGCACCAAGCGCATGAAGGGGCTTAATATGAAAGTTACGGGGGCATGTTTTTGCGGTGCAATCTCTTTCCGGGCGGTCGTGGACCCAACGCGGGTCATTGCATGCCACTGCAAGGATTGCCAAATCTTTTCCGGGGCGCCATTTCGGGCGGTAGTGCCAACCCCCGTTGCTGACGTCGAAGTGTCCGGTACGGCGAAGCACTATGTCAAAGTTGCAGAAAGCGGGAATCGTCGGATACAGGCGTTTTGCGGGGAGTGCGGCAGCCATCTTTGGGCTACCGAGGGTGATGGTGAGCCAAAAACTATGAATCTTCGTACTGGATGTATTGAGCAAGGGCATCGCTTAGTCCCAACCGCGCAGGTCTGGAGTCATTCCGCAGTGCCTTGGCTGGACCAGCTGCCCTCCGTGCCCGCCCATACTAAGGGGCCATCAAGTCCGCTGAATACAGGATCATCACAATCTTAATCGGCGGAGCGAAGACTGGGATTTAAAGATGACAGAGATAAAACAGACCATCAAGATTGATTTTGTCTCTGATATTGCATGCCCGTGGTGTGCTATCGGATTGGGCAACCTGAGTAGGGCGACTGCCCAGATTCATCACCGTGCACAAATTGAAGTTCATTTTCGAGCATTTGAGCTCAACCCTCAAATGCCGAAGGGCGGCCAGGAGGTGATTGAGCATCTCACACAGAAATATGGAATGAGCGCTGAGCAGGTCAAAGAAAATCAGCTACGTATTCGTGAAAAAGCAAAAGCGGCGGGGTTTGAGTTTCATCCGGAAGGCCGCAAATGGGTCTACAACACCTTCGATGCCCATCGCTTGCTCTTTTGGGCCGCCGAAGAGATTGGCATTGAGCAGCAGTCCATGCTGAAAACAGAGCTCTTGAGGACCTACTTTTGCTTCGCAGTCGATCTCGATGATCAGCAGCACCTGCTTGAGGCTGTCACTCGGGCAGGCCTTGATCCAATTCGAGCAAAGCGGGTGTTAGCGGGCGATGAATTCGCGAAAGAGGTTCGCCAAGAAGAGCAGCGCTACCAAGAACTGGGCATACACTCGGTACCCTCACTGATCATTAATGATCAATACCTGGTTCAGGGCGCTCAGCCACCTGAGGTGTTTATCGATATTTTCGAGAAATTATTAGATCAAGCCGCCTAGAGAGAACTTAAGCGTGGATGGTGGCGATTGGGAGGCGGATTTAAAACCGGCTACCTATCAGAAAAGTGTTTGCGTGGTCATTCAGGATCACCATACGAGTTGTCCTCTTAAAACCCGTGAAGTAACCGATCTAGAGCGCTCATGATCACCAGCTGATGTTGCGCCAAACTGCCGACACGCTCTTTTAGAGCTGCAATTGGAATAGCGCCCAGCTTAGGTGTTTCTAGAACATAGCGCCGACCTTTAATCGTGAAAGTTGGCATCAGGTCCTCGGGCGCGGTGACCTTCAAATAGTGATCTTTTGGGGCTAAAGGAATAACCACCCGTGTCTGTAAGCCCTCCAGCAGATCGCTCTGTATATTCACTAGCAGGGGGGCGTTACCAGCCGATTTACCGGAGTTGGCAAAGACCTCAAATCGTTGCGCCATCAGAACTGCCGCCATTGATCCAAGGGTAGGCCGTCCCGGTCGACCTCGGCGTTGTAATGCTCCAGGAACTTAGCATGCTGTTCTTTCCAGAGACGTGTCTTTTCCTGCCGCACTATTTCTTGAAGGTGGGCTTCGCAGGCCCGGGAGATGTTGATCCCCAGAGCCTTGGCCTCGCTGAGCACGACGCTGTCGATCGTCAGATTGGTGGGCTGCCGACTTGAACGGCTTGATTGGCCGACACCCTTGGTTGTTGTCATGGATGTATCAGATTTATGCGCATTAGATATGCGTATATTATCCGACAAAGATGCGCGCGCCAATAGCGAACCCGGTCTCAGCCAAGCCCTGTGGCGTAGCAGCAATGCCCCGCAAACTGAAGCGTCTAATATAAACGCTTGACGGATATATACGCATCGCGTTATTATTGCTTCCGTGTCGATTAAAACCTTCAAGTGCGCTGATACTCAAAAGTTGTTCTCAGGGTATGCGGTCAAGCGTTGGACGACTTTCGAGCGCCAAGCGCTTAGAAAGCTTGAGCAGCTAGAGTGGTCTGAAAAGCTCGAGGATCTAAGAGTCCCGCCTGGGAACCGGCTTGAAGCACTCAAAGGCAAGAGAAAAGGCCAATACAGTATTCGAATAAATGATCAGTGGCGTTTGTGTTTTCGATGGACTGCTGATGGCGCCTATGAGGTTGAGATAGTGGACTATCACTGAAAGAGGAATGAATATGAGACGACTTGATCCCATCACGCCGGGCGAAATGCTGGAGGAAGAGTTTTTAAAGCCGCTCGGTATTACCAAATATCGGCTTGCAAAAGAGATTGGTGTGCCTGCAGGCCGCATTAGTGAAATCGTGGCGGGTCGCCGCGCAATTACGGCAGACACCGACTTGCGGCTGTGCAAGTACTTCGGATTGAGCGAGGGCTGGTGGTTACGGGGACAAGCTCGCTTTGACACTGAGATGACAAAACGCACCCTTCAGAAAGAACTCGCGCGAATCAAGCAGTGTTCATTGATTGCAGTCTAGAGATAAAACAAAAGCCCTGTTACGAGGGGCCCTGTGTAAGTGGTGGCGATTCAGGGATTGGCTCCGGCGTAACTTTGCTTCGCAAAGTTAGCCTGCACCGAACTCGCCTGCGGCTCGTTTCAAACCCCGGACCTGCGGATTATGATTCCGTCGCTCT
>Ga0209985_10003865_pt1 | contig 12407 bp, 9 predicted proteins | sample NOAtaG_FD_187305 | JGI IMG/M metagenome (GOLD analysis project Ga0209985, IMG submission 187305) | Freshwater lake microbial communities from Lake Erie, under a cyanobacterial bloom - NOAA_Erie_Diel6S_1000h metaG (SPAdes) (version 2) | ecosystem: Environmental > Aquatic > Freshwater > Lake ...
GCCAAGGTGGTCACGCTGGAGCACAACTACCGCAGCACGTCGAACATCCTCGGCACCGCCGACCGGCTCATCGCCCACAATTCGCGGCGCAAGCCGAAGCGGCTGGTCACCGACGCCGCGCCGGGGGCCCCGGTGCGGATCGTGCTCGACGGCTCGGGGCACGAGGAGGCCGACCGGATCGCCGCGGAGATCGCCGCCGCGGTGCGGGACGGCCGGCGCACGCCCCGCGACTTCGCCATCCTGTTTCGCACCAACGCGCTGTCGCGGTCACTCGAGCTGGCGCTGCGGACCCGGGGCATACCCTATCAGCTGGTTCGGGGGCTGGAGTTCTTCAAGCGCCGCGAGATCCGGGATGTCGTCGCCTGGCTGCGGCTGCTGCGCAATCCAAAAGATGACGAGGCGCTGCTGCGGGTGGTGAACGTGCCGCCCCGCGGTATCGGCCGGCAGTCGTTGGACCGCCTGTCCGCCTGGGCCGAGGATCGGCGGATGAGCCGGCTGGAAGCGGCCGCCGCCGCGGACGCGATCCCCGGCATGCCCGCCCGGGCGGCGAAAGCGCTGCTGACGTTCGCCCGCCTGCACCAACGGCTGGCCAAGACGGCCGGCCGCGAGCCGACGGTGGCCACCCTGCTGGAGGCGGTGCTCGAGGAAACAGGCTACCGGCGGATGCTCGCCGAGGAGCAGGATGACGACGAGGAGGGCCAGGACCGGCTGGCCAACGTCGAGGAACTGGTCACCGCCGCCCGGCAGTTCGACGCGGAGTTTCAGCCCGCTCCGGCCGGTGGTACGGAGGCGGTCGATCCGCTCGGCGGCTTCCTCGAGACCACGGCCCTCGTCGCCGACACCGACGTCTGGGATCCGGGCAGCGATCGCGTGGCGATGATGACCTATCACGCCGCCAAGGGCCTGGAGTTTCCGGTCGTCTACCTGGTGGCGATGGAGGACGGCATCCTCCCGCACGAGCGCAGCCTCGAAAACGCGGAGCAGCTCGAAGAGGAGCGGCGGCTCGTGTTCGTGGGCATCACCCGCGGCCGCGAGGAAGTGCATGCCAGCGCCGCCCGGATGCGCGACTATCGCGGCACCCGCCGCGTGTCGGCGCCGAGCCTGTTCCTCGCCGAGATGACCGGCAGCGAGACGGTGGTCACGGGCGCGGAGGCCCCGGCCGTCGCCGACGGGCCACGGTTCGACCCGTTCGGTGACGCTGCCCGCCGGGCCGCGGCCGACGTCGACGAGTATTCCCAGCTCGAGGCCGAGCCGCCGCACCGCAGCCCGGCCGCCCGGCCGCGGGCCGACGGCCTGGTGCTCGAACTCGACGATGCGCCGCCGGGCGAGCCGCGGCCACGCCGCCGGTCGGCCGAGGCGGTGATCGAGCGGGCCACGGATCTGGCGGAGCGGATGGCGGGCCGGCAGCCGGCGGCGCGCAGCTACCAGGTCGGCCAGCGGGTGCGGCATGCGGAATATGGCGAGGGCGTGATCGCCGGCATCAGCGGCACCGGGCCGCGGGCCGTGGGCACGGTGCTCTTCAACGGCCCGGCCGGCACGCGGAAGTTCATCCTCGGCCACGGGGCGCTCGCGCCGGTCGCGGAGGCATGACGCGAGCAAACGGCACAAAAAGCCCCCGGCGGAAGCCGGGGGACTCCGGGTGGAATGCCTTCCCGGTTGCCATGCGTGTCGGGTTTGAAGCAGGGCATCAACGGCCGTCGTGCGGCATGGATGGTGGGGTGGTTTTCATACCCGGTGTCCCCGGGTTTCCACCCGGGGCTTCTTGGAACCATGACGCGACCGATTCACTGTTCGACGGGTTGCCAGAACACGGTTCGCAGTTCGCCCGCTCGAGGGCACGGCCAGCCCCTCGCTGCTCCCCTGAAAGCGTTTACCAATGGCCCGGCTGAAGCTGCGGCCTTCGACCGCCGGCTCGCATGGCACGACGCTACCGCCGCCGGGGCGTGCGGCTCTGCGCGGCGGGCAGCCGCGACTTGCCCTTCGGAGCGGTGATGGCCGGACCGGCGGCCGGCTCCTCGGCGGCCCCGTCGAGCGCGAATGCGAACCAGCCGTCGGTGCTCACCACCTGCACCGCCCGCAGGTCGGCCAGCCGCGGGTTCTTCACGATCGACGTCGGCAGCAGGGCGATCGGCCGCTCCTTGGGGAAGATCTTGCTGAAGATCGTGCGCAGCGGGATCTCCAGCCCCTTGTGGCCCGGGAGGTGCACCTGCCCGGACCGCTCGAGGAGGATCTGCGGGCCGGCGGCGGTCGGCTGGTAGGTGACCTCCGCCACGATGTCGTACCAGTTGCGGCGGCCGCTCTCGATGGCATCGAGTGCCAGCCGCAGCCGCACGAGGCCGTCGCGGCACTCGAGCCGCAGCGGCTGGGCGGCGGCGAAGGTGACGCTCACGCCTTCGGGCAGGTCGTCGGGAATCCGGGGCTCCAGGCCCAGCCGGCGGCTGACGAGCCGGATCAGGTCTTCCAGCGGGTAGCGCCGGCCCGCGAGGTCGAGCCGTTGGCAGCCGTTGTTGAGCGTCGACTCGTGGACCTGCACGCCCAGCATGGCGTCGGCCGGGGCCCGGGGCCGCGGCGTGTGGGCGGCGAGTTGCTCCGCGGCCGCCAGCCGCAGCCGCACGGTCGCCGCCGCGGCGGTCGACTCCAGCGCCACCGCGGTCGGCTCGAGCCCGAGGTTCACCATCGGATTCCAGATCCGTTCCCGGATCCGCTCGGCCATCTCGGTGAACTTCGGCTCGGCCTGCAGGTCGACCTCCCGGCAGGCCCGCGTGATGATCTTCTCGTTGACTTCGCGGGCGGCCTGCGGCTTGCTCTCGTCGTGCTGGTTCCGCACGATCTTTTGCACGATCGACCCCATGATCGGCACGCCGTCGAAGCTCGTTTGGATGGTGGCGAGCTGCGACTGGTTGGAGGCCGCGCCGAGGGCGGTGCCGAAGGCCAGCCCGGCGGGCGAGAGGCTCATCGGCTTGCGGACCGTGAAGTTCGCCGCGCCGCGGGAGTGGATGGCGGCCGGACCGGCGTCGGTGACCGTGCGGGAATCGACCTCGCCGCGCACCAGCAGTTCGAAGCGAATGTGGTCGGCGTCCGGCACGAAGGCGATGCTCATCGATTGCTCGACGGTGCTCGTGCCCCGGACCTTGCGGCCGAGGACGAAGTCCTGCATCGGCGCGGTCTTGACCGTCGACTCCGGCATCATCCGCTCGACGAACTTTTGGTGGACGGCGATCCGCACGTTGGGCGTGAGGTAATGGTCGGCGACCGTTCGCGTCAGGTCGGCGGCGCGGCCTGAACCGGTGCCGGCGATGCCGCGCAGGGCCGCCTTCACGGTGGCGGCGTCTTCCGGAGACGAAGTCGATTCGAACCGCTCCAGGGCCGCCAGCAGGGCGGCGGCCTCCGCCATCACTTGGGCGGCGGCGAGCCGCCGATCGACGTCCAAGCCCGGCGTCTGCGGCGTTCGTCCGGACAGTTCCGCGCACAGGGCCGCTGCCGCCCGCCAGATGGCGACGCGTCGTGCCACGGCCAAGGCGGCTCGCCGCGTCAGCGACGCGAGCGCCGGATCGGCCACGGCGTCTCCGGCGGCCATGCCTGCGGGCACGGCTTCGCCGAGCGTCAGGAGCGCGGCGTCAGCCTGCTCGTCGCCGGGGCCCGACGTCGCGAGCACCTGCTGGAGCCGTTCCTGGCAGAGCGTCGTCCAGGTGGTGGTGTCGGCCGTTCCGGGCAGGCCGGGCCGCGTGCCCAGGGCAACCTGCTCGACCTGCTCCAGCAGGCGAGCCGGCGACGGCCACCGGCTGATGTCGGGCGGGGGCGACGCCGGGACGGGGCCGGTGGCTGGACCGTTCGTGGTGGCCGTCGGGGACCGGCGGTCCGTGCGGAGCCGTTCCAGCAGCCGACCGCCGCGCTGGGGCGCTGCGGACTCCTGTGGAGTGCCGGCCTGCTCCTGCCGGCGGTCCATGAAGATGCCGCGGCGGCGGACCATGGGCAACGCACCGGCGGCGGATCCGGTCGCCTGACCCTGATCCGCCGCGGCGTCTGACCAGTTCACCTGGTCGGGATCGTTCCATTCCGCGCCCGGCAGTGGCGCCGGGGTCGGGAGCGGAGGGGGCGACGCCTTCGCCTCGGGCGGCCGTGGCGTGGCCGACGGCGGACGGTCGTCCGCGGGGCGGACGCGTTCCACCAATGCCTTCAATTCCTCGACGGCCGGCTTGGCGGCCGTCTCCGGTTCGACGACCCGGAGCTCCGGCTCCGCGACCGTCGTGGCGTCGAGGACCGGCAGCGGAGGCGGCGGTGCGGCCTGAGCGTGCTCGACGAGTGTTTCGCGGCCGCGATCCGCCGTCGGCAGGGCCTGTGACTGGACGGTGTCTGCGATCGGCCCGATTCCGCCAGCGAGAGCGAGACGCTCTGGCGGTCGCGCCAGGGCGGCGGCCATTTCCGCGAATCCGCCCACGACGGGCCGCGGCGGCGGCTGCCGCGCATCTTCAGGGGGATGCGCGTCGACTGTCTCGACAGCCCGCGCATGGGCGTCGACGTGCGGGCCGTCCTCCAGCCCGAAGAACGGTTCGGTGATCGGTTCGTGAAGACTACGCGACGTCAGGACGCCGGCACAGATGACGCCCGCCACGAATGCGGTGGCGAAGACGCTCGCTGCTCGCGTGTCGCACATGCCCTACCCTGCCGCCGTGAATCCGCCGCCTGATTGCGACTCACCTGCGGGGCCGAACGGACCATGCCGACCGCCCCTGCAGTTCCATCGACAGTCGCGACCGGAAAAATCGATCCACGCCGAGCGGCCGGAAACGTTCGCCAGGGCCGGCGTCCGCGCGGCCGCGAGCTGCGCGGTCGGCGAGAACGGGGTAAACGGGGGCGTGGCGGCTCAGGCAAGCCGGGCAAGCCGGGGTTCTTCGAGCAGCGCCGTCCACGCATCGACGAGGACGGTGAGGTTCGCGTTGCGGTCCACGGCGTCGAGCGCTTCGAGCGTCTGGCGGAGCGCCTCGGCGCAGGCCTCCGGATCATGGGCCCAGGCGGCGGCCGCGCGGTGGAAGGCGGGGTCGGCCGGCGGTTCGTGCGTCACCGCCTGACGCAGGGCGGCACGGAAGAGATCGACGGTCGTTTCGAGCACGAACCGCAGCCGGGCGCGGCGCGGCGGAGCCTCCTTGCCGGCCGCTTCGACGACCGCGATCGTGTCGCGGGCGAGTTCCACGCCGGCCAGCGGTCGGCGGCCGAGGATGTCGAGCAACCGGCCGCGAAACTCGCCGACGCCCGCATCGGCGAGGCTGCGACCCCGGGCCAGGCTCCCGGCCGCGGCCGCGGCACGGAGCCGCAGCGTGGCCGGGTCCTCCGGCCCGCCCGCCAGTCGGACCTCGGCGCCGAGGATGCGTTCCACCGTGGCCGTCGACAACGGGCGGAAGCGGATGATCTGGCACCGCGAGCGGATCGTGGGCAACTGCCGCTCGACCGCGGTGCCCACGAGGATGATGACCGCGGCCTGGGGCGGCTCCTCCAGGGTTTTGAGCAGACAGTTGGCGGCCTCTTCCGCGAGATGGTCGGCGTCGAGAATGATCGCCACCTTTCGGGAGCCGAGCGCCGGCCGCAGCAGCAGCCGCCACACGAGGCCCTCGCGCATCCGATGCTGGTCGTCGCCGATCAGCGATTCCAGCGGAATCGTCGCGCGGTCGTCCGGTTTGGCGATGACGTCGATGTCGGGATGACTGCCGGCGGCCGCCTGGATGCAGGACCGGCATCCCCCGCAGGGCACGAGCCCGGGGGCGGGATGCTCGCAGAGCAACGCCTTCGCGAGCGCCAGGGCGAACGTGCTCTTGCCGACGCCCGGCGGGCCGACGAACAGATACGAGCCGGCGATCCGGCCCCGGGCCTCCGCGGCCGCGAAGCGGGCGACGATCGCGTCATGTCCTTCTATGCCCTGCCACGCCATGCCGTCAGCCCACCTCGGGAAACCGATCGGCCACCGCCGCCCGGATGCGGGCGGCGACCTCGTCGAGCGAGCCGTGGGCATCGATCACCACGATCGCGTCGGGAGCGCGGCTCGCCTCCGCCAAAAATCCCGCGCGGAGCCGACGGCGATAGTCGTCGCCGCGGTTCTCGAGTTTGTCGAGCGGACGGGAAAGCCTCCGGGCCGCCGTCTCCAGGTCGACGTCGAGCACGAGCACGAGGTCGGGCATGATGCCGCCGGTCGCCACTGCGCCCACTTGCCGGATGACCTCGGGATCGAGGCCGCCGGCATGGCCCTGGTAGACGACGTTCGCCAGCAGGTAGCGGTCCGAGACGACCCAGTCACCACGGTCGAGCGCCGGGGCGACGACCTCGGCCACGAGTTGCGCCCGCGCCGCCATGTAGAGGAGCATCTCCGCCGTCGGGGAGACGTGCAGGTCGTGGCGGTCGAGAAGGATGGCCCGGATCGCGTCGCCGGTCGGCGTCGAGCCGGGGTCGCGGCACGTGACCACCGTCCGGCCGCTGGATCGGAGCCAGGCCACGAGCGCCGCCAGCTGCGACGACTTCCCGGCGCCATCCATGCCGTCGAGGGCGATGAACCGGCCGCGGCGCGGGGCGGTGGATGGATGGGAATCGGCCATGGGTGGTCCGGGTTACTTCCGCTCGAGCAAGCGGGCGATGCCGAGCGGATCGGTCGGGTCGAGCGGCGCGATGCGGCGGCACACGTCCTGGGCCACCTTGCGGCGGCCGGTCTCCAGGAGGCAGTGCACCAGTCCCTTCGCCGCCTCGTGGAACGGGCGATTGCCCGGCAGTTCGTACGGCACGGGCTGCGGGCTGCCCGCCGCCTCGAAGGCCCGCAGGCACAGTTCGTAGGCCCGCCCGAAGTGGCCGCGGGCGAGTTTGAGATCGTTCTCCTCCATGGCGATCAGGCCGAGGTGGACGTGGCCCTCGAGGAAGTCGGGGCATTCCGACAGCAGCCACACGAGTTCGTCGCGGGCGATCTCCATCTCGCCCGCCTCGACCATCGCCTCCACCTCCTCGATGTCCTCGTGCCGCCGGCGGGCGCACCGCGGCTGCACGATCTCCCAGGCCGCGCCGCCCGGCGCCTCGCGGCGGGCCACCGTGATCATCTCACGGCCACGGGGGGCGGGGCCGCGGCGGCGGGGACCCTTATCGGACGATGGATCGCGGGGCGTCATGCACTGCTGCCTGGGAACTCGTCTACACTCCCACCGTTGGACTCGACCGAATACGCGTTTGCAAGGGGCCGGAGTGAAGGTCGCGGGCCGGGAAACACGGAAGCCTCCGGCACGCGCGGCCCGTGATCCATCGGCGCCGGCGACCGTGGCCGGCGGCCTCCTGGCCTGGTACGCCCGGGCGCAGCGTGATCTGCCCTGGCGGCGGTCGTCCGATCCCTACCGCGTCTGGGTGAGCGAGATCATGCTCCAGCAGACTCAGGTCGAGCGGGTGAAGGATTTCTTCGCCCGGTTCGTGGCGCGGTTTCCGGACGTCGCCACCCTCGCCGCCGCCCGCGAGCCGGATGTGCTGCGGCTGTGGGAAGGGCTCGGTTACTATCGCCGCGCGCGGCAGTTGCACGCGGCCGCGCAGCGGATCATGGCCGACCACGGCGGCCGGTTCCCGCGCACCGCCGCCGAACTGCGAACGCTGCCCGGCATCGGCCGCTACACCGCCGGCGCGATCGCCTCGATTGCGTTCGACGCGCGCGAGCCGATCGTGGAGGCCAACTCGCGCCGTGTGATCGCCCGCCTGGTGGGGCACGACGGGCCGCTCGGAACCGCGGCGGATGACGAGCCGATCTGGGATGCAGCGGCGCGGCTCCTCCCGCCGCGGCAGCCGGGCCGATTCAACCAGGCGCTGATGGACCTCGGGGCGATGGTCTGCACCCCCGAGCGACCGCTGTGCGGCGTGTGCCCGCTGGCGAACGAGTGCGTGGCCCGGCGCGACGGCCGGGTGGACGAGATCCCGCGCCGGGCGGCGCGGCGCGGCGTGAAGCAGGTGCGCGAGACGGCGGTCGTCGCCTGCCGCGGCGGCCGCGTGCTCGTCGTGCAACGCGGGGAAGGGGAGTGGTGGGCCGGCCTGTGGGATTTTCCGCGCGTGCCGGGCCGAGCGGCACGCGCCGTCCGGGGCATGGCGTCGTCAACGCTGCTCGGTCCGCTCGGCTGCGGCCGGCCCGAGCCGCTGGGCACGGTGGTGCACTCGGTCACCCATCACCGGATCACGCTCGATGCCGTTCGCTGTGTTGCCCGGCGGACCGGCCCCGCCGCGCCGGGCCGCCGCTGGGTGACGCCCCGCCAATTGGCCGCGCTGGCGATGTCGAGCCCGGCGCGGCGGATCGCCCGGCTGTTTTCGTAGCGGCGGTCTCCGACCGCCAAACAGGCACGGCCGCCCCAGCGGGGCACGACGGTCAGAGACCGCCGGCCCAGGGGTGGTATGCTGCTCGGATCTCAAGAGGAGACGAACATGGCGGTCTTTCGCAGTCTGATGGCGTTCCTGGCGGTCGGGGTTGCAGTCCAGGCCGCGGAGCCGGTCCGGCCGCTCCAGGTGCTCTACGTCACCGGCGGCTGCTGCCACGACTATGAGGGGCAGAAGAAGATCCTCGTGCCGGCGCTCGAGACCCGGGCTGGGGCGAAGGTGACGGTGATCCACGAGGGAGGATCGAGCAGCGACCACAGGGTCTCTGTCTATTCGCAGCCCGAGTGGTCGAAAGGATATGACGTCGTCTTCCACAATGAGTGCTTTGCCAAGATCAACGACCCGGACTTCCTCAAGGGCATCGTGGCGGAGCACGAAAAGGGCACGCCGGCGGTGGTCATGCACTGCGCGATGCACTGCTACCGGGCCGGCACGGACGACTGGTTCAAGTTCTGCGGCGTGACCTCGCCCGGCCACGGCAAGCACTATGAGTTCACGGCCCGCACCATCACGGAGCACCCGGTGCTCCGCGGGCTACCCCGGGAGTGGAAGGTGCCCAAGGACGAGCTTTATTACATCGACAAGCTGTGGCCCACCGCCACGCCCTTGGTCGAAGCCCGCAGCGAGGAGCGGCAGGCGATGCAGACGGTCGTGTGGACGAACCAGTACGGCAAGGCCCGCGTGTTCGGCACGACGATCGGCCACTACAACCACACCGTCGAGACGCCGGAGTTTCTCGGGCTCGTGAGCCGCGGCACGCTCTGGGCCGCCGGCCGGCTCGCGGACGACGGTGAGCCGGCGACGGGGACGCGGCCGGAGCCCGCAGCGGCCCGCTGATCGCTGTGGCCCGATGGCGCGCGAAGTCCCCGGGCTCCCGCGCACTGCTTCTCGGGACCACGCGCAACAGCCCCACAAAAAGCCCCCGGCGGAAGCCGGGGGACTCCGGGAATGAGCGCCATCCCGCGTTCCACGCCGAGGAACGGCCCCGCCACCTGTTTCCTCTTGGTTTTTCGCTAAGATCATCGCTCGGTACGAGTCTTCGCTCGACCGGAAGGAGACAGCGACGGTGGCACGCGCGGCATTGGCACTCGAGGACGGCACGGTCTTTCACGGCGAGTCTTTCGGGGCCACCGGCACCGTGTCGGGCGAGGTGTGCTTCAACACCTCGATGACCGGCTACCAGGAGATCCTCACCGATCCCTCGTACCGCGGTCAGATCCTCACCATGACCGCGCCGCAGATCGGCAACTACGGAGTCAACCCCGCCGACGTCGAAAGCGGCAAGCTGCAGATGGCGGGCTTCGTGGTCCGCGAGGCGAGCCGGATCGCCAGCAACTTCACCTCCACGGGCACGCTCGGCGATTACCTGGCGAATGCCGGTGTCGTCGGCATCGCGGGCATCGACACCCGGGCCCTCGTCCGGCGGCTGCGGATCCGCGGCGCGATGACGGGCGTGCTGTCGAGCGAGGTGCTCGATGACGCGCGGCTTGTCGCGATGGCGAAGGCGGCGCCGGCGCTGGTCGGTCGCGACCTCGTGGCCGAGGTTATGCCGCAGGCCCGCAGCGAGTGGGTGGAGCCGCTCGATGACGAGGCCACGCCCCTGCCGCAGCCCGCGGAGGGGGGCGTGCTGCCCGAGCGGCCGGCGGTGGCGGCGTTTTCAAAGCACGTCGTGGCCCTCGACTACGGCATGAAGTGGAACATCGCCCGGCATCTCGTGACCGCCGGCTGCCGCGTGACCGTGCTGCCCGGCCGGGTGACTGCGGCCGAGGTGCTGGCGCTGCAGCCCGATGGCGTGTTTCTCTCCAACGGCCCGGGCGACCCGGAGGTGCTCACCGGCTGCGTGGAAACCGTCCGGGGCCTCGTGGGCAAGGTGCCGATGTTCGGGATCTGCCTCGGGCACCAGTTGCTCGCGCTCGCCTGCGGGGCGAAGACGTTCAAGCTCAAGTTCGGCCATCGCGGTGCGAATCAGCCGGTGCTCGACCTCGAGACCGGCAAGGTGGAGATCACGTCGCAGAACCACGGCTTCGCGGTGGACGAGGCCACGCTGCCGCCGGACCTCGTGGTCACGCATCGCAACCTCAACGACGGCACGATCGAGGGGCTGCGGCACCGCACGGCCAACGCGGCCAGCGTGCAGTACCATCCCGAGGCCGCCGCCGGTCCGCACGACTCGGCGTATCTCTTCGACCGCTTCCGCGGGATGATGGCCTGACGCTGAAGGGCGTTCATGCCCCGTGGCCCCGGCTCCCGCCGGGGGCTTTTTGTGGGAATGGCGTGCGTGCAAGAAGCCCCGGGTGGAAACCCGGGGACACCGGGTACGAAAGCCGTCCCGTTATCCATGCCACACGACGGCGAGAGATACGACGGTTCGGACCTGCATCGCATGGCACGCGGGAAGGTGCGTTACGCGGAGTCCCCCGGCTTCCGCCGGGGGCTTTTTGTGGGCTGGCTTGCGTGCAAGAAGCCCCGGGTGGAAACCCTTGGACACCGCGTGGTGGCGGCGTTGGTGCCGTGTTGCCGCGGAAAACGGCCGGTTTTTTGACAACGGCCGGGCGTGTGCCAGAGTTTTTCGGAGGCCCGGGCTTGCATCCCGGCCTTTCCCACCGACTCGCCAGCCGGTGGCCCCAGCCTCTGCAATCCCCTCTCGGAGGTTCTCTCCATGTCCACGTCGTTCCGGATTCTGGGCCCTTGCGGCCTCGCCGCTGCGATCGTCCTCGCCTGTGGCTTCACCGCCGAGGCCGGTTTCGGCCATCGTCACCGTCATGCCGCCGCCTGCGATGCGGCGATCGAGCCCGGCTGTTCGGCCTTCGCGCCGGCCTGTGCGGCCGAGCCGGGCTGCGCCGCGTTCGAGCCCTCTTGCGGCTTCGAGCCGGGCTGCGGTGCCGAGACCGTCTGCCCGACGAATCCCTGCATCAAGTATCGCCACAAGCACGCCCACCGGCACAAGCACGGCGCGGGCTGCTGCGTGGAGCCGACCTACGAGACGGTCCTCAATCCGGTGAGCCCCGAGACCTGCCGGTCCGTGGCCGTGCCGGTCTGCCTGCCGGCCTGCTGCCAGGGCTGCCCCTGCGAGACCTCGCGGTGCACGCTCTTCGGCTGCGGCCAGGTGCGGTATGACTACGGCTGCTGCTGCAGCGTGATCGTCCGCTTCCAGAAGTGCGGCGATATCTGCGTCACGTACGTCGGCTTTTGAGCCGCGTGAGCGGCTCAAAACGGGCCTCACTCCTGCTTGAACACTCAGCCCGGCCGGGGTTCGCACCGGCCGGGCTTTTTTCGTGCTGTAACGAAACCGGCGCCCCGCCGTCATCCTGGTGGCGAGCCTGCGGCAGGCCCGCCCCGGCCCATCGTGATTCCGAAGGAGCGCACCCATGGACGCGACCGGCGACGGGCACGGCTGGATCCTGGCGGCCGTCGACGCCTACGAACTGCCGCTCGTGCGCTACGCCCGGCGGCTGCTCGGCGACGTGGACCTCGCCGCCGACGCCGCGGCGGCGGTGGCGGCCTTCGGGATGATCCTCCGCGAGAGCGAGCACAAGGGCACGGCCTTGGGTGGCGTTCGGACCCGGAGTCCCCCGGCTTCCGCCGGGGGCTTTTTGTGCGAATCACACGCGCGTCCCAAGAAGTCCCGGGTGGCAACCCGGGGACACCGGGTGTGAAGGCCATCCCGTCATCCATGCCGGACGACTTCACGCACTTCCCCCGGTTCGACGCGGTAATTGCATGGGACGTGGGCAGGCACGCCACCCGGAGCCACCCGGAGTCCCCCGGCTTCCGCCGGGGGCTTTTTGTGCGAATCACACGCATGGTCCAAGAAGCCCCGGGTGGAAACCCGGGGACACCGCGTGGCAGTGGAGACCGGCATGCCAGCCGGTCAGGCGTGGTGGGCGAGCCAGCGCTCCGCGTCGAGGGCCGACATGCAGCCGGTGCCCGCGGCGGAAATCGCCTGCCGGTAGTAGTCGTCGGCCACGTCGCCCGCCGCGAACACCCCCTCCACGCTCGTCGCCGTGCGGAAGTGCTGCTTCCACACGATGTAC
>Ga0209985_10003867_pt1 | contig 12400 bp, 8 predicted proteins | sample NOAtaG_FD_187305 | JGI IMG/M metagenome (GOLD analysis project Ga0209985, IMG submission 187305) | Freshwater lake microbial communities from Lake Erie, under a cyanobacterial bloom - NOAA_Erie_Diel6S_1000h metaG (SPAdes) (version 2) | ecosystem: Environmental > Aquatic > Freshwater > Lake ...
GGGGGCCCGTAGCGGACCGGTCCAGTTGATGCTTTACACCGTCTTCCGGGTGGGTGGCGCGACGAACGGCATCTCCATGGACAGCGTGCGGGCGGTGTCGGCTCACCGCGCGGTGGCCTGGACGGTGCCCATCGCATTGGGCGACTCCTACAGGGGCTTCCCGGTCCTCGGCACCACAACCGGTTACTTCCAGCACTTTGCCTACGGCGACCGGCAGCCGCTGGCCTTGGCGTCGGGCCGCGCCTTCAGCGGGCAACTGGACGGCCTGTACGAGGCCGTGCTGGGTGCGGAGGTGGCGCAGCAACTCGGGCATCGTCTGGGCGATCGCATCACGCTGACCCATGGGTTTGGCGCCACGCCCGGCCTGGAGCACGCCGACAAGGCCTTCACGGTCACGGGCATCCTGCAGCGCACGGGCACCCCGGTGGACCGCACCGTGCATGTGAGCTTGCAGGCCCTGCAGGCCATTCATCTGGACTGGGTGGGCGGAGCGCCTATGCCGGGCGTGCGCATCTCGGCTGAGGACGCACGCAAGTTCGACCTGGAGCCGCGCCAGGTGACGGCTGCCCTGGTGGGCCTGAAGAGCCGCGCGGCGGTGTTCAACGTGCAGCGGTTTGTGTCGGAGTACCGAGAGGAGCCGCTGATGGGGGTGCTGCCTGGGGTGGCTCTGGATGAGTTGTGGGACGCCCTGGGTCTGGGTGAGCGGGCGCTGCAGCTGGTGTGCGCGCTGGTGGCCTTGGTGAGCCTGGCGGGTTTGGTGGCCACCGTGCTGGCCGGCCTGAACGAGCGTCGCCGTGAGCTGGCCGTGCTGCGCGCCATGGGAGCAGGCCCCCGCGACGTGCTGTGGTTGCTGGTGCTCGAGGGCGCGGTGGTCACGTCCGCAGGCGCTGCGGTGGGCTTGCTGGCGGCGATTGGGGCCCAGGCTCTGGCCGGGCCTGTCCTCCAGGCTCGCTTTGGCGTCCTTTTGCAGATGGGCCTGCCGGCTGCAACGCAGTGGGGGGTGCTGGGTGCTGTGTTGCTTGCCGGTATGCTCGCCAGTCTCCTGCCCGCCTGGCGCGCTTACCGCCTGTCTCTGGCCGATGGTTTGTCCCCTCGTCTGTGATCCGAATGTCCGTCCTCCACCTCGCTTACGCCCGCAGAGCCGGCTTCGCCGCCTGCGCACCGTTGCTGGCCCTGCTGATGGTCCTTGGGTTGACTCTCTGGCCTGTGGCGTCGTCCGCTCAGCCCGTACCGGGCGTCCCCACGATGGGCGCGCCCATCAGCCCTGGGCCTGCCCAGTCGGCTCGGCCTGCGCCCGCAGCCAAGGGGCAAGCCCAGCAGGCGGCTTCGCAGGGTGCCACGGCCCCTCGCACCATCGGCTGGGAAGCGTTGGTGCCTGCCGACTGGGACCCGATGAAGGATCTCAAGGACCTGAACTTTTCCATCTTGAACGATGCCGATCCACGCGCGATGGCGGCGCTGGCCAAGCTCCGCGCGGCATGGGACAACGCCCCCATCAACCCCGCCATCGTGGGCCAACTGGTGCGTCTGCCAGGCTACCTGGTGCCGCTGGAAGAAACCAAGGACGGACTCAAGGAGTTCTTGCTCGTGCCGTATTTCGGCGCCTGCATTCACAGCCCGCCGCCCCCGGCCAACCAGATTGTTCACGTGCTGCCCAAGACCGCAGCCAAAGGCCTGCGCTCCATGGACACCGTCTGGGTCACGGGCGTGCTGACGGGCACGCGTACCGACTCCTACATGGGCATGTCGGGCTACCGGATCGAGGCCACCCAGGTGGCCCCTTACGCCGAGCGGCCGGCGCGTTGATGACCAGAGTCAGAACGAGATGCCGACGCTGAAGTGCAGCCGGGCTTTGCGCACCGCCTCACCGTAGGCCAGATCCAGGCGCAGCGGGCCGACGGGGCTGCGCCAGCGCAGGCCGATGCCGGAGCCCACCACCGGCCGCAGGTCGGAGAAGCTGTTGGCAGCTTGTCCTGCATCGACGAACACCGCGCCCCAGAATTGCGGCAAGTGCTCACTCAAGGGCCTTGCCAGTTCGACGCTGGCAGTCAACACCGATTTGCCGCTGTCCACCGTTCCACCGCTGGAGGGACCCAGCGTGCGATAGGCATAACCACGTACCGAGTCGTCCCCTCCGGCCCGAAAGCGCAGGGTGTCCGGTACATCCAAACCCGCTGGGGTGAAGACCTGGCCGGCCTCCAGCCGCGCCTGTGCGTACCAGCCTGCACCAAGCGGGCGGTAGACCGTCGCCCGGGCCCAGAGCCGGCCAAACGCGCCGTCCAGCCCCGAGCTGTCCCGCGCCTGTCCGCCGCCCAGCTGGAAGGTGGCCGTCAGCCCCTGCGTGGGCAGCACCGGGTTGTCCAGGTCGCGCCAGGCCCAGTGCTGGTTCGCGGACACTGCCACGGCGGAGTCTTTCTGCGACGCCGTGGTGCGGGCTGAGCGATCGACCTCCAGGAACTGAAAGCGCTCGATCCGTGGGGAGTCCTGGCTGCGTCCTGCGCGCACCCGCTGGGTCAGCACCACGTCGGTGTCGGTCTTCAGCCGTTCGATGGTGCCGCCTGCCAGCCAACGGTACAGCTGGGGCCCTGGATGGGTGCTGACCTCGCCGTCCCAGACCTGGCGATCGCGGCCCCACTCGGCCTTGTTGCGCGAGGTGATCGCGCGTCCCAGCAGCCTTCGATCGATGTGTTCCACGCTGGCCCGAGGCCCTGTGTTGGCGCTGATGCCCACGCCCAGCACGAGTTGCTGGCGCTGCGTCTCTTCCACCTGCACCGACACGGGAGCGGCTCCAGCCTGCTCGCTGGAGGCTTCCACGGCAACGCTGGCACGCTCGAACAGCCCTGACTTTTGCAGGCGGTCCTGGAAGTCCAGCAGCAAGCTCTCGGTCAGCGGCGTGCCCGGCCCGAAGTTGGCCAGGTGCTCTACCGTGATGCGGTCGTGCAGCCGCAGGCCTTCAACCTGCAAGGCGCCGCTCAGGAACAGGGGCCCCGGGTCGAGGGTCAGGGCGAGCCTGGCCTGACGCTGGGCCGGGTCGATGTCAGCTTCGGTGCTTTGCCAAGCTGCCGAGAGGTGGCCCGATGCCCGCATCCTGGCGAGGGTGGCGGACTTGGCGTCCGCCCATGCCGGGTTGCGAAAAGGCGTGCCCACCCTCATCGGCCAGAACTGCGTCAAGCCCTGCAGCATCTGCGGCGTTGTGGGGGTGCTGGGTGGCAGAGCGCCCGTCGTGGGCTCCGCCAGCTTGAGCTCGACCTGAGTGACCAGTGTGCGCAGGCCAGGCTTTACCTGCACACGCAGCCGTACGGGAACGCCCCGGCCCAGGGTGGGCAGACGCTGGACTTGCACCTGGGGCTCGAAGTAGCCCTCCGTCTGCAGCAGCTCCAGCGCCTGGCGGGGCGCCGCGTCGATCAGGCGGGACAGCTCGCTGTCGCTCAGTTGCTCGCCGCGCGCCAGCGTGGCCAGGCGGGCCAGGTCCAGGTGACGCTCCAGCAAGGGCTTGAGGTCCGCGGGCGCCTCGATGTCAACTTCCAACGCAGGCGGGCCGGAGGTCACCTCCTTAGCCGCTGCCGCCCCGGCTGAAGAGGCGGCTCGCTGAGCCTCGGTGCCTGACAGCCCGCCAAAGAACGCACAACCACTGCCGGTCAGGGTGGCTGCCAGGAGCAGCAGGCGGCTCAGCCAGCGGCCCGCGGCCCGCCGCATCATTTGGTCAGCAACCGCATCGCCCCTTCCAGCCCGGCCAGCGTGAGCGGGAACATGCGCTGGCTCATGAGCTGTTGCACGACGGCGATGCTCTGGCGGTACTGCCACACGCCCTGCGGCTCGGGGTTGATCCAGGCGAACTTCGGGAAGGCGTGCGTCAGACGCTGCAGCCACTCGGCCCCCGGCTCCTCGTTGTTGTACTCCACGCTGCCGCCGGGCTGCAGGATCTCGTAGGGGCTCATGGTGGCGTCGCCCACGAAGATCAGCTTGTAGTCCTTGTTGTACTTGCGGATCACGTCCCAGGTGGGGAACTTCTCGCTGAAGCGGCGGCGGTTGTTCTTCCACATGAAGTCGTAGACGCAGTTGTGGAAGTAATAGAACTCCAGGTGCTTGAACTCGGTCTTGGCGGCGCTGAACAGCTCTTCCACACGGTGGATATGCTCGTCCATGGTGCCGCCCACGTCCATGAGCAAAAGCACCTTCACGCGGTTGTGGCGCTCAGGCACCAGCTTGATATCCAGCATGCCGGCATTGGCTGCGGTGCTGTGGATGGTGTCATCCAGGTCCAGTTCCTCGGCCGCGCCTTCCCGGGCAAACCGGCGCAGCCGCCTCAGCGCCACCTTGATGTTGCGTGTGCCCAGTTCCTTGGTGTCGTCGTAGTCCTTGTAGGCGCGCTGGTCCCACACTTTCACCGCGCTGCGGTTGCGGCCCTTGTCCTGCCCGATGCGGATGCCCTGCGGGTTGTAGCCGTAGGCGCCAAACGGGCTGGTCCCGCCCGTGCCAATCATGCGGTTACCGCCCTCGTGGCGTTCTTTCTGCTCTTCGAAGCGCTTCTTCAGCGTCTCCATCAGCTCGTCCCAGCCCAATTTCTCGATGGCAGCCTTCTCCTCGGCAGAAAGCTCCAGCTCCAGCGTCTTGCGCAGCCACTCCAGCGGCACGTCCTGGGTGAAGTCGGTCAGGAGTTCCACACCCTTGAAGTAGGCCGAGAAGGCGCGGTCGAACTTGTCGAAGTTCGCCTCGTCTTTCACCAGCGTCGTGCGCGAGAGGAAGTAGAACTTGTCCACGCTCGGGCCGCCCTCGTCGTCGATGACACCGGCCTTCAGCGCCTCCAGCAGCGTGAGGTACTCCTTCACCGACACCGGCAGCTTGGCCGCGCGCAGCGTGTAGAAGAAGTTGATCAGCATGCTCAGCTCCGCACTTTGACCGTGACGCGCGCGGCCTCGCCCGCTTGGGCGTGGGCCGGGTCGTGCGCGCGCAGCCAGTCGAAGAACTCGCCATACCACTGCTGACTGTTGCGCGGCTTCAAGATCCAGTGGTTTTCATCCGGGAACCACAGCAGCCGCGCGTCCACGCCGCGCGCCTTGAGCGTGTTGTAGTAAGCCAGGCCCTGCGCATCAGGCACGCGGTAGTCCAGCGCGCCGTGGATCACCAGGGTGGGCGTGCGCATACCCGCGGCGTGGGCGTGCGGGCTCTGGCTCTGCACCTTGGCCATGTCGTCCCAGTACCAGGCGCCCAGCTCCTTGGCGTGCCAGAAGTAGGCGTCGTCAGCGAACATGCCCACCCAGTCGAAGCAGCCGGCGTGGCAGATGTACGCCTGGTAGCGACCGGCCTTTACGTGCGCGTTCATCCACGCCACCATGTAGCCGCCATAGCTGCCGCCCGTGGCAAAGACACGCTTCTTGTCGACCCAAGGCTTCTTGAGCAGCACGTCAGTGGCCGCCTCGATGTCCTGCAGCTCAAGCTCTCCCCAGCGGTGGGTGATGCTGTCCAGGAAGGCATGGCCAAAACTTGATGAGCCGTGGTAGTTGACGCTGGCCACCACATAGCCCTGCGCCGCGAAGGCGTGGGTATTCCAGCGGTAGTGCCAGGTGTCCCCAGCGGCGGTGTGCGGGCCGCCGTGGATGTTGTGCATCAGCGGGTACTTACGCTTGCGGTCAAAGCCCGGCGGGAAGGTCAGCCAGACCTGCACCTGTTCGCCCAGCGCACCCGTGATCCAGGTCTCTTCGGTGGTGCCGATGTCCAGCGTAGACAGCAGCTTGTCGTTGAACTGCTCTATGCGCCGGGACTGCAGCGCTCCGCTTTCATCGCGGGCGTGTGCATGGAGGCGCCCCGGGTGCTGGGCCGAATCCGCCAGCGTCACCAGCTGCCCAGCGGCCAGGTCGTAGGTGTGCACGCAGCCGCCCTTGACAGCCACTGCGCACTGCCGGGCGTCGAGGTCGAAGCGCCAGAGGTGGCGCCGGCCTTGCTGCTCGGCACACAGCAGCACCGCATCGGCTTCCTCGGTCCAACGCAGCGGCGCGTGAACCTCATGGTCCCAGTCGGCGCTGAGCACCTCCCACCGGCTGCCCTTGCGCTCCCACACGGCCAACTGGCCCGGCATGGTGTGCTTCAGGCCCTGGTGGCTGGCCACAAAGGCGATACGCTGACCGTCAGGGCTGTAGCTGGGAGCAGAGAAGTCCCAGGCGGCGTCCTGCGCGATGACCTGGATGCGGCCACTCTTCAAGTCCAACTCGGCCAGCGCATAGCGGCCGTCGCCGCGCTTTTGCGCAGCCGGGTCGAAGGCGAAGACCAGGCGGCGCCCGTCGGGCGAGATGTCAAAGCACTGGGCATCCGGCTCGGCGCGGTTGAGTTCGTAGCCTGTGCCCTCGAACAGATCGCGAACGCGGCCGGTGGCTACGTCCATCAAGTGCAGATGCGCCACGCGCCCCATGGGGATGTGATGGTCCCAGTGGCGGTACTGCGCCTGGCTGGTGGCGTAGCCGCTCTCCTTGCGCTTGCTGAATTCGCCATGACGCTTGGCCTGGGCCGCCGCGCCTTTCAGTTCGGGCCATACCCAGGAGACGAAGACCACCTGGCGGCCGTTGGGGCGCCAACGGAAGGCCTCTATCCCTGTGGCCACCTGGCCTGCACGCTCGGCTTCGCCCCCATCCACGGGAATCAGGTAAAGCTGCGGCGTTTCGTCCTTGGCGCCTTCCTGGTCCCGCCGGGCGATGAAACCGATGCGGTCTCCTGTGGGGCTGAAGCGGGGCTGGCCGTCCTTCTCGCCGCAGGAAGTCAAGCGCCGAGGCTGGCCGCCCAGCGTGGACAGCAGCCACAGGCTGCTGGAGGACTTGTTGCCCTCCATCGAGTACGAGGTGACCGCAGCAACAGCCTGCGACCCATCCGGCGACAGGCTAGGGGCACCCAGCCTGTCAAGCTGCCACAGGTGCTCGACGGTGAATCGTGTCTTCTTGCGGGCGTTGGTCTTGGCGGTGGCCTGGGTGTTCATGTGTCAGCGGGTTCGGGCAAGCTGGAAGTCGAGGTGCGTCTTCACCACGGGCCATTCGGCCGCGGTGATGCTGTAGACCGCGGTGTCGCGCATCGTGCCGCCGTGGCCGATCTGGTGCGAGCGCAGGATGCCGTCGAGCTGTGCGCCCAGACGTTCAATGGCGCGCCGGCTTTGCGTGTTCAGGCGGTGGGTGCGGAACTCCACCGCGATGCACTGCAGGGGTTCGAAGGCGTGGCCCAGCAGCATGCGCTTGCACTCGGTGTTCAGCGCAGAGCGCTGGGTGCTCTGCGCGTACCAAGTGCTGCCGATCTCCACGCGCCGGTTCGCCGCGTCAACGTTCATGTAGGTGGTCATCCCCACCACGCGTCCGCTGGCGTCCAACACCGTGAAGGGCAGCATCAGACCCTGGGATTGCAGCCTCAGCCGCCGCTCGATCTCGGCAGCCATGCCATCGGGTGACGGCACGGCGGTGTACCAGAGCTTCCAGAGCTCGCCGTCACGCACGGCCTCGCACAAGGCATCCTTGTGTTCAAGCGCCAGTGGTACCAGCCGCGCATGCTCTCCGGCCATCTCGACCGGTTCCATCCAGGACGCGCTCATCGATGGTTTCTCTGCATGAAGACGAGCTTCTCGAACAAGGTCACGTCTTGTTCGTTCTTGAGCAGAGCCCCCACCAGTGGAGGCACCGCCACCTTGTCGTCCTTGCTTTGCAAGGCCTCCAGCGGGATGTCCTCGGCCACCAGCAGTTTGAGCCAGTCCAGCAACTCCGAGGTGCTCGGCTTTTTCTTCAGCCCGGGCAGGTTGCGCACGTCGTAGAAGGTCTTCAGCGCGGCGCCCAGCAGCTCCTTCTTCAGCCCAGGGAAGTGCACGTCCACGATGGCCTGCATCGTGGGCGCATCCGGAAACTTGATGTAGTGGAAGAAGCAGCGCCGCAGGAAGGCGTCGGGCAGCTCTTTCTCGTTGTTGGAGGTGATGAACACCAGCGGCCGGTGCCGCGCCTTGATGAGTTCTCGCGTCTCGTAGACGTAGAACTCCATGCGGTCGATCTCGCGCAGCAGGTCGTTCGGGAACTCGATGTCGGCCTTGTCGATCTCGTCGATCAGCAAGGCCACGGGCTGCTCTGCCGTGAAAGCCTGCCACAGCACGCCGCGCACGATGTAGTTCTGGATGTCCTTGACCTTCTCATCACCCAGTTGGCTGTCGCGCAGGCGGCTGACAGCGTCATACTCGTACAGGCCTTGCTGGGCCTTCGTGGTGCTCTTCACATGCCACTGCAGCAGCGGCATGTTCAGCGATTGCGCAACCTCCTCAGCCAGCATGGTCTTGCCCGTGCCGGGTTCACCCTTGACCAGCAGCGGGCGTTTCAGGGTAATGGCCGCATTGACGGCCAGCATCAGGTCGTCGGTGGCGACGTATTGGTCGGAACCCTTGAATTTCATGGTGGCGTGAGCCCCTTGGGAGATCAATTGCGGTGTCGGTGGATGGGGTGCGGTGCGGGCGGTCAGGCTGTTGCCTCGCGTGCGGCGCTCCCCTGGTTCTAGGCCCTGCCATAGGCACATTCACAGGCGGGTCCTGGCTCGGATCAGTATAAAGGGCGACCCTATAATTCGAGGTGGTGCCAAGGCCATGGTGCAGCGGCACGCTGCGCCCCAAGAGGCCGGCTGTTCCGTTGCCGGCCTGAGGCGGGCAGACCAAGAGATTCCGAGGGAACCGTTCATGATCAAAGCGCTCACCGTATCGCTGGCCCTGGCCGGCGTGTCCCTGTCTGTAGCCGCCCAGGATGCCAAGGCGGGCGAAAAGCTCGCCGCCATGTGCATCGGTTGTCACGGTATCGTGGGCTACCAGGCCAGCTTTCCGGAAGTGCATCGCGTGCCGATGATTTCGGGCCAGAACGCCAAGTACATCGTGGCCTCACTGGTGGCCTACCAGAAGGGCGAGCGCAAGCACCCCACCATGAAGGGCATCGCCGGGTCGCTGACCGAGCAGCAGATGGCGGATCTGGGTGCTTTCTATGAGCAACATGGCCGCAGCAGCGTGGTCAGGGTGGCGCAGACCGCCAAGGCCCCTTCTGCCGAGGTGAAGGCTCTGCTGGACAAGGGCGCTTGCGCCTCTTGCCACGGTGCTGATTACAACAAGCCCATCGATGGCGCTTATCCCAAGCTGGCGGGGCAGCATGCCGACTATCTCTACATCGCGCTGAAGTCCTACAAGACCGAAGGCATGGCCACCCTGGGCCGCAGCAACGCCATCATGGCGGGCCAGGTCAAGGCCTTCAAGCCCAGCGAGCTCAAGGCCATGGCGCAGTACATCGGCTCCCTGCCTGGGGACCTCAAGACGGTTCCGCAGTCGAAGTTCCGCTGAGGCTTGCACGGTGGTGACATCGCCTCTGGTGCACGAACCGTCGGTTGGGCAGGTTTCTATCGGTGGTGAGTCACCCCCGTTTTTCGGGTGCTGCAGGGTTGGTGAAGCGCCGGCGAAGGGTCTGTCATGCTGAAGAAGGTGCATGTCAGTCAGATCAAGCTGGGGATGTTCATCCATCGTCTTGAGGGTGATTGGCTGGACCACCCTTTCTGGAAGACTCGGTTCGTCTTGAAGACCGAGCGTGACCTTCAGAAACTGCGCGCGAGTGTCATCCAAGAGATCTGGATAGATCCAGCATTGGGGCTCGATCTGGAGCCAGATCCAGAGCCAGTAGCCGCAGTTCCGCTCCCCGAGTCGAGAGTTCCGGAGAAGGCGTCAGATGCTGCGCCTGTCGAGCAACTGCCGCTCGATCGGCCAACTGCGGAACTGGATTCGGAGATTGGCAAAGCTTCAGCGATCGTGCGGCGAGCCAAGCAGCAGGTGGCCCAGCTCTTCGCGGTAGCGAAGGAGGGCGATGCGCCGGCGCCGGAGGTGGCTCATGGCCTGGCAGGCGAGGTTGCCGAGTCGGTGATGAGGCACCCCAGCGCGTTGGTCAGCCTTTCGCGATTGAAGGCGCAAGAGGATTACGTGTACCTCCATTCGTTGGCGGTGTCGGCGTTGATGGTGGCGCTGGCTCGGCAGATGGGGATGGACGAGGAGCGCTGCCGCTTGGCTGGCCTGGCCGGCCTGCTTCACAACGTCGGCATGGCCATGGTGCCTGCGGAAATCATCAAGAAGAAAGGCAAGCTCAGTGACGAAGAGACCTTCGTCGTGCGGGCGCACCCCGTTCAGGGTTACGAGATGCTCAAGTCCTCAGCGGACTACCCCAAGGAGATCCTGGAGGCCTGCCTGCATCATCACGAGCGATGGGACGGGGCCGGTTATCCCTTTGGCCTGGAGGCCGAGGCCATCCCGCTGTTTGCACGCATGTGCGCCATCTGCGATGCCTACGACGCGATCACTTCCAACCGGTCCTACCGCTCTGGCTGGGACCCCGGGGAGTCCATAGCGCAGATGGCTTCCTGGACAGGGCAGTTTGACCAGGAGCTCTTCAATGCATTCGTTCGCAGCATGGGAGTATTCCCCACCGGTTCCCTGGTGCGATTGCAGTCTCAGAAGCTGGCGGTGGTGGTTGACCAGAATCCGAACTCCCAGACGACACCCGTGGTGAAGGTCTTTTATTCCCTGAGAAGCCAGATGCACATTCCCCCTGAGCGGGTCGATCTCGGTCACCCGTCCTGCCGGGACCGGATTGTTTCCAGGGAGCCTGCCGCAGAGTGGAGCAAGCTGGGGCTTGACAGTCTGTGGGCCGGCAGCGACGTACGGCGGCGCTGAGACACTGAGCAGCCGCCTGGTCAGGAGGCGCGGTGCGGATGCCAGCGTCTCAACATGAGGGCGTTGGTGATGACGCTCACACTTGACAGGGCCATGGCGGCGCCGGCCACCATGGGGCTCAACCAGCCCATCGCGGCCAGTGGGATGCCCACCACGTTGTAGGCGAAGGCCCAGAACAGGTTCTGGTGCAGTTTGCGCCTTACGGCCCAGGACAACTCCCAAGCTTCCACTACGGTTTGTGGGTCGCCTCGCAGCAGCGTCAGGCCTGCGGTCTCCACGGCCACATCGGTGCCACCGCCTTCACCGGCCATGGCCAGGCCCACGTCTGCGGCGGCCAAGGCTGGCGCGTCATTGATGCCATCGCCCACCATGGCCACGGCCTCGCCCGGCAGCAGGCCCGCCTTGAGTTCGCCCACCACGCGGGCCTTGTCAGCGGGCAGTACCTCTGCGCGCACTTCGTCGATCCCCAACAACTGTGCCATGGCCTGGGCGGCACCGTGGTTGTCGCCGCTGATCATCACCACCCGCATGCCTCTGGCCTTCAAGCTTGCAATGGCCTGGGCGGCGCCGGGCTTGGGTTCGTCGCCAAAGGTCAGCAGACCCAGCAGGCGCGCCGGGCGCTGATCACGCCTGCCAGGCTCGAACAACCAGGACACGGTCTTGCCCGACGCGGCGGCCTGCGCTGCCTGCGCCGCCAGAGGGCCGGCGTCCAAACCGCTTTCGTTGAGCCAACGCTGGCTGCCCAGGCGCAGCAGCATGCCGTCGACGCGGCCTTCCACGCCCCGGCCAGCCACCAGTTGCAGACCTTCCGCCGCTGGAGCCGCTGAGGCGCCTGGCAAGGCCCGCGTGCTGGCGGCCTCGATGACGGCGCGTGCCAGAGGGTGGCCGTTGCCGGATTGGAGGGCTTCTGCCCAGCGCAGAAGCTGAGCGTCGTCCTCTGGCGTGCCGGACAGCGAGGCCAGCGCTGTCAGCCGGGGCTGGCCTTGGGTCAGCGTGCCGGTTTTGTCGAAGGCCACGACCTTCACGGCGCGCAGCGTCTCCAGCGCCTGCGCGTCACGCACGAGGATGCCTTGGCGAGCGGCCATGCCCGTGCCCACCATCAGGGTGGCGGGCGTGGCCAACCCCAGCGCGCAGGGGCAGGCGATCACCAGCACGGCCACGGCATGCAGCGTGGCCGCCACGCCATCCCCGTACAGGGCCCACCAGGCCAGGCCGGTGATGGCCGCCATGACGATCACCGCAGGCACGAACACGGCGCTGACCTTGTCCACGAGTTGTTGGATGGGCGCCTTGCGCGCTTGTGCCGATTCCACCAGCCGCACGATGCGCGCCAGTTGTGTCTCGGCCCCCACAGCGGTGGTGCGCACCACGATCAGGCCTTCGACGTTGAGCGCGCCGCCGGTGACCGTCTGTCCGGCCTCCCGTGCCACGGGCAGGCTCTCGCCCGTGATCAGCGACTCGTCCAGGTGGGTGCGGCCTTCGATGATGACGCCGTCGGTGGGCAGGCGCTCGCCAGGGCGGACCACCACCTCGCTGCCCACGCGCACGGCCGACAGCGGCACCTCGGCCTCGGCCCCATGCCGCCGCACGCGCGCCGTCTCCGGGCGCAGCCGGCGCAAGGCGTCCAGCGCGGCCAAGGTCTGGTGCTTGGCGCGAGACTCCAGCCACTTGCCCAGCATCACCAAGGTGATGACCACGGCC
>Ga0209985_10003874_pt1 | contig 12379 bp, 9 predicted proteins | sample NOAtaG_FD_187305 | JGI IMG/M metagenome (GOLD analysis project Ga0209985, IMG submission 187305) | Freshwater lake microbial communities from Lake Erie, under a cyanobacterial bloom - NOAA_Erie_Diel6S_1000h metaG (SPAdes) (version 2) | ecosystem: Environmental > Aquatic > Freshwater > Lake ...
CCTGCCACGATCCCTAGATGCTCTAGGTTCGTTACTTTCATCTCTGTATTAATACCTGCCTCCTCTTTTTGGCTTTTCTCTAATTATTTTACCCTTCCATTACGAGCGGAATGTGGGTTCTATGTTCCAAAGCAGATAATCCAGATCGGCAAAATCAAAAATAAACCAATGAATGAGAAGGCGATCGTGCTAATAAGCAAATCGCGATCAAGATCATATACTTCTGCCAAAATTAATACTGATAGCCCTGTTGGAGTTCCTGACATTAAGGTTAGAATTAAACGCGGGTCATGTCTTAAGCCAAGAGCAGTCGAGCCTAAACCAATCAATAACGGAATGATCGCCACTCGTAAAAAAGCCGCGATCGCCGCAGGCTTGAGACTCTCCCATTTCTCGATTTTTCCAAGGCGTAAACCGACTAGAGAGAGGGCAAAAGCGATCGTCACCCAAACTCCAGCATCTAGCCCCGACTCGATCGCTTCGGGTAAACCGATGGGGCGCGTATACCAACCAATCGCAAAAGCCCATAAACTCGGTACTGTAGATACATCGAGCAACAATTTCCACCAAGGTGGCTTCACCTCGCTCTTCCCAAAATAGCTGGCAATAAATACGGCAATCCCATAATTTCCCGCTACATTACTGGCAATGCTATATAGCACTGCCCAATCAGCATAGCTGGCACTTGCTAAGGAATTGGTCAGCGTCAAGCCCACAAATCCTGTATTACCAAGCATCGTCGCTAAAATGAAACTGCCCAAACTAGAGCGATCGCTATGTTCCTGCTTGGCAAATTGCCAACCGATTAGAGCTAATAACCAACTAAGCACTAAAGCAGCGATCGCCACATAGGGAATGTATGGCGTGTCCGAAAACTGTGTATGTCTAGCAAGGACAAATAGTTGTAATGGGACTCCCACCCAATAGAGCCCAACACCAAGAAATTTAGAGGTATTGATTGGAGCGAATCGGGAAATTAACAAACCCATACCTGTCCAAAGCATTAATGGAATATAGGCATTGATCAGATCACCAAAATGGAAGATAGACCAGAAATTATCAGGATTAGTTAGCAGCATTCATCATCCATTCGGTAATACCATCAGCAAGGGTTTTGGCAAGCAACTTTTGCTGTTGCGGCTCGATAATCCATTCAAACTCATCGGGATTGATCATAAAACCTAATTCTAGAAGTACTGCTGGTGTAACCGTAGAACGAACTAGTGCCAAGTTATTCCAGTAAACGCCATATTCACGGCGCTGCAACTTTTGGGCAACATAGTTATGGATAAACTTAGCTAAGTCTTGTGACTGTGGATTGTACCAAAAAGTCCCAATTCCTGATGTATTCATCGCATCACCATTATCGGGCAAAGCATTGTAGTGCAGGCTAACAGATATTGCTGGTTCCTCCTGTTCAATTTTGGCAATTCTGGGGGCTAAATCTAGATCAATATCATCAGTACGAGTCATTACTACCTTCGCCCCCCGATTTTGCAATTCCTCTCTCAGGAGCTTGGAAACAATCAGAGTGACATCTTTTTCAGGATATCCTGTTGGACCTCGTGAGCCTAAGTCTTCATTACCTCCATGTCCCGCATCTAAGAGAATTTTAAGTCCATTGAGAGGTTGAATTTCTCTATTCGCAGTAGAGAGAACAGGTGGATGTTTGAGAGAAACAATCAGGTTTGTGCCTTGATAACGAACCTTATAGCCCCATTGCTGTTTTGGTTTGAGGCTAATCGTATAGGTAACCTTATCAGAATCAGATTGTAACCATTCCACTTTATTGATGATCGATTCGGGAACAATGGCAATAGTGTCAGTTTGAGCCGTGACGTTATATAGAGTCAACGTAAAAGTACGATCGCTCTGACTGATAGAAATTGGGACGTTGCATTCAAGGGGAATGACGATCTCTGTCCAAATATTATGAGGATCGACTTTATCGATCACTGTCCTTGTACTAATTCCGCGCACTAGCGATCGCGGCTGTGTATCAGTATCAGAGACTTTCACAAAGCGTTCTCTGACCCAACCACCATAATCAAGCCGTAGCCATTCCCCCTGTTTGCCTGTGACCAAAGCTTTAACACCTTGGGGTAAGGGAGTAATGCGGGAAAAGTCCGTACTTGCACCAGTTCTGGCATCCGCAGTTGCAGTGACTTCGGCAATCTGGAGCTTTTTCGGTGAGAGAATTTCGACGGAGCCTTGAGCTTTTTGTTTAACAAGGCGATCGCCTAAGCGCATTTCATATTCAGGCTGACCAAGTTGGCTAGGTGTCTCAAAGGTAGCGCAGCCACGAAAATAACCTGAAGGAGATTCAGCAATAGCTTCGTTATTACCTGTTAGTACTGATGAGTTTGGTGGTAGTTGAATATTACGGCGGCGAGGTAAGAGAGGAATTTCGAGATCGCCAATTCTGGCTAAAACCTTAGCATTAGGAGTAGCGATCGCTTCAAAGCAAATTCTTTCATTGGGCTGCTTGGCAATATTGACAACAGGGAATAGAGAATTTTCGATAAAGCCAATACCCTTGGGCGGTAGGGTAATTCTTGATTCCCGTACTACCTTCACCGTAATTTCCTTGTCACTATTGCGATCACTCGTAGGATTGCTATACTTGATCTGAAAAATATTTTCACCAATCTGAAGCGGTAAACTTGGCGCAAAATGTCCTGCGGTAGTTCGTGATACTACCTTGCCATTAATACTGACCTGACCATCCTTGGGAGCAGTACCAATAAAAAATAGGCGATCGCTAGTAGTTGTATGTTGTAGTGGCGGATAGGTAAGGTGTAGCTGTGTGGGTGGAACAAAGTTTTGTGCATTTGTTGCGGTAGCAGTAAAAAAACTCAACATTCCAATTAGAAAAATTCCTATCTGTCGCCGCATAATTCCTGTTGTTTGTCTAAAAGAGCGCTGTAACGCATCACTATTTAATACTATCCCTATATAAGTAAGTAGCTAGCTAGGCTTAATTATTTGTAGAATGATTTAGTGCATCGTAACGCATCAATGGGTTAGAGATGAAGGGTTACGCGATCGCTAACCATCCTACATTTAATTTCAACAACCTAGTAGGTAGTCACAATTAATATAGTAAATTGTCCCCAAGAAGCTAATTTGTCCGCGAAGTAGACGGAATCACCTCTTAGATTTCATTACAAGCCTGTTGAGGCTTTGAGTAGTACAGAAATATTTTTGAAAGCGTTGCGAAGCCCCGCTTTCAAAAATATTTCTGGGTATTAAGTAAGCGCAAAGCGATGTAAGCAGATGTACTTAACAGAATCTACGTCGCAAAACGCTATATTCTGAATTTAGTAAATTTCAAGAAGACTAATTAAATTAATTCAAAAATGAAAATTTTAGTAATGGGTGGCACAAGATTTATTGGTGTGTCACTGGTCAAATTGTTAGTTGATCAAGGACATGAAGTCACCCTATTTAATCGTGGTAAAAAGCCCTCACCCGTTGCAGGACTCCACACAATTATTGGTGATCGCACAGATCCTCAACAACTACGCGACAAACTTAGTAGCGAATCCTTCGAGGTGATTTTTGATAACAATGGGCGTGAACTTAGCGATACTCAGCCCCTAGTCGAGATTTTCCGCGATCGCCTCCAGCATTTTGTCTATATGAGTTCGGCTGGTGTCTATCTCGATAGCGACATCCTGCCTTATAGCGAAACCGATGCTGTTGATCCCAAGAGTCGTCACAAGGGTAAGCTCGATACAGAAGCATATTTGCAGCAAGTCCGTGCTGAATCTGGTTTCCCCTACACTTCCATTCGTCCTACATATATCTATGGCCCCCGAAACTATAACGATGTAGAAGCTTGGTTCTTTGATCGCATTGTGCGCGATCGCCCGATCCCAATCCCTGGAAATGGCAAATTTATCACCCAACTTGGGCATGTCGAAGACCTAGCGAGCGCAATGGCAGCCATCTTAGGAAATCAAAAGGCGATCGGTGAAATTTACAATGTTTCCGATACGCGCTATGTCACCTTTAATGGACTTGCTAAACAATGCGCGATCGCCGCAGGCAAAGATCCCAGCGCTTTAAATTTTGTCTATTACAATCCTAAAGATTTTGAATTTGGTAAAAAGAAAGCATTCCCTTTCCGTCTCCAGCATTTCTTTGCCTCAGTTACCAAAGCAACCCAAGATCTCAACTGGCAGCCCAAATATGATCTCTTAGCTGGTTTAAAAACTTCCTTTGAGCAGGATTATTTACCATCAAATCGCCACCAAGCTGACATTGATTTTTCAACAGATACACAGATTTTGAAATAAATAACTGATGTTACGTAGAAGGCAAAAGGAGTAAAGTAAAGATAGGGTCAGAAATGGGTAAACAGGCATGGACAGAAATTCTTAGACCTATGTGCAGACAACAAATAGTAAACATTTTCTAAGTACAGTGCTTTGCGCTTACTTAAAACCCAGAAATATTTTTGAAAGCGGCGCTTCGCGCCGCTTTCAAAAATATTTCTGTACTACTCAAAGCCTCAACAGGCTGTATTGGCTAAATAAACACTTAATATCGACGAATAACTTAAAGCTTGCCTTAGACTGAAGAAGCGTTATCAACAAGTTGCTTTATGGCTTCCCCTGTACCTTCTTCCAACAAAAATGAGTTACTGCAAAATTTGAAGCATTGGCTGTTGGCTGGCATTCATCAAAAAGCCAATTCTGAAACACTCAATGAACCATCCCATAAGCACACTGATAAACATAGCTGGTGGCAGGTGATGTGTTTAACAGGGGTGGACTATTTTTCTACCCTTGGATATCAACCTGGAATTGCTGCTATTGCTGCGGGAGCCTTATCGCCGATCGCTACATTGATCTTGTTGCTATTAACTCTATTCGGTGCATTACCGATTTACCGCAAAGTTGCCACCATCAGTCCTAATGGTGAAGGTTCCCTCGCGATGCTGGAGCATTTACTAACGTGGTGGCAGGGCAAACTACTAGTCCTATGCCTTTTGGGATTTGTAGCAACGGACTTTATTATCACAATTACCCTATCAGCCGCCGATGCCACCGCCCACATCGTCGAAAATCCCTTAGTACCTGCATTTTTCCATGGGCAATTAGTACCAATCACCTTAGTACTCATTGCTTTGTTAGGTGCAATTTTTCTGAAAGGATTCCGTGAAGCGATTGGAATTGCTGTTATTTTGGTGGCAGTTTATCTATTTCTGAATTTGATCACGGTATCCGTTGGTCTGCAACATATATTTAGCCAACCTACAGTCATATCCAATTGGCAAAATGCGATTTTTGCGAATAATCAAAATCCATTAATACTATTAGGAATTTCGGTATTAGTATTTCCTAAACTCGCCTTAGGACTATCGGGTTTTGAAACAGGTGTTGCGGTGATGCCATTGGTCAAAGGACTCAGTGACGATAGTGAGCAAACACCCAAGGGACGGATCAAAAATACTCATAAGATGCTAGCAAGTGCAGCTTGGATTATGAGTTTTTTCCTACTTACCAGTAGCATCGTTACTACTCTTCTGATTCCTGCGGCAGAATTTGGGACAGGAGGTAAGGCAAATGGTCGTGCGCTTGCATTTTTGGCACACCAGTTTTTTGGTGACATTTTCGGGACTGTATACGATCTCAGTACCATCTCAATTTTATGGTTTGCAGGTGCATCGGCAATGGCAGGGCTATTGAACATTGTGCCGCGCTATCTACCTCGCTACGGTATGGCTCCTAACTGGACTTTGGCAGTGCGTCCCTTAGTTTTGGTTTATACGGCAATCGCTTTTATTGTCACCCTAATTTTTCAAGCAAATGTAGAAGCTCAAGGTGGAGCCTATGCGACAGGTGTATTGGTACTGATGAGTTCGGCAGCCTTTGCTGTAACCTTGGCTTCCTATAAACAACGTAAACGGACTGAAGTAACCCTATTTGGGAGCATTACATTTGTTTTTATTTATACGACGATCGCCAATATTATCGAAAGACCAGATGGTATCAAGATTGCGGCAATTTTCATTGCCATTATCGTCGTAACATCTTTGGTGTCGCGGGTTTGGAGATCGACCGAGTTACGCGCCGACACCGTAGAAATGGATGAACTAGCTCAAAGCTTTATCCAAGCTAGTCCTGAGCATACAGTAAGGATCATTGCCCATCGCCCTAATCGTGGCGATGAACAGGAATATAGCCAAAAAGAACAGGATACCCGACAAGAGCATCATTTACCCCCTGACGATCCTCTGATTTTCTTAGAAATTAGGGTTTCCGATCCCTCAGAATTTGCAGGAACGATTTACATCGAGGGGCATCAAGTGGGCGAACATCGGATTTTGCGATCGCGAGGTGCAGCCGTCCCCAATACGATCGCCGCCATTTTGTTCGAGATTCGCGAACGTACTCATAAACTGCCCCATGCCTATTTTGGCTGGGCGGAGGGCAATCCACTCCAATACTTAATGCGATTCATTTTGTTTGGTGAGGGGGATATTGCGATCGTGACCCGTGAGGTGTTACGCACCGCCGAAAAAGATCCCAAACGTCGCCCAGGGATTCATGTTGGTGGTTAGAACTTAGGGGTATACCGAACAATAGGATATAGCACTTTTCTATACAGGAATGGTTCTCCGCATTCGGCGGAGAACCATTCCCCTGTACTTTACTAGACTAGAAAAACTATATGTCCAGACTACTAAATAACTAAGCCTGTGGTGCACTTGGAGCTAATAACACATGCTTTTGGTTTTTAATGATGCTGCTAACCAATTTTTGTCAACTGCTATTATGATGTATCTGGATTTAGGGTAAATATCGTGACTCAACGTACAGCTAGGCAATGGATTATTAACGGTGTTTTAATCGTAATTACGCTTTCATTTTTAGGCGTATCGATCGCCCCATTGATCGGCGGTCTCTTTGCCCCACCTAATCAACAAGCTGCTAATTCAAACCAAAACACCTCCGAACAAGAACGGATTAAAATTCAGATTGAGGGATTTGAAGCTGTACTCAAAAGCGATCCAAAAAATCAAACTGCACTCATAGGGTTAGTTAATCTCCGCAACCAGTTAGGCAAAGTTAAAGAAACGATCGAGCCTTTGCAAACTCTGTCCGATACTTTTCCAGATACCCCTGAATATCGGATGACATTAGCTAAAACCTATCTTGAACTGAAAGACACCAAAAATGCGGTGGCAGAATATCGCAAGATTTTGACAACAAAACCAGGGTATATTCCTGCATTACAAAGTATAGTGGGGCTTGAGCTGAATGATAAACGTCCTGAAGCAGCGATCGGTTTGCTCCTAGACACACTTAAAACTGCCGAGACTGCCAATAAAATCCAAGCTAATAGCGTCGATACAGCTTCGGTACGCTGGATTCTTGGCGAAGTTTATCGCCAACAAAATCGCCTTGACGATTCGATCGCGACTTACGATCAAATGATTAAGGAAAATCCTAAAGATTTCCGTCCCTATGTTGGCAAAGCACAGTTAAAACAAGTCCAAGGCAAGGATGATGAAGCGAAGAAACTCTTTGATAAAGGGCTAGAGCTCGCACCTGCTGATTTTAAAGATGAGGTTAAGCGACTTGCGGCGCTTTCTCCCCAAAAGCAACCCAATAGCAACTCCACGCAATCGCCTAGCTCTACTTCTGATACTCCCACTAAAAAACCATAAAAAGCTATCCAGAGGACTGAATTAAAAATTTCTTCGGTAGTGCTGCAAAGTAATTTTTTTAGTAATTGTGTTGAGGGCGCTTCGCGACCGCAACACAATTACATTGAATGACTACCAATTAATTGCCAAGAGGCAATAAAAGTAATGTAAAAGCCATAAACGTAATGTAAATGACAGCTTTTTCGGCATCGCTAGTAAAAAATAACAATACTCACAACTTTAAAAAATTACTTACAGGCTTTGGAACTGAAGTAACTATGAATTGCCCCACTTACTTAGAGTGGGGTAATTTTTTTAGGTCTTATCAATTAGTTGGGCTTCCCAAACATTTACTACAACAGACATGTTCATAAGATCTAAAAGCCTATGGGTCACGCACAGCCTGTCCCGCAGACTTTTAATCATGCACTAATAATTAAGTGGTTGACAAACGCTCATATCTTTTGAGATGATTGACAATTGTGAGATTTTATTGAGCAGCAATACTCTTGGCTAATGTAATTGTTATTGGGGCACAGTGGGGTGACGAAGGTAAAGGCAAAATCACCGATTTGCTAAGCCGCTCCGCAGATGTCGTTGTCCGCTATCAAGGCGGGAATAATGCAGGACATACGGTCGTCGTCGGCGATCGCACCTTTAAGCTACACCTGATTCCCTCAGGAATCCTGTATCCCAAAACGGAATGCATCATTGCTAGTGGCACAGTGATCGATCCGCAGGTGCTTCTCGAAGAAGTGGATCGACTCACAGATTTGGGTATATCGACGGACAACCTATTTATTGCTGAAACATCCCATGTGACCATGCCCTACCATCGTGTATTGGATCGTGCATCAGAGGATCAGCGAGCCGAACACAAAATTGGTACAACTGGACGCGGCATCGGTCCAACTTATGCTGATAAATCCGAGCGGGTTGGTATTCGAGTAATTGATTTAATGGACGAAAAACGCCTAGCCAAAAAGCTACGCTGGGCGATCGAGCAGAAAAACATTGTTTTACAAAAGCTTTATAATTTAGAACCACTCGATGTTGATGCGATTATTGAAGAATATCGTGGTTATGCTGAGCGATTACGTCCTCATGTAATTGATGCATCTCTCAAGATTGATGTCGCCATTCGTGAGCGCCGTAATATTTTGTTTGAAGGAGCCCAAGGTACATTGCTAGATCTTGATCATGGCACGTATCCCTATGTCACTTCATCCAATCCCGTAGCTGGTGGTGCTTGTATTGGAGCAGGTGTGGGACCAACCTCCATTGACCGTGTGATCGGCGTTGCTAAAGCATACACAACTCGTGTTGGTGAAGGACCATTCCCCACCGAGCTACATGATGCAATTGGTGAGCAAATTGGTCAGCGTGGAGCCGAATTTGGCACAACTACAGGACGTAAGCGCCGTTGTGGTTGGTTTGATGGTGTCATCGGTCGTTATGCCGTTCGCATTAATGGTCTTGACTGTCTAGCCGTTACTAAACTTGACGTTCTTGATGATCTCGAAGAAATCAAGGTATGTACAGCTTACGAACTCGATGGCAAGGTCGTTCGCGACTTCCCCAGCGATGCCCGTGCCTTTGCTAGAGCGATTCCCATCTACGAAACTTTACCTGGTTGGAAGAGATCGACTAGTGAATGCAAAACCGTTGAGGAGCTACCCACAGAAGCTAAGGAATATCTCAAGTTCCTTGCTGATTTGACGGGAACTCCGATCGCGATCATCTCTCTAGGCGCAAGCCGAGGACAAACCATTATCGTTGAAGATCCCATCCATGGACCTAAGCGTGGTTTGTTGAGAAATTAAAACTAAGCAATCATAAATTACTAAAATGCAATTACAAATTAACGCATCTACCCGTACCCTATCTAATAACCGCGCCCTGCGCCGCAATGGTCAAGTACCTGCAACCGTATATGGACATAAGGGTGCTGATTCAATTTCGATCGCTCTAGATGCGAAAGAAGCAACCACTTTGTTACGTGAGGCAACCATCAATAACACATTGATTGAAGTAACCGTAACTGATGGTGACTTTAAAGGCAAAACACTATTGCGTGAAGTCCAAAATCATCCTTACAAAAATGATATTTATCACCTCAGCTTTTTTGCGATCGAATCGCAATCGAAGATTGAAGTAGATATTCCTCTCCACTTTGTTGGTGTACCTGTTGGCGTAAAAGTTGGTGGTGGTTCCGTTGATACCATCAAAAACTATGTACGTGTATCTTGCGCTCCTAATAGTGTGCCTGAAAGCTTTGAGCTAGATATTACTCCTCTCGAAATTGGTAAGGGTATCCACGTTAGCGAAATTCCTTATCCCGAAGGTGTTAAGCCTGTAACCGATGGTACTGCTCTGGTAGTTACTATTCTCAAGAAATAGATATAAAAAAGGGGCGCAATGCGCCCCTTTTTTTATACGAGGATGATATGCCGATCACGATCAACTCTAAGCCAACCTTCATCCTGTAACAGCTTCATAGCTCTGGTGACAGTGACACGAGTGCTGCTAATCGCACTAGCAAGATGCTGATGAGTGAGACGCACGGTTAAACGAGTTCCGCCTTCAACAGCGATACCCACTTCCTGCTTGAGTAGAAGTAAAATTTGGCGTAGACGCTCCTCTACCCGTTTGTTACTGACTAGCGCCAGTAAAGCTTCAGTTTGCTGAAGGCGACGATTGAGGTGCTGCAAAATTCCTTGATACAGTTGTGGCGATTGTTCTAGTTCGGTGAGTGTGAATCGCATCAAGTCAACATCTGAAAGGGCGATCGCCTGATATGGCTCAAGATGTGTTAGAGGTAAACCAAAGGGCATGGCTTGTACCGCAAAACCAACCAGTACTTCATCACCAGATGGATGAAGCGTATTAAGCTGCACCACTCCACGGCAAACTACCCAGACTTCATGGGCATACATGGGAATGATTTGTCCACTTTTGTAAGTGAGCATAGTGCGACCACGATAAACTTCTTCGAGCGATCGCCGCCAGTCTGTTACAGAAGTTGTGGAGTTAAGATCGAAATTAGGGAACGTATATGTCATATCAGCGTGAGGTACACATTGAGCATCTTATATGTTTCTCATTACTATCAGGTTAAGGATAGTTTATTGAATCAATAAATTCTTCTTAAGTACATATTTTGAGTATTTACAATTCACAATATTTATACTATTAAGATATTTACAAGAAGTCTAATCTATCAGAAGTCATAGCTTTATAACAATCATAAAAACCATAAAGAGGGAGGCATTAATGCCTCCCTCTTTATGGTTTGATTACTTCGTTGCGATCGCTATCTCGCCAAGGGGTTTCGGTAAAACTAGGACTAGGTGATTTAGGCAAGCCCCATTTCGCTACTAAATTTTGGAGGACTTGATCTTGCGATCGGTGAAAGTCATCGATATTGCCTTCTCCGCGATTGATCAGAGAAAACCAAATTACCCCATGCTGTTTAGTCTGAATCACGCCTGCCAAAGCACTGACATCGGATAGAGTGCCTGTTTTGACGATCGCCCATCTCGGCATTTTGCGACCCTCGATCGTGCCACAGTTACAATCACTCATGGGAAAGAGATCGGCAAGGGTCAACCCTTCGACTTGAGCGCGATTATGCACTGCCATTAAAATAGCAACCACTGCACGGGGGGAAATTTGATTAGCTTGTCCTAGCCCTGAGCCGTTTACTAATCTGATTTCCGATAGAGGCATATCCGTCGCATTGGCAGCGATCGCTGCTACCTGTTGACCACCTCCCAACTGTGAAGCTAACATCTCTGACATTTCGTTATTGCTAAATGTATTCATGCGTTTGAGGATTTGCCACAGAGGTAGTGACGCATGACGGATTAATAACTTGCTAGAGATATTGCTAGAGCCAAGATTGGCTACAGTCTGCACATTACCGAGAATCGTCAATTGTGGTTTTGGCGTACCCACAGGCATGGTGGCATATTGCTCAGCAACTTCGCCGTCCCATCGGCTACTGTCAAAAGCGAGACGCAAAAAACTAGCTGCCTTTGGTAAGTCTGTTTCAAAATTCATGGCGAATCTACCTGTGATGACCAGATTGCCTTGAATGCGTTTAAGACCAAGTTTATTGAGTTTATTGCCAACAGCGATCGCTTCTTCCCATACAAAAAATGGATCGCCGCCGCCTTCAATAATCAAGTCGCCCTTGAGCGTATCACCCACCAGATTACCTGTGGTGCTGATATTTGTGATAAAACGATAATTTGATCCCCATGCTTGCAATGCGGCAAGAGTCGTCACAATTTTGGTGAGCGATGCAGATGGTAAGGGACGATTTGATAAATATCCCGAAGCGATCGCACCATCATGGGACTGAATCCATGCACCTTGATCGGGATTAGTTAGTCCTAGTTGTTTGAGTTCATTGAGCATTCCCGTGATTGCCTGTTTTGCTACGGGGTCAGGTGTGGTGTTAGCACTGACATCTGAGGCTAAGACGGGACGAGTAGCATAGCTCATGAGTGAGTTGGGTACGGTCGCAACAGCACGACCATCAAGAGCTTGGGTTGAAACCGACAACAACAAAGCGCCAACTAAACTCCACATAGTCATAAAGAAAACCAAAATTAGATTTGTACAGTTGCTGGTGTTGCCAACATAAGCACAAATATTCTAATCAAACATGGCGCTTTCCAGTTGTTGGATCGCAATTTCTAAATCGTCATTTAC
>Ga0209985_10003876_pt1 | contig 12377 bp, 10 predicted proteins | sample NOAtaG_FD_187305 | JGI IMG/M metagenome (GOLD analysis project Ga0209985, IMG submission 187305) | Freshwater lake microbial communities from Lake Erie, under a cyanobacterial bloom - NOAA_Erie_Diel6S_1000h metaG (SPAdes) (version 2) | ecosystem: Environmental > Aquatic > Freshwater > Lake ...
GCGCCGGCCGTCACGACCGTAGCGCATTACCTTGTAAGCGAAGGCGTCGAATGCCCACAGCACGCCATCCGGCGCAAAACGCAGGCCTTGCACGATGTGCGTCGTGTCGTCGATCCACAGCGTGTCGCGCAGCCGCAGATCCGCGTCGTAGTGCAGGATGCGACCGCGCCCGCGATGATCGTCCGCCGGATCGTTAAGGAGCGTGCATCCCACCAGTACGTCGCCACGCGCGAACGCGGCAGTTCCGGCCTGCAGCGAGGTAAAAGGCAAGGCGCCGAGACCGGCCAGTACGGTCCGGCGGCGCAAGTCGGTCACTTCTTCTCCCAACTCGCCTTGTTGCTCGAGGTCGGGGGCAGTCGGCCGCAATGCAGGCCCGCGTCCACCATCAGCACTTCGCCGGTGACGACACTCGCACCCTCGAGAAACCACACCAGTGCTTCGGCGATCTGCTCCGCCGTCGGTACGGTTTGCAATGGCACCATGGCCGCGGCGTTGACGAGAAACGCCTGATATTGCTCGGGCGTCATGCCGCCCTGCAGCCAGCGTGTCTGGATCGCGCCCGGTGCGATGGCATTGATGCGGATTTCCGGGCCGAGCACGAGCGACAGTGACTGCGTCATCATGTTGAGCGCAGCCTTGCTCGCTGCATAGGCCATGGACGAGGCGATGCCCGTCACGCCACCGATCGATGAATTATTGACGATGGCGCCGCGCCCCTGCTTCTTCATCTGCGGCGTCACCGCGCGCACCATCTGGTATGCCCCCACCACGTTGACCTTGTAGATCGCGAGGAAGTCCTCGGCGCTCAGGCCATCGAGGTTCTCGTAGGGATTGAACTTGGTTTTGGCCGCGTTGTTGATGAGGTAGTCGATGCGGTCCCAGCGGGCGATCGCCGCCTGCGCCATGGCTTGACAGGCCGCATCGTCGGCGACGTCGCCCTGGAAGACGATGACGTCCGCGCCCTTGTCGCGACAGCGCTGCGCCGTATCTTCGGCTTCCGCCTTGCTGCGTGTGTAGTTGACGACAACATTGCAACCTCGCTCGGCCAGCATGATGGCTGCGGCTGAGCCCACGCCTGTGGCCGATCCGGTGATGAGGGCAACCTTGCGAGGCTGTGCAGTCATGGTGTGCTCCGGGCAGCGGCCATGCGATGGCCGAAAGGGGATGGGTGGGCCGACGATCCGATGGCTGGGATGATGCCGCGCCCGCAGTCAGGGGATCAGGCGGCCGCATGGCCTGTCCGATCTAAGGTCAGTCGCACCCCTACCACCGGGCGGGTCTGGTCTGCAGGCGGGGCGGCGGGTAGTCTTCGACAGGTCAGACGTTCGTTCGACGACACTTTCCGGGGGTTTTCATGGCGTTCAAGGACATGCGCGAGTTTCTCGCGCTGCTCGAAAAGGAAGGGCAACTCAAGCACATCGACGTGCCGCTCAACGGCCGGCGCAACACCAACGAGCTGCAGGCCTTGATGAACTACGTCTGTGCGAAGGACGGACCGGCGCTGCTGCTCAACAACGTCGATGCCATCAATACCAAGGACGTGCCCATCCTCTTCAACCCTTTCGGCACCCGTGAGCGGACGGCCATGACCATCGGCTTTCGCGACTGGCGCGAGGCCAAGTTGCACCACTCCGAGGTGCTGGCCGACCCGGCGCGCTGGCACGCGCCGAAGATCGTCGACAAGACCAACGCCCCCTGTAAAGAAGTCATCATCAAGGGGGATGACGTCTCGCTCGACACGCAGTTGCCGCACGTGTGGTTCGGCAAGGAAGGCCCGGCATACATCACCAACGCCATGACCTTCAGCAAGGATCCCGAGACCGGTGGTCGCAACACCGGCTGGTATCGCTTCACGCAGTTCCTCGAGGCCACCCATCCGCAAGGCGGCAGCTATCCCGCGTCGCGCGCGAAGACGGACCTGGCCGCGTTTTATTGGTGGAACCCGCCGTTTTCCGACATCGGCCGTCACACCTTCAAGGCCTCGCAGATGGGCAAGCGGCTCGAGGTCGCGATTGCCGGCGTCTGCGAACCGGCGCTGCATCTCGCTTCGGCGACGGGTGTGCCGTTCAACGTTGACGAGACGGCGTTTGCTGGCGGCCTGCGTGGCGAGCCGGTGGAAATGGTGCGCTGTGAGACCGTCGATCTCGAAGTACCGGCAACGGCCGAGTGGGTACTCGAAGGCGAAGTGCTCACCGACGAGCTCGAGGCGATCGGCTGGCACTCCAATCCCGTCGGTTACTACGATCGGGTACAAGTGTTCCCGATCGTGCGCGTGAAATGCCTGACGCGCCGCCGCAATCCGATCTGGCACGCCACCATGGAAATGGTGCCGCCGTTCGATCACAACTACATCGCCCTGCTGCCGGTCGAAGGCGAAGTGCTCTCTGATCTGCGCAAGAAGATTCCGGAAGTGCACGATGTCGCCGTGACGCCGAACATGTGTTACGTGGTGCAGCTGTCGGTGGACGGCTGGCGCAAGCCGCATCCGAATTTCGGCAAGTACGTGATCCATGCGGTCTGGGGTTCGGCGGGGCGCTGGGGTCGCACGGCCAAGCTCGTCATCGTTGTGGGACCCGATGTCGATCCGTACGATCTGAAGCAGGTGGAGTGGGCCATGATGACCCGCTGGCAGCCGGCCAAGGACTCCATCGTACAGCCCGACGGTATCCCGATGATTCTCGATCCGTCCTGCGAGAAATCGCCGCAGTTCGGCGCCTTCCGCTCCGATCAGATGGGCATCGATGCGACCATCAAGATCCCCGAACGGTTTACCGAATACCCTGAGGTGTCCAAGGCGGATCCTGCCCAGGTCGAGGCCATCGCGAAGAAACTCGCTGGCATCGTGTGACCTCCGCAGCTCGGGAGCGTTTCGACCGCGAGTACTACCGACGCTTCTACCGCGACGGACGCACCTCGGTGACTTCGAGTCGCGAGATGGCAGCGCGGGCGCAACTCATCGCCGCGTACACGCGGCACATTGACTGTCCGGTGGCCAGCATTCTCGATGCCGGGTGCGGTCTTGGTCTGATGCGCACACCCCTGCTGCGCGCGCTGCCCGGCGCCACGTATGTGGGGCTCGAGTACAGCGAATATCTTTGCGAGCGATACGGCTGGGTACAGGGCAGCGTTGCGGATTTCAAGGCGCGTCAACCCTTCGATCTCGTCGTATGTTTCGATGTGCTGCAGTATCTTGATGACGCCACTGCCGCCAAGGCGATCAGCAATCTAGGTCGGCTATGCCGCGGCGTGCTGTTTTTCAGTGCGCTGACACGACGCGACTGGCGGGAAAACGCTGATCAATCACGTACCGATCCGGATGTCACCATGCGCAGCGCCGAGTGGTATCGCAGCCGCTTGCGGCGCGGATTTCGTCAGATTGGCGCCGGCTTCTGGCTGCGGCGTGGGGCACCGCTCGTGACCTGGGAACTCGAGAGCGCCGGGTGAGCGACCTCGCGTGATGCGCCTGCGCTACATCGCCGCCATACTTGTGATCGGCGTTGTCGCGTACCTGTTGCTGTGGCCGGTACCGGTGCAGCCAATGGCTTGGCAAGCTCCGCCGATGCCGAGCTATACGGGCGTTCATGCCGTCAACGACAAGCTTGCCCGCCTGCAGCAGATTTCTTTGGCCGGCCACAGTGGACCCGAGCACGTCGCCATCGGACCGGACGGGTGGCTGTACGCCGCGGTCGAGGGCGGACGAATCCTGCGCATGCAGCCGGACGGCGCGGCACTCGAGGTGTTCTCGCAAACCGGGGGTCGCGTGCTTGGCTTCGCCTTCGCCGCCGATGGACGCATCTACGCGGCCGACGCGGTGCGGGGATTGTTGCAGATCGACCGTACCGGGCAGGTGACGTCCGTCGTCAGCCAGTTCGATGGACAGCCGATCCGTTATGCCGATGCCGTGGTCGTCGCAAGCGACGGTCGGGTGTACTTCAGCGATGCGTCGACGCGGTTTTCACCCGCCGATTGGGGTGGCACGTTCGAAGCCAGCGTGCTCGATATTCTCGAGCAATCCGCAACCGGTCGTGTGTTCGAGTTCGACCCGCGCACGCAGGCGTTGCGGCGGGTCGCGCAGGGCTTCGCCTTCGCCAATGGACTTGAACTCACGGCGGACGGACGGCATCTGCTGGTCGTCGAGACCGGGCGCTACCGCGTGTGGCGCATCGCGATCGAGGCGCAGGATCTCGACGTGCGCACGGTGGGGAACGGCGCAGGAACGTCGCCGGTTTGGGCGACGGTGCTGCTCGACAACTTGCCCGGGTATCCGGACAACCTGATGCGCGGCCTCGACGGACGAATTTGGCTCGGCTTTACCAAGCCGCGCAGCGCGGTGGTCGACCGCATGGCGCCGTACCCGTGGCTGCGCAGTCTGACGCTGCGTCTGCCGCGTGTGCTGTGGCCGGTGCCGCCTGCGTATGGTCACGTCATCGCGTTCACCGAAGCGGGACAGATCGTGCGCGATCTGCAGGATCCTTCCGGTGCGTATCCCGAGACGACCGCCGTTACCGAAACCCGCGAGCGCCTGTACGTGCAGAGCCTGCACGCCAGTGCGCTCGGTTGGTTACAACAAGACCCCTGAGGTATCGGGCTGCGGCCCGCGCTCGATGTTGCGCGGTTCGTGGCCCGCGGGCGGGATGAGCTTGTACATCACTGGCGTGACGAGTCGCGCGAGCAGGGTCGAGGTGATGAGGCCACCGATGATGACCCACGCCATGGGCGAGTACAAACCGCTGTTCTGCAAGGCGAGCGGCAGCAGTCCACCGATGGCGGTGGCAGAGGTCAGCAGGATCGGCAGGAAGCGGATTTCACCCGCGCGCTCGATGGCCTCGTCGAGCGGCACACCTTCTTCGCGCAACTGGTTGGTAAAGTCCACAAGCAAGATGGAATTTTTGATCTCGATGCCGATGAGCGCAATGAAGCCGATGCTCGCCGTAAACGAGATGTCGTTATTGGTGACGAGTAGCATGAGCATGCCGCCGAAGATGCCAAGGGGCACCACGGTGAGCACGATCAGCGTCGAGCGGAAGCTACCGAACTCGAGTACGAGAATGGCGAAGATGCCGAAGATGGCGACGATGATCGCGGTGCCGATGCCACCGAAGGCATCGGCGCCGGCTTCGGCGTCACCACCGAGCACATAGCGATACCCACGAGGCCAATCGAGAGCGTTAAGCCGTTTGACCACCTCGGCGGTGACCTTGCCCGTGTTCTCGCCGCGCTTGACTTCGGAGTTGATGGTGACCGCACGCTCGCGATCGAAGCGCGAGATGAGCACCGGTGCTCGATCGAGCGTGATGTTGGCCACCTGCGAGATGGGCAGTGACTCACCGGTGCCGCTGATGACCCGCGCGTTCTTCACCGAGTCGAGCGTGGCGCGGCCATCAAGCGGTGTACGCACGGTGATCGGATACTGCTCGCCGTCCTCGTCCTTAAACGTTCCGGCCGGCAGACCGGACACCGCGAGTCGCACGGCACGATCGATCTCGACTGCCGGCACGCCAAGGAGCGCTGCCTTTTGCGTATCGGCATCCACCTTGATGTTGGTGCGCGGGAACTTCAGTGGATTGCGGACGTCACGCGTGCCGGGAGTACCCTCGAGCAACTTCTCGACGTCGGTCGCCAGACGATCGAGTACCTGCAGATCGGGCCCTACGATACGTACGGCGATCGGTGCGGTGACCGGAGGTCCGTTGCGGAATTCCTTGACCGAAATGCGGGCCCCCGGGTAGCCGTCGAGGCGTTGTCGCAGATCGTCGATCAGCTGCGGCGTGAGCCGCGTGTTGTAGGACTCGAGCGTGACGAATACTTCGGCGTACGAGGCCGACTCGGTTCGCTGGATGTGGTTGTAATACATCTGCGGGTTGCCGCGACCGAGATTGGCGAACACCGCCTTGACGTCGGGGAACGACTCGAGCTCGCTTTCGACGAAGCGCAACGCCTGATCGGTGCCCGCGAGGCTCGTACCGGTCGGGGTTTCGATCTGCACGAGGAAGATCGGCGTGTCTGCCTTCGGGAAAAGGCTCGAGCCCAACACCGGGATGAGCGCCGCCGACAGCAGCAGTGAGCCACCGATGGCTGCCACCACGGTCGTGCGCGGTCGCTCGAGGCAGTAGTGCAGTGCCGGACGGTAGTAGTTGTGAATGCCATTCATCAGCCGCTGCAGCAATCGGCTGGAGTGCCCTGATTCCTCTTCTTTCAACAGCCGACTGGCGAGGAACGGAATGATGAACAGCGCAATGAGCAACGAACCGATGATCGTCGCCACGACGGCGGTGGGCAGCACGCGGATGAACTTGCCTGCAGTGCCGGGCAAAGCCATCAGCGGCAGAAAAGCGAACACCAGAGTTGCCGTGCAACCGAGCACGGCGATGAAGATCTGCTTCGTGCCCGCTATGGCCGCCCGCGTCCGGTCGTAGCCCATGCGCAAGTGCCGGGCGATGTTCTCGACCGCAACGATGGAGTCGTCTACTAGCAAGCCGAGCGCCACGACGAAACCGGCGATCGACAGCTGATTGAGCGAGTAGCCGAGGAAGTAGAGCACGGTGACGCCGAAGGCCAGCGACAACGGAATCGAGATCATCACGATGCCCGCGGCCCGCAGGCCGAGCGGCAGCAGCGTCAGTGCAACGATCGCGATGGCGATGCCGAAGTCAGTGTACAAGCGGTTGAGTCGCGTCTTTACATTCAGCGACTGATCGAAGCCGAGATCGAGCGCGATGCGCTTCGGCAGGCTGTCCTGGTAGCGCTCGACTTCCTCGCCGATGGCTTTACGGACTTCGAGGACGTTGTAGCCTTCCTTCATGTTCGCCGTGACGAACACGGCGCGCTTGCCGTTGTAGCGACCGACGTAGCCGTACTGTCCCTCGGCCCAACGCACCGTGGCCACATCGCTGATGCGTACGACGCGCCCGTCCACCGAGTTGAGTACGGTGTCGCGCACCTGCTCGAGGTTCTCGTAGGCACCTGTGCTCTTGACGGTGAAACTGCGCGGGCCGACATCGATGATGCCGGCCGGAATATTGGCGTTCTCGCTCTCGAGCGCCTGGATGATCCGCGCCGGACTCATCTTGAGATCGGCCAGACGTTTCAGGTCGACTTCCACGCGAAGTTCGCGCGGCGGATAGGCCCAGCTCTCTGCCGTTCGCACGCCGGGAACGGATTTCAGCAGATCCTTCAGGTCTCGCGCGTGGTCCTCGAGTTCGCGGTACGGGGCGTCCTCCGAAATCAGCGCATACTGGACGATGTTGACGAGACCCGGACTGAACTTGCGAATGCTGAGTTGCCGCAACTCGGCCGGCAGCGAGGGGCGCAGCGCATTGAGTTCACGGACGATCTCGTCGTATTTCTTGTCGGCGTCGGTGTAGGCGTAGAACTCGACGATCGTGAAGGCAACGCCATCGGCGACCACGGTTTCGAGCTGGCGAATGTCATCCAGCTCGGCGATGCGATCCTCGAGCGGCTTGGAAATCAGGCGTTCGAGATCCTTCGGATCCGCGCCGGGCATGATTGCCGTGATGTCGAAGCCGGAGATTTTGAACGAGGGGTCTTCTTCGCGCGGCACCGAAATGAAGGTGTAGATGCCGATGACGATGAGGCACAGGAAAGCGACCAGCGTGAACTGGTAGCGGCGGATCGGGAACTCGAGCAGTGACACGGGACTCAGCGCTCCGTGACGATGCGGATGCGCTCGCCATCCTGCAGGTACAGCGCGCCCTCGGTGACGACGCGTTCGCCGCTCTTCAGGCCGCCGGTCAGCGCCACTTGTTCGCCCTCGATGAAGGCCACGGTGATCTCACGCTTGCGAGCCACCGCGCCTTCGACCACGTAGACATTCGCGCGGTCCCGATCGCCTTCAACGACGGCGGCGATGGGTACGTGAGTGAGCTGGCTGCGGCGTGCGGTGGTGGGCTCGATGCGTACTTTGGCGACGAGGCCGCTCGCGAGCATCAGGTCGCTGGCCGGTTCGAGCCGCAGTTCCGCCGGGAACAGTCCGGTGCGCGGATCGGCCGCGGAGGACACCTCGCTGATCGCGCCCGTGAGTTCGCGGCCGGGGTAGGCATCGAGCGTGACGCGGGCCGGGTCGCCGAGCCGCAACTTCACGATGTCGCGATCGGCGAGTGACAAACGCACGACATGACCGCGGGCGCTGCTGCCGAGGATGACGACCGGCTGACCGGGCGGTACGAGTTCGCGCTCTTCGAACAGAGTCCGCAACACCACGCCATCACTCGGCGCGCGGATCGAGGAGTAGCCGAGATTGAAACGCGCTGCATCGCGTGCGGCGCGCGCGACCGCAGCTTGAGTGCGCAGGTTCTGCAGGGTCTCGAGGCTGATGACCTGATCGGCGTGCAGGCGCTCGCCGCGATCGAGATCGCGCTCGGCCTTCTCTGCCGCTTGCCGCGCTTGTTCGACCTGCGCATTGATTTCGGTGAGTTCGAGTTCGGCCAGCACCTCACCCCGACGCACGCGACTGCCTTCCTGCACGGGTATGCGGCGGATGACACCACCCGTCTTGAATGACAGTCGCATTTCTTCGGCGGCACCGACGAGTCCGTTGGCTTCGATGAGTGGACTGGCCGGGCCGGTCGTGGCGAGCGCTGCTCGCACCGGGGTGCCGGCGTCTCGTTCGGTCGCGCCATCGGGGGCGCCGTTGCAGGCGGTCAGGCAGAGTGTGATGAAGACGAGCAGGAATCGGTTGAATGCTGGCATGTTGTGAGCCGCGCCTTAGCGTTGCGGCACTCCCGTGGCGTAGTCGAGTTCCGCTTGTCTGGCGAGCAGTTCGAAGCGGACGGAATTGAGATTGAGTTCGGCAGCGGTCAGGCTGGTGCGTGCGTCGAGGAACTCGACCTGACTGATCACGCCCTCGTCGCGCTTGCGACCTGCGATACGAAAGGCCGCACGGGCGGCCTCGGCCCGTGCTTCGGCGGTGCGGAGCGAGGCTTCGCTGGTGTAGAGCCGGTCGAGCGATTGCTGCACCTCAAGCTGGATCTGCTGCGCGACCTCTTCGCGGCGCGTGCGAGCTTGCTGCTCCGCAATGCGCGCTTCGCGAACCTCGGCGCGACGCGTGCCACCATCGAACAACGTCCAGTTGAGCAGCAAAGAGACGGTGGCGAAATTCCGCCCGCGGCCGAATTCGTATTGCTCGCCCTGCGTACCGCCGTCGACGCCGAGCGCGAGTGTCGGTTTGCGTGCGGCCCGCGCCAGATCCACTCGGGAGCTCGCGGCGCGTATGGCGCGATCCACCTGGCCGATCTCGGGTCGATTTTCGAGAGCGCCCTGACGCAGTGTGGCCAGATCCTGAGCGGTGCTTTGCACCTCGATGTCGGCGTCAGCCTGTTCGAGGTCGGTGTCGAGCGCCCGGTTCAGCAGAAAGTTGACGTAGCTCTGCAGTTGGTCGCGAACGTTACGTGTTTCGGTCGCTTGCTGACCAACGGCCAACCACTCCGCCTTGGCCCGCAGCACCTGATCCTGAGTGACTTTGCCGTTGCGGAACAATGATTCGGTGATGCGCAGATTTTCTGCCAGAAGCGTTTCGCTGGCTTCGACGATGACGGCGCCACGGCTTGCGCGCAGCCAGTCGAGGTAGCCGATCGTCACGTCACGCTGCAGTCTTTGTGACAAGGCGACGCGCGCGAATTCGTTGGCTTCGAGCAAGGACCGTTGCGCACGCAGTGCGGCCGGTAGCGCCGGTGCGTACAGTGCCTGACGAACGCTGATACGCGTGTCCTGCTCCTGCTCGCGCTGCAACAGGAAGCGCGGGTCGCTGATGCTGCCGAAGCGCGCGGGCTTGCCGTCGGCGAGCAGCAATTCGTTGAGCGTGCTGTAGACCGGGTTGAAGGCCGCGGCGAGCGGCAGGGAGACTTCACGACCGCCTTCGGACCGGGTGTAGCGGGCGCCGAGCGTCGCTTCCGGGAAGAACCGTCCGCGGGCCGCATCGAGTGCCGCCTGACTGCGCTCGACCTCGAGCGTAGCGCCCTGCAGGCCGAGGTTGGAACTGCGTGCGAGGCGCACGTAGTCATCGATCACGGTGGCGAGCGGGCGCCGCTCGGTGCTCGGCAGGGAGACACTCGCTTCGATCGTCGGCCCTACAGAAGATGTCGACGGACTGGCCGACGTCTGGGCGGCGTTCGCGCTGCTGGCAGCGACCGGCAGGCATACGAGCGAGCACATCGACAGTGCGAATCGGGCAAGCGGGTGCTTCATCGCGAGGTCCCTGCGGGCGTCAAGGCCTGAAAGGCGAGGCGGAAGCCGTTTTCGATCAATTCCTGCGGCGAGATGCCGTCCCGCTGCAGGTGGCCGCTTTTATGCGAGCCGAGCTGAATCAAGCCATGCATCAGGCCCCACAGGGTGAAGCCGATGAGCCCTGGTGCACCGGCATCGGCGCGGATGCTGCCATCGCGTTGGCCTGCCTCGATGGCCGCCACCAGCGTGCATTGCACGTCATCGCCGGCTTTGAGACAGGCCATGTATCCGGGATCTTCTTCGATGCTCGGCAACTGTGCCTCGAACAGCGCCAGTGCCTCGAAACGCACCGGGAACTCGGCGGCGAAGGCCACGTAACTGCGTCCGCAGGCCTCAACCTTGTCGATGCCGCGTTGGCGACTCGCGGCCGCCGCGCTGAACCGGGCTTCGAGGACTTCGAGCGCACGCGTGCAGATCGCCGTGAGCAGATCGGATTTGTCGCCGAAGTAGACGTAGAGCAGGGCTCGCGACAGCCGAGCCTTCTTCGCCACCTGATCCATGGTCATGGCTTCGATGCCAACGATGGCGGCGACGGCCTCGGCGGCATCGAGAATTTCGATGCGCCGGCGTTCCTTTTCTTCGAGTCGGCGTTCGGTGAGGTAGCTCATGCGGAGCGCACCTTACGCCGATGATTGACACAGTGTCAATAATTCAACAGAAGTTTCAAATTTGGACGATCGTCAATTGACGGGTGGTGGGGTCACCCCAAAAGCAGATAGTTCACCCCCCAGTAAACCGCCATTCCACCTATTAATGACCCGATCATGCTCCTAAAAAGCGCGAAAATCAGACAACTGGCGGCTCCGGCGAGCAGCCTAGGGTTGTCGGGCGACAATAGTAACTGCTGGTCGACGAATACGAGGTCCGGCACCAGAATGGCCGCCAAGGCGCAGGCCGGGGCGTAGCGCAGCGCAGACTGCAACACAGGCCGAAACTGCAGACCGGTGCCCCACAGCAGTAAGCCTGCGCGGGTCAAAAGCGCCGACAAGGTGATCGCGAGGATCGCGATCCAGAGGTAGGCATCGCTCGGCCCCATCTCGCTCATGTCGATTTCTTCGGCAGCATCAGCCGCTCGAGCGACAACGCCGCCAGCATGCCGCCGACGATACCGGCGACAAGTCCGAGGCGCAGCGGCCAGTCGTGACCGACGACCGCGATCACCGAGGCGACGAGGACACCAACCAACGCGGGTCGATCGCGGCAGAACGGCACCAGCAAGGGGATGAGCACCAAGGTGCCGGCGAGTGCGAGACCCCATTCGACCGGAATGGTGGTCGCGGCGAGGATCCCGATCACCGACGACGCCTGCCACAGCACCCAGTTACAGCTGGCGCCGCCCGCGAAGTACGCCACCCGATGCGGGTAATTCGGCTCGCGTTCGAGCAAGGCGGAAAATTTCGCGAAGCCGATGTCACCGATGAGATAACCGAGCCCGACCCGCGCCGAGGGCGGCAGATGACGCAGGTGCGGCAGCATCGCCGCGCTGTAAACGACGAAGCGCAGGTTGACTGCGATGGCCGTCAGCGCGACGACCCACAGTGGTGCCACGGTGATAAGCAGCGGCAAGGCCGCCAGCTGCGCGCTGCCGGCGTAGGCCAGAAACGTCATGATCAACGCGTATTCGATCGATAGACCCGACTTCACCATCGCCACGCCGGTGACCAGCCCCCAGGCGAACACGCCGGGTGCGGCGGGCAGCAGTTCCCGTACGCCGCGCCAATAGGCCTCGCGTTGAATCGGGTCAGGCAAGATCGATGGCGTGGGCTTTGAGATCAACGAGCGCGACGACGTCGAGCGCGCGTTGATGTGTCGCGCGCAGATTGACGCGCGGCGCGCAGCCGGCGAGGAAAGCCTCCTGCCAGCGTGCCGCGCACAGACACCAGCGATCACCCGGTCGCAAGCCCGGGAAGCCGAACTCGGGGCGCGGCGTGGACAGATCGTTGCCGCGGCTGCGGGAGAAGTCGAGAAACTCTGCAGTCATCAGCGCACAGACCGTATGCGACCCGTGGTCGGTCGGATCGGTCTCGCAGCAGCCGCTGCGATACCAGCCCGTTTTCGGCGCGTCGCTGCAGGTCGCGAGTGGTTCGCCGAACACGTTGAGTTGCCGTTGTGGATTGCCGCCGCTGCCGTCCATG
>Ga0209985_10003878_pt1 | contig 12373 bp, 9 predicted proteins | sample NOAtaG_FD_187305 | JGI IMG/M metagenome (GOLD analysis project Ga0209985, IMG submission 187305) | Freshwater lake microbial communities from Lake Erie, under a cyanobacterial bloom - NOAA_Erie_Diel6S_1000h metaG (SPAdes) (version 2) | ecosystem: Environmental > Aquatic > Freshwater > Lake ...
CGCCAGGTCGCCCGTGGTCGATGACCCGGGCGCCGGCTCCTCGGATCGTCCCGAGTCCGACGCCCGAGGTGAGCGCCATGATCTCTTCTTCCGACGACATCCTTCGTGGTCAGCGCGCCGTGCTCGCGGAGCTCGCTGCAGGCGCCTCGCTCCGCGAGGTGCTCTCCAGCATCGCCCGCTACTCCGAGGAGTCGACCCCGTCGATGCTCGCCTCGATCCTGTTCTACGAGCCCGAGTCGGGGCGCCTGCGCCGCGGCGGCCACCACACGCTGCCCGACGCGTTCGCGGACACCGTCGATGGCCTCGAGCCCGGGCCGGTCGCCGGCAGCTGTGGCACCGCGGCATTTCGCCGCGCGCGCGTCGTGAGCTTCGACGTGCAGGAGGACCCGCTCTGGTCCGCGTTCCGCGAGTTCGCCGCCTCGCACGGGATCCGCTCGGCGTGGTCGACCCCGCTCCTGAGCCCGGTCGACGGAAGCCTCCTCGGCGTGTTCGGCATGTACTACGGAGATACCCGTGAGCCCTCCGAGGCCGACCTCGAGCGGGTCGATCACTTCACCCACCTCGCGGCGATCGCCATCGAGCGCCACCGTCGCGACCAGGCGCTGCGGGAGAGCGAGCGCCAGCGGCACCAGGCGCTGCTCGCCACCGTCGCAGGTCTGGCCCACGAGCTGAACACCCCGCTCGGCATCGCGCTGACCGCCGAGAGCCTGCTCGACGAGGGGCTCGGCGAGCTGGGCGGAAGCGCCGCGGACGAGCGGATCGACCGCGTCCGGGAGGCAGCGACGATGATGCGCACGCAGGTCACCCGGGCGACCGAGCTCATCCGGAGCTTCAAGCACTCGGTGCTCGAGCAGTCGCACGACGAGTCCCGCGAGGTCGTGGTCTCCGAGCTCGCGCGCGCGCTCATCGAGGGCCTCCGGCCCCTCCTCGCCGAGCGCCGTCTCCAGGTCGAGCTCGTCGACCAGAGCAGCGGCGCCCTCGTGCGGTGCTCGCCCGCGCGGCTCGGTCAGGTCGTCACGAACCTCGTGGTGAACGCCGCGACGCACGCGTACGGGCCCGAGGGAGGCGGCCTCACGGTGCTGATCGCTCCGTCGCGCCTGACCCCCGATCGGCTCGAGCTGGTCTTCCGCGACGAAGGGCGAGGCATGGACGCCGAGGAGCGCCGGCGCTGCACCGAGCCCTTCTACACGACGAAGCGCTCGGCGGGAGGCGCTGGTCTCGGGCTCTTCCTCGCCAAGCACGTCGTGGAGGCCGAGCTGAAGGGAACGCTCCTGCTCGACACCGAGCCCGGGCGGGGCGTGCGCTGGACCGTGGTTCTTCCCACGATCCCCGGTGGCCACGAGGTCTCGTGACCGCCGCAGCGCCGTGGCCCGTGCTCGTCGTCGACGACGACCGAAGCACCCTGGATGTGACCCGCATGGCGCTCGACCGCGTCGTGGTCGACGGCAAGCGGCTCGAGCTCGTCACCTGCCAGTCCGCCGGGGCGGCCCGCCAGCTCCTCGCGGAGCGCGAGTTCGCCCTCGCGATCGTCGACGTGGTCATGGAGACCCACCGAGCGGGCCTCGAGCTCGTGCGCGAGATGCGGGCCGAGCCGCGCCACCAGCTCACGCAGATCGTCGTCCGCACCGGGGAGCCCGGCGAGTACCCCGAGGCGAAGGTCATCGAGGACTTCCGGATCAGCGACTACTGGCCGAAGGCCGAGCTGCGGGCGCCGCGGATGAGGGCGAGCGTGATCGGGCTGGTGCGGGCGCACGCGACGGCGCTCTCGCTCGACGCCCAGGTGCGGGAGAAGGAGACGCTGCTCCGCGAGGTCCACCATCGGGTGAAGAACAACCTCCAGATCCTGCTGGGTCTGCTCGCTCTGCAAGGGGAGGGCGTCGATCCGGCCACCCGCCACAAGCTCGAGGAGACGGCGGGGCGCATCCGTTCGATGGCGCTCGTGCACCGCGAACTCTACCAGCACGAGTCGCTCGTCGCGATCGATGCGGGCGCGTACCTGCAGACCCTCGCCGCGGAGCTCGCGCGCACCTTCGACGATTCGGTCCAGCTGCAGGTCCAGGCCGAGACCGTTCTCGTCGGCGTGGACATCGCCGTTCCGATGGGCCTCATCGTGAACGAGCTGCTGACGAACGCGGTGAAGCACGGTCGCTCCCCGGACGGCGCGGCGAGGGTGTCCCTCACCGTCGCACGGAGCGAGCAGGGGCTTCGCCTCGCGGTGGAGGATCGAGGCCCGGGTTGGGTCGGCGAGGGGCCGGTCGGTCATCTCGGACAGCAGCTCGTCGTCGCGCTCGCGCGCCAGCTGCGCGCTCGGGTCACCCGCGAGCACGCAGGCGGGCATCGGGTCGTCCTCGAGCTGCCGCTCCGCGCGGCGGGCTGACCTGCGGCGCCCCGCGCCGACGACTGCTCCCGCCGGGCGGGCGCGTCGGCCCCTTCGGCCGCTCCGTGGAGGTGCCGCGCCGCCGGTTCGCCGCGGCGCCAAGCCGCCTCCGCCGGCGAGCGAGCGGGGGCTGGACGCGGCGGGGTTTCGTGACCAAAGCCCGCGCGATGTCGATCGCCGATCTCCGGAAGGACTACGCCCGTCACCGCCTCGACGAGGACTCCGTGCAGTCCGATCCGGTGGCGCAGTTCCGGCTCTGGCTCGACGAGGCCATCGCCGCGCAGTGCCCCGAGCCGACCGCGATGGCGCTCTCCACGGTCGACGGCGACGGGCGACCCTCGTCCCGCATGGTGCTCCTCAAGGGCGTCGATGCGGGCTTCGTCTTCTACACGAACTACGAGAGCCGCAAAGGCCGTGAGCTCTCCGGCAACGCACATGCATGCCTGCTGTTCTTCTGGCCCGAGCTCGAGCGACAGGTGCGCATCGAGGGCACCGTGCAGCCCCTCTCGCCCGAGGAGTCGGACGCCTACTACCGGTCCCGTCCGCTCCCGAGCCGCCTCGGCGCGTGGGCCTCTCCCCAGAGCCAGCCGCTCTCGAGCGCGGCCCTCGTCGCGCGGGTGGCCGAGGCGACGCTCCGCCACGGGCTCGATCCCGAGAGGCCTCCGTTCTGGGGCGGATACCGGCTCGTGCCCGACCGCCTCGAGCTCTGGCAGGGCCGTCCGTCCCGCCTCCACGACCGGCTGCGCTACAGCCGGCAGGGCGAGGTCTGGGCCCTCGCTCGACTCGCGCCCTGACCGCGGCCTCTCAGCCCGCGTCCTCGAGGACGGGCTCCTCGCCCGCGAGCGGGTCTTCGGGCGCGCGCGTGGCCTCGGTGGCCCGGCTCGGGCGGCGGCGGGTCGCGAGGTCGTCGAACTCGGAGACGAACGCGCGCAGGGTCGCGAGCTGGGCCGGGCCGAGGACGAGGCGGTCGCCGCACACGCTGCCGTCGAGGCCGCTCGCCGTCGCGAGGCGTCGGACCTCCTCGATCGGCAGCTCGATCCGGACCGCGTCGTAGGACGCCCCGCCCTCCATCGGGCGACCCGCGAAGGACGCGCGGTGCGTCACCGTCCCGCCTTCGCCGGCGAGGTGCACCTCGCACTCCCGCGCCCAGCGGCGCTGGGCCGCCGGCGCATCGACGATGACCCGCACGGTCAGCTCGTCCTCGCGCGGCCGCGCGGAGAGGCGCACCGAGCCCCAGCCGTAGAGGGTCGCTCCGTTCGCCCATGGGAGCTCCGCGCGCAGCGCCGGGTTCGTGGGGGCCTCCTCGACACGGAGCCGGCCCCCGATCGGCCGCCCATCCGGGAGCAGGGCCGCGGGCTCGGGCCGTGTCCACACGCCGCCCAGCGCCCCGAGCGCGGCGAGCAGAGCGAGGCGGACGAGCGGCAGGGCGGCGGCGCGCATCGGGGCCTTCGACCCGATGAGGGCCGCAGGCCTTGGGCTGCCCGAGCTCGGCGAGCATCTCCCCCGAGGAGGCAGCCCCCCAGCGTTGTGGCACGCTCCCCGCGATGGCCGCCGTGCTCACCGTGATCGACGATGCGAGCTTCGATCTCCACCGCGCGCCCCGTCGGCATCCGGAGTGCCCCGAGCGCCTGGCCGCGGCGCGTGCGGGGATCGCCAGGCTCCCGGCGGCGCAGCGGCGCGCCCACGCGGTCCGCGCCGTCACCGAGGCCGAACTGGCTCGCGTCCACAGCGCCGAGCATCTCGCGTTCCTCGAGCGGGCGCTCGACGGGAGCCATGCGCAGCTCGACGCCGACACCTACGCGGGCCCGGGCACCCGCGACGCGATGCTGCGGGCCGCGGGCGGCGCGGCGGAGCTCGGGCGGCTGCTCCTCTCGGGCGAGCACACCCGCGGCTTCGCGCTGCTGCGGCCGCCCGGCCACCACGCCGAGCACGATCGGGCGATGGGCTTCTGCCTCGTCAACAACGTCGCGATCGCGGCGCGCGCTGCCCAGGCGGCGGGGGCACGCAAGGTCGCCATCGTCGACTGGGACGTGCACCACGGCAACGGCACGCAGGACGTCTTCGAGCACGACCCGAGCGTCCTCTTCGTGAGCTTGCACCAGTGGCCGCTCTATCCCGGCACCGGCGCGCCCGGCGAGATCGGCCTCGGGCCCGGTCGCGGCACGACGGCAAACCTCGCGCTGCCCCCGGGCAGCGGCCCCGAGGAGTACGGGGCTGCCTTCCGCGAGATCGTCGTGCCGCTGCTCGGGGCCTTCGGGCCCGACGTGATCCTCGTCTCGGCGGGCTTCGACGCGCACGCGCGCGATCCCCTCGCGTCGATGCAGCTCGACGCGCCCAGCTACGCCGCCATGACCGGCGCGCTCGTGCAGGTCGCCGAGTCGCTGGGGCACGGCCGGGTCGGCCTCGTGCTCGAGGGCGGCTACGACCTCGTCGGCCTCGAGGAGTCGGTCGCGGCCTCGGCGTCGGCTCTCCTGTCAGGAGGTGTGTCGCTTCCCGAAGGCCGCGCGGCGCCAGCTGCTCACGCGGCCCTCGCGCACACCCGGCAGGCCCTCGCTCCGTTCTGGTCCCTGCCCGCGCTGCGCTGACCTGCGCCTGCGCTCACACGCTCACACGCTCATCTCGCCGCGGAGCGGACGCACGAGCAGCGCGCGGGTCGGCTCCGGCGGCAGGTCCTTGCCGAGCACGTAGGCGAGCTTCGTCAGCGCGGCCTCGGCGGTCAGGTCGCCTCCGGGCAGCACGCCGATGTCGGTGAGCGCGCGCCCCGCCGCGTACTGGCCCTTCACGATGCCGCGCGGGCACTGCGTGACGTTCAGCACGACCAGCCCGCGCCGGCAGGCGGCGGCGAGCGGCGCGAGCAGATCTGCCCGTTGATCGGGGAAGTTCCCGCTGCCGTAGGTCTCGAGCACGAGGCCCGCGAGCGGTGGCCGGAGGAAGTTCTCGAGGATGGCCGGGGTGATCCCGGGAAAGACCCGCAGCGCCGCGACGTGCGGCGAGAGCGCGTCGTGCACCACGAAGGGTCTCGGCTCCGGCGCGAGCACGAGCTCCTCGCGGAAGGTCACGTCGATCCCGATCTCCGCGAGCGGGGGAAAGTTCGGCGACGCGAAGGCGTCGAGGCTCGCCGCGTCGTGCTTGCTCGCGCGGTTGCCCCGGAGGAGCCGGTGGTGGAAGTAGATGCAGACCTCGGGGACCGCGAGGTGCGCGGCCAGGCCGATCGCGCCGAGCAGGTTGTCGAGCCCGTCGTTGCGCAGCTGCACGAGCGGGATCTGCGAGCCCGTGAGGATCACCGGCTTGATGAGCCCCTCGAGCATGAACGAGAGCGCCGACGCGGTGTACGCCATCGTGTCCGTGCCGTGCAGGATCACGAAGCCGTCGTACGCGTCCATGCGCTGGCCGATGTCGCCGGCGATGCGGGCCCACGAGCGCAGATCGAGGTTCGCCGAGTCGAGCAGGGTCTCGTACTGCACCACGTCGTAGTGCACGCGCCGGCCGCTGCGGAACGCGGGCGTCGTGAAGCGCGGCGCAGCCGGATCGCAGAGCTGCGGCAGGCGCTCGAGCAGGGCCGCCAGCGAGCCGCGATCCGGCTCGTAGCCGCGAGGTCCCTCGACCATGCCGATCGTGCCGCCGGTGTGGAGCACGAGGACCCGGGGAGCGGTGGTGCTCATGGTGCACCATCGTACCAAGGCCGGTGGCGAAGGGCCGGGCTTCGGTGCACCGTCCGACGGTGCGCGTCTCGGAGCTGCCCACGCCCTGCCTGCTCCTCGACCCGGCTGCGCTCGAGCGCAACGCCGCCCGCATGGCGTCGCGGCTCCGGCGTCACCCCGGGGTCGCGCTGCGGCAGCACGTCAAGACCGCGAAGTCACCCGAGATCGCGCGGCGGGTGCAGCGCGCGCTCGCGGCCGCGGGCGTGCCCGACGCGGGCGTGACGGTCTCGACGCTCGCCGAGGCCGAGGCGTTCGCTCCCTCGTTCGCCGGGCCGCTCTACGCGGTCGGGCTCGTCCCGGCGAAGGTCCCGCGCCTCGCCGCGCTCGGGGGGGCCGGCACCGTCGACGACGCCGAGGTCGTGCCGCGGCTCGCGGAGGCGGTGCCCCGCGGCCTCGTGCTCCGGCTCTTCGTCGAGCTCGACGTCGGACAGGGACGGGCCGGCGTCGACCCCGAGGGCCCGCGCCTGCCTGCAATCGCGGCCGCCATCGCTCGGGAGCCTTCGCTCGCCCTCGCTGGCGTTCTCACCCACGCCGGCCACGCGTACGACGCGCGGTCGTCGGCCGAGCTCTGCTGCATCGCCGAGTCGGAGCGCGCCGGCGCCGTGCACGCGGCGTCGGTCTTGCGCGCCGCAGGCCACGAGGTCCCGGCGGTGAGCGTCGGCAGCACCCCGACCGCCCTCGCGGCCGAGCGCCTCGACGGCGTCACGGAGGTCCGAGCTGGCGTCTTCGTGCTCTCCGATCTCTTCCAGTCCGGGCTCAACGAGACGCCGGTCGAGGACGTCGCGGCGAGCGTCCTCGCGAGCGTGATCGGCGTGCATGGAGAGCGCGTGCTGCTCGACGCGGGCGCGCTCGCGCTCTCCAAAGATCGGAGCCTCGACGGCCAAGGGGGAGGCTACGGGGAGGTCCGCGCGCTCGACGGCAGCGAACTGCCGGGCCGGCCCCGGGTCCACGCGCTGAACCAGGAGCACGGCTTCGTGCGCTGGTCCGGTACGCGCCCCGAGGTCGGGGATCGGCTCCGCGTCCTGCCCAACCACGCGTGCCTCACCGCGGCCCAGCACCACGCCTACCACGTCGTCGAGGGAGAGCGCGTCCTCGAGGTCTGGCCGCGCGTCGTCGGCTTCTGAACCGATGCGCCGCGGCCTGACCCACCGGCGGCGATCACTCCCCGTGGAGTTCAGAGGGTTGCGCACACGCCGCAGCCCGTGCCTACTCCGTCCCCTAGCATGCGCGCGTACTCCTCCCTGCTTCTCCTCTTGGTCGGGCTCCTCGCCTCGTGCGAGCGACGGCTCGACGGCCCGACCCCGACGATCGTCGGCTCCGGCAGTCCCAGCCTCGTCTGCAACGAGCAGCTCACCACCTCGGTGGCGATCCTGGGCTCGGGCTTCTCGCCCCTGCCGATCGGCACGGCGACCGCGCCGCTGCTCGAGCTGCCCGAGATCCGGCTCGTGCCCGAGGCGAACCTCGAGGGCATGGCCGCGAGCGGCGAGGCCATCGTGATCCCCGACGACCCGGCGATGCCGGCGGCGAGCCGGGTGCGCTGGCTCTCCCAGATGTCGATGGCCTTCGAGGTCTTCGAGGAGCTGGGTCTGCCTTCGGGGATCTTCACGATCGAGGTGGAGAACGGCAACGGTCACGTCGCGACCGCGGCGACCGCGCTCGCCGCGGTGCCGCCGCCGGTGCTCGACGAGGTCGAGCCGATGGCGATTTGCATCGCCCAGGGCGAGCGGATGCTCGAGCTGCGCGGCAGCGGCTTCCTCGAGATGGATGGCACCCCGCCCGGCCGGCCGGTGGTCGAGCTGCTGAGCGGCGGCGACGTCGTGGCGAGCTTCGACGTGGAGTCGCTCGACGGCTGCCGGCGCCTGCCCGCACCGGCGAACGACGCCCAGACATGCACCAGCGCGGTGATCACCGTCCCGATGGACGCGGTCGAGCCGGGCACCTACTCGGTGCGCCTGCGCAACCCCGAGCCCGCCTCCTGCCAGAGCACCGAGGCGGTCACCGTCGAGGTCGCCCCGCCCCCCGACCTCACCGCGGTCATGCCCGCCCGGATCTGCACCGGCGGCGGCACCCTCGGCCTGGTCGGCACCGGCTTCCGGATGGGCGCGACCGCCAGCATCGGGACCGTCGCGGCGAGCGCGGTGGCCGTGGACGCGGGCGGGATGTCCGCGACCGCCACCTTCGGCCTGGGTCTGTCGCCGGGTCGCTACGGCGTGACGATCACCAACCCCGAGGGCTGCACCGACACGCTGCCCGACGCGGTGGAGGTCGTCGAGGGTCCGATCGTGTTCTGGGTCGATCCGCCGGTCCTCTACGACGGCATCACCACCCAGATCACCATCTACGTGTCGGGCGCGGGCACCGCGGTCGACGCGGTGACGATCACGCCCTCGGCGGGCGGCGCGCCCATCACGCTCGCTAGCTCGTTCGACGCGGCCCGGGGCCGGGTGCAGGCGGTCGTGCCCGCCGGCACCGCCGCCGGAACCTACGACGTGGCGATCGAGGTCGGGGGCTGCGGCGCGGCGCTGCCGATGGGCCTCGAGATCACCGACACGCTCGAGCTCGAGGTCACCCGCATCGACTCCGCCTTCGGACGCAACGAGTCCACCACCTCGGTGGCGATCACCGGCGCCGGCTTCGCCGCGGTGCCGCGCGTCTACCTGAACCCCGCGAGCCCGACCGGCTCGACGGTGGCGACCGCGCTCCGCTCGGTCTCGTTCGTCGATCCCACCCGCCTCACCGCCACCGTGCCCGCGGGGCTCGCAGTCGGCCTCTACGATCTGATCGTGGTGAACCCCTCGGGCGAGGTCGGCCTCCTCGAGGACGGCTTCACCGTGACGAGCGCTGCGCCGCCGGTCATCGACGTCGCCCTCCCCGGCGAGCTCGACAACGGCGGGCCCCGCTCGCTGACCGCCCAGGGCTCGGGCTTCGATGCGCCGACGGCCGCGCTGCGCTGCCGCCTGCCCGACGGCACGATCGAGACCGTCCCGGCGACGGTCGACACGAGCGACGGAAGCCGGGTGGCGATGACGGTCGACACCGGCGCGCTGCCGGCCGAGACGGTCTGCATCCTCGTCATCACCAACCCCGACGGCAGCTACGACGAGTACTCGGCCATCTCGATCACCACGCCGGCCTCGAACCTCGCGCCGACCGCCGCGACGAGCCTGCTCGGCGCTGCGCGGCGGGCGCCCGGCGTGGCCTCGGGCCGGGCCTCGCGGCAGGCGCGCTTCCTCTTCGTCGAGGGCGGCGACGCGGGCACCGACGCGGGCGCGCTGGCCACCGGCGAGTTCGCCCCGGTCGATCCCTTCGGCGTGCTCGGCGCGTTCCAGGACCAGCCCTACGACCTGCCCGCGCCGGTCACCCGGGCCGGCCTCTGGACGATCGGCCGCTACCTGTACCTCGTCGGCGGCCACGACGGGACGGGGCCGCTCGCCTCGGTGTACCGGGCCGAGATCCTCGACCCGCTCGATGCGCCGGTGGTCACCGACGTAGGCGCGCGGCGCGGGATGGGAGCGGGCCTCGGGCCGGGCGTGTGGACCTACCGCGTCGCCGCGGTCTTCGCGCCGACCGACGCCCGCAACCCCGCCGGCGAGTCGCTGCCGAGCGACCCGCTCTCGATCCAGCTGCCGGCGACGATCCCCGACACCGTCCTGCTGACCGTCTCGTGGAGCATGGTCCCCGGTGCGGTCGGCTACCGGCTCTACCGCAGCGCGACCCCGGGCGCGGCCGCAGGCACCGAGGAGCTGCTCGCCGAGCTCGATCCGACCACCCGCTCGTTCGAGGACGACGGCGGCCCGACGATGGCGGGGACCTTGGCGCTCCCACTCGGCGCGCACGGGCGCTGGGCGACGATGCCGAGCCTCGGCGTGCCGCGCGCGGGCGTCGGTCTGGCGCACGGCGTCGATCCCGCGGACCCGTCGATCCACTACCTCTACGCGACCGGCGGTCGGAACACCGCGCTGCTCTCGAGCTACGAGTACCTCGGCGTGACCGTGGCGGCCGACGGCACCCACTCCGTCGGCGCGGCCTGGACCGCCGGGGCCTCGGGCATCGGCGCAGCCCGGGAGAACCACGGCGTCTACTCGGTCGACCACGTCGCCGCCCCGGCGGCGGTCCCCGAGGGAACGAGCCGCGTCTACGTGGTGGGCGGCTTCGGCGCGATGCTCCTGCCCGACGCGAACGTCGGCACCGTCACCGCCGGCGGCTCGCTCGGCACCTTCGCCGCCGTCTCCGGCATCAACCCGCGCAGCGCCGGCTTCGTCGCGCTCGCCGGCAACGGCTTCCTCTACCTGTTCGGCGGCGGCGACGCGCCGGTCCGGAGCACCGCAGCGAGCGGCGAGCTGTGCCTCTCCGGCTGCTCGCCTGCCGGGCAGATCGACAACTGGAACAACCAGGGCTTCAACCTGGTGAGCCCGCGCTACCTCGCGCGCGGCGCGCTCGAGAGCGCGCACATCTTCATCGTCGGCGGCACCGACGGAACCGCGGCGCTCCGCAGCGTCGAGACCACGGTCTGGTGAGGAGCAGTCCGATGAGCACCCAGCACCCCACGACCCTGCGCTCCTTCCTCGCCCTCGCCCTCGCCCTCGGCGCCGCGACCACGTCGGCCCCGAGGGCCCGCGCGCAGGAGGCGAGCCCGCCCGCCGCGACCACGGCCGAGGCCCCGGCCACCACGGCCGAGGCCCCGGACACCGTGGCCGAAGCGCCGGCGACCACGGCCGAGCCGCCGCCGGCCGAGCCGACCGCCACCCCGACCGACGACTTCCGGAACGCCTGGGTGTCGCTCGGAGCGCGCGCCGGTCTCTATGTGCCGGGCATCGTCAACCGCATGGACCCGCACGTCCTGGTGGGCATCGACCTCGCCGTGCTCCTGCCCTTCCTCGAGCGGCGGCTCGCGGTGCAGGCCGAGGTCGGCTGGGCGCCGCCCGGTGCGGGCGTGGCGGCCACCGAGGACCCGCGCCTCGGCGCCCCCGGCAGCATGTCGACCTGGACGGCCTCCATGACGACCGACGAACTCTTCGTCGGCGGCGGGCTGCTCTTCCGGTTCCTGCCGCCGGGCGAGATCTTCGTCCCCTACCTCGGAGTGAGCGGGCGGCTCTACTTCCTCCGCACCATCACCTGGGGCGTCGGGGCGGGCGAGCCCTTCGGCGAGAACAGCGAGGTCTCCATGCAGGGAGGCCTCGGCGTGAACCTCGGCGGCGAGGTCCGCCTCGGCCCGGGCGCGCTGGTCATCGACGTCGGCTTCGGCTGGTCCGAGCTGCCCCACACGATCACCGGGCCGACGAGCACGAGCGCCATCTCCGCGCAGCTCGGCTACCGGTTCTTCTTCTGACCGAAAGGCCCGGCGCGGTCGCTTCGGAAAATCGCGATGGCTCGACGCAGGTTCTCCGAGCCGCCGCGTCGCGAGCTCCGTCGACGATCTCGTCCAGGGGATCGACCGGCGCCGGTTGCTCGGGACGGTGCAATCTCCTCGCGCATCCGCGCCGGCGGCTCGCAGACCGCCGCGCTCTCGCGCATCGCCGGCTCGGAGCGCGCCGGCGCCGTGCTCGCGGCGCCGGTCTTGCGCGCCGCAGGCCACGCGGTCCCGACGGTTGGCGTCGGCAGCACCCCGACCGCCCTCGCGTCGTCGGCTTCTGAACCGATGCGCCGCGGCCGCTCGAGGCTGCGCCGTGGGGCCGATGCGCCGCGCGCCCGTGCGGGTCGGCATCTCGGGGCGACCTCGCGGGGTCGCCTCGCGGGGTGAGCTGCCGCGCCGACTCACTCCGCGGGGCGCAGGGTCGCGGTGAGGCCCGCGCGGAGCCCACCTTCCTCGCCTTCGGTCCAGTCGCTCGGGGCGACGAGCAGCCGCTCGGTGTCGAAGCCCTCGGCCGCGACCAGGACCTCGATGACCTCGTCGGTGGGCAGCCCATCGAGGCGCACGTCGGGCGCGCGCCCGACCACGACGTAGACCTTCGCGCCCGGCGGGTCGGTCTCGACGCGTGCGCTGCCGTCTCCACCGGGCGCGGCGGTCGGCCGCGCAAGGAGCGATGCGCCCAGCGCGAACGGGTCGGCGCCGGCGCTCAGCGGCGCCAGCGTGAGCTCGATCGCGTCTGCGCCGCCCGCATCGCCGCCGATCACGCCCCGCGCCGGAGCGTGTCCCTCGAGGACCGCCACGACCTCGGAGGGCGACGTCGGGGAGAGCCCGGGGAGCGTGACCGGGGCTCGGCCGACGAAGCGCAGGACCTCGGCATCCGGCGTGCGGGTCGAAATGGTGAGCGTACCGACGCGTCCGTTCTCGGCGCCCGTGGCCTCCGGCCCG
>Ga0209985_10003879_pt1 | contig 12369 bp, 7 predicted proteins | sample NOAtaG_FD_187305 | JGI IMG/M metagenome (GOLD analysis project Ga0209985, IMG submission 187305) | Freshwater lake microbial communities from Lake Erie, under a cyanobacterial bloom - NOAA_Erie_Diel6S_1000h metaG (SPAdes) (version 2) | ecosystem: Environmental > Aquatic > Freshwater > Lake ...
TCAGCCGCGGCGCTTGGGCACGCCGTCCGGACCGAGCGCGAACCCGGCCGGCAGGGTCCGCTGCACCGCGCTGCGCGTGGCCTCGCCGAGGGCCCAGCCCTGCGCGGCGAAGAGCTCGAGCGTCCGGGCCTTGGTGCGCACGCTCTCCTCGGTCAGGAGCAGCTTCTCGAGGGCCGGCTGCGCGGGCGACGGATCGGCCTGCCGGGCCAGCGCGCCGACCGCGAAGAAGCGGGCCTCGTCGTTCGCGTCGGCGACGAAGGGGAGCACCGCCGCCACGATGCGCGGGTCGGCGCGCTCCTCGAGCGTGGAGAGGATCGCGAGCTTGCGCGACGGATCGCGCTCGTAGTCGGTGCCCATCTTGCCGAGCAGGGCGAGCAGCTCCTCGACGACCCGCTCGGCGCTCGCGACCCGCTCGAGGATCTTCAGCGGCCAGGCGAGGGACTCGGCCTTCGCCATGAACTTGAGTACCGGCTCGATCGCCTGCTCGCCGGTCTCGAGCACGTAGCGGAAGGCCTCGTCCTTCTCTTCGCCGTCGGTGATGGAGGGATCGACGTAGAACGTGAAGCGCGGCAGGAGCGCCTCGACCGCGGCCGCGCTGCGGAGCTTGCCCACCGCCTGGATCGAGTCCCACCGGTCCGGGTTCTGGGTCCGCTTGCTCGCGATCCGCGGCGCGTGCTTCTGGATCACGCTCTCCGGCGTGGCCTTGGAGAAGAAGTCGAAGAGGCCCATGGGCGCGGAGGTTTGCGCCCGGCCCCTGGGGCCCGCAAGCGAAGGCGAAGCGAGCGCGTCACTTGCCGCTGAGGTGCGGCGGCTCGCCCATCACCAGCAGCGTGTCCTTGGCGAAGCTCTCGCGGCTCTCGGGGTGATCGATGTTGTAGTGCAGACCGCGGCTCTCCTGCCGCAGCGAGGCGCAGGCGATGATCATCTCGGCGACGTCGGCGATGTTCCGCAGCTCGAGCAGATCGCGGGTGACGAGGTGCTTCCAGTAGTACTCGCGGATCTCGTCCTTGAGCAGCGCGACCCGCCGCGCGGCCCGGCGCAGGCGCTTGTCGCTCCGCACGATGCCGACGTAGTTCCACATGAAGCGGCGCAGCTCGTCCCAGTTCTGGCTGATCACCACGCCCTCGTCGCTCGGCGCCGCCGAGCCGGCGTCCCACTCCGGCACGTCGGGGCGGACCTCCGAGCGGGGCAGCGCGCCGAGCGCCGCCGCGGTGCGGTGCCCGTACACCAGCCCCTCGAGGAGCGAGTTCGACGCGAGGCGGTTGGCGCCGTGCAGGCCCGAAGCGCTCACCTCGCCGATCGCCCAGAGGCCGGGCACGGTCGAGCGACCGTTCTTGTCGACCACCACGCCGCCGCACAGGTAGTGGGCCGCGGGCACGACCGGGATCGGATCCTTGGTCAGGTCGATGCCGAACTTCAGGCACTCGGCGTGGATGGTGGGGAAGCGCTCCCGGAGGTAGTCCGCGGGCCGGTGGGTCATGTCGAGCAGCACGCAGTCGGCGCCGGTGCGCTTCATCTCGTAGTCGATGGCCCGGGCGACCACGTCGCGGGGCGCGAGGTCCTTCATCTCGTGGTGCCGCGGCATGAACGCCTCGCCGCTCGAGAGCCGCAGGATGCCGCCCTCGCCGCGGAGCGCCTCGCTGATGAGGAAGCTCTTGGCCTGCGGGTGGTAGAGGCAGGTCGGGTGGAACTGGAAGAACTCCATGTTCGCGATGAGCGCGCCGGCCCGGTACGCCATCGCCACGCCGTCGCCGGTCGCGACGTCGGGGTTCGAGGTGTAGAGGTAGACCTTGCCCGCGCCGCCGGTGGCGAGGATGGTGGCGCGGGCCACGAACGCGTGGACCTGGCCGCGGCGCTCGTCGAGCACGTAGGCGCCGGCCACGAGCGCCGGCCCGCCGAGCTTGGACAGCTCGATCAGGTCGATCGCCATGTGGTCCTCGAAGAGCTCGATGTTCGGGTGCCGGCGCGCCGCCTCGACGAGCACGCGCTGCACCTCGCGGCCGGTCACGTCGCCGGCGTGCACGACGCGGCGCGCGGTGTGCCCGCCTTCGCGGGTGAGATCGAGGGCCCGTCCGTCGAGCACGGCCGCGGCCTCGCCGTCGGCCGCGCCCTTGGTGTCGAACGCCGCCCCGAGCGCGATGAGCTCGCGGATCCGCGCGGGCCCCCCCTCGACGACCATCTGCACGACGTCGGGCTTGGAGAGGCCGTAGCCGACCTTCAGCGTGTCCGCCGCGTGCGCGGCGAAGCTGTCGCCCGGGTCGAGCACCGCGGCGATGCCGCCCTGCGCCCAGTTCGTGTTCGAGTCGGAGACCGAGCGCTTCGTGACGAGCGCCACCTTGCCGTGGGCCGCCGCCTCGAGCGCGCAGGTGAGGCCGGCGACGCCGCTGCCGAGGACGAGGTAATCGCAGGCGATCCGCATGGCCGCGAGCGTACCCGACCTCCCGGTCCGCACCACCAGCGGCAGCGCGCGTGGAACCCTCCAGCCGCTCGTCTACACTCGGCCGCGCGCCGATGCAGACCGGACCCGACGCCGCGCTCGACGTCCTGGCAGGGACGCTGCCGCTCGATTCCCTCGGGCTCTCTCCCTCGACGACGCTGCGGCCCGGCACGCTCTTCCTCGCGCGCCCTTCGTCCGCCGCCACGGCGAGCGCCCCGCCGGCGCCGGGCGTGACCTTGCCGCGCCTCGAGGTGCGCATGCCCGGCGGCGAGCAGCCCGCGGACCTCGAGCTCCTTCGGCCGCTCGGCGAAGGCGGGATGGGCGTCGTCTGGCTCGCCCAGCAGCACACCCTCGCGCGCGAGGTCGCGGTGAAGCGGCTCAAGCGCGAGGCCGCGGAAGGCGCGAGCGCCGCGCTGCTCGCCGAGGCCCAGGCCACCGGCGCGGTGGAGCACCCGAACGTGGTGCCGGTCCACGCGCTCGGCTCCGACGACGCCGGCGCACCGCTGCTCGTCATGAAGCGCATCGAGGGCGAGTCGCTGGACCTCCTCGTGCGCGAGCCCTCGCATCCCTCCTGGCCCGCGCTCGAGCGGCGCCACGGCGACCGGCTCGGGGCGATCGTCGAGATCCTCGGGCACGTCGCCGACGCGCTGCACTTCGCCCACACCCGCGGCCTGCTCCACCGCGACGTGAAGCCGGAGAACGTGATGGTGGGCCGCTACGGCGAGGTCTACCTCGTCGACTGGGGCATCGCGCTGCGCCGCGACGCGCCGCCCGAGGAACGCGGGGGCTTCTCCGTCGTCGGGACGCCCGCGTTCATGGCGCCGGAGATGGTGCGGGGGCCCGCGAGCAGCCTCGACGCGCGCACCGACGTCTACCTGCTCGGCGCGACCCTCCACGCCGCGATCACCGGCCGGCCGCGGCACGAGGGACCGACGCTCGTCGGCGTGCTCGGCGCGGCGCTGGTGTCCGAGCCCGTCGCGTATCCGCCCGAGCTCGCGGAGATCGGCGCGCTCGCCAACCGCGCCACCTCCGCCGACAGGGCCGCGCGGCCCGGGAGCGCGCTCGAATTTCGCGAAGCGCTCGCCGCGTTCCGGCGGCACCGCGGCGCGCTGCGTCTGGTCGAGGAGGCGGAGGCGCGCCTGGCGGAGCTCGGTTCGCGGCCGGATCTCCTCGGACCCGAGGCCCTCCGCGCCCTCACCGAGAGCCGCTTCGCCCTCACCCTCGCGCTGCGCGAGCACCCGGGCCACCCCGAGGCGCGCCGCGCGCTCGACCAGACGCTGCGGCAGATGATCGACGCCGAGCTGCTGCGCCGCTCGCCCGACGGTGCAGAGGCGCTGGCCGCCGAGCTCAGCGCGGTCGATCCGGCGATCGACGCGCGCGTCGCGGCGGTCCGGGCGGAGGTCGCCGAGGCGCGCCGCCTCGAGGCGCTCGCGCGGCGCGAGGAGCACGAGCGCGACCCGCGGCGGACGGCCAAACAGCAGGCGTGGCTCGCCTCCGCGCTCATCGTGGTCTCCGCCGTGCTCGTCGCGCTCGGCTGGACCTCGGAGGCCGCGCACGCAGGCGGCGCGCGGCCGATGGGCGAGGCGCTCGCCTACGACGGCGTGCTGCTCGCGTGCGCGCTCGCGATGCTCGCGGGCCTGCGGCGCTCGCTCTTCGCCAACCGGCGCGGCCGCCAAGTGGCCGCGGTGCTCCTCGCGTTGCTCGCGCTCGGCGCCGCCTCGGACGTGATCTTCCTCTTGCGTGACGCGGATCCCCGGCAGGCCGGTGCGTCCTCGCTGCTCGCCATGGGGAGCGTGCTGACCGGCGCAGGCCTCTCGTCGGACCGGCGCTTCCTGATCACCGCGGCGTTCTTCTTCGCCGGCGCGGCGACCGCCGCGCTGGTCCCGGCGCTGACCGTTCCGTCGATCGGCGCCGCGGCGATCGGGGGCGGGCTCGTCCTGCTCGCCTCGGCGCTCGCGCACCTCCGCGCGCCACGCTGAGCGACACGGGCGCCCGTGCCGTTCCATCCGTGGACGGTCCTCGCGGACACGCAGGGCGCGGCCTCAGCGCCGGGGCCCCGCGGCCCGCGCGCGGAGCGCGGCCTCAGCGCCGGCGCAGACCGAGCGCGAGCGCGACGAGCGCGAGGAGCGCGCCCGCCGAGCTCGAGCCGGCGCTGGCCCGGCAGCCGCAGCCGCCCGAGCTGCCCGAGGGCCGCCGCCCAGCGTCCGCGCCCGCGTCGCGCCCGCCCGCGTCCATGCCCTCGCCGCCGTCGACCTCGATCGGCCCGCCCGCATCCTGCCGGGGCACGTCCGGGAGCGGGCCCGCGTCGGGCCGCTCGCGCCGCACGCAGGTCCCGCCGGTGCAGACGTCGCCAGGCGGGCAGATCGCGTCGAGGCAGGCATCGACGCACGCCCCGGCGCGGCAGACCGTGCCCGCGCTGCAGGTCACACCGGTGCAGCCCGCCGAGATGCAGCGGCCGTCCGGGGCGCACTCCTCACCCGCTCCGCACGAGTCGCTCGTGCAGCGCGGCACGCAGCTGCCCGCCTCGCAGGCGGTGCAGTCGTCGCAGGTCAGGCCCGCGCACACATCGACGCAGCGGCCCGCGACGCAGCTCGTCGGCTCCGGGCACACGATGCCCTCGCAGGCCGGGATGCAGGCGCCCGCCTCGCAGCGCTCGCCCTCGGCGCAGGTCACGCCCGCGCAGGCCGGATCGACGCACACGCCATCGCCGCTGCAGGTCAGGCCCGCGTTGCACGCGCCCTCGAAGCAGTTGTCCACGCACACGCCGTTCACGCAGCTCTGCGAGATGTCGAAGCAGAGCTCCGAGTCGCTGCCGTCGTCGACGACGCCGTTGCAGTCGTTGTCGATGTTGTCGCAGATCTCCGCGCGCGGCTCGATCTGCTGCACGCACTCGGTGCCCGAGCCGACGCAATTCGTCCGGCCCTCGGCGCAGGCGCCCATCGCGCCCGGCACCGTGCAGGCGTCCCCCGCGTCGGGGCAGATGACCGAGCCGCCGCGGATCTGGAAGCGCCACACGCCGGGGATCCCGACGTTCGAGTCCTCGCAGAGCGTGCGGTTGATGGTCCGCGTCACCCGCGAGTTCATGATCTCGACGAAGTTCACCGAGTCGCCCGCGTCGAAGCCCGCCTGCGCCGCCGCGCCGCCGAACGTGCTGGTGAGAAAGCCGCCGGTGCCGCCGCTCGCGTCGCCGGTGTCCCACTCGCAGCGGTTGTAGCGGAACTCCACGTCGAAGTCGCCGCCGCCCGGACCGCCGCAGCCGTCGGCCGCGCTGAGGATGAGCTGGAAGCTCATGCGGCGATCGTCGCGGCAGTTGTAGTAGCCGACCTCGTCCCAGGTGACGATCGCCCGGCCCGGCTCGAAGTGCCACCACACCTGGTTCGAGGTGGTGCGGTAGCAGGGCGCACACACCGTGCAGGTGAGGCCGATCGACTCCGAGCACGTTCCGTCGGCGCGGCGGGTGTCCACGTCGGCCCAGAAGGGCGCGATCATCGGCCGATCGGCGACGGGGAAGGCCTCGGGCGTGAACGTCGACTCGGCGCCGGAGAACGTGATGTTCCCGTTCGTGTTCACGAAGACCGAGCTGTGCGTCATCGAGAAGAAGCGCAAGCCTCCGGGGAAGTACGGAGTGATGTCGACGCGGGGCCCACTTCCATCGTCGTTCTGCGCGAGGCAGCCGCCGCTCGGACGGGCGTCGTCGCCGAAGCCCGCGGTGCCGCCGAGGCCGGTGATGAGCTCGGCGCCGCACCAGCGATCGGCGCCGGGCATGTCGGCGGTGTCGGTGATGCAGCGCTGCGCGGCCGCGGGGGCCGCGAGGCCGGCGAGGGCGGGGACGAGGAGCCAGGCGAGATGACGCATCACGAACCTCCGGAGCGTTTGCGAGACAAGGACCACACGAGGCCGAGGCCGAGCAGCAAGAGGCCCGCCGGCGCATCGCCGCGGCCGGCCCGGCAGCCGCAGCCGCCGGCACGGGGCGCGCGCTCGCGGCCTGCATCGGGCAGCCCGCCGTCGAATCCCGGCGAGGTCCCCGCGTCCTCGGACGAGGGCGCGCCGGCATCGGGGCGGGGGCCGCCATCGGGCAGGCCGACCGGCGTGCAGTCGCCCATCGAGCAGGCCTCGCCGGTCGGGCAGACGACGCCGGCGCAGGCATCGACGCAGCCGCCGCCGACGCAGGTCGTGCCCGGGCCGCAGGTCACCCCGACGCACGCGCTCTCGACGCAGCGACCGCCCTCGACGCAGCTCGTGCCGGCCGGGCAGCTCGCGCCCATGTCGCAGCGCACGACGCAGGCTCCGTCGTCGCAGACGGTGCAGTCGTCGCAGGTGAGGCCCGCGCACGCATCGACGCAGCGGCCCGCGGTGCAGGTCTGCCCCACCGGGCAGATCACGCCATCGCAGGCCGGCACGCACGCGCCGCCGGCGCAGCGCTGGCCCTCGGGACAGGTGATGCCGGCGCAGAGCGGATCGACGCAGGCGCCGCTCGCGTCGTCGCAGACGAGGCCCGCGCCGCACGAGCCCTCGAAGCACGCCCCGACGCACACGCCCGCGGTGCAGACCTCGCCCGGCAGGCAGAGCAGCGCGGGGTCGCCGTCGTCGGCGACGCCGTTGCAGTCGTTGTCCAGGTTGTCGCAGCGCTCCGCCGAGGGGAAGACCTGCTGCACGCACTCGGTCCCGGCGCCGACGCAGTTCGTCCGGCCCATCGCGCAGGCACCGGTGAGGCCCGCCACGGTGCAGGCGTCGCCCGCGTCGGGGCAGATCACCGAGCCGCCGCGGATCTGGAAGCGCCAGATGCCGCGCTCGCCCACGTTCGACTCGGTGCAGAGCCGGCTGGCGATCCCCGCGGTGCGCGAGCCCATGATCTCGACGAAGTTCGTGCTGTCGCCCGCATCGAAGCCCGACTGCGCCGGCGTGCCGCCGAAGCCGTTCGTACCGCCCGAGGCATCGCCCGTCTCCCACTCGCAGCGGTTGAAGCGGAACTCGACGTCGAAATCACCCGCGCCGGCGCAGCCCTCGGCGGCGGTGAGCACGAGCTGAAAGCTCATGCGCCGGTCGGTATGGCACTGGTAGTACCCGACCTGATCCCAGGTCACGACCATCCGGCCCGGCTCGGTGTACCACCAGATGCCGTTGTTCGCGGGGTTGTCGCAGGCCGGGCCCATCACCGCGACGCCGTCGCCGGGCCCGCGGCAGCCGAGCAGGCCCCCCGGCGTGCGGGTGTCCACGTCGGCCCAGAAGGGCGCGATCATCGGCCGCGCCGCCACCGGAAACGCGTCCGGGGTGAAGGTCGGCAGCGGGTCGGAGAAGGTGATGTTGCCGTTCGTGTTCACGAACAGCGAGGTGTGCGTCGTGGAGAAGAAGCGCAGGCCGGAGGGGAAGATGCCGTCGATGCGCAGGCGGTTCGACGAGCCGTCGTCGTTCATCCCGAGGCACTCGGGGCCGTAGCCGGCGCGGCCGCCGAAGCCGGTGAGGAGCGGCGCCTGCGCGCGCACGGACGGCGCGACGAAGAAGAGAGCGACGAGGACGGCAGAGGCCAGGCGCATGGGAAGACCTCGAAGGCGGAGGCCCAAGCGTACCGCCTCGCCGCCGTCGAGATCCAGCGACCCGCAGCCGCTCAGCCGATCTCGGCCCGGCAGAGCGCGTCGCAGCCGTCGAGCGGCGCGGTGTTCCCGTCGTCGCACTCCTCGCCGAACGTGGCCTGCACCGTGCCGTCCCCGCAGCGCGGGCCGAGCGCGCAGCCCGGGGCGCAGAGGCCGTAGCCGCCGAGGTTGCGGCCGTCGTCGCAGACCTCGCCCTCGTCGGCCTGCACCACGCCGTCCCCGCAGCGGGGCCCCGGCTCGAGGCAGCCGGGCAGGCAGCCGCCGTAGCGGCCGTCGTTCACCCCGTCGTCGCAGCGCTCGAAGCGGGTCACGATCCCGTCCCCGCACACGAAGTCGCAGCGGCTCCGCACCGCCTCGAAGCCGGTGAGGGTGAGCCGGTAGTTCGACTGCGTGGTGTGCCGCTCGGCCTGGAACAGCGCGACCTCGTAGATCCCGCCGACCCGGAGATCGAGCGCAGCCGCCGCCGCGTCGAGCGACACGCTGCCGCTCAGCGCGCCGTGCACGCCGCCGAGATCCACCGCGAGCCGGCCGTTCACGAAGACCCACACGTCGTCGTCGCCGGTGAAGTCGAGGCGCTCGCCGCCGCGGTACTCGAACCAGTAGCGGAGCTCGCTGGTGAAGTGGAAGTTGTTGCCGCGGCCCTCGTTGCCGAAGCCGAGGCCGTCGAGCGGGAAGAAGTTCGCGTCGTCGAAGACGTACGTGCCGGCCCCGGTGCGCCCGAGCGTCAGGCGCTGCACGACCGTCGCGTTCGTCCCCGGGACGTCGCGGTACCACTGGTCGAAATTCGCCCGCCCCGTCGTCGTCGCGGTGCGGGTGCTCGAGGCGTAGACCGGACGGCCGTCGGGGCCGAGCATCGCCGCGACGATCCCGATCTCGCTCCCGAGCCCGTCCTCGAAGTCGGGGTGGGCGTCGCGGAAGTCGCGGTAGACGATGGGGATCGAGACCGAGGCCGGATCGTCCATGCCCTCGTCGGCGCAGGTGAAGCCCTCCTCGATCGCGCACGCGCTCGAGCAGCCGTCGCCCTCCCGCCGGTTGCCGTCGTCGCACGCCTCGCCGGGCAGCCGGAGCGCGTCGCCGCAGACGCTGGTGCAGGTGCCGCCGGCGCAACGCGGCTCGGCCCGGCAGAAGGGATCGCAGCCATCGCCGAGGATCGTGTTGCCGTCGTCGCAGGGCTCGGTCCCCTCGCGCACGCCATCGCCGCAGGTCACCGCCCGGCACGGGGCGCCGGCCGCGTCGCAGGCGAAGCCCTCCTCGAAGAAGCACGCCTCGCTGCAGCCGTCGCCCGAGGCCGGCGGCGCATCGCCGTCCTCGCAGTCCTCGACGCCCGCGACGATCCCATCGCCGCACGCGGCCGCCACGCAGGGCAGGCCCACGTTCGGGCAGCTCCAGCCGGGCTCCACGGCGCACCCGGCGTCGCAGCCGTCGCCCGGGCTCGTGTTGCGGTCGTCGCACGTCTCGCCGGTGCCGAGCGCACCGTCGCCGCACACGACCGTCCGCACGCAGGGCGCGCCGGGCGCCGGGCAGCTCCAGCCCGCCTCGAGGGCGCAGGCCGCATCGCACCCATCGCCCGGGTCCGTGTTGCCGTCGTCGCAGGCCTCGCCCGTGCGCACGAGCCCATCGCCGCAGCGCGGGCCGGGCACGTCGGGCCGCGGGCCGGCGTCGAAGGGCGGCGCGTCGGTTCCCGCATCGGGGCCGGCATCGGCCTCGACGATGCAGCGGCCATCGACGCAGCGCGTGCCCCGCGAGCAGTCGCTGCTCGAGGTGCAGCGGCGCTCCGGCGGACTCGAGGGCTCGCAGCCGGCGAGCGCGGCGAGGAGAAGGAGGGCGGAGAGGCGCATCCGGGGAGTGTGCGCCAGCGGCGCGGGCGCCGGAAGCGGGTCGGGGGGCCGTTCGGGCTATCCTCCCCGCTTCGGTGCTGCGAAAGATCGATCGCTACGAGGTCCTCGACGAGCTCGGCCACGGGGGCATGGCGACCGTGTACCGCGCGCGCGACACGAAGCTCGATCGCCTCGTCGCGCTGAAGGTCATGCACCCGCACCTGCGCGGGGCGAAGGAGGCGCGCGACCGCTTCCGCCGCGAGGCGCAGAGCGTCGCGCGCCTCGCCCACCCACGGATCCTCGAGATCTACGACTACTCCGGCGAGGAGAGCGAGGAGAGCTACATCGCCGGGCAGCTCCTGACCGGGCCGACGCTCCGGGTCTGGGGCGAGGCGCACGCACCGATCCCGGCGGAGATCGTCGCATGCATCGGGATCGAGCTCGCCGGAGCGCTCGCCGCCGCGCACGACAAGGGCATCGTGCACCGCGACGTGAAGCCGGAGAACATCCTGCTCCACGAGGCGCGCGAGCTGAAGCTCACCGACTTCGGCATCGCCGCGATGGTGGACAGCCACTCGATGACCGCGACCGGGCAGATCCTCGGCTCGCCCGGCCACATGGCGCCCGAGCAGATCGAGGGCGGCGAGAGCGACGCGCGGACCGATCTCTTCGCGCTCGGCACGGTGCTCTTCTTCCTCGCGACGGGCCGGCTGCCTTTCGTCGGCAAGAACCCGCACCAGATCCTGAAGCGCGTGATCGACGGCGAGCACCCCGACCCGCTGCGGCTCGAGCCGCGCATGGGTGGCCCGCTGCGGGCGGTGCTCGAGCGCCTGCTCGCGACCCGGCCCGCCGATCGGCCGCCCAGCGCCCGGGCGCTGATCGAGGAGCTGCGGGCCTTGGTACTGCGTCTCGGCATCGAGGATCCCGCCGCCGAGGTCGCGCGGTTCCTGGGCGCGCCGGCCGAGCAGACCAAGGCCCTGCATGCCCGCGTCGTCGAGCGCTACGCCGTGCTCGGCAAGGAGGCCAAGGCGCGCGGCGATCTGCCCGAGGCGAACGACTGCTTCGCGCGGGTCCTCGCGATCGACGACGGCAACCCCGAGGTGCTCGCGCTCGTCGTGGAGATCAGCAGGGCGAAGCAGCGCGCGGCGTCGCGCGGCCCGCTCATCGCGGCGGCAGCAGCGGCGAGCCTGGCCCTCGTAGCGCTCGGTCTGCGGTTCTTCGGCGAGCCCTCGGAGCACCCTGCCCCGCGCGAGGCTGCCTCGCCGGAGGCCGGCTCGGACACCCCGACCCCGACCCGCGACGCAGGACCGCCCGATGCCCCGCCGCCCGATGCGCCGCCCGACGCGCTGGCCCCCGAGCTGCCCGACGCGTCCGGTCCCGTCGTGATCACCGAGGCGGTGCGCCGGGTCGCGGTCCCGCGCCTGCCCAGGCACGTGACCTTCGACATCAACCCGGTGAACGCGATGGTGTCGATCGACGGCGCCCCGCCGGTCTCGACCAGCGCGATCCTCGGGCGGGGCCTGGACCTGGCGATCGGCCGGCACCGGATCGCGGTGCAGTCCGGGACCTCGTGCTGTCTCGACGAGACGTTCACCGTGGAGGTCCTGCCCGGTGAGGGCGACCAGCAAGTGCGGCTCGTGCTGCGCTCGCGGCCCGCCTCGCTGCTCGTCCGCGGCCCGGCCGGGCTGCGGGTCGAGGTCGTCGGTCGGGCCCGCGGCGGCCGCGAGCTCTTCGAGGTGCCCATGGAGGCCCGGACCGAGGCGCTCACCGTGCGCGCGAGCGCCCCCGGTCACGAGGACGCCGAGGCCGAGCTGCGCTTTCGCGCTGGCGAGCTCACCGAGTGGACGGCCGCGCTCCGCCCTCGCGCCGAGCCCCCCACGCCCTGAGCGCCGCGGCGCGGCGGCGTGATCGACACCGCCCGCGAAGGACGGCGAGCCGCCCGCCGGACCGGCGCCCACCCCGCACGGATGCGAGGTGGCGCCGGCCAGCGCCGTTCAGAGGCAGTCCAAGCTGAGCCGCCAGCTGTTGAGCGTGCCGAGGTCCGCGGCTACGTTGTCCGAGATGACCAGCTGCCAGGTCCCGGTGCCGTTCGTGCCGTTGAGCAGACCGAGGCCGGCGGCATAGGTCCCCGAGGCGATGGGCACGCCGGCGCCGGGCCAGGTCGCGCCGGTGGCGAAGAACGTGTAGGGGCCGGCGAGGTCGCTCGAGCCGCCCTGCAGGTTCGACAGCACCACGCGCGTGCCCGCGGGCGAGACGAGCTCCATGCGGAGGTCGCCCGCCCAGGTGTGCGCGACCGACATGGTCACGCTGACGGCGGCGACCGTGCAGGCGCCCGTCACGGCGACCGAGGAGGTCAGACCGGCCGCGTCGTTGTCGGGGATCGCGAGCGGCAGGCCGGCTCCGTCGACGTTCACCTCGAACTCGATGCGGCACATCGCGGTGCAGCCATCGCCGTCGGCGGTGTTGCCGTCGTCGCACTGCTCCGTTCCGTCGACGAAGCCATCGCCACACTGGATGCGGCGGC
>Ga0209985_10003881_pt1 | contig 12367 bp, 14 predicted proteins | sample NOAtaG_FD_187305 | JGI IMG/M metagenome (GOLD analysis project Ga0209985, IMG submission 187305) | Freshwater lake microbial communities from Lake Erie, under a cyanobacterial bloom - NOAA_Erie_Diel6S_1000h metaG (SPAdes) (version 2) | ecosystem: Environmental > Aquatic > Freshwater > Lake ...
ACCTGCACTTCGAGTTCCGCGTCGCCGGCGTGCACCAGGATCCGCTGAAGATCGCCAAGGCGGCCGAGACGGTGGCACTGGACGCCGCCTCGCGCCCGCGCTTCGAGCAGCAGCTTCGCGTCGTGCAGGCCAAGCTCGACCTGGCCGAGTCGCAGGCCGGCCGCCGCGTCGCCTTCGAGTAACGCGCGCCCGCGGCGCCGATGGCCGGCCGCGACCTGTTCATCGGCCTGATGTCGGGCACCTCGCTCGACGGCGTCGACGGCGTGCTCGCGCGCTGGCCGGGCGACGACGCCCCGGAGGTGCTCGCCTTCGAGCACGCCCCCTTCGACCCGGCATTGCACGCCGGACTCCTCGCGCTGCAGCAGCCCGGCCACGACGAACTGCACCGCAGCGCGCTGGCCGCGTCGGCGCTGGCGCGCGCGTACGCCGCGGTGGTGTCGGCCCTGCTGCGCACGGCCGATGTCGGCCCGGCCGCCGTGCGCGCGCTGGGCGCGCACGGGCAGACCGTGCGCCACCGCCCACGCGAGTTCGACGGCACGGGCTACACGGTCCAGGTCCTCAACGGCGCGCTGCTGGCCGAGCTGTCCGGCATCGACGTCGTCTGCGACCTGCGCGGCCGCGACGTCGCGGCCGGCGGCCAGGGGGCACCGCTGGTGCCGGCCTTCCATCGCGGCGTCTTCGCCCGGCCGGGCGAGGACGTCGCAGTGCTGAACGTGGGAGGCATCGCCAACCTGACGCTGCTGCGCGCGGACGGCAGCATTGGCGGCTTCGACTGCGGCCCCGGCAACGTGCTGATGGACGATTGGTGCTGGCGTCACCTCGGCGAGCCCTATGACCGCGACGGTGCCTGGGCCGCCGGCGGCCGGGTGCACGAGCGGCTCCTCGCGCGCTGGCTTGCCGAGCCCTACTTCGACCGCGCGCCGCCCAAGAGCACCGGGCGCGACCTGTTCGACGCGCGCTGGCTGGATGCCGGCCTGTCCGGGCATGCGGTCCCTTCGGCAGCCGACCCGACGCCGGCACCGCGCGACGTGATGGCCACGCTGTGCGAGCTGACGGCCGCCGCCGCGGCGGGGGCCCTGCAGCGCCATGCGCCGGCCACCGTGCGGCTGATCGTGTGCGGCGGCGGTGCGTACAACGGGCAACTGCTGCGGCGCCTGGGTGCGCTGCTGGGACCGCGGGTCCTGGTGCAGCGCAGCGACGCCGTCGGCGTGCCCCCCGACCGCGTCGAGGCGCTTGCTTTCGCGTGGCTCGCCCGCGAGTTCGTCGGGCGCCGGCCCGGCAACCTGCCGGCTGTCACTGGTGCAGCAGGCCCGCGCGTGCTGGGTGCACTGCACCCTGCGGGGGAACCACCAGCCTGACCGACTTTGTGGCCGAAGCCGGGAGGTCGCGGGCAATCTCCGCGGCGACCCTCGCCGCTGCCGCCATGGCGGCAGCGGCCGTGCGGGAAGCTCAGACGGAGAAAGACGAGCCGCAGCCGCAGGTGGTGGTGGCGTTCGGGTTCTTGATCACGAACTGCGCGCCCTGCAGGTCTTCCTTGTAGTCGATCTCGGCGCCGACCAGGTACTGCAGGCTCATCGCGTCGATCAGCAGCGTGACGCCGTTCTTGGCCATCTGCGTGTCGTCGTCGTTGACGATCTCGTCGAAGGTGAACCCGTACTGGAAGCCGGAGCACCCGCCGCCCTGCACGAAGACGCGCAGCTTCAGGTCGGGGTTGCCCTCCTCGTCGACGAGCTGCCTGACCTTGTCGGCGGCGCTGTCGGTGAAGACCAGCGGCGGCGGCAGCTCGTCGGCGGTGGGGATCGCGGCTTCGGCAACGGCGCTCATACGACAACTCCTGGGGCCTGCTTCGCCCCTGCGGGCGGCAACGCCGCCGTGGTGACCGGCGGCAACTCCGCCTTTGTATCAGGCATCGTTGGACGCCGCCAGCTTCAGCGCGGGCTTGTCCGCCGATTTCAAGGGTCGCAGCTCCCCTTCGACGATCGCGCCGGGGTGCATCTCGAGCAGTTCGTAGCGCACGTCGCCGACGACGCGGGCCTTCGGGTGCAGCTCGAGCAGCTGCTCGCAGTGCACGGGCCCGTCGATCGCGCCGTTGACGATGACGTGCGCCGCGCTGACCCGCCCGCGCACGGTGGCCTTCTCGCCGACCACGAGTATGCTGTTGCCGTCGCCGCCCGATGCGGTGACGTCCCCGTGCACCTCGCCGTCGATGCGGAGGCCCTCGCCGAAGAGCACCGAGCCGTGGACGACCGTGCCCTCGCCAATCAGGCTGCGTATCGGCGGCGTCTTGCGCTTGCCCATCCAGTTCATGCCATGGCTCCTCGGTCCAGGTCGTGCCGTCATGGCCTGACCGTCTGCTGCGCCCGGGTCGCGCCCTGCGCGTCGATCACCCTCGCCTGCACGGTTTTTATCACGGCCGCCGGAGGGAACTCGACCTCCCCCTCGAGCCTTGCATACTGTTGCAGCCGCAGCGCCTGCGGTCCATCGGGCAGGCCCTGCGACCACGCCTGGCCGGCCAGGGTGCCGCTTAGCACCAGGTCGTAGCGGCCGACGAACGGCTGCGCACCCTTGCCCGGCTGCATCACCAGCACCTGATACCGCAGGCGCCCCGCACTCTTGGCTTCGGCCGTCAGGCCGCGCAGCTGCAGCCCGTCCCCGGCGCCGGGCAGCAGGCGCTCGAAGAAGCCGAGGTCGGCCAGCAGCGTGGCCTTCTCGGCCTCGAGGCGGCGGACTTCCTCGGCCAGTCTCTCCTGCGCGGCGCGCTCGGCCTTCAGCAGGCTGTCGGCCCGGTTGGCCAGCGAGCGCGCCTGCTCGGACTGCTCGCGCAGCCGCGCGGCTTCCGCGCGCAGCTGCGCGAGTTCGTTCTTGTGGCCGCGATCCAGGCCGGCGATGTCCTTGCCGAGCTCGAAGGCCCACAACGCGATCGCGGCGGAGAAGCCGAACACCACCGCCGCCACGGCCCAGCGCAGCGGCCACGGCAGGTGGCTGCGCACGATCATCCGAGGTGCCGACACCGACAGCCGGCGGCGCAGCAGCTTCCAGCGCATGGGAGTCCGGGGTGCGGCGCCGCGGCGCCGCACCGCCTGGGGGGATCAGCGCTTGCTGAACTGCTTGCGACGGCGGGCGCCGTGCAGGCCGACCTTCTTGCGCTCGACCTCGCGCGCGTCGCGCGTCACGAAGCCGGCCTTGCTCAGGTCGCCCTTCAGCGCGGCGTCGTAGTCGATCAGCGCGCGCGTGATGCCCAGGCGCACCGCGCCGGCCTGGCCGGATTCGCCGCCGCCGTGCACGTTGACCTTGATGTCGAACGCCGCCTCGTTGGCCGTCAGCAGCAGCGGCTGCTTGACGATCATGATCGAGGTCTGGCGGCCGAAGTAATGCTCGATCGCCTTGCCGTTGACGACGATCTGCCCGCTGCCCTTCTTCATGAAGACGCGGGCCACCGAGCTCTTGCGACGGCCGGTGCCGTAATTCCATTGTCCGATCATGGCCGTCCTCAGATCGCCAGCGGCTTGGGTTGCTGCGCGGTGTGCGGGTGCGCGGCGCCGGCGTACACCTTCAGCTTCTTGAACATCGCGTAGCCGAGCGGGCCCTTGGGCAGCATGCCCTTGACCGCCTTCTCGAGCGCGCGGCCGGGGTGCCGGGCCTGCATGTCCTTGAAGGCGGTGGCGTAGATGCCGCCCGGGTAGCCGCTGTGGCGGTAGTAGATCTTGTCGGTGGCCTTGGAGCCGGTGACGCGGATCTTGTCGGCGTTGACGACGACGATGAAGTCGCCGGTGTCGACGTGAGGCGTGTAGATGGCCTTGTGCTTGCCGCGCAGACGGAGTGCCACTTCGCTGGCGACACGTCCGAGCACCTTGTCGGTGGCGTCAATCACATACCACTCATGCTTCACCTCGGCCGGCTTGGCGCTGAAGGTCTTCATGGGGAGCTTCTGGTTGGCGCGGCCCGGCCGATGCCGGCGCTGCGCCCTGTTGCACGGCGTCACCGCGCCCGCACCCCTCGGCACCGCTCGTTCGGCGGCCTCTCGGGGCGGGTGCGGCTCTGCGGCCCCTGCGGGCCCGTCGCGTCGGGCAGCTCGGCCGGCCCGCCGCACCCGTTGCCGGGGCGGGAACCGGGCTGCTGCCAGGCCGCGACCACTTTCCCCGGCCGTTTTCGGGAAAAGCCGGCGAGTATAGCCCGCTTGGCGCCGGCCGGAAACTGCGGCACGCACATCCCGCTGCTGCGGGGTGGCACGCGCTTGCGGTCCCCCGCTAACATCGCCCCCGACTGATACGCCTGCCCGGAGGCACCTGGACGGCGCGCAGCCACCACTTTGGCGTCTCCCGATGCAGCAAGCGCTCCCCTGGGTCCTCGCGTCGCTCTCCGCGCTGCTGTTCTGCGGCGCGTTGCTGCTGCGCTGGCAGCAACGCCGGCGCAGCCTGCCGCAACCGCTGCCGACGGAGTGGACGCTCACACCCCGGCCGGTCTTCAGCTCCGACGAACGGCGCGTGTACCGTCAGCTGCGCGAGGCGCTGCCGCACCACATCGTGCTGTCCAAGCTGCCGCTGGTGCGCTTCTGCCAGCCCACCGACCCGGACGAGGTCAGGTACTGGTACGAACTCCTCGGCGCCACGCACGTGACCTTCGCGGTCTGCAGCGCCAACGGGCGCGTGCTGGCGGCGATCGACCTGGACACGGAGCGCGGGACCTCGCGACGCGCGCTGCAGATCAAGCAGTCGGTGCTGGCGGCGCTGCGCGTGCGCTACCTGCGCTGCGCGCCCGACCACCTGCCCTCGATCCCCGAACTGCAGCTGCTGGTTCCGGCCAGCGGCGCCGCCGCGCGCGGCCCGCAACCGGCGCCCGCGGCCGCGCAGGTGCGCGCGGGGGCCGCGGCCGGCAGCTCGACCTCTTCACGGCGAGAGCGCACGACGCTGTGGCAGGACTCGGGGTTCCTGCAGGACAGCTTCTTCGGCGTCGATGGGCGCGGCGATGCCGGGCCGGCCAGCAGCTTCGGCTCGCTGGGCAACTTCGGCCACCCGCGCAGCGGCGTGACGGTCCGCGAGGTTCCGATGCGCGAGGTCGGCGCGGTGCCGGAGGTGCCCGAGGACGTGGGTGGCGTGGTGGTCGACACCCCGAACCCCCCGGTGCGACACTGACCGGCAGCGCCGGCACCGCCGCGGGCGCCAGCCCGAACTTGGTCTACGACGACCTGACGCCCCACCAGGTGCTCGCCGCGCTCGACGCGGTCGGGTTGCACGGTGACGGCCGCATCCTGCAGCTGAACTCCTACGAGAACCGCGTCTTCCAGGTGTTCCTGGAAGAAGGCAGCGCGGTGGTGCCCAAGTTCTACCGCCCCGGGCGCTGGAGCGATGCGCAGATCCTGGAGGAGCACGCGTTCGCGCTGGAGCTCGCCGCCGCCGAGGTGCCGGTGGTCGCGCCGCTGGCGCTGACCGGCCCGCCGGCCGAGGGCGGGGGGCTGCGGCTGCAGGGCACACCGCCGACGCTCGCGCACTGGGGCGGGCACCGCTTCGCCGTCGCGCCGCGCTGCGCGGGCCGCGAGCCCGAGCTCGAACGTCACGGAACGCTCGAGCGGATCGGCGGCTTCATCGGCCGGCTGCACGCCGTCGGGCGGCGCCGGCCCTTCGAGCACCGCCACCGGCTCGATGGCGCGCGCGACGGGCGGCGCGCGATCGAGCTGCTGCTCGACGGCGGCTTCGTGCCGCCCGAGCAGCTGCCCGCCTGGCGCGGCGCCGCGGAGGCCGCGCTCGACGCGTTGGCCGCCGCCTTCGGCCGCGCGGCGCCGCTGGCGACGCTGCGGCTGCACGGCGACTGCCACCCCGGCAACGTGCTTTGGCGCGACGGGCCGCACCTGGTCGACCTCGACGACGCGATGCAGGGTCCGGCCGTGCAGGACCTGTGGATGCTGGTGTCCGGCGATGCGCGCACGATGCAGGCGCAGCTGGACGAGCTGCTCGGCGGCTACGAGCGGTTCGCCCCGTTCGACGACCGCGAACGCATGCTGATCGAGCCCCTGCGCACGCTGCGCATGCTGCGCCACAGCGCCTGGCTCGCCGAGCGCTGGGCCGACCCGACCTTCCCGCTCAACTTCCCGTTCTTCGGCAGCGCCGCCTACTGGAGCCAGCAGGCGGCGCAGCTGCGCGAGCAGGTCGAAGCGATGGACCGGGCGCCCTGATCCGCCGCCCGCGCGGCCTCGCTCAGCCCGCCAGCAGGCCGTTGACGCGCCGCACGTAGGCGGCCGGATCCTCCAGGGTGCCACCCTCGGCGAGCACGGCTTGGTCGAACAGGATGTGCGCCAGGTCGTCGAAGCGCTCGCTGCCCTCGGGCGAGTCGATCCGGCGCACGAGCGCGTGCTCCGGGTTGACCTCGAGGATCGGCCGGCTGCGCGGCGCCTCCTGCCCGGCCGCCTTGAGCATGCGCGCGAGGTGCGAGGACATGTCGCCCTCGTCGACCACGATGCAGGCCGGCGAGTCCACGAGGCGGGTCGTCGCGCGCACGTCCTTGACGCGCTCGCCGAGCGTCTTCTTCAGCCGCTCCAGCAGCGGCCGTGCCGCCTCGGCCGCCGCGTCGGCCTGCTTGCGCTCCTCCTCGTCCTGCAGCTTGCCGAGGTCGACCGCACCCTTGGCCACGCTGGTGATCGGGTGGCCGTCGAACTCGTTCAGGTGCGACAGCAGCCACTCGTCGACGCGGTCGACCAGCAGCAGCACCTCGATGCCCTTCTTGCGGAAGATCTCCAGCTGCGGGCTGGACCGCGCCGCGGCCAGCGAGTCGGCCGTGATGACGTAGATGTCGTCCTGGCCCTCCTTCATCCGCGCCACGTAGTCGGCGAACGACACGACCTGCTCGCCGTCGCCGGCGTGCGTGGACGCGAAGCGGTACAGCTTGGCCAGCCGCTCGCGGTTGGCGAAGTCCTCGCCGATGCCCTCCTTCAGCACGGTGCCGAACTGCGTCCAGAAGGCCGCGAACTTGTCCTTCTGGTTCTCGGCCACGTCCTCGAGCATCGACAGCACGCGCTTGGTGCAGCCCTCGCGGATGGCCTTGACGTCGCGGCTTTCCTGCAGCAGCTCGCGGCTGACGTTCAGCGGCAGGTCGGCCGAGTCGATCACGCCCTTGACGAAGCGCAGGTACACCGGCATCAGCGCCTCGGCGTCGTCCATGATGAAGACGCGCTTGACGTAGAGCTTGACGCCTCCGCGCTTGTCGCGGTTCCAGAGGTCGAACGGCGCCTTGGCCGGCACGTACAGCAGCTGCGTGTACTCGGTGCGGCCCTCGACGCGGTTGTGCGTGTAGGCCAGCGGCGGCTCGCTGTCGTAGCTGATCTGCCTGTAGAAGTCCTGGTACTGCTGGTCGGTGATGTCGCCGCGCGCGCGCGTCCACAGCGCCGCTGCCTTGTTCACCGTCTCCCACTCGCCAGTGGGCACCTGGGCCTTCTTCTCGTCGTCCCACTTCTCGGCGGGCATCAGGATCGGCAGCGAGATGTGATCGCTGTACCTGCCGATGATCGATCGCAGCTTCCAGGCCGACAGGAACTCGGCCTCGTCCTCGCGCAGGTGCAGGATGACGTCGGTGCCGCGCTCCCCGCGCGTGATCGTCTCGACCTCGAACTCGCCGGTGCCGTCGCTCGCCCAGCGCACGCCCTCCTCGGGCCGCAGTCCGGCGCGCCGGCTCTCGACGGTGATGCGGTCGGCGACGATGAAACCGGAGTAGAAGCCGACGCCGAACTGGCCGATCAGGTTGGCGTCCTTCCTCTTGTCGCCCTCGAGCGCGGCCATGAACTCGCGCGTGCCGCTGCGGGCGATCGTGCCCAGGTGCTGCACGGCCTCGTCCAGGCTCATGCCGATGCCGTTGTCGCGGATCGTGAGGGTCCTGGCCGCGGCGTCGAACGAGACGCGGATCTCGAGGTTGGGCGCGTCCTCGTACAGCGACGCGTCGTCCAGCGCCTCGAAGCGCAGCTTGTCGCAGGCGTCGCTGGCGTTGGAGACCAGCTCGCGCAGGAAGATCTCCTTGTTGCTGTAGAGCGAGTGCGTGACCAGGTGCAGGATCTGCTTGACCTCGGCCTGGAAGGATTGGGTGCGCTTGTCCATCGCGTGCAGCGGGGTTGTCGTGCGGGATCGGGATGCTGGGGGCGGCGGCGGCGATTTCAAGGGCCCAGGCCACGGACCGTGCCCGACCGCGCCGCCGGGGCTGCCGGCCGGACGGACCTCAGGCCCCTTCGGCCAGGCGGTTGCGCGGCGGCTGGCGCCTCTCGATGGCCCACCTCAACAGCGCCGCCACCCTGTACGCGCCGTGCGCGAACCTGCCGTAGGGCAACTTGGCGAGCAGCGCCAGCACGACGCCGAGGTGCAGGCGCAGCAGCGGCATCGCCGCCGCGGTGCGCAGCGCCGCCAGCGCCAGGCCGCTGGCGGCGCTCCGGATCAGGAGAACGACGCAGCCCAGGTCCATCGGGCGCGGGGCCGGGCGCGACCTCGCGCCAGGAGCGACTCACGCCGACGCCGACCGCGAGCAGCGCGAACGCGACCACCGGCCCGAACTGCCCGACCATCGGGCCGTGGGGCAGGATGTCGCAGAAGCTGCCCGAGACGCGTGCGCGGAGCAGCGCACCGGCCGACCCCTGGGTCAGCACCCGCCAGCACCCGCCAGCGCCGGCCAGCAACAGCGCGGGCGGCAGCGCCACGGCGAACTCATGCGGGGGCGCGTACTGGCAGGCGTGCAGGCAGGCACCGCAGCGGTGGCGGAGGTTGGCGAGGTGATGCAGGTCGGCCGACGGGATCTCGAACCGGGGCGCCATGGCGGCGAACATCACGCAGCGGCCCTCGCAGTAGCGGCGGGCATTGCAGATCTGCAGCTGCCACGCGAGCTCGGCCTCGGTCGCGGCAGCCGCCACCAGCAGCTCGAGCGGTTGCACGCGCGCCCCCGTGTCGCCGCCGGGCCGCCCGCTGCCGCGGCAGGCCCGGCACCGGCCCGGCCCGAGCCCGCGGCCACGGCCGCCGCAGTCGCCGCGGACCCCGCCAGGCGCCCGAGCACGGTGCCGATCGTCATGCCGACGCAGGCGATGTAGCCCAGGCCCGGCACGTTGCCCGCCATCACCTCGCCGTCAGCGAACAGGGTGGGTCTCGGCGCGCAGGGCAGGCGCAGCGCCGCGCGCACATCGACCTTGAGCCCGAAGCAGGTGAAGGTGACCCCGGGCCGCAGCGTGCAGCCGAAGAAGGGCGGCAGGTCGATCGGCCGCGCCCAGTACGTCTTGGGAGGCGACAGCCCGGTGGTGGCGCAGTCGTCGAGCACGGCGTGGTCGAAGCGCCCGGCTGGCACGCGGCGTTGTGGTCGCCCGCCATCCGCACGACGCGCTCGCCGTCGCGGTTGACGACGATGCCAAGCGACACGCAGTCCACGCGCGCGCAGATGCCGCCGTCGTACAGCGGCGCCCGCGCGTCGATGGCCACCATGTGCGCCTGCGTGGGGTCGCCGATGGCGTCGGCGCCCTGCGCGGGCAGGTCCTTCAGCAGCACGCCCTGGTTGTAGCGGGTGCCGCGGATCAGGAAGGCGTCGGCGCGGTCATCCGCCGCGACCGTTGTCGGCCCGGGCCTCGCGCAGCCCCTCGCGGTGAAGCCGCTGCTGGCCACGACGCAGGCCGCCGCCCATGAAAGAGGCGTTGGTGCGGCTCAGGTGCAGCGTGCCCGACAGCGAGGGCTGGAAGCGCACGCCGTGGCGGTGCATCCAGCCGCGCACGTGCTGCGACCCGCGGATCACGAGCCGCGCCAGCGCCTCGTCGGTACGGCCCCCGGTGACCTTGTGCAGGTCCTGCCAGAACTCCTCCTCCGGGTACGCGCCGGTCAGCACGTCCTGCGGCGTGTCGTGCATGCAGGGGATGCTGCGCGTGTGGGCCGAGTTGCCGCCGCGCCACTCGCGCGGGGCTGCCTCGAGCAGCAGCACGCGCGCGCCCGGCCCGCCGGCGACGAGCGCCTCGCGCGCCGTCGGCGCGGCACAGAGCGCGGCGTTGCCGCCGCCGATCAAGAGCACGTCCGGGAGCGCGGTCATGGCAGCGCCGCTCGCGTGCGGGGCCGGGCCCGCCGCCACGGCGCTGGGTGCGCGCAACCTCGCGGCGGCAGGTGGGCGCGGCACCCATCGTCGTCGACCCGCGTGCGGCCGTCGTGCGGCACGCCGGCTTCGGAGGCGCCGGCGATCCTGGCGGGGATGTGCATGCCGCCCTGCATGCGCACGCTCCTCAACGCGCGGGCGGCGCGGCGGCCAACCGCTCGAGCAGGTCCACGCACGCCGTCGAGGCCGCGCGGTCTTCGAAGAGCACCCGGGCGCCGGAGCGGAGCCGCGCCGACACGTCTGCGCGCAGCGCTGCGTCGCCCACGAGACGCGCGACCCGCTCGGCATAGCCCGCCGCGTCGGAGGCCACCCACTCGCCCAGCCCCAGCTGGCGCAGCACCCCGGCGCCGAAGCGGGTCCGCATCGACGGCCCCTCGAGCGTGACGATGGGCGTGCCGCACTCCACGGCCTGCATCACGGTGTTGAACCCCGAGAAGCCGGCGCTGTCGAGGAAGACGTCGGCGGCCGCCAGCCAGCCGAAGAAGCGGGCTCGCGACTGCCAGGGCTGCATCGACACCTTCGCGTGGAATTCGAGGCCTGCGGCCTCGAAGGCCACGCGCAGGCGCCGCTCGAAGCGGTCGGCCAGTCCCTCGGGCCCGCCGCGGAAGAAGACGAGCCGGCCCTGCGGCGATCGGCGGGCCACCTCGACCCACAGCGGGTCGTGGGCCGGCCCGTACTTGAACGGGTTGCCAGGGCACAGCAGCACGCGCTCGCCAGCCTGCAGTCCTGCCCCGACGAGGTCGATCCGCTCCGGCGCAACCCCGTAGCGCCGGGGCGTGCACCCGAGGCGTGGCAACCGCTCGAGGCGCTCGGTGTAGTGCGCATCGGCGTCGGCCGGCTCCAGCGCCTCGGCGCCGATGTAGACGTCGATGGTGGGCAGGCCGGTGGTCACGGGGTGGCCCCAGCTCGCGAGCTGCAGCGGCGCGAGGCGCAGCGCGGCGAGCTTCGCGGTGGCCGTGTGCATGCCGATCTCGGGGTAGATGACCGCGTCCAGGCGCGCCGCGGCCAGCGCGCGTGCCGCGTCTGGCCAGGCGCCGAGGCGATGGAAGCCCGCCGCGCGCCGCCGCGCGAAGGTGGTCTCGTCGTCCTCGTGGCCGCCGAGCGCGAACAGGTGGAACTCCACGCGCGAGCGGTCCGCGTGCTCGACCCAGCCGCGCACGATGGCGTTCCACACCGAGTGGTCGTGCAGGTGCGCCGAGACGATGCCCACGCGCAGCGGGCGACGCCCCGGCGCGACGGCCGGCGGCGCGCCCAGCCCCGCCTTGCGCGCCCAGGCGGCCATCGCGGTGGCGCACAGCCGGCCGTACTGCGCCAGCAGTTCGCGCGGGTTCTCGTCCTGGTACGCGAGGTAGAAGGGCTGCGCGACCGCCACGGCCTCGAAGGCGTCGGCCGGGGCGCGGGTGCGCATCCAGGTGGTCAGCCGCTCGAGGGCCTGCGCGAATGCGGCCCGCGAGGTGGCCTCGGCCTGCAGGCTGCCCGGCACCGGATCGATCTGCGCCATGGCCAGCGCCCAGCGCGCGCGCAGGAAGCCGGCGTCGGCCGCGAGCGCCGCGGCATAGGCCGCGCGCGCGGCGTCGGGCTCGCCGAGCGCCATGCGGGCATGCCCGAGCCAGTGGTGCGCCTCGGCCTGGCGCGGTTCGAGGGCGACGAGGCGCTCGAGCGACTGCGCGGCCGGCGCCCACTGCGCCGCGTCGATCTGTGCCAGCGCCAGGTTGAACCACGCACGGGCAAGGCGCGGGTCGGCGTCGACCGCCGCCCTCAGGTGCGGCAGCGCTGCGTCGCCCTGCCCGCGGTCACGCAGCATCGCGCCCAGGTCGGCCTGGGCTTCGGCGTGGAGCGGATCGGCCGCCACCGCGGCGCGGCAGGAATCGATGGCCTCCTCCCACCGGCCGGCCTCGCGCTGCAGCCGCGCCAGCTGGAAGCGCGCATCGGCGAGCATCGGGTCGATCCCGAGCGCGGTGCGATAGGCCGCCTCGGCGGCCTCGCGACGCCCCGCCTGGTGCTCGAGCAGGCCCGCGAGCCAGTCGGCGCGCCCGCCGGCTGCCGGCAGCGCGCGCAGGCGCTCGATCGCGCGCCTGGCGTCGGCGGCGCGCCGGCGATCGACGGCCACGCGGGCGATCGTGACCCAGGCTTCGATGTCGTCGGGTGCGGACTCGACCGCGCGCTGCGCCAGGGCCTGGGCCTCGGCCGGTCGGCCGGCGGCCAGCGCAGCGGCGTGCGCCGGCCGGTCCGGCACGGCGGCGGGTGTCGGCGTCGCGATCCGGGCGGCTGCCTCGCC